>Ga0308171_1003815_pt1 | contig 13203 bp, 9 predicted proteins | sample PhyGR1_FD_202135 | JGI IMG/M metagenome (GOLD analysis project Ga0308171, IMG submission 202135) | Phyllosphere microbial communities from UC Gill Tract Community Farm, Albany, California, United States - DLSLSG.R1 | ecosystem: Host-associated > Plants > Phyllosphere > Unclassified | place: USA... | reverse complement strand
GCCGGCCCGCTGGTCGGCCCGGTGCTGGCCGCGCAGATGGGCTACCTGCCCGGCCTGCTGTGGCTGGTGGTCGGCGTGGTGCTGGCCGGTGCGGTGCAGGACTTCATGGTCCTGTTCCTGTCCAGCCGCCGCAACGGCCGCTCACTGGGTGACCTGGTGCGCGAGGAGATGGGCCAGGTGCCCGGCACCATCGCGTTGTTCGGTGCCTTCCTGATCATGATCATCATCCTGGCCGTGCTGGCGATGGTGGTGGTCAAGGCCTTGGCGGAAAGCCCGTGGGGCATGTTCACGGTGATCGCGACGATGCCCATCGCGATCCTGATGGGCGTCTACATGCGTTACATCCGGCCGGGCAAGATCGGTGAGATCTCGGTGGTGGGCCTGGTGCTGCTGCTCGCCGCGATCTGGTTCGGTGGCAAGGTGGCGGCAGACCCGACCTGGGGCCCGGCATTCACCTTCACCGGCACCCAGATCACCTGGATGCTGATCGGCTACGGTTTCGTCGCCTCGGTGCTGCCGGTCTGGCTGCTGCTGGCACCGCGCGACTACCTGTCGACCTTCCTGAAGATCGGCACGATCATCGCGCTGGCCATCGGCATCCTGGTGGTGATGCCGGAACTGAAGATGCCGGCGCTGACCCAGTTCGCGGCCAGCGGCGACGGCCCGGTGTGGAAGGGCGGCATGTTCCCGTTCCTGTTCATCACCATCGCCTGCGGCGCGGTGTCGGGTTTCCATGCACTGATCTCTTCGGGCACTACGCCCAAGCTGCTGGCCAATGAAGCGCACATGCGCTACATCGGCTACGGCGGCATGCTGATGGAATCGTTCGTGGCCGTGATGGCGCTGGTGGCGGCCTCGATCATCGATCCGGGCATTTACTTCGCGATGAACAGCCCGGCGGCGGTGATCGGTGCCGATGCCGCCTCGGCCGCGCACTACATCACCAACACCTGGGGCTTCACCATCACCCCCGAACAGCTGACGGCCACGGCAACAGCGATCGGTGAACCGACCATCCTGCATCGTGCCGGTGGTGCCCCCACCCTGGCGGTGGGCATCGCGCAGATCCTGCATGAAGCGATCCCCAGCAGCAGCGACGCGATGATGGCGTTCTGGTACCACTTCGCCATCCTGTTCGAAGCGCTGTTCATCCTCACCGCGGTGGATGCGGGCACACGTGCCGGTCGTTTCATGCTGCAGGACCTGCTCGGCAATTTCGTGCCGGCGCTGAAGAAGACCGAGTCGTGGACTGCCAACATCATCGGCACTGCCGGCTGCGTGGCGCTGTGGGGCTACCTGCTGTACACCGGCGTGGTCGATCCGTTCGGCGGCATCCAGACGTTGTGGCCGTTGTTCGGCATCTCCAACCAGATGCTGGCGGGCATCGCGCTGATGCTGGGCACGGTGGTGCTGTTCAAGATGAAGCGTGACCGCTACGCGTGGGTCACCGCGGTACCTGCGGTGTGGCTGCTGATCTGCACCACCTATGCCGGTTTCATCAAGATCTTCGACAGCAATCCGGCGCAGGGCTTCCTGGCACAGGCACACAAGTTCCAGGACGCGTTGGCCAGCGGTACGATCACCGCACCGGCCAAGTCGGTCGCACAGATGCAGCAGATCGTGGTCAATGCCTACGTCAACACCGGTCTGACCGCGCTGTTCCTGCTGGTGGTGGCGTCGGTGCTGGTGTATTCGATCAAGACGATCGCGGCGGCGCGACGCAATCCGCAGCGCAGCGACCGCGAGACCCCGTACGTGGCGCTGAAGCCGCATGAAATGGTGGACCTGTAATGAGTACACAACTGGTTCCAGTGGGGCAGTACCAGGCGCATCGCCGGATCTGGCGACGCCTGGTGCAGACGGCGCGGCTGTGCTGCGGCATTCCCGACTACGACAACTATGTGCGGCATGTGCGGGAGAAGCATCCGGACCGCGAGCCGATGGACTACAAGACGTTCTTCCGCGAGCGGCAGGAAGCGCGGTATGGCGGGCGCAACGGTGGTCGCTGCTGTTGAGGTTCCCGGTGGGTGCCGGGCTTGCAGCCCGGCGCCCGCAGAGGCAACGGCAACTGCAACTGCAACTGCAACTGCAACTGCCGGAGCGTCGGCTCTGGGGTTCTGTGGGTTTGGCGGGGCGGTGTCGGATTGCGGGGACGCCGCAAGTACGTCCCTGTAGGCTTGGCAGCCGCATCCATGCGGCTGACACCCCGCAATCCGACACCGCCCCACCTTTGACAGATTTCCGGTGACGGTGCGAATCATCCGGGGCCTGATCCGTTTTCCCTGGAGAACGGATCAGGCCCCCTTCTGTTCATGGATGCCGGCGGTTTCGGGCGCCGCCCGGCGGGACTACTCCGTGAGGGTGATCGGGGTCAGGGTGATCCTGGCGTTGTTGGCCGCACCCATACGGTCCTGGTAGGCCTGGCCGCGCTGCAACAGGTAGTAGCTGTCGAGATAGTCGATGTCATTGGCAAACCACGAGGTGGGCATGGCCTTGAGGATCGCGCCTGCGATATCGGCGATGACGGCATACTCAGGGGCGAAGACGCCCAGCGCCGCTTTGACGCCGTTGCTCAGCGCCACCAGCAGCTCCTGGTAATTGGTATCGCCGTCATCCTCGAACAGCTGCACGTTGGCAGCATTGAAGCGATAGTTGCCCCAGATGATCAGCGGTTGCTGCGGTGTGTAGTCGGTACCGTCGTAGTCCAGGTATGGCATGTCGACGGTGACCATCTCCGGTGCGGTGGCGCCCATCTGCAGACCGGAAACAACAGCGAACACCTCGGCTGCCCCCAGCGCCCAGGGCTCCTGGTCGTCAGTCAGGCGGATGCGGTCCAGGCGGGTGATATCCAGCGACGCCTGCGTACCGTCAGCCGACAGCTGGATGCGTTCGGGCGACTGCAGGCCGCGGGCCTTCAACCCCGCATTGACCAGGGCCATGCCCTCCTGTACGGCACGCCGCGTGTCGACGTCGACGATCAGCACCGGAAAGTCCGGGGCCTGCTTCGCATCCAGCACATGCGCGCGGCCCTGCGCATCGTAGGCGGTGATCGTGGTCCAGTCGCGATCATTGCCTCGCGGCAGACTGGCCACCCACAGCGGATGCGCATTGATGGCCGCCAGCGAGTGCCCCTCGGGCACGTACGCACGCAGCTGCAGCAGTCCCTGCCCCTGTGCCGGGAGCCCCTTGCGCTGGCGCAGCTGGCGATCGCCAGCTGCCAGCGATGCACTGGCCAGCGTCTGCGCCTGCGGATCGAAACGGCCCATCAACGATTGCACCGGCACGCCCTGCTCCGGCGCCGCATGCAGCGAGCTGCGCACTGCATCGGCGAACCCTGGCTGGGCGATCAGTGCTGCCACCTCGCGCGCACCGGCATCGGTCAGCACCTGCACATCGGCGCCGCCGGCCCTCACCGGTCCCTGTGCGAAGGCCTCCGCGCTGGCCAGCAACAGCACCAGTGCGGAAACCCGAAACCTCCATTGCTTCGTCATCGACGGCCCCATCGAACGTCGCCGGCAACCCCGGCAGGAGCTTCCCACGCTACGACGCACGCGCCATACGTTCCGGTATGCGCCGCACAGTTCCGGCAGTGTCCTGCCAAACGCAACCGAGCGTGGGCTCGGCTCTACCCGTTCCTGATTTCCGTGGCTGGCCGCGAGCGGACTCAGCCGTTGGCCATCCACTTCAGGATCAGCCCGGTTACATACGCCAGGCCGGTACCGGTGGCATAACCGACCGTACCGAGCAGCACGCCCACCGGCGCCAGCGTCGGATGGAATGCTGCCGCCACCACCGGTGCCGACGCTGCCGCACCGATGTTGCCCTGCGAACCGATCGCGAAGAAGAACAGCGGCGCACGCACCAGCTTGGCAACGATCCACAGCACAAGCACATGGGTGGCCATCCAGATCGCTCCCAGCAGGAACAGCCACGGACGATCCAGCAGCGACAACAGGTTCATCTGCATGCCGATGCAGGCGATCAGGAAATACAGGAACACGGTACCCAGGCGCGAGGCGCCTGCCGCTTCCAGCCGGCGTGCACGGGTGAAACTGAGCGTCAGGCCCATCGCGGTGGACAGCAGGATCACCCACACAAACTGGCTGTCGAGGCTGAACTGGCTGGCCCAGCTGACATTGGCCTTGAACCAGCCCGACAGCGGTGCGGCGATGGCATGGGCCAGGCCGACGCCACCCAGTGCCACGCCGACGATCACCATCAGGTCGGTCATGCTGGGGATGCGCGCATTCTGCGCCTCGTAGGCGCTGATGCGTGCCTTCATCTCATCGATGGCGCGGGTGTCGGCACCGTTGCGTGCATCGATCTGCTGGGCGCGGTTGGCCATGAACAGCAGGATCGCCATCCACAGGCTGGCGCAGGCCACGTCGACCACCGCGAACTGGCCGAAGGTGGTGGCGTCGGTACCGAACACTTCGCGCATGGCGACCATGTTGGCGCCACCGCCGATCCAGCTGCCGGCCAACGCGGCCATCCCCGCCCAGGTGTCGCCAGCGACGGTTTCCGGATGGATCAGCTTCATCACCTGGAAGGACACGATGGCACCGAGCATGATGCCGGCGGTGCCGGCGCAGAACACCAGCAGCAGCTTCGGCCCCAGCTTGGCGATGCCCTTCAGGTCGATCGACAGGGTCAGCAGGACCAGTGCCGCCGGCAACAGCACATCGCGTGCGACCGGGTTGTACAGCGAGGTGTTGTGGCCATCGATGACACCGGCGGTGTTGTAGATGGCGGGGATGAAATAGCACAGCAGCAGTGCAGGTACCCAGGCGAAGATCTTCTTCAGCAGCGGCGTCGGACCACTGGCGGCCCAGAAGATCAGGGCAAGAGTGGCGGCGATCAGACCAAGGCCAACGATGTCGTTGCTGATCAGGGCAGTAGCGGGTTCGGTCGGCATGGGATCCTCTGTCGATCGAAAGAGCGGAAAAGAAAAGCGCCGCATAAGCGGCGCCGGTCGAAATTAACATAGTCTTCACGCAGGGTCATGCTGCGCTGCTTGCGGCATGGCGTGGCCCCCCCCAGAATCGCGGCATATCCTTCCGGAGCCCCGCCCCATGCAACTCGGTGCTTTCTCGGTCAGCCTGGCGGTGAAGGACCTGGCGACCTCGCGCACGTTCTACGAAGCGCTGGGGTTCTCGGTGACCAGTGGTGATGCGGCGCAGAACTGGCTGGTACTGCGCAACAACGGCATCGTGGTCGGCCTGTTCCAGGGCATGTTCGAGGGCAACCTGCTGACCTTCAACCCCGGTTGGGACCAGCACAAGCAGGAACTGGCGTCCTTCCAGGACGTACGCGAGGTGCAGGCCGAGCTGGATGCCAAGGGCATCGCGCTCACGGCGCGTGCCGATCCCGATGGCGAAGGTCCCGCCTATCTGCAGCTGACCGATCCGGATGGCAACGTGATCCTGATCGACCAGCATGTGGCGCGGCCAACAGGGCAGTGACGCGGCCAGCATGCCAACCAAGGTAGGCAGCTGCCGGAACGCATGCGGCCATTGCCTGGTAGGCGTCGACGTTGGTTGACGGACAGGTCAGCCTGGCCGCGATGTACCAAAATCGAGGGTGGCCCGCGTCCCGCGCGGCTGGCAGGGCTGCAGCTGCAGGGTCCAGCCCAGGTGCTCGCACAGCCGCGCGATCAGTTCCAGGCCGATGCCGCCGCGGTCGCCGCGCCCGCCGCGGGCCATCCGCGCGTGGATGGCTGCGATCTCTTCCGGGCTCATGCCATGGCCGGGATCCTGCAGGGTCAATACCGCTGCCGAGCTCAGGCGCAGCTCGATATGTCCGCGGCCGCTGTTCTCGATGGCATTGCGCAGCAGGTTGCCGATGGCTGCCTGCACCACCGCCAGCGGCGCGACGATGTCGACCGGCGCGGCCTGGATGCCGATGCTCAGGTCCTTGTCACCCAGCAGGTGGCGATGGTCGTCGACGATCTCCGGCAGCAGCTGGTCCAGCGCAATGCGCTCGGCACGGGCAGCCAGGCGAGCGGGATCACGCGCCAACACCAGCAACAGCTCGATCAGCTGCTCAACACCCTGTGCAGTGCGCAGCACGCGCTGCATCTGCTGGCGTGCGCGCTCGGGAAGGCCCTGCTGTTCCAACGCCAGCTCGGCGGCACCGGTCATCACCGCGATCGGCGTGCGCAGTTCATGGCTTGCGGTACTGATGAACACCCGCTCGCGCTCGACGAACTGCTCGTTGCGATCAAGATAATCGTTCAGCGCATCGGCGATGGTGTGCAGCTCGGAACTGCCGCGCGGATCGACGTCAATGCGCTGGCCCTGCACGCCCGGGCGCAGTGCACCGATATGTTGGGCCAGCAGGCTCAACGGGCGCACCATGCGCTCCATGCCGAACGAGGCCATCAGCACGGTGACGAAGATCATGATGATGCCGGCCAGCATCACCCAGCGCGTAGCGAATTGTTCCAGGTCGTGGAAATCGGAGATGTCCAGGGCCAGCGCAACCCGTCCCATCGAGCCGGTATCGCGCACCATCACCGCCGTCTCGCGCTCGCCGATGATCACCCCGTCATGCAGGCCCGGATGCAGGCTGCGCAGGTTCGCGGGCAGGTTGGCCTGGTTGAAGCGGAACAGGCTCAGCGTGTCCGAGTCCTGCCAGCGGTAGTGCGGTTCGTGCTCGGTGTGCTCGACGATGCTGTCCAGTTCGGAATTGAGCAGCGCGCGCCACGCCGCATGCTCGGCGTGTTCGTGCACGTAGTTGCCCACGCTGAACACCGCCAGCGAGATCAGCGCCAGGTAGCCCAGCAACCACCACACCACCCGCCGGTACAGCGGCCCGGGTTTACGCGCCATCGTCTTCGTTCCGTGCGTCCGTGCCTGCGGTGGACGCCAGCCGGTAGCCCACCCGCGGCAGCGTGTGGATCAGCTTGTCGGCAAACGGGCCGTCCACGCTGCGCCGCAGCTCGTACACATGCGAGCGCAGCAGGTCGCCGTCCGGTGGTTCGTCACCCCACAGGGCGAATTCCAGCTGCTGCCGGGTGACCGCACCCGGGCTGGCGCGCATCAGCACTTCCAGCAGCTTGCGGCAGGCGGGGTACAGGTGCAGTACCTGGCCGGCACGCTGCGCCTCCAGGCTGGCCAGGTCCAGCACCAGGTCTCCCACCTGCAGGCGCTTGCGCGGATTGCGGCCCTGCGCGCGCAGCAGCAGTGCCTCCAGGCGCACTTCCAGTTCCGGCAGGGCGAATGGCTTGGTCAGGTAGTCATCCGCTCCGGCACGGAAGCCCGCGATCTTGTCCGGCAGTTCATCGCGCGCGGTCAGCATGATCACCGGCACCTCCGAAGCGTGCTCGGTGCGCAACCGCCGCAGCACCTCCGGGCCCTCCATGCGCGGCAGCATCCAGTCCAGGATCACCGCATCGTACGGGTGGCTGCCGGCCAGATGCAGGCCGGTGATGCCATCCGGGGCAACGTCCAGCACATGCCCGCGCGACTCGAAATAGTCGAACAGGTTGGCCACCAACTGGCGGTTGTCCTCGATCACCAACAAGCGCATGCACGAAACATCCACGGGAGTTCGTGCAATGGTAGCGCCGCGGATGTCGGAATGCGGTCGCCGTGGTGGCGGCTCCGACGGCTTTCCCACGTGCTCCTCATCAGAATGGCCGTTTTGCTCCCGGAGCCTGCCGTGCCCGTAGCCCTGCCCCGTCGCTGGCACCTTCCCCTGCTGTGGTTGCTGATCGTGATGGCGCTGGCGGCCGGGCTCGGCATGCGCCAGCCGCAGCCGCCGGACGAACCGCGGTTCGTACTGGCCGCGCGGACCATGGTCGACAGCGGGCAATGGCTGCTGCCGCACCGTGGCAGTGAGCTGTACGCGGAAAAGCCGCCGGTGTTCATGTGGCTGCAGGCCGCCGCCCACCAGGTGGTCGGCAGCTGGCAGTGGTCGTTCCTGCTGCCGTCGCTGCTGGCTGCGCTGCTCAGCCTGTGGCTGGTGTCAGACCTGGCTCGCCGGCTATGGTCGCCACGGCATTCGCTGTACGCGCTGGGCGCGCTGTTCTGCACCCTGCAGTTCGGCCTGATGGCCAAGCGCGCGCAGATCGACATGGTACTGGTGGGCATGACCACGCTGGCCCTGTGGGGCCTGCTGCGCCATCTCTGCGAGCGCCGCAACCTGCCAGCGTTGTGGCTGGCCGGCTTCGCCGCAGGCGTCGGCACAGTGACCAAGGGCGTGGGCTTTCTGCCACTGCTGATGGTGCTGCCCTGGCTCGGCTGGTGGCTGTACCAGCGCCGTCGCAGCCAGCCGGTGGACGGCCCCCACCCTGCCAGCCTGCTGTGGCTGATTCCGGCGTTCCTGCTGGGTACGGCGGTATGGCTGGCGCCGCTGGGCTGGGCGCTGCTGCATGAACCCAGTGCATCGCTGCAGTCGTACGCACACGAGCTGCTGTTCAAGCAGACCGGCACCCGTTACGCCAACGCCTGGCACCATCGCCAGCCGGTCTGGTACTACCTGCAGGTGATCGCCACGCTGTGGCTGCCGGGTGCCCTGTTGCTGCCGCTGATGGTCAAGCCGTGGTGGCGCCGGCTGCGTCGCGGGGACCGTCGCCAGTGGCTGCTGCTGGGGTGGGCCGCGCTGGTCCTGCTGTTCTTCACTGCCAGCCCCGGCAAGCGCGAGGTGTATGTGCTGCCAATGCTGCCGGCGATGGCACTGGCCGTAGCGCCGTTGCTGCCCGGCCTGCTGCGTCGCCTGTGCGTGCGCCGCTACCTGTTCGGCTACAGCCTGCTGCTGATGCTGGCCACCGGCGTGCTTGGCGTGATGATGCTGACCGACAGCCCCTGGGCGCAGGCGCAGCTGGCACGGCGGGCGATGCCCGATACCCTGCTGCCCGTGTTGGGCGATGGCCTGCTGACCTTCGCCATCGCCCTGGCGACGCTGGCGGTGTGGCTGCGGGTGCGGCGTGCGGCAACGCTGGTCCTGCTCGCCCACGGCCTGCTGTGGATGCTGTACGGACTGGTGCTGATTCCGGCGCTGGACCCCTACGCCTCGGCATCGGCGGTGATGCGCCGGGTGGGCACACGGATCGGTCCCGACGCCGAGCTGGCGCTGGTGGCCTGGCGCGAACAGAACCTCCTGCAGGCCGACCGGCCGGTGCGCGAGTTCGGCTTCAAGCGGCCGTGGGCGGAGCAGTGGCAAGACGCCGGTCCATGGTTGGCCGAGGCACCGGACAAGCGCTGGCTGCTGGTGCTGGACAAGGCGATGAGCCCCTGTGTCGACCCGGCACAGGTCATCGAGATCGGTGTTGCAAATCGCAATCGTTGGCAATTGCTTCCGGGCACTGCCTGGAATGCGTCCTGCCATGCCGAGCGTGCAGGCGCCAACGACGAAGAAGACTGAACGATGATTCGCGCCGGGCGCGGATTAACCCGGCGCAAACGCGTGTACGACCCTTCTCCGACATCCCAGTGACGAGCATGGCCGCGGATTCCCGTAACGGCCCCTTCCCTGCATGCCCGCTCGCCCTCTTGTTCCGGCAGTCTCCTTTGCGCCCTCGCTGCTGGCGTCGCGTTTTGCCGTTACCCATCTTTGGCTGCCTTCTGTCATCGGCATTGCGGTGTTCATCGTGCTGATGGGCCTGGGTGGCGACCAATGGCTCGCCGACCATCTGTTCCGGCTGGAAGGCGGTCGCTGGGCGCTGCAGGATGCATGGCTGACGCGTTCGGTGGTGCACAAGGCCGGCAAGTGGCTGAGCACTGCTGCGGCACTGCTGGCGATGCTGCTGTGCTTCCACCACTGGCGCCACGGCCGCGATCGCACGCTGCGTTGGGCGCTGCTGTATGTGGTGGTGGCCGTGGCACTCGGCACCGGGCTGATCTCGCTGCTGAAGTCGCTGGTGCCGATGGACTGCCCATGGGATCTGCTGCGCTATGGCGGACACGACCCGTTCGTTGGTCTTCTCAGCAGCCGCCCAGCCGGCATGGCCGCACGCGCCTGCTTCCCCGCCGGCCACGCAAGCGCGGGATATGCATGGCTGTGCCTGTATTTCTTCGCGCTGCTGTGGCGCCCCGCCTGGCGTTGGGCCGGGCTCTGGATCGGCCTCGGCAGCGGCCTGGTGTTCGGCATCGGCCAGCAACTGCGTGGCGCCCATTTCCTTTCGCATGACGTTGCCACCGCCCTGATATGTTGGCTGCTGTCGCTGGGCCTGTACCTGATGGTCCGTCGCCAGTTGGATCGCTCGACCCGCCAGGAGGCGATTGCATGAACGCATCGGTCCAACGCTCCTTCCGTCTGCCGACACTGGCCAGCATCCGCGCCTGGCGGCCGCAGCTTTCCACCGAAGCACTGATCGTACTGACCAGCCTGTTCTTCGCTGTGGCCGGCAATGGCCTGTTCTGGCACAGCGCCATGGACAGCCATCCGGGCAGCCTGCGCTACGCGCTTTCGCTGCTGTTGCTGCTGCTCGGTGCGCACGGCGTGCTGCTGGGCATCCTGGTGTGGCGCTGGAATGCCAAGGTGGTGATCAGCGTACTGCTGCTGGTCACTGCGTTTGCTGCGCACTACATGAGCCGTTACCACATCTATCTGGATGCGGACATGCTGCGCAACGTGCTGGCGACCGACCCCAAGGAGAGCCGCGAGCTGATGACGGTGTCGCTGTTGTGGCCGGTGCTGCTGTTGGCTGCGCTGCCGATGGTGGTGCTGTGGCGCGTTGAACTGCGCCGCCGCAGCTGGGGCCGCAGCCTGCTGTGGCGCATCGGCTTCCTGCTGGTCGCCGCAGCCACCGCCCTCGGTGGTGCGCTGGTGTCCTTCCAGGATGTGTCGGCCTTGATGCGCAACCAGCGCGAAGTGCGCTATCTGGCCACGCCAGCCAATGTACTGCTGGGGCTGCCGCGTGCGCTGCGCGGCGACAACCCGGTGCAACGCGCGCCGAAGCTTCCGATCGGCACCGATGCCAAGGCGACCCCGCGCGCGGCGACCAGCAAGCCACGCCTGCTGGTGATCGTGATGGGCGAAACGCTGCGCGCGCAGAACTGGGGCCTGAATGGTGGCCGCAATACCACGCCGGAGCTGGCCCAGGCGGCGGTGGTCAATTTCCCGGACATGCACTCCTGCGGTACCAGCACCGAGGTTTCGCTGCCGTGCCTGTTCTCGCCATGGGGACGCCACGAGTACGACGAGAAGAAGATCCGTGCGCACCAGTCGCTGCTGCATGTACTGAACCGCGCAGGCATCGCGCCGCTGTGGCGCGACAACCAGTCCGGCTGCAAGGGCGTATGCGAGGGCCTGGACTTCCAGTCACTGTCGGACGCGACCACGCCGGGGCTGTGTGCCGATGGCCGTTGCATGGACGAGATCCTGCTGCAGGACCTGGCGACCCAGGTGCGTGCGCGCCCGGGCGACCGGGTGGTGGTGCTGCACCAGCTGGGCAACCATGGCCCGGCCTATTTCGAGCGCTACCCGGCCGCCTTCCGGCGCTTCACCCCGACCTGTGACACCCAGGACATTGGTCGCTGCACGCGCGAAGAGATCACCAACAGCTACGACAACGCCGTGCTGTACACCGATCATTTCCTGAGCAAGACCATCGGCACGCTGCAGGGCCTGCAGGACTACGACACGGCGATGATCTACCTGTCCGACCACGGTGAATCGCTGGGCGAAAAGGGCCTGTACCTGCACGGCGTGCCGTATGCGATCGCACCGGCCGAGCAGACCCGGGTGCCGATGACGATGTGGTTCTCGCCGGGTTTCGCCAGCAGCCGTGGGCTGGACCTGCAGTGCGTGCGCAAGCGCTCGGCCAGCTACACCGACCACGACAACCTGTTCCCGTCGGTGCTGGGGCTGATGCAGGTGAAGACCTCGCTGTACGAGCGGGATCGCGACGTGTTCGCCGGCTGCGAGAGTTAGGGTTGTTCGACAGGGCTGCGCCCTGCACCCGCAGAGGCAACGGCAACGGCAACGGCCGAAGCAACGGCAACAGCGGGGTTCCTGTGGGTAGGCGGGGTGGGTCCGGTTGCGGGGGACGCTGCAAGTACGTCCCTGTAAGCTCGGTCGCGCCATCCATGGCGCTCACGCCCCCGCAACCGGACCCACCCCGCCTTCGACAGATTCACGCGATCTGCTGGAGCGACCTTGGGGTCAGATCCGTTTTCCGGAGGAAAACGGATCTGACCCCATGTTGATTTTCGATACCTGACAGATGTGTCGACCAAGGTCGACACCTACCCACAGCACACGGAATCTGTCGGAGGTGGGGCGGTGTCGGAGTGCGGGGTGTCAGCCGCATGGATGCGGCTGCCAAGCCTACAGGGACGTACTTGCGGCGTCCCCGCAATCCGACACCGCCCCGCCATCCCACGGAATGCCAGCTGTTGCTGTTGCCTTGGCCGCTGCCTCTGCGGGTGCAGGGCGCAGCCCTGCCGACCTATGCCACTTGCGGTGGCAACGCCTGCCCACTAGCCTTCGGCGGTCGTTCACCACCCAAGGATCGCCCGTGAAACACCGTCATCTCCTGCTGGCCGCGGCAGTCGCCGCCGCTACGCTGGCCCTGGCCGCCTGCAAGAAGGAAGCCGCCCCAGGCACCGAGACCGCCAGCAGCAGCGCACCGGCCGGCGAAACCGCCGACCAGTTCGTGGCCCGCATCAACGCCGAATTCAAGGCGGCCTACCCGGAGATGACCTCGGCGCAGTGGCTGTCCTCCACCTACATCAACAGCGATTCAGAGCGCATCGCGGCCAAGGCCAACGAGCGTTCGCTGACCCAGCTCAACAGCTGGATCGAGCAGGCCGGCAAGTTCGACGGCAAGCCGATGAGCGAAGACAGCAAGCGCGCGATCCACCTGCTGAAGCTGATGTCGTCGATGCCGGCGCCGCGCGACCCGGCCAAGCTGGCCGAACTGACCCAGATCGCCACCCGCATGGAAGGCAGCTACGGCGCAGGCAAGTACTGCACCGACGCCAACGACCCCAACTCCTGCCGCCAGTTGGGCGAACTGGAGCAGGTGCTGGCGCGCAGCCGCGACTATGACCAGCAGCTCGATGCCTGGCAGGGCTGGCACAGCACCACCAAGAGCATGCGCGGTGATTACCAGACGTTCGTCGGCCTGGTGAATGAAGGTGCCAAGGGCATGGGCTTCACCGATGCCGGGCAGATGTGGCGCAGTGGCTATGACATGCCGCCGGAGCAGATCGGCCCGGAAACCGATCGCCTGTGGGAGCAGGTCAAGCCGATGTA
>Ga0308171_1003809_pt1 | contig 13231 bp, 13 predicted proteins | sample PhyGR1_FD_202135 | JGI IMG/M metagenome (GOLD analysis project Ga0308171, IMG submission 202135) | Phyllosphere microbial communities from UC Gill Tract Community Farm, Albany, California, United States - DLSLSG.R1 | ecosystem: Host-associated > Plants > Phyllosphere > Unclassified | place: USA... | reverse complement strand
GAGCCAGGCGATCGCTTTGGCCAGCTGGCTGGTGCGGCTTTCGCCGCTCGCTATCGCGCGCAAGATGCCCGCGCCCGGCCCGGTCATCAGCCGCACCAGCAATTCCCGCTCGATGAGCGGCGCGAGCAGCGCCGCGTTCGCCGGATCGCCGAGCAGCGCCGTCAACCGCGTCGCCGCGTCAATCAGTTCAGGTGTCATCGGGTGCAGCGTCATCCCGCCCCTCTCCTCCGTGCCCCCCGGCAGAGGCGGCAGGGTTAACGCGATCTCCGACAACAGGGCGGGGTCGAGATAGAGGCAGAAGCAGAGATAAGGCGCGTCCGCGCTAGCCTGCGTCACCGCGCCTGTGATGGGCAGGTCGAGCGAGGCAACGAGATAGCTGGCAGGGCCATAGTCGATCACCGCATCGCCAAGCAGCACGCGCTTGCCGCCCTGCGCGATGACAGTCCGGTTTCAGAGTTCGATTAGGGGAAAGCTGACGTTCGCGCACCCATACGACCTGTGCCTTCCGCCCATCTCTCGATGATCGAAGGGGCATTTGGTGCACAATCCGGCCGTCGCCGATCCGACAGGGCACGAGCCCCGCCGACGGATCCGCATGGACGTCACGCCATGAATCCAGCTTCGAACACCGTATCTTCCAAATCAAGCGCCACGAACGGCGCATCCCCAACGGTGAGGACTTCAGTGGTCATCAAAAACTTTGCTTGTAATTCGGGGACAAAAATCCCCCCGGGGCCTTCGGTCACCCGCCCATGGCAGGCAAGGCATAAATAGCGGCTACCTGACGCCGCAACCTGCCGCGTCTTCGGTCACACGTGAAATCGAACGCTTCGCCATCATGGCCGCGAAAAAAGCAGGCTGTTGTAACGCGCGATTTCTGTTGTTTATTGTCGTCGCATAAGCGTGGGAGATGTGATGAAGCTTGGAATTGTCGCCTGTGGGCTGCTCATGCTCTCTCCCGAGATTGCGCAAGCACGCGCCTCTCAGTGGTGGTACGTGACGCAAGGCGCCGACAAGGTATTGTTCGTCGATGTCGAGTCGATCGTGCGCGATGGCGACATTGTGCGGTACGAGGCCAGCCAGATTCTGCGCGAGCCCGGCAACCCCGCCGCCTCGTTGCGTGCCTCCATGACGGGAAACTGCCGCGAACAAACCGAAACGTGGGACCTCGTCCTGCGCTACGGCGCCGATGACGAACGGCTGGACGAGACAGCGCTGAGCTATGCGGGGCCTAATCCCGTAGAAGCTGGGTCGGTGGGTGCCGCGCAGTTGCAGTTCGTCTGCGCCACCGATCGAACCCTGGGCGGTGGTTTCCCCCTGGCGATCGACCAGGTCGCTTTCGCCGAGGCCCTGATCGCCGACACCAAGGCTTCGATAAGCCCGGCAGACATGCATGAACGGATGCGCGCGGACCCCAAGGTGCCGATAATCCGCTCCACAGCGCCGTCGCCTGGCACGTTCGGAACACCGCAGGCGACCACTGCGGGGCATGCCGTCGTCCCGCCTCGCGACTATGCCAAGGGAGTGGGCATTCCCGATGTCCCGAATTATGACACGGTCGAAAGCGGCACGATCTACGATATTGCCTATGGCGGGATCGAGAATGGGGAACTGACCTTCGAGGTGCGCGGCTACAGCATCGATGATCTTGCCCACGCCAGCAGCGCGCAGCCTATGCGCTTCCCGGTAGCCCAAAAGACGATCCGTATCCGCAACATCAAAATCGAAGTTCTGGCCGCTACGCCACAGGGCCTGCGTTTCCGCGCGAGCCTTGCGCCGGAGGACGCGGACGACGCGCCATTCGTGTGCGCGGATCCGGCGTGCACAACGCAATGATCCGTGCCATTGCGCTGTCGTTCGCCTTGCTGGCCATGCTCCCCGGGCCATCGCAAGCACAGGAGGTCGCCAAGATCGACCCCGCCGTCGAGCTGAACGTTCTGTGCGAGGATAACGATGCCAGTGCCTGTACCCGCCTCGGCAACCGGCTTCTCGAAGGCGACGGGCTCGCGCCCGACGAGGCTCGAGCGGTCGCCATCCTGAGCAAGGCCTGCCACCTCGGCGACATGCCAGGCTGCACGATGACGGGCTTCGCTTACAGCAAGGGGCAAGGCGTCACGCGATCGGCCGATATCGCGCGCGCCTACTACGCATATGCCTGCTATGGCGGCGAGGCGACCGGATGCTCCAACCTCGGGCTCGCCTACATCAACGGGGACGGCATTTCGAAGGACGATCACCGCGCCGCCGCACTTTTCCAGCAAGCCTGCTCGAGCAACTCGACAGCCGGTTGCGCCAATCTGGGTGCGTCCTATTCGTTGGGACGAGGCGTACCGCGCAATCATCACCGGGCGGCGCGGCTATTCAGCCAAGCCTGCGATGCCGACGATCAGCACGCCTGCTACAACCTGGGCGTGCTCTACCGCGACGGCCTGGGCGTGGGACGCAATCACAAACGCGCCGTCGCGCTGTTCGCACAGTCGTGCCAGGCCAAGGACCGCAGCGCCTGCGGCAATCTCGCCAGCATGATCGACGACGGGCGGGGCACCGCTAAGGACCACCAGCGCGCCCTCGAACTGCATGACGAGGCGTGCACGCTTGGCGAAGCGGAAAGCTGCTTCACGCTTGGCCGGGCCTACCAGACCGGAAACGGCCGCGAGCGCGATGACTTTCGGGCCATCGCCTTGCTGGAGCGTAGCCTCGCGCTAGACCCCCGGACTCCATCCGCCGGCGAAGCCGCGAAAGCCCTCGCCATCGCGCGCGACGCGATCGTTGCCCCATCGATCCCCGCAAAGGTAGGCGAGCCGGAAGGCCATCGCGCAAATGAGGAATAGAGCGATGCGCCAAATCACTGCCGCCCTCGTCTCGCTGCTGGCCGCTGCCTGGATGACCGCAGCGATGGCTGCGGATGCGCCTCGGGACGAGGCCGTGCTGACCTGCCGTATCCAGGGTCAGGATCGCGAGGTGTCGGTCTCGATCACCGGCACGCGTGCCACCTATCGCTACGGTTCGTCCCTGCAAAAGCCGGAGCTGATGCTGAGCAGCCCCCTGGCGGACCTGGACTATCGCCGAAAGAACGGCCCGGGCGACACGATCGACGAGATCGTGACCTTCACCAACGGCGATACTGCCTATCGCGTGGCGGCAGGTTTCAGGAACGGAGCGGCGCCGGACCCGACCGCTCTTCAGCGTTTCGGGCTGCTGACGGTCAGCCGGGCGGGCAAGACTCTCGCCGCGCTGAGTTGCCGCCCGGACAGCATCAGGCGGGTCCACGACCGCCTGCTTGCTGGCATGCGCGAGATCGGGCGGGAGCGATCTTCCGATGGAGAATCGTTTCCGAATTACGAAATCCAGTATCCCGCACCCGCTGACCAGTCCCCGCCCTGCAAGGCGGATTTCAACGTCGATACCTGCTGGAGCCGCGGCGTCGGTGCGGCCCGCGGCGGCGATCTGCGAGGCGCGCTGGGGCACTACGACATGTCCTGCGACGCTCACCTCGACGATCTTGGCTGCTACGAGGCGGGCAAGCTCTACCTGCAGAACCGCCAGTTGCGCGATTATGCCAAGGCCCAAGCGCGGTTCGCGCGCGTGTGCGACGGCAGTGACCCGGGACGCGGGCCCTACGCCTGCAAGTATCTGGGATGGATGAATCTGACCGCTACCGGCGTCAGCCGCAATCTCGACCAAGCCTGATCCAAGCTGGCACGCGCTTGCTTCCTGCACAATGATGCGGAGATGATCGACCCCGAGGGGTGCCACTTCTTCGCCAAGACCGTTTTCGCCGTGCGCGATGCCAAGCCCAGCCGATACCCCAAGGCGGACTTGCTCGCCTATGTGGCGCTGTCCCAAGCGTGCACCGATGATGCCAGGACGGTCTGCGACGAGGCGCTAGCGCTGTACAAGACCGGTATCGGACAGCACGCGCCCTGGACAAAGTCCTGCGATGCCCTGGTCCGCGCCCAAGGTACGTTTGCGTCGTGCAAGGACATGGCGCGGCCGCGTGCCGACTACGACAGCGCCATGGCCACACGCCGGAAGCTCAAGGTCATGTTTCTGGCGGCACTCGACGACCCGACTTGAACGCCCACTGCCCGTGCTCAAGCGATCTGAGTCGGCACCGTGCCGTAATAGCTCGACACGCGGTCGGCGTAGGCCTGGTTGAAATCGGGCGCATTGCTTGCCCAGCTCGGGCCGCCTTCGAGCACTCGGCGGTCGATCGTGACGATGTAGTCGTCCCCGGCCGGATCATAGCCCAGCACGCCGAAGGGCACGGGATAGAAGCTCTTGTTGAATCCCAGGAAGCCCCCCAGGCTCAGGACCGCAAACGTCGCTTGCCCTGAACGCTTGTCCACCATCAGCGCCTTGACGTGACCGAGGGTGTCACCATCGCGTGATCGCACCTTCAATCCCGAAGTTTCCGCCTCGACGAGGGTCGGCGCTGCTGGCGATACTTCTGTCATGGAAAGCTCCTCGTAACCAGCCATACGCTGGCGTTCGGATCGTTGTCCGTCGGCTATCTTCCCGCGAACAAGGACGGCCTAGGGCAAACACCCGAAGCCACTCTCCGTTCCGCCGTGCTGCAGATGGACGCGTGATGCTGGGAAGCTGACTGTACGTTAGCGCCCCAGCCCCTGCCATTCACGAGATGTCGCGGCGTTCCCGGAACCGGCCGTTCGTTAGTGGCAAAAGGTTTCCCTTTCGCGTCGAGAATTTCCCTGTTCGGTGGACGGGAATGAATGTTACTCAACCGCTGTGACACAACCTTTCCTGACCCGCCGAGCCTTTTGGGGGGGCGGCATCGCCCTCGCTGCCGCTCCTGCGTGGGCGGCCGAACCACTGCACGATGTCACGTTTGTCGAGGACTTCGATGAATTGTGGCGGACGCTGGGGGAGCGTTACTGTTTTCTGGCCGACAAGCAGACTGACTGGGATCAGGTGCGCTCATTCTACCGGCCGATGGCCTTGGCTGCGGAAGACGATGCCGCTTTCACTAATGTCGTCCGGCGTGTCCTCGCGGAATTGTATGACGCGCACACTCATCTCTCTCATCCGCCTGACGGAGCACCACGATGGCCGCTGTTCGATCTCCTTGCCGAGCGAACTGGCGGCATGGTTCGTATAGCTGCCATTGAAAGCGGCTCGGCGGCGGCCGATGCCGGATTAAAGATTGGTGATCGAATTATCGCGATCGACGGGCGACCGATTGAAACGGTCATCCAAGATTTGATGCCGAAATGCCTCCGAAAGCCCGACCCGGCCGCCGATGCCTACACCATCAACGTCGCGGTTGCGGGGTATCGGGGGAAGGCCCGCCTGTTGTCGGTGAGTTCGAAAGACGGCGCCTCCCGAACAGTCCCGCTTCCCATCAAGAAGTGGCCCGATTTGCCTGACGTTGAAAGCGGGATGCTTCCAGACGGCATCGGCTATATCGTTATCAGGAGCTTTTCCGACACCGCGACAGTTGATGCTTTCGACAAGGCATTGGAAAGTCTACAGGATGCTCCGGGCCTGATTATTGATGTTCGCGAAAACGGGGGTGGCGACACGGCCGTTGCCAGGCCGATCATGGGGCGATTCATTCGAGAACGGACAGCTTACGCCATCATGCGTAGGCGGGCAGGGGCAGGATTGAGCGCACCGTGGACCGAATATGTCGATCCGAAGGGCCCCTTTACCTACAGAAAGCCTGTTGTCGTGCTGACGAGTCATTGGAGCGGAAGCATGGCCGAGGGTTTCCCAATGGGTATGCGCGACATAGGCCGCGCGACGGTCGTTGGCACGAAAATGATGGGATTGGGAGCAGCCGTCTTTCCGATCAGACTGGATCGGACCGGCATACAGGCACAATATTCGGGGGAACCCGTTTATGACACGAAGGATCGCCCACGTTGGCACTTCGTCCCGGACGTGGAAGTTGCGCACGGCAGTGACATTCTCGCTGCCGGCATAGCGGAGGTTAAAACGGCTATCAGCCGCAATTGAAATTATTCTCCTCTCATCTGACCATGACACGGGAGCGCCATTAATCCGTGGCGATGAGAGGCCGTCCACACCGGCACATGCAGGGATGGTGGCGACGCCTCCGACCTTGTCAAAGCGGGGCAATGCCGCCGGATCGGCTGTAAGAACGAACAGGTGCGAACCTATCTCCATCTTGGATTGGCGCGCCGCGATGCCATCCTCGCTCAATTGAGACGCGAGGAGTCGGTTATGCCTCACGCTTTTGAAATCACCTATTACGCGCCCCCACAAACACCCAAAAAAGTGAACGGGTTGTTTTGGATCGTCGGCATCAATGCCGGGCTTTGGGCGGTGATCGCCCTTGGAATATGGGCATTATCGTGAACCGCAATGAGGCCCGGACCTCTTGCAAGTGCCGGGCCAGCTGATTGCAAGGGCTGTAAAGCCCTTTGGGTCGCATGTGCGGCGTACACGATTTTGCTGCACCGCATCATGCCAATAGCGGTCACCCGCGCTGTGCGCGACCTTCACTCGCATCGGCTTGCCCGCGATCTCGACGTCCTCGTGGCTCCAGTCGAACTGGTAAGCCTCACCTGGCCTGTACATCAACGGGATGAACACCTTTGCCCCAGAACAGCCCTCTTACTGGATCGTGCTACCTTTCCTCGCTGCCAGCGCGGTTGCAGCATCCACTGGGTCCTTCATCTCCTTCATCCAGTGATCTATGGAATCGTAGGGACGATCGCGGGCTTCGACTTTCCCGTCCAGGAACAGGACAGCGTGATCTGCTTCCATGAAGGCAAAGTGTTCGTCTAGGACAACTGGCTCCAGAGCGCCATGAACCGAAGTTCGCCACGCAACGATATTGCGCTGCTCCATCCAGGGACCAGGGTCGGATGTTCCGGGAAAGTAGCAGAAGGTCACGAGTGTGTGGCCCTCAGCAACAGGGATAAGTTGTGACTGAACCTTGAGAATCTGATCGATCACCGCCTCTTCGACCTCGATCGTCCTCCCGCTCTCCATGGTCACCACAGCCGAATGATGCTCACCTGAGGATCCCGAGACCCACCCACGCTCCATTCGCTCGATATCAGCAACAGGAAGCAGTCCATCGGGACCGCCAGTGTCGAAGAACGCCATATGATACCTATGCTTTCGAGTTGGATCGTGGTCCGACGCCGCCGAGTTCGACGAATGCGTCGGCATATCGGCTCAGGATGCCCCAAGCCAACTGACAGGTTGCCCAAGCAGCTCACCGCATACCGTTATCATTCACCAAGATCTGCCATGGAACCGGCCAATCGCGGCAATCGCGCTTTCAAAGCAGCTGAGATGCTTTCGTGCACCCCTGCCGCAAAGTCGTCGGGCATGACCGACAATGCCTTTCCCGGGGCGCTATCCGCCGTATCCAGAAGCTCCGCGATTGCGTCGGACATCAGTTTCGCGCTGAGCCCTGCAGCCTTGCCACTCTGCACGAAATGCCGCCCCATGATCTCCGGCATCCCGTAATGGCGGCTCTTTCCGGCCGACATCGCGATACGGAACTGATTTTGGGCGATCTGGCCCATGTCGAACGCGGGCTGGGCCGACAGGACGTCATATAACGGCGTCGATCGGAACCCGCCTCCCGGCTCGAGGAAAATACTGAAATTCTTTGCGTGCCCATCCGTCGCGCCCATGAGCCAGAACAGTATCTGACTCTTGAAGAAGGCGGCTTGGTCGCTTTGCGGATCATTAGTCCCCCGGAGCAGTTCCAGGATATGCCGCATGCCTGGCCCACCATCGCTCTGGTATTTGCGCGTTGGTGGAATTCCGAGTGCCTGACAGCAATCTTCCTGAGGAAGGCGCAGAATGCGGCTACCATCGCGCCAGCGCCGATCAAACCGTTCAACGACGAGGACGCGCCGTTGCCCGAATGTCATTATCTCGGTCGACGCCACTTTCAGCCCGAAGGCTTCCATCAGCTTTAGACAATAGTGCTCGTTGTCGACGCTGTCCGACATGTCGATCATGCCCTCGGACGTCGGAATCTGGCCGAGCTGCGGTTTGAGAATATGCGTGGTCGGAGTGGTGCCTAGCGGTCGACACCAGCGCCCGTCCTTCAGCAGCAGCGCGGTCTTCTCCTGCGCGCCTGCCACCGATATCCGGAATTCCTGTTCACGGTCGACGCCCAGAGGAGCGCTGGCAAGGTCCGCCAGCATGGCCTCTATCTCCGCATCGCTGATGTCCTGGGCTTCAATTGCTACAGCCGTATCCAGATCCGCTCCCTCGGGAATGAACTGCATCGCGCCGACGCAATCGCGTCCAATTGCCTCCAGCAAGCTGTAATAGTCTGTACCTTGCGCCCCCATCCGCTCTGCAACACGCCTTCGGACGGCATCGCGATCCGGCAGGAGATTATCGAAGACGGCGGCGACCTCTGCGCCGCGGTATGCATCCAGGCGCAACGGCAGGGACATCGATACCGCGAACCGGTGCTCCCATTGCAGCCATTTTGCTGCGTACTGAAAGGAGGTCGCACCATTGGCGGCCTTTTCAAGACGGCCGACAAGACGCCCGTTAATCAGGACATCTAGAGGAGCATGGCTTTTCTTGCGCGCCATAGCCTAGAAGACATCCTCGATCGATTTGCCAACCTTACGGCGCGGTACGATCTGCATATCCAGATCCAACGCAGCGATAATCCCTAGAAGTGTCTCGAGCTTCACTCCCTCACTTCCGTTCTCGACGGCAGAGATCGTCTTTTGATGCGTCCCTACTTTGCCAGCAAGGTCGGCCTGGCTCATGGATCGACGCCGTCGCTCCGTCTGGAGCAAAGCGCCTAGTTGGCTGGCAAGCCGTACCACTTGTTCCATGAGAGCTGCTCCGTCTATAACCTACGAGGTATATTCGTAATATATACCCCACAAGGTATTTTCAAGAGATATACCCTATAGGGATTAAATCCGAGATATAACCCTTAAGTTATAATTTCTGCCAAATCTCAGTCATGTCAGGCCGCATCTGGGCGCTTCCGCGTTGCAAAGTTCGGCTTGAGAACCTTGGCTCCATCGCGAAGGCGCTCTAGTTCATCCGACCAGAACTGCATCAAGGCGACCCGCTCGCTCCAGTATTCGCCGCGCGTGTAGGCACGGCGCACCCCATTGTTTTCCATGTGGGCCAGCTGACGCTCGATCGCATCGGGATTGAACTGCCCGGTCTCATTGAGAAGGGTCGCGGCCATCGCCCGGAAGCCATGCGCCGTCATTTCCTCCTGGCCAAAGCCAAGGGCCCTGAGTGCCGCATTGACGGTGTTTTCAGACATCGGACGCTGACCGGTCCGAAACGAAGGAAAGCAATAGCGGCCATGGCCTGTCAGGGCCCACAGTTCCTCGAACAGCCCTGCTACCTGGGCCGAAAGAGGCACGCGATGCGGCCGACGCATCTTCATCTTCTCGGCGGGAATGTTTCCAGACGCTGCGATCGAAGTCGAACTCCGCCCACTCGGCCTGCCGAAGTTCACCGGGACGCACGAAGAGGCTGATAGGCTTCCGCCAGCGTCAGGCCATTGGATGGAACAGAGGCCGGGCATTCCGCCGACACCCGCACTTTCTCTACGATGGGCTGAGCTACGGTCGGCAATCGCGAAATCGCGTCATCCGCAGTCGCGCCGATTCCTGCTCGAATACGGTCAAACTCAGCCTCAATCCCAGCCATGACGATGGGCATTCTCCGCAGTGCCGTCTGGAGGCTGTCCGTCTTCAACGAACGCCAAAGTTCCACCCGGCTGAGAGGCTCTTGAAGATCGCATGGCACGTGACGGCGGACATAGAACCGCCCGCTACGAAGGCGCATACCTTTTGGCAGCAAACCGGGACTGAAACCGTAACAGCCGCGCGGACCCTTTCCCGCAGATTTCCGGGACTTTCGCTGCGGACTATCGACACCAAACCGTAGCAGTTTATCGTAGCGAAACGAACTTGGGGGACCATCTTTCGATGATCCCCCAACGTTCTCAAGCACTTGAGAAGTGCTGGTGCCCAGAAGAGGACTCGAACCTCCACGCCCTTGCGAGCGCCAGCACCTGAAGCTGGTGCGTCTACCAATTCCGCCATCTGGGCACTTTAGCGAGGGGGCGAAGCGCCGTCCCCGCTGGGTAGGAGGGCGCCTCTAAGGGGCAGCCGAAGTCTTGTCAACACCATCCAACGCAACATTTTTCATTTCGTGCATTTCGTTGTCCGGTTGCCCCGTTCACAGGCTTGTGGCAGGGGCTAGGACGCCCGTGCGGCAGCGCGGGACACGTCGAGCGCAGCGCGACCTGAAGGACCGATCCAGACCATGACTACCGACACCCTCTCCGGCAAGATCGTCACCATCCTGGGCGGTAGCGGCTTCGTCGGCCGCCATCTCGCGCAGGAATTGCTTGCACGCGGTGCCCGCCTGCGCATCGCCAGCCGCCATCCCAAGAAAGCCTTCGCTATCAAGCCCCTGGGCAATCTGGGTCAAGTCCAGTTCGCGGGTGTCGACGTCACCAAGGCCGAAACGCTCGCCCCCGTGTTGGCCGGGTCGGACGCCGTGATAAACCTCATCGGCGCGTTTGCAGGCAATCTCGATGCTCTACAGGGCAAGGGTGCAGGCGAAATCGCGGCGGCGGCCAAGGCTGCGGGCGCCACCGCCTTCGTACACGTCTCGGCGATCGGTGCCGATGCAGGTTCGGCGGTCGCCTACGCCCGCACCAAGGCCGAAGGCGAAACCGCCGTGTTGGCCGCCTTCCCTAGCGCCACCATCGTGCGTCCCTCGCTGATGTTCGGCTCGGACGACAACTTTGTGAACATGTTCGGCGAGTTGATCTCGCGCCTGCCCGCGTTGCCGGTCTTCGCGCCGCAGGCAAGGCTGCAGCCGGTGTTCGTCGACGACGTGGCCGTGGCCATCGCCAATGCGCTTGGCAACGTCGCCGCACAGGGCAAGACCTTCGAACTCGCCGGACCGGAAGTCATCACCATGCTCGATCTCAACCAGCGTATTGCCAAGGCACAGGGCCGCTCGCGGACTTTCGTCGAACTGCCGGATGCGGTTTCCGGCCTCATCGCCGCGACGACCGGCTGGCTGCCCGGCGCTCCGATCTCCAGCGACCAGCTCAAGCTGCTGCAAGCCGGCAGCGTGGCGAGCGATTCGGCTGCGGGCCTCGCAGAGCTTGGCGTGACGCCGCGCCCGCTCGGCCTGTTCCTCGACCGCTGGATGGTGCGCTTCCGCAAGCACGGTCGCTTCGGCACCAAGACTGCCAGCGCCTGAACGTCACGGACCTGAACCGGTCCGACTGGAAACGAAATCCCGTCCCCGCCTGCCGGAACCGTCCGGCGGGCGGGGGTTTGTTTCTCCACGTCCGGGGCACAGCCCCACAGCGAGAGGAGCAGGCCCCATGACCACCCCAGACATTGCCTGGACGACGCAGCAGGGAACCATCCGCAAGGGAATGAAGGTGATCGCCGCCGACGGCAGCTTCGTCGGTACCGTTGCCGCGCTGGAAGGCGAGGAACTTATGCTGGAAGGCGGTTCGCACGAGTTCGTCGCGATCACCCAGGTCGATGGTGTGAGTGCCGATGCAGTGCTTCTTTCCGACCGTGGTGACGCGACGTTCGGGCTGGGCGCCACACCCTGAACCCACGAACTGACGAGCCGTTTACAGCCCGAGACGAACGCCGGAACGTCCTTCGAGGGTTCGCCGTTTCATCATCACAAGCCCCGAGATGATGGAGAGATACAATGTTCGAGAAGCTGCGCGTGCGTGAGCACATGGAAGTGACGACCAGCACAGGACAGCACGTCGGCACGGTAGACGAGGTAAAGGACGACCAGATCAAGCTGACCCGCTCGGACAGTTCCGACGGAGCCCATCACTACATCGCGTTCGAAAACGTCGAAAAGATCGAAGATAACCGCGTGTACCTGAAGCAGGGTACGCCGATCCCGATGGGCGTCGGCGCCAACTGATCCAGAACCACCGAGCTGGCAGCGCGTCCCCCCTCGCGCGCTGCCTTGCGTAACCCCGGTCCTCCTCAGGGAAGGCCGGGGTTTTCATGGGGGGCCGGGACTCATCAGCGCATCCCCCCGGCGATGCCTTGCACGTTATGATACATAGTGAATAGCATCTATTCCCAACTTCGGCCCCCGTTGATACTCGACACACCAAGAACAGACCGCACGAGGGGGAAAAGGCGTGATCTCTGGCTTGGGCAAGATCGCTATCCGGTTGTCACTCGCCGCGCTGGCGCCGATCGCGCTGTCATCGTGCCATCGCCCCGCCCAGCCGATCGAGGAACAAACCGTCGTCGATCCGGACGAATGGCCGAGCTGGGGGCGGACCGGCACCGAGACCCATTACTCGCCGCTCGACGAGATCGACACCGGTAACGTCTCCAGGCTGAAGCTCGCGTGGCACTTCGATCTGGAGCCGGGCTACACGCCCACCACCCCGCTGATGGCCGAAGGCAAAGTCTTCATCACCACTGGCCACTCACACATCCGCGCGCTCGACGCGGCGACAGGCGGGCAGTTGTGGGAATACGATGCCGGCACCCGAGAACGGGCGAAGACAGCGCTGCAGATGTCATGGGGCAGCAAGGGCATCGCTTATGACGCCGGACATGTCTTCCTCGTCACCACGGATGGCTACGTAGTCTCTCTGGACGCCCGGACCGGCAAGGAAGCCTGGAAGACCCTGGAATTTCCGGACAATGCGCCGCGCAACGCGAACGGCCCACCTCGCGTCTTCGGAGGCAAAGTCATCACCGGCTTCGGTGGCGGCGACATCAGCCCGGCTCGGGGGTTCGTCAGCGCCTACGACGCCAGGACCGGCAAGCTGGCCTGGCGCTTCTACACCACGCCCGGCGACGAGGTAACGCCGGTAAACCGCAAGGCTGAAGAGGTCATGCGCAAGACGTGGCCAAGCGGCTGGAAGAACCCCGACGGCACCCGGCGTGGCGGCGGCGGTACGGCGTGGAATGCCTTCGCCTATGATGCCGAGCTGCGCCTCGTATACCTCGGCGTCGGCAACGGTTTTCCCTACAACCAAAAGCTGCGCAGCCCAGGCGGCGGCGACAACCTGTTCCTCGCCTCGGTAGTGGCGGTGAACGTCGATACCGGGGAATACAAATGGCACTACCAGTTGTGTCCCGGTGAGCAGTGGGACTGCACCGCCACCTCCGACATGACGCTGGCGACGCTCACGATCGATGGTAAGAACCGCAAGGTGCTGATGCAGGCACCCAAGAACGGGTTCTTCTATGTCCTCGAC
>Ga0308171_1003802_pt1 | contig 13248 bp, 11 predicted proteins | sample PhyGR1_FD_202135 | JGI IMG/M metagenome (GOLD analysis project Ga0308171, IMG submission 202135) | Phyllosphere microbial communities from UC Gill Tract Community Farm, Albany, California, United States - DLSLSG.R1 | ecosystem: Host-associated > Plants > Phyllosphere > Unclassified | place: USA... | reverse complement strand
TGGGCCTGGGGGCGGCCCGCGGGCGGGGGGGGGGGGGGCGGGGGGGGGGGGGGCGAGTCCACCACTTTCAGCGCCGTGGGCGAGGTGGTGAACACCGCCAGCCGCCTGCAGGACTATTCCAAGGTGGCGGGCGCGCGGCTGGTGCTGTCGCTGCAGGCCGCGCGCGGTGCCGGCGTGGAGCAGGCGCTGGGCCTGCCGGTGGAGGTGGCGGTGCGCGGGCGCTCGCAGCCGCTCGAGGTGCTGCACGTGCCGCACCCGGCGCGCCAGTGGCCGCCGGGCTGAGACGGGCGGGCTCAAAGCGCGCCGGCCGGCCAATGGCCGAAAGCTGTGCGTTTGCGCACATACACCGGCGCCGCAGGAGCCCACACTTCAGTCCATGCAGTTGGCAATCACGCCCTGCAAGTCACTGAAAGAGAGCACTGTCATGAAGAATACCCAACACCTGATCGCCATCGCCGCCCTGGCCGCCGCCACCTTCGCGGGCACCGCCTCCGCCGCAGCCCCCTCGCAGGAGGTCTGGTTCGGCGCGCAACCCGTGGCCTCGGGCGCTCCTCTGTCGCGCGCCGAAGTGCAGGCCGACCTCAACCTGTGGAACCGTGCCGGCCTGAACCAGCTGAACGCCGGTGACCACAACGACGTGGCCGACCCCGCCTACGCACAGCGCCTGGCCACCTACCAGCGCCTGCGCAGCGGCCCGGAATACGTGGCCGAAGTGCAGCGCCTGGGCGGCAGCGTGAACACCGCCGGCACCGCCGGGCGCACCGTGGTCAACTGATCGCACACCGTGTGCGGGCCCGCGCTGTAACGATGCACGAATGCGCGTCTCCACTCGTATCGAGCCGCGTCGAAATGCATATGGCCAGCCCGTGACGGCGCGATGACGCCGCCGGCATGACGGGAAACGCTCGCGCTTTCCCGGCCGGCCGGCGGTGGCGCCGCTGCCATTGGAGAAACGGCCGGCTGGCGGACACGGCCCGGCGCCACACCGCACACCACCGTCGGACGGGGCCCGACACCAATCTCTGCCGATTCGCACACGGCGCGCACCGCAGGGCGGCAGACACTGAACTTCCTCGCAGCCCAAAGCGCTGCCGACACGGCACCAGCGTCACTGACCGACCCGCCAGACCGGCAACCCCTTGGACTGCAATCCTCGTACTGACGATCTCACCGATCCACACCCGAAAGGACTTCAGACCATGAACAGCAAGCACATCATCGCTGCCGCCACCCTCGCCCTCTCCGGTGCCGCCTTTGCCGGCCCGGCCATGACCGGCCCCGTGAACCAGGAAGTCTGGGCGGGCCCCACGCCCGTGCCCATGGTGTCGGACACGTCGCGCCAGGTGTCGCGCGCCGAAGTGCAGGCCGACTGGAACCTGTGGCAGAAGGCGGGCCTGGGCATGTACCAGGTGGGTGAAGGCTCGCCCGCCGCCGACCCGATGTACCAGCAGCGCTACGCCGAATACCAGCGCCTGCGCAGCGGCCCCGAGTACGTGGCCGAAGTCCGTCGCCTGGGCGGCGAGACCAGCGCCGTGGCCTCGGTGTACGAGAGCCGCACCGTCCCGATGACCAACTGATCGGCGCCGCGCCCTCTTCGGGCGCAAGCTGCCGCGACCAGCCCGCGCCGATGCGCGGGCTTTTCTTTTTTCATGCCGGGCGTGCCCGGCGTCTGCGGCCGCCTGCATGGCGGGGCCGCCGGCTCACGGCGATGGCGCTGTTGCCGGGCCCGATGCCGGGGCAGGGCCGGGCGCGGGACGGGAAGCGAACTGCACGGTGAAGCGCGCACCGGGCGGCGTGTGGCCGGGGCGCGCATCTTCCAGCCGCACCGTGCCGCCGTGCTGGCGCGCGATCTCCAGCACGATGGGCAGGCCGAGGCCCGAGCCGTCCGCGTCGGTGCCGAGCGCCCGGTAAAAGGGCTGGAAGACCAGCTCCCGCTCGCTGGCGGGCACGCCCGGGCCGGAGTCCTCGATCTGCAGCAGCAGCACCTGCCCGAAGGTGTCGGCCAGCACGCGGGCGGTGATGACGCCCGGGTGCTCGGCGCTGGAGGGCGTGTAGTTCATGGCGTTGTCCAGCAGGTTGCGCGCCAGCTCCTTGAGCAAGGTGGCGTTGCCCTGCATCCAGACGCCCGGCGTGCCCGGCTGGGCGCCCTCGTACCCCAGGTCGATGCGCAGCTCCAGCGCGCGCGGCACGCAGTCGTGCACCACCTCGATCACGAGCTGCGCCAGGTCGACCGGGTGGCGGACCATGCCCGTGCCGCCCTCGGCCCGCGCCAGCGCCAGCAGCTGGTTGACGGTGTGGGTGGCGCGCATGCTGCTGCGGCCGATCTGCTGCAGCGAGCGGCGCAGCGCCTCGGTGTCCGAGCCTTCGCGCTGCGCCAGGTCGGCCTGCATGCGCAGGCCGGCCAGCGGCGTCTTCAATTGATGCGCCGCATCGGCCAGGAAGCGCTTTTGCGTGGCGATGGAGTCGTTGAGCCGGCGCAGCAGGTCGTTCACCGAATCGACCAGCGGCGCCACCTCCATGGGCACGGCCTTGTGGTCGAGCGGCGAGAGATCGTCGGGCTTGCGCGCGCGGATGCGCTCTTCCAGCTGCGACAGCGGCTTGATGCCGCGTGCCAGCGCCAGCCACACCAGCAGCACGGCGAGGGGCAGGATGGCGAACTGCGGCAGCATCACGCCCTTGATGATTTCGGTGGCCAGCACGCTGCGCTTTTCGCGCGTCTCGGCCACCTGCACCAGCACGGCCGGCGCGCCCGGCAGCGGCACCCGCACCCACAGGTAGGCGATGCGGATGTCCACCCCGCGCAATTCGGCGTCGCGCAGGCGCACCTCGCCGGAGAAGGGCTTCTCGTCGTCGGGCGGTCGGGGCAGCTCGCGCTCGCCCGAGAGGTGCGTGCCGTCCGGCGACACGACTTGGTAGTAGACGATGTCGGACTCGTCGGCGCGCAGGATCTCGCTGGCCGGTTGCGGCAGGTTGAACTGCACTCGGCTGCCCTGCACCGTGACCAGTTGCGCCAGGGCGTGGGCGTTGTATTCCAGCGCCCGGTCGAACGGCTTGTTGGCCAGCCCCTGCGCCACCAGCCAGGTCAGCGCCAGGCTGACGGGCCAGAGCAGCAGCAGGGGCGTGAGCATCCAGTCGAGGATCTCGCCGAAGAGGGAGCGCTGCTCGCGCTGAAAGATCTTCATGCCGCCGGCCCTGCCGCCATGCCTCCAAGGCGACGCTGAACAAGTCCCCGCGATGCGGCGCGCTCTGCTGGGGGATGGGCTGCAAGGCGCAAACCACAGCCATGGCCGCAGCGATGGCGAGGATTTGCAACGCAGCAGACCGCCCCCAGCGGAGATGCGCCGCGCGCGAGGGACTTGTTCAGTGTGGCCCTGAGGGTTTTGCCGTCCCGGCGCTGGTGGATCAAGCGCATGCAGCTATTAAATCAATAGCAATCAGGCGACCACCCGGTCGGGCGCCACCTTCTCCAGACAGTAGCCCAGCCCGCGCACGGTGGCGATGCGGATCGGACCGCTCTCGATCTTCTTGCGCAGGCGGTGGATATACACCTCGATGGCGTTGTTGCTCACTTCTTCGCCCCATTCGCAGAGGCGTTCCACCAGCTGCTCCTTGCTGACCAGCCGGCCGGCGCGCTGCAGCAGCACTTCCAGCAGGCCGAGCTCGCGGGCGGACAACTCGACCATGCGCCCGTCGATGGTGGCCACGCGCCCGGCTTGGTCGTACACCAGCGGACCGTGGCGGATGACGCTGGTGGTGCTGCCCATGCCGCGCCGGGTCAGCGCCCGCACGCGCGCCTCCAGCTCCTGCAACGAAAAGGGCTTGGCCATGTAGTCGTCGGCGCCGAAGTCCAGGCCCTTGACGCGCTCGTCCACGCTGTCGGCCGCCGTCAGGATCAGCACCGGCAGGGCAGAGCCCCGGCCGCGCAGCCGCTTCAGCACTTCCAGCCCATGCAGGCGGGGCAGGCCCAGGTCGAGGATGAGCAGATCGAACTCGCTGTTGGCCATCAGCGCGGCGTCGGCCTCGGTGCCGCTCGCCACATGGTCCACCGCCGCGCCCGAGCCGCGCAGGGTCCGCAGCAGTCCGTCGGCCAGCACCTGGTCGTCTTCGGCGATGAGGATGCGCATGGGTCGTTGTCTCCTGGTGCGCGGCCTTGTAATTTCTTGGGGCGCCATCGCCCTGCCGCTGGATGCCGGATTCTAGGGCGCCATGGCCTGCCGGCCGGCGCCCCGGCTCCGCCCCGTCAGCGCAGCATCGCCAGCCGCACCGGGCTCTCGGCCGTCGTGCCCTGCGCGGGCGCCAGCCGGAACACCGACACGGCCTGCACCAGCTGGTCGGCCTGCATCTTCAGGCTCGATGCGGCCGCCGCGCTTTCCTCGACCAGGGCGGCGTTCTGCTGCGTGGCCTGGTCCATCTGCGCCACGGCCTCGCCGACCTGGCCGATGCCTTCGCTCTGCTCGCGGGTGGCGATGCTGATCTCCGCCACGATGGTGGCCACCCGCTGGATGGATTGCTCCAGCTCGCGCATGGTGTCGCCCGCGCGGTGGGCCTGGGCCGAGCCCTGGCCGACGCGCTCGACGCTGGTGCCGATCAGGCCCTTGATCTCCTTGGCGGCCTCCGCGCTGCGCTGGGCGAGCGTGCGCACTTCGGAGGCGACCACGGCGAAGCCGCGCCCCTGCTCGCCGGCGCGTGCCGCCTCCACCGCCGCGTTCAGCGCCAGGATGTTGGTCTGGAAGGCGATGCCGTCCACGACGCCGATGATCTCGGCAATGCGCTGGGAGGCTTCCTCGATGCTCTTCATGGTGCCCACCATGCCGGTGACGGCCTCGCCGCTGCGCTGCGCCACCCCCGACGCTTCCGCCGCGAGTTGAGCGGCTCGCTGCACGCCGTCCGCGTTCTGGCGCACGGTGGAACCGAGCTCTTCCATCGATGCGGCGGTTTCTTCCAGCGAAGACGCCTGCTGCTCGGTGCGGGCCGACAGGTCGTGGTTGCCCTGCTGGATCTGCGCGCTGGCGGTGGTGACGCCGCCGGCCGCACCGTGCACCGTGCCCACCACGTCCGCCAGGCTGGCGCGCATGTCGCTCAGCGCCTGCATCAGTTGCGCTGCCTCGTCCTTGCCGCGCACGGCGATGTCCATCGTCAGGTCGCCCGCCGCGACGCCGCGCGCCACCTCCACGGCCGATGCGAGCGGCCGGGTGATCTGGCGTGTGATCCACCAGGCGAGCAGCACGGCCACGCCCACCGCCACGAGCAGCATGACCAGCAGCACGACCTGGGCGCGCACGAACACGCGCTCGGCTTCCTTCTGGGCCATGTCGCCGCCGCGCCGGTTGATGTCGGCCAACTGGCCCAGCACCTGCACCATGGCCTCGAAGCGCTTGTCGGATTCGCCCAGGAAGAGTTCCACCTTGCCATCGCGCGCGTCGAAAGGCAGGTCCATCAGGCGGCGCTGCACGTTCAGGTATTCGATGCGGTCGGCCTGGTAGACCGCATAGGCCCGGCGCTCGTCGCCGTCGTTGATGAGCGGCTCGTACACCTTCTCGGCGTCGCTCAGCTGGCCGCGGCGCTTCTCCAGTTCGGTCTTGATCCGGTCGTGGCCGGCGGCGCTCGCCTGCACCAGGGCCTCGCTTTCCGCCCGCCGCAGCCGGTTAGCGGCCACGCGGACGTTGCCGATGGCCTGGATGCTGGGCAGCCAGTTGTCGCCCAGTTCCTCGGCGCTGGCGTTGATGTGGACCATCTGGTTCCAGGCCACCGCGCCCAGCACGAGGGTGATGAGTGTGGTGACGGCGAAGGCGAGCGCCAGCTTGGCGCCCATGCGAAGGTTGTGGAGATTCATGCGAGCACCGCCGGTTAAAAAAGATTTGCTACACATCCTTACACAGATTCCACGAATCGCCGCGCTGGAAGGTGCGCCGTGGCGGGCTGCCGACAGATGCGACGAATTCTTCGCTCTTCACCCGCTCTTCACCGGGCGGGCGCTGGCTCAATCCGCCCAGTCATCGCCACCTGCGTAAGCCTCCAGCCCGATGGCGACCACCACCGCCACGTCCTGGCCGACCGCCTCGCGGAACTCCGCCTCCGCCTGCGCCACGGCGCGCTGGAAGGCCTGCAGCCACGCCAGGCCGGTGTCGGTGAAGCACACGCGGCGGGCGCGGGCGTCGCCCGGGTCGGGCAGGCGCCGCACCAGGCCCCAGGCCTCGCACTGGTCCACCAGGCTGGCCATGGCCTGCTTGGTCATCCCCGCGCGGCGCGCCAGATCGGTAAGCCGGTCGCCTTGCAGGGCGAGGTGCCGCGTGATGTGGATGTGCGCGGCGCTGACCTGATCGCGCGCCGCCAGGTTGGAGAGGGCCAGCGGCACCTCCACGTCGTGCGCCATGAGCTGCAGCACGCGGGCGTCGAAGCGGCGCATGGCATGGCCCAGCAGCCGCCCGAGGTGGGTCTGGCGCCAGCCGTCCTCGTGCGGCACCCGCAGCGCAAAAGTCGCTGGATCTTTCATTCCTGGATTGTCAGCCAAACTGACCAAATTGGTGTTTGAAATCCGGAGCCCGGGCCATAAACTACTGTTCAAGCATCCAGCCCGCCACCCATGGCGTCCGGGATGAAACGCATAACCCATTGTTTCTACAGGAGTTTTCCATGGACGTCGCCGTCAAGAACCCCAACCCCGCCCAACCCGTGAACAGCGAAAAAGCCAAGGCTTTGCAGGCCGCTCTGGCGCAGATCGAAAAGCAGTTCGGCAAGGGAACGATCATGCGCCTGGGCGAAGGCGAGGTGATCGAGGACATTCAGGTGGTCTCCACCGGCTCGCTGGGCCTGGACGTGGCCCTGGGCGTGGGCGGCCTGCCCCGCGGCCGCGTGGTCGAGATCTACGGCCCGGAAAGCTCGGGCAAGACCACGCTGACGCTGCAGGTCGTGGCGCAGATGCAAAAGCTGGGTGGCCAGTGCGCCTTCGTCGATGCCGAGCACGCGCTGGACGTGCAGTACGCGCAGAAGCTGGGCGTGCAGCTGTCCGACCTGCTGATCAGCCAGCCGGACACCGGCGAGCAGGCGCTCGAGATCGTCGACAGCCTGGTGCGCTCGGGCGCCGTCGATCTGATCGTGGTCGACTCGGTCGCCGCGCTGACGCCCAAGGCCGAAATCGAAGGCGAGATGGGCGACGCCCTGCCCGGCCTGCAGGCCCGCCTGATGAGCCAGGCGCTGCGCAAGCTCACCGCCACGATCAAGAAGACCAACTGCATGGTCATCTTCATCAACCAGATCCGCATGAAGATCGGCGTGATGTTCGGCAGCCCCGAAACCACCACCGGCGGCAATGCGCTGAAGTTCTACGCCTCCGTGCGCCTGGACATCCGCCGCACCGGCACGATCAAGAAGGGCGACGAGGCCATCGGCAACGAGACCAAGGTCAAGGTGGTGAAGAACAAGGTCAGCCCGCCCTTCAAGACGGCCGAGTTCGACATCCTGTTCGGCGAAGGCATCAGCCGCGAGGGCGAGATCATCGACATGGGTGTGGAAGCGCGCATCGTCGAGAAGAGCGGCGCCTGGTACGCCTACAACGGCGAGAAGATCGGCCAGGGCCGTGACAACGCGCGGGAGTTCCTGCGCGAGAACCCCGACCTCGCCATCGAGATCGAGAACAAGGTGCGCGAAGGCCTGGGCATTGCCCTGCTGCCGGGTGGCACGCCGGCCGCCGAAGGCAAGCCCGAGAAGGCGCCCAAGGCCGAGAAGGCCGATAAGTAACCCGGCTGGAGGGGCCGGCCCCGGTCCAGAACTGGCATGAAAACAGGCTGCAGCGCTTGATTGGCAAGCGCATGCAGCTATTTTTTTAGTAGCAAATGGGTTTCAACACGCTATCGCTCAAGGGCCGCGCGCTGCGCCTGCTGGCGCAGCGCGAGCATTCCCGCGCCGAGCTGCAGACCAAGCTGGCCCGCCACGTGCAGGAGGGCGAGGACCTGGCCGCCGTGCTCGACGATCTGGAAGCCAGGGATTTCATCAACCCCGCCCGCGTCGCCGATTCGGTGGTGCACCGGCGCGCACCCCGTCTGGGCACCCAGCGGGTTCTGCAGGAGCTGCGCAGCAAGGGCCTGGACGACGCGCTGGTGCGCGCCGCCGCCGAGCGCCTGAAGGACACCGAACTCGACCGCGCCCGGGGCGTCTGGCGCCGCCGCTTCGCCAGCCCGCCGCAAAGCCTGCAGGAGCGGGCGCGGCAGACGCGCTTTCTGCTGGCGCGGGGCTTTGGCGGCGACACGGTGCGCAAGGTATTGAACGGCGCGCCCGGCGGCGTCGATGAGAACGGCGAAGACGGCGGCGGGCTCGATTGAGTCGCCGTGCGCCGCCGCATCGCCCGCGCTGTTCCGCATTTCGGGCCTGCCCACCGCATGCCATGCCGCCACGGCATAGCAGCCAGCGCCGGCCGCCGCTAGCCAGGCCGGCCGCGGGCCGGCATAGTGCATGGCCCCGAGCGCCCCGCCGTACGGCACCCATGCGCCGGTGTCCCCATCCCCAAGGTTTTTGCTGTCATGAACATTCAGAGACGCCCGGTATGCGGCGCCCTGCTGGCGCTGGGCTGCTCCGCCCTGGGGGCAGCGGCGCAGCCCCTGTCCTCGCGACCCATCCGCATCGTGGTGCCCTTCGGGCCGGGCGGCGTGGCCGACCTGACGGTGCGCAGCGTGGCGCAGGCCATGGCCGCCTCGATGGGCCAGAGCATCGTGGTGGACAACAAACCCGGCGCGGGCGGCGTGGTGGCCGCCACCGCGGTCGCCACGGCGCCGCCCGACGGACACACCCTGCTGCTGATGTCCAACGGCACGGCGGTGAGCGCAGGCCTCTTCGCCACCCTGCCCTACGACACGCTCAAGGACTTCGCGCCCATCTCCACGCTGGGCACGTTCGACCTGGCGGTGCTGGCGGCGGCGAACGGCCGGCTCGCCTCCCTGCCGGCGCTGATCCAGCAGGCGCGGGCGCGCCCCGACCAGCTCAACATCGGCACCATCAACGTCGGCAGCACGCAGCACCTGGCGGCCGAGCTGCTCAAGAGCACCCTGGGCATCGACGTGCAGGTGGTGCCTTTCAACGGCACGCCCGCCGTGGTGACCGCGCTGCGGGGCGGGCAGATCGACGCGGCGGTGGAGATCCTCGCGCCGGTCATGCCGCAGGTGACGGGCCACGCGCTGCGCGCGCTGGCGGTGCTGGGCGCGCAGCGGGCCCGGGCGCTGCCGGACGTGCCCACGGTGGCGCAGAGCGACGCCGCCGCTGCGGGGCTGGACGTGTCGTCCTGGAACGCCCTGGCGGCGCCCGCCCGCACCCCGCCGGAAGTGGTCGCGCGACTGAACCGCGAAGTGCAGGCCGCGCTGGCCCGGCCGGCGCTGCGCCGGCAGCTACAGGCCCTGGGCGTGGAGCCCCGGGGCGGCACCCCGGCCGAGCTGGGCACCTTGCTGGCCAGCGAGATCCGCCGTTGGAGCGGCGTGATCGATCGGGTCGGCATTCCGAAGCAGTAGGGAACCTCTACACGAATCACCGCGCCGTGCGCATCTGCGGCTTCGGGCAGCGCTTGCCTGGCCGCGGCGGATGGCCGCGCCCCGCCCCGCGTCAGCTCAGCAGGCGCTCGGGGTTGGCGTCGATCTTGGCCAGCGCGTCGCGTGTGGCGCGCGTGGTGATGCCTTCCTCGTCCTGCCCCACCAGCAGGCCGGCCTGCAGGTAGGCGCCCAGCCGCTGCAGTTGCAGCAGGTAGCTGCTGCCGTCGGTGGTGGCGAAGAGGTGCAGCTGCTTGCGTTCGCTGTGCCAGATGTACTGCACCTGGGCCGATGCGCCGCTGTGGTCCAGCGTGAACCAGTTGCCGAGCGGCAGCTGATGGGCCCAGGCCAGCATCTCGGGTTGCACCGCCGTGCCGTTGTCGGCCATCACGTGGATGGACGATGCGTCGATGCCCAGCAGCATCTCGATGCTGTCGGCGTTGAGCGGCATCTCGCCGAGCGTGGCGTCGGTGAGATAGTCCTCCAGGTGCGCCAGCCGGCGCGCGATGGCGTCGATCTGGGCCTGCGGGATGGAGGCGGTCTTGGAGAGGAAGGCGTCGGTGAGCGTGTCGGTGAGCACCTTCACCTGCGCGTCCTGCGCCTGGCCGTGCATGCCGATGAGCGCGAGCCCGCGCCGCACGTGCTGCAGCAGCGAGGGCAGCGCCTGGATGACCTTGGCGCGGTCGGCGCGCTGCGGCTTGGCGCTGGCCGCCCACACCAGGTCGGCCGCCGTCTGCTTGAGCACGGCCGTGTCGGCATGCTGCGGGCCGTCGCGCACGGCGGACATGGCCAGCACCTCGGCCCAGGTCTTGAAGAGGAATTCGCGGATCTCGTCGCGCACCGGCATGTCCTTGAGCATGGTGCGCAGCTCGATGGTGTACTGGATCGCCAGCGCCTCCTTCTGCTCGACCTGCTGCGCCACGGTGACCACGCGGGCCGTGGACTGCTTCTCGGTGAGGAACCGGGAGAGGAATTTCTCGAACTCGTCATACACCAGCTGGAACACGCGCTGGCCGGTCTCGGGGTACTGCTCGATCACCTGCACCACGCGGCGGATCTCGGCCTCCATGGCGCTGCCGCTGATGGCCGAGGCGTCGAAGCCCAGCACCACGGCGCCCATGCGGTCGATGAGCTGCCGCGCCGGGTGGGCCAGGTCGCTGAAGAAATCGGGCTCGGCCAGGGCCACGCGCAGCACCGGCACCTGCAGGCGGGCGAACCAGACGCGCACGGACGGGGGCAGGCGGTCCTCGCTCAGGATGCTCTGGAACATCAGCGCCACCACTTCGATGACGGCCTTCTCGCCGGGCGTGCCGGCCTTTTGCTTGAGCTCGGCCGAGCGTTCGCGCACCTCGCCCGCCAGGCGCACCACGGCCACCGGGCTGTAGTCCTGCACGAGGACGCCGCCGCCCGCGGCGTCGTAGAAGCTGTCGGCCTGCAGGCGCTGCGCGGCCAGCGCCTGCGCCAGCGCGGCCGAGGCGGGTATGGCGGGCCCGCCGCCCCCCATGCCGTCAGCCCGGGTGGCGCCAGGGGCGGGCGTGGCGCCGAAGACCGAGGGGTCGATGCCGGTCCCCGGCTGCAGCAGCAACCGGCGCAGCTGGTTCATCACCCCCTGCGCGCGCTGCCGCGCCCGCACGAGCGGCGTGGCAAAGAGGCCCGGCGCCGGTCCGCCCGTCGGGGCGGCGGGCGGGTTGAGGCCGGACCGCCGGGCGGCCATTGCCTCGCGGGAGGCCGCCAGCATCTGGCTGGCAAGGCCGCCGGCCACGGAGTTGGACGGCGCCAAGGGGCTCGCAGCGGTCACGGGCGCCACGGCGCCCGCGCCGGTGGCGGGCGCGTCGGCCGCACGGCGCACGCGGGCACGGAGGTCGCCGTCCGCCTGCACGCCCTGGGCGTTCAGGAACGCCACCGCTTCCTCGCACTGCGACCGCACCAGGGGCGCCAGCCCCTTCTGCAGCGGGTCGAGCACCAGCTGCAGATCGGCGCGCAGCAGCCCGGCGTGCACCCACTGGTCCAGCACGGCCAGGCACTGCACCTCGGGCCGCAGGAGGTCGCGCGCGTCCAGCTCCTGCCCCTCCACCTGCATCACGAGGCGGCGCAGCATGTCGTCCTGGCCGCCAGCATGCTCGGCCACGACGAGCGCCAGGCGCGAAGCGAAGATCTTGTTCTCGACCATGTCGTCGCTGACCAGCTCGAAGCTGTCGGCCCCCAGGGCGAGGGGCCCGGGCGACGTGCTGACCAGCGGCGCCAGGCTGCTGCGCCAGGCCTGGGCCAGGCCCTCGATCCACTTGGCGCGGAACAACTGGTAGCGTCTTCCCGCCTCGCGGTGGCTCTGCACGGCCGCCGGGGAGGCCGAGACGGCAGGCGTCTCGTCGAAGAAGGCCTGCAGCCGCCGGTCGAGCGCCGGCAGTCCGGCGCACAGGCCTTCCGCGAACCGGTGCCGCACCAGGCGGGTCAGGCGGCGGAATGGAGCGGAAGGCGGCGTGGCGGCTGGCATACGCGTTCGATCTTAGTCGTGCGGGCCCCGGGGCCGAAAGCGTGGTGAACCCTGGCACACGGCACGCGGGGACAACACTGCTGCGCGGCCGCCGGAGCGGCAGGCCCGCGAGGACTGGGCGAACACGGCCACGGCGGGCGCCGAGAACGGGGTCAGACCGCCGCGCCGGCGTTCGGATCGTTCGGGTCGCCTTCCTTGCGCGTCGGCGTCTTGACCAGGTCTTCGCGCTTCACGCCCAGCCACATGGCGATGGCGGCGGCCACGAACACCGACGAGTAGATGCCGAACAGGATGCCGATAGTCAGCGCCAGCGCGAAGTAGTGCAGGCTCGGGCCGCCGAAGAAGAACATCGAGAGCACCACCGCCTCGGTCGAGGCGTGGGTGATGATGGTGCGGCTCATCGTGCTGGTGATGGCGTGGTCGATCACCTCGTGCGTGTTCATCTTGCGGTACTTGCGGAAGGCCTCGCGGATCCGGTCGAAGATCACGACCGACTCGTTGACCGAATAGCCCAGCACCGCCAGCACGCCGGCCAGCACGGCGAGCGAGAACTCCCACTGGAAGAACGCGAAGAAGCCCAGGATGATGACCACGTCGTGCAGGTTGGCGATCACCGCCGCCACGCCGAACTTCCACTCGAAGCGGAAGGCCAGGTAGATCACGATGCCCAGCACCACCACGCCCAGGGCCATCAGGCCGCCGTGCACCAGTTCCTCGCCCACCTGCGGGCCGACGAATTCGGTGCGGCGCAGCGTCACCTCGGGGTCGGCCGCCTTCAGGGCGCCCAGCACCTGCTCGCTCTGCTGGGCCGAGGTGACGCCCTTTTGCACCGGCAGGCGGATCATCACGTCGCGCGAAGTGCCGAAGTTCTGCACGATGACCTCGGGGTAGCCGAGCTTGGTCACCGTGTCGCGGACCTTGCCGATGTCGGCGGTCTGCGTGTAGGCCACCTCCATCACCGTGCCGCCGGTGAATTCGACCGACAGGTGTAGCCCCCGTGTCACCAGGAAGAACACCGCCAGCGCGAACGTCAGGAAGGAAATCGCGTTGAGGACCAACGCGTACTTCATGAACGGGATGTCTTTTTTGATGCGGAAAAATTCCATGGACTTGCTTCCTCAGACGTTCTTGGCAACGGTGCCGGTGCCAGGAACCGCATCGGTCGCCGGCTTCCACACCTGGCCGATGGACACGCTCTTGAGCTTCTTCTTGCGGCCATACCAGAGGTTGACCAGGCCGCGCGAGAAG
>Ga0308171_1003800_pt1 | contig 13260 bp, 11 predicted proteins | sample PhyGR1_FD_202135 | JGI IMG/M metagenome (GOLD analysis project Ga0308171, IMG submission 202135) | Phyllosphere microbial communities from UC Gill Tract Community Farm, Albany, California, United States - DLSLSG.R1 | ecosystem: Host-associated > Plants > Phyllosphere > Unclassified | place: USA... | reverse complement strand
CCGCCGGCCTGGCAATGCCTTTCGTCGCCCGGGCGCAGACGGTGCCGCTGCGGCTGATCGTGCCCGCCCCGCCCGGCGGCCCGACCGATATCCTGGCCCGCGCGCTGGGGGACAAGGTGCAGGCCACGCTGGCCCGGCCCATCGTGGTGGAGAACCGCGGCGGCGCCGGTGGCATCATCGGCACCGAGGCCGCCGCCAACGCCGCGCCCGATGGCAACACCATCGTGCTGGGCCACAACCAGACCCATGCCAGCAACCAGGCGATGATGCCGCGCCTGCCCTACCACGTGGTCCAGAGCTTCGTGCCCATCGCCAAGCTGGCCACCGTGCACCACGCGCTGGTGGTACCGGCCAACTCGCCATCCGAGACGCTGGCGCAGCTGGTGGAGCGCGGCAAGAAGGGCCGGCTGACCTACGCCTCCTCCCAGGCCGGCTCCGCCAGCCACGTGATCTCGGAGACCTTCTCGCGGCGGGAAGGTTTGGACGCCACCCACGTCCCCTATCGCGGCGCCGCCCCGGCGGCGACCGACACGGTGGCCGGCATCGTTGATTTCTACGTGGCCACCTTCCCCTCCATCGCCCAGCTGGTGCGGGACGGGCGCCTGCGCGCGCTGGAGGTCGGCGCCCAGGCCCGGCTGGCCGACTTCCCCGCCATCCCGACGGCGGCCGAGGCCGGCGCGCCCTACCTGGCGGTCGACGCCTGGTTCGGCCTGTTCGCACCCGCCGGCACCCCGGCCGCCGCGGTCGAGCGGATCTCCGCCGCCATGCTCGGTGCCCTGGCGGAGCCGGAGATCGTCGCGCGCCTCGCCGGCGCCGGCTTCACCCCGGACCCGCTGCCACCCGCCGCCTTCGCCGCCTTCCAGCAGGCCGAGGTCGCCCGCTGGGCGGAGATGGTCCGCCTGACCGGCGTAACGATGGAAGGCTGACAGCAAGGCAGCCTCCCGGGCACCACGCTGGTCAGTCCGGGAGCCAACTGGCATGAAGGCCGTAGCGCCGCCTGAGAGCCTGGAGACACGCAGGCCCTCGGCCTCGGCCTGACCGCGGCCTCCGCCAGCGGCCAGGCGCGGCGGAAGCAGGGCGACAGCGGGACCGGCCGGCCGTCCAGACGCCGAAGGAGCCCGCATGATCCCCGCCCTCCCCACCGAACGCCTGCAACTGCGCCGCCTGCGCCGCCTGCCGCTGCTCTCCCCAAGGCAATGGCGGCGGCGCCTGATCTTCTGGCTTGGCGCCGTGCTGGTCGGCCTGGTCGCGGTGGCCTTCGCCTGGCTGGCGGATGGCGCGCAGCACCTGTTCCTGCGCGCCGTGAGCTACGAGCCGCTGCTGGTCTTCATCCTGGCCCCGGCCGGGCTGGCGCTCTCCCTGGCGCTGACGCGCTGGTTCTTCCCCGGCGCGCAAGGCAGCGGCATCCCCCAGGTGATCGCCGCCCTGCATGAGCCGGACCCGCAACGGGTCGGCGCGCTGCTGACCCTGCGCATCGCCGCCGGCAAGGTGCTGCTGACCCTGCTGGGCCTGGCCAGCGGCGCCTCCATCGGCCGGGAAGGCCCCACTGTGCAGGTCGGTGCCTCCATCATGCACGCGCTCGGCCGCTGGCAGGGCCTGCCGCGGCCGGAGACCATCCGCATCATGGTGCTGGCCGGCGGCGCGGCCGGCGTGGCCGCCGCCTTCAACACCCCGCTGGCCGGGCTAGTCTTCGGCATCGAGGAACTCAGCCACTCCCTGCGCGTCCGCACCGGCAGCCTGACGCTGACCGCCGTGGTCATCGCCGGCATCACCGCCATCCTGGCCGTGGGCGACTATGTCTATTTCGGCGTCAGCCACGCCACGCTGGATGTCGGGCCGGGCTGGCTGGCGGTGGGGCTGTGCGGCGTGGCCGGCGGGTTGCTGGGTGGCGGCTTCAGCTCCACCCTGTTGCACCTGCCACGTGCTTTTCCCAAGGCGGTCAGCCGCTTCGCCGCCCGGCGGCCCGCCGCCTTCGCCGCCTGCTGCGGCCTGGTGATCGCCACCATCGGCTGGGCCTCCGGCGGCACCAGCTACGGCACGGGCTATGAGCAGGCCAGGATGCTGGTGGAGGGTAAGGCCGGCCTGCCGGACAGCTTCATGGTGTGGAAGCTGCTGGCGACCGTCGCCTCCTATCTCAGCGGCATACCGGGCGGCATCTTCGCCCCCTCGCTCTCCATCGGTGCGGGGCTGGGCCAGTGGCTTTCCGCCCTGGTGCCGCACGCGCCGGCCGCCGCCGTCGTGCTGCTGGGCATGGTGGGCTACTTCGCCGGGGTGGTGCAGGCCCCCATCACCGCCGCCGTCATCGTCATGGAGATGACCGGCAACCACGCGCTGATGGTGCCGCTGATGGCGACCTCGCTACTTGCCTTCCTCGTCTCCCGTCTCGTCTGCCGGCGGCCGCTGTATAGCAGCCTGGCCAAGCGCTTCCTGGGGCACTGAGGGTCTCCGAGAATAAGAAAAGCCGGGGAAGGAATTCTCCGGGCCCCTTCTTTTTTCTTCGAGTTTGGCGTCACGCCTCAGGACGAGAGCTGAAGCTGCTTGATGATATTCAAAATGGGCGACAAGGCTGAACCCGTAGTCGCCGGAGGTCCTGGAGCATTTTCCGTTCGCACAGGCTCACTTCAAATGCTCTAGCTTATTGTTTTGAAGAGCATCTTCACGCCATCAGGTGATTCCATTTGATGCAGATCTGCTCCAGATCTCCGGCGCACCCAGCCGTCTCTCAAGACTGCGCTCTCAACAAGCCGCACACAAACATTCAAAAAAGAAAAGAAGGGGACTGGGGAATTCCTTCCGCAGCCTTCCTTCTAGCCAGGCATTCTAGACCCCCAGCATATCCCGGATGCGCCCATAGGTAACCCGGGCCGCGACCGCGCTGCGCCAGAGCGCATGGAACGGGATCGGCTTCAGGTCCGTGACGGGCATATCCACCTCGGCGCCGGGGGTGAGGATGCGCCGGGCGATCTGCCCGCCCATGGCCGTCGCCATCGCCACGCCGCGGCCGTTATAGCCCAGTGCGGCGATCACCCCGGGTGCGGGCTCGTGCAGGTGTGGGTAGTGGTCCGGGGTGATGGCCAGCTGGCCGTTCCAGAAATGCCCCCAGCGGACACCCTTGAGCTGCGGCCAGAGGGTTTCGGAATAGCGGATCAGCCGACGGTAGCTGTATTCCCGCGGGTCGGACGTATCGTGCAAGGCGCTGCGCCCGCCCATCAGCAGCCGGTTCCAGGCATCCAGCCGGTAGTAGACGGTGATGGAGGCGATTTCGTACAGCACCGAGCGGGTCGGCATGATGGAGCGGGCCAGCGCCTCCGGCAGTGGTTCCGTGGCGGCGATGGCGGAGAACACCGGCACGACGCTACGCCGCAGGCCGGGCCAGAGATTGTCGGTATAGCCATTGGTGCACAGCACCAACTGCTCCGCCCGCAGCGTGCCGGTGGGGGTGGAGACGGCCCAGCGGCCATCCTCCCGCACCACGTGCGTGACCGGGGAGCCGCCATGGATGGCGGCCCCCGCCCGTTGCGCCGCATCCGCCAGCCCGCGCGCATAGCCCAGTGGATTGACGTTGCCGCCACGGCGGTCGATCAGCCCGCCGACATAGCGGCCGCTGCCGGTCATGCCGCGCATCGCCGCCGCATCCAGCAGTTCCACCGGCGCACCCTGGCGGATCTGCTGGCTGGCGCCGGCGCTGATCTCGGCGAAGCCGGCCTGGTGGTAGGCGGCGCGGATGGTGCCGCCCTGATGCGCCTCGCACTGGATCTGGTGCTCGCGCACCAGGTCGAACACCGCCTGCGGCGCGCCGCCGGACAGGCGGATCATCCGCCCACCCATCTCCGGCCCGAAATCGCGCAGGATGGCGTCTGGGTCGTGCTTCAGGCCCGGGTTGACCTGGCCGCCATTGCGGCCGGAGGCGCCCCAGCCGGGCTCATGCGCCTCCAGCAGCGCCACGTCGGTGCCTGCCTGCGCCAGGTGCAGCGCGGTGGAGAGACCGGTGAAGCCGCCGCCCACGACGGCGACGGAGACGGTGCGGTCCCCCTGCAACGGCGGGGCCGGGACGGCGGGGCGGGCCGTATCGGCATACAGGCTCTTCGGCAGCGGGCGGGCGGTCATCGGCGGGTCATCCCAGCAGGAAGGCGGTCCATTTGCCCTTCACCGCATCCAGGTTGGCCGCCCACCAGGCGGCGTTGTAGTTGATCAGCTTGGGCTTGGTATCCGGCGCCGTCGGCAGCAGCCGCAGGCGCTCCGGCGGCAGCAACTCCGCCGCCTTATTGTTCACGAAGCCATAGGTGATCAGCGAGGAGAGCCGCGCCTGCGGCGCCGCCATGGTGATGAAGGCGGTCAGCTTCTGCGCGTTCACCTTGTTGGGCGCGCCTTTGAGGATGGCGAAGCAGTCATTGCGCAGCAACTGGTCCTGCCAGACGATTTCCACCGGTGCGCCGGCGGCCTGGATGGCGGCGATGCGGCCGTTCCAGGCGGTGGCCATCGCCACCTCGTCATCCGCCAGCAGCTGCGCCGGCTGGGCGCCGCTGCCCCACCATTTCACCACCTGCGGCTTGATGCGGCGCAGGCTGGCCAGCGCCCGGTCGACATCCATCGGATAGACCTGCCCCGGAGCCACGCCATCCGCCATCAGCGCGACTTCCAGGTCGGGGCTCAGCGCACCACCGCCCATCAGGGCGCGCGGGCCGGGGAAGCCGGCGGTATCCCACAGATCCTTGTTGTTCTGTGGCGTCTTTCCCCGGAATGCATCCTTCCGATAAGCAAAAATCTGCGCATAGGGCAGCATGTCCACATGCATCTCATGCCGGAAAGCGGCATCGATGTTGTCGACGTCGAAGAAGCTGTAGTCGATCTTCTCCCAGTAATCCCCCTTGGCCGCCAGGGCGAGGACGGAGGCGCCCTCCTGCTCCGTCACGTCGTATTCGATGTTGCCGGTCTCAACCATCGCCTTGACCTTGGCGATGTCCGGCCCCTCGGCCTCGATCACCTTGATGCCTGTCAGTTCCTCGAAGGGCTTGAAATAGGCGCGGCGCTGCGCGTCCTGCAGCGCCCCGCCATAGGAACAGACCCGCACGACGCCGGAGCCTTTCAGCTTCTCCGGCACCGCCGTGATCTCCGGCAGCGTGACGCCCTGTGCCATAGCCGGTGCGGCCAGATGCCGGGTCAGCGCCGTCGCCGCCGCGACGGTCAGGCCGAAGGACGCCGCGTTGCCGATGAAGCGGCGGCGGGACATGTCGGCCACATGCGGCGGCTCGGCCGCCATCCGTGCCAGAAGCTGCCGGATCGTCGGGGTCATAGGCAATTCTCCTTGCTGGTGGCGTTCATTCGGCCGGGGTGGTGCGTTGCCGCTCCGCCCGCCGTCTCAGGATCTCGGCACCGCCCAGCAGCACCGTCGTCAGCGCGATCAGCAGGCTGGACGCCGCGGCGATGGTCGGATCGATGGAGTAGTTCAGCTGTTCCCACATGCGCCGCGGCAGCGTGACGGCGGTGGTGCCGGCCAGGAACAGCGCGATGAGCAATTCGTCGAAGGCGGTGACGAAGGCGAAGATGGCGCCGGCGAAGATGCCAGGGCGGATCAGCGGCAACGTCACCTGCCGGAAGGCGCCCCAGGGCGTGGCACCCAGGTTCAGCGCCGCCTGTTCCAGCCGCCGGTCCACCCCACCCAAAGCGGCGGAGACGTTGATGACGACGAAGGGCACCGCCAGCGCCGCCTGCGCCACCACCAGCGCGACCGGGCGGCCGACCATGCCGTAGCGCGCGTAGACATAGTAGAGCCCGATCGCCACCACGATGCCCGGCGCCACCACGGGCGAGAGGATCAACGCCTGCGCCAGCGCCTTGCCGGGGAAGCGCCCCCGCGTCAGCCCGATCGCCGCCGGCACGCCCAGCAGCACGGCCAGGATGGTGCTGGCCACCGCGGTCCACAGGCTCATCCAGGTGGCATCGGTCCAGGCGGCGCGGGAGAAGAAGTTCTCGTACCACTGCAGGCTGAAGCCCGGTGGCGGAAAGCTCAGATAGCGGGCGGAGGAAAAGGACAGCGGCACCACCACCAGCACCGGCAGGAACAGGAAGGCCAGGACCAGCCCGGCAAGGCTGTAGAGGATGGCGCGGCGCAGCGTCGGCATCTCAGCGCCCGCCCTGCAGGACGCGGCCGAGCGGCACCAGCCGCGCCAGTAGCGCGAAGACGCCCAGCACCATCGCCAGCAGCACCACCGCCATGGCGGAGGCGCGCGGCCAATCCAGCCGGTTCACCAGATCGCCGATCAGCATGGAGAGCATGACGTCGGAGCCGGAACCCACCAGCACGGGCGTGATGTAGAAGCCCAGCGCCAGGGTGAACACCAGCACGCAGCCCGCCGCGATGCCGGGCAGGGACAGCGGCAGCACCACCTGGCGGAACGCGCCCAGCGGCCCCGCCCCCAGCCCCTCCGCCGCCTGCACCAACCGCCAATCAAGTCCCCGCAGCACGGCGTAGAGTGGCAGGATCATGAAGGGCAGCAGCACATGCACCATGGCGAGATACACGGCGAAGCGGGTGTTCATCAGCTGCAGGGGCTGGTCCACCACCCCCATGGCGATCAGCGCGTTGTTGACGATACCGCGCCGCCCCAGCAGCGCCATCCAGGCATAGGTGCGCACCAGGATGCTGGTCCAGAACGGAATCAGCACCAGCACCATCAGCAGGTTTGCCGTTCCGCTTCGCACCCTGCTCATCACGTAGGCGACCGGGTAGCCCAGGAGCAGGCAGGCCAGGGTGACGACGAAGGCCACCTGTGCGGTGGTACCCAGCACGCGCCAGAACACCGCGTCCCCCGCCAGCGCGCCGAAGCCACTGAAAGTCCAGCCCTGGTCGTAGACGCTGCGCAACAGCATGGAAGCGAGCGGATAGGCGTAGAAGATCAACAGAAATGCCAGCAGTGGCAAGGCAAGCAGCGAAGGCGGCAAGCGCCAGGGGCGGCTGCGGCGCCCCGCCGCCGGCATGGCGCCGGACAAGGCCACGCTCATCCCGGCGGGGTCTCTAACAGGGCTGGACAAGCGGCTGCGGCAGTCTCCATTCTTCATCCCCTCGTCATAGCCAAGTGGTGCGAAGCAACATGAGCGCAGCAAACTTTGTGCCAGACACATCGGTTTCTGGCGGCGAGACGATCGTACTCAAGAATGTCACGCGGCGCTACGGCAACTTCACCGCCATCGACCGCCTCTCCCTCCAGGTCGAAGCCGGGGAGTTCATCAGCTTCCTCGGTCCCTCCGGCTCCGGCAAATCCACCACGCTGATGATGATCGCGGGGTTCGAGACGCCGGATGGCGGCAGCATCGCCATCGGCGGGCGGGATGTCACGGCGGTGCCGCCCTACCGGCGCAATATCGGCATGGTGTTCCAGAATTACGCGCTGTTTCCGCACCTCACCGTGGCCGAGAATATCGGCTTCTCACTGAAGCAGCGCGGCGTGGCGAAGCCGGAGATCGCGGCGCAGGTCCGCCGCGCGCTGGATCTGGTCCGGCTCGGCGAATACGGCACGCGCTATCCGCAGCAACTCTCCGGCGGCCAGCAGCAGCGCATCGCCATCGCCCGCGCCATTATCTTCAACCCACCCGTCCTGCTGATGGATGAGCCGCTCTCGGCGCTCGACAAGCAGTTGCGGGAAGAGATGCAGCTGGAAATCAAGCATCTTCACCAACGGCTCGGCATCACCTTCGTCTACGTGACGCATGACCAGCGGGAAGCGCTGGTGATGTCGGACCGCGTCGCGGTGATGGATCGCGGCAAGGTGGAACAACTGGCCTCACCAGCCGACCTCTATGGCGCGCCGGCCAACCGCTTCGTCGCCTCTTTCGTCGGCGAGGCGAACTTCATCGCGGTCGACACGGTGGAAGCCGCGCCGGGCGGCCGCTGGGTCGCCCATCTGCAGGGCGCGGTGCTGCACGCCGCCAGCGGCAGCCCGGCGGACAAGGTGTGCATGGTGCGGCCGGAGAAGATCATGCTGTCACCGTCCGGCATACCCGCCCCCGCGCCCAACGTGCTGGATGCGACGGTGCAGGAGGTGGTGTTCATGGGCGAGGCCACGCGGTGCGTGCTGACGCTGGCGGCCGGTGGCCAGACCATCGTCGCCAAGCGCACCCAGCGGGCGGACATGCCGCCGCTGCACCCCGGGCAGCAGCTCCAGGCCAGCTGGCTGCCGGACGATACCTGCGTGTTCTGAGGCCAGCCCCGGCGAGGCCGGGCGGCTCCTCACACAGAACAGCCTGGGCTTCGCCGGTATCGGCGGCGTGGCGCCCGTGCCGCATCCCAGGCTTGGCGAACGGGTCCGGAACGGTCTAGCTTGCCCGCCACGGCGGAAGGCGATCCCAACTCGTGCCCAGAGAGGTTCCGGACCAGTCCAGCACCGCCGGCGTGGCGGCAACCATGGCGGCGGGCCTGCGCCGTGGCCGCCTCGGCACCTGGACGGGCCGCATCGGCACCCGCGCGGCCGGCATCGTGCTGCTGATGCTACTGGTGCTCGGCGTGCTCTCCGGCGGCTCGGCGCTGATCGACCTGCGGCAGGAACGCGTGATCGAGGAGCTTGGCATCCGCCAGCGCGGCCAGACCGAATCGGTCGATGACTTCGCCACCAGCCTGTTCTCCTATGGCGGGCTGCTGACCAGCGTCATCCTGGGCGATCTGCGCCCCGCCGTCGCCGCGCGCCGCGTGCCCCGCCATGTGGAACTGATGGTCGGCTACCACGACCAGTTGCTGGAACGCATCGGCGCCCGGCTGGACCCCATCCTCGTCTCCACCACGCGGGACATGATGCAGCGGATGCCGGCACTGGGGCAGGAGATGCAACAGGCCTTCGCCAACGACCAGCGGGACCAGCTGACCGCGCTGAACGACGTCTGGCGCACCCGGGCGGTAACCTTCAACAGCTTGGTGCGGGAAGCCCGCCGCAGCATCCAGGCGGAATCGGACCGCAACCTGGAGATCGCCCACGCGCTGACCGCGCAGGGCCGCTGGATGAACATCGCTGGCCTGACGGTCGGCCTGCTGGGGCTGGCGCTCACCTGGCTGGTGCTGGTGCGGCTGACCGCCCGCCCGCTCGGCACCCTGGCGCAGGCGATGGAGCGGCTGGCGCATGGCCAGGTGGACGCCGCCGTGCCTGGCACCGCGCGGCGCGACCAGGTGGGGGACATGGCCCGTACCGTGCTGGTGTTCCGGGAGAACCTGCTGACCACCCGCCGTCTGAGCGAGCAGGCGCTGGCCGGCGCCCGCCGCACCGCCGTCGCCACCCACCAGGCCTCGGACGCCATCGGCCAGATCTCCGAGGGCGCCGCCACCCAGCTGGCGGAGCTGCGCGAAGTGGCCGAGGCCCTCGGCCATACCAGCGATGCCATCCGCGAGGTCAGCCGCATCACCCAGGGCTCGCACGACCAGACCGAGGCCGCGCGCAATCTGCTGGCCGAGAGCCTGCGCAAGATCGGCACGCTGCTGGACGTGGTGGAAGCGGTGGGCGAAGACACCACCCGAGTCACCCGCATCGCAACCACCATCGCCAAGGTGGCGACGCAGACCAACATCCTGGCCATCAACGCCGCCATCGAGGCCGCCCGCGCCGGCGAGCATGGCCGCGGCCTGGCCGTGGTGGCCGAGGAAGTGCGGGCGCTCGCGGTGAATACCGAGGCCCTGGCGCAGGAAATCTCCGACGTCGTCGTCCAGGCCGGCGCCCGGGCGCGGGAAGGCGGGCAGAGCGCCGGAGATGTCGGCACCGCGATGGACGAGTTGCAGCGGCTGATGGATGAGAGCGCCCGCCTGTCCGGTGCCACCGCCATCGCCATGGAGGAGCAGCAGGCCACCGTCTCCACCATCGCCGGGCGGGTGGAGGTGCTGACGCGCATCGGCCAGTCCAACGCCACCGCGGCCGGCGAGATCACCGTGACCATGATCGACCTCTCCCGCCTCGCCGCCGAGACGCGGGGCGCGGTGGAGGACGTCGCCGCGGAGTACCGCGAGGACGACGATGCCCGCCCCGGCGCTTGACCTCAGCCTGCCGGCCACCGCCGCGGGCATCGGCGAGATGCTGGACCGTCTGGAAGCGTTCGCCGAAGCCGCTGGCCTCCCCCCCGCCCTCGCCAGCCGCCTGATGCTGGTCTGCGAGGAACTGGCGGCCAACATCGCCGAGCATGGGGCCCCAGCGGGCGCCCGCGTCATGACCCTGGCGCTGCGGCAGGAGGGCGCCGTGCTGCATCTGACGCTGGAGGATGACGGCCCGGATTTCGATCCGCTAAGCATCGCCCCACCATCACTTGGCGCCTCGCTGGAGGACCGCGCGGTGGGCGGCCTTGGCCTGCATTTCGTCCGCACTTTGGCCAGCGACGTGCGCCACACGCGGCTTGCAGGGCGCAATCGCCTCGGCCTGACGATTGGCCAGGACTAAGGCGCGCGTGACGGGCGTGATCGACAGGCCGGCAGGCGCGTGCGCCGTGGATGTATGCGCGCAAAGCCTGATCCGTGACGGACGCCTCTCCGATGCACCGTCCTCCGGCCACGATGGCTTCAGCCATTGGCCGTGATGCTCTACACCGTCGCTCCAACGCATGGTCCGTATCCGGCGGCGCGGCCGCCACGGGTCACCACGCTTCAGCCAGCAGGGACACACGCGCAATGAAGGTGATCGATTCCGGCGTCGAAGGGGTCAACCTGGCCGCGCTCGAAGGCCGGCTGGACACCGCGACGGTGCCGGCCGTGGAGCCCGGGCTGCTGGCCATGGTGGCCGGCAAGGGCCTGGTGCTGGATCTCTCCGGCGTCCGCTTCGTCAGCAGCGCCGGGCTGCGCGTGCTGCTGAAGGCAGCCAAGGCGGCCCGCGCCGGAGGCCAGCGTTTCGCCGCCTGCGGCCTGCAGCCTGCGGTGCACGAGGTATTCGAGATCGGCGGCTTCCTGCAGATCATCCCGGTCTTCGGCACGCGCGGCGAGGCCATCGCCTCCTTCGGCTGAGGCCCGGTCCGCATGATGGCACCGGAGGACGGGTTGGTCATCGCCGGGGAGGTCTTCCGCCTCCCCCCGGGTGGCCGGCCCGTGGCCGCGCCCGCGCGGGTCCGCCCGCTGCCGGGCGCGCCGCCCGGCCTGCTGGGCCTCGCGGTGCAGGACAGCCAGTTGCTGCCGGTCTGGTCGGCGGAGGCCACGCCGGCCGCCTGGGTGCGGCTGGAGGCCGGGCTCATCGGCGGCACCGGCTTTGCCCCGGCGCCAGCCGATGCCAAGCTGCTGGCCCTGCCCGCCACGCCGCCGGCACACCCTACCCCTCCCTTGCCGGCCCCACCAGCCACCGAGCCCACGAGCACCGCACCGAAGCCGCCGGTGCAGGCCGCGCTGCGCTTCGGTGGGACGTCGCTGCACCTGCCCCTCCACGCGCTCGCCGGCATCCGCCCCTGGCCACCGCACCGCTCGCCCGTGCCGGGCCGCCCGTCCGGCGCGGCGGGCTATGCGGACACGGTGGATGGCCCGTTGCTGCTGCTGGACGCCGCCTGGTGCTTCAGCACTCCCGCGTCCCACCACACCGAGGCGGATGGCCATGTCGCGGTGCTGCGGCATGCCGGGCGGCAGCTCGGCATCCCCTGTACCGCCGTAGCGCCGGGCGAGACCGGGCCCGCCTTCCTGCCGCGCCTGGAAACGCCGGAAGGCCGCCGCCTGCTGGCCCTGGCGCCACGCCTGCGCCCGGTGGAGCAGGTCTCGCCCCGGCCCAGCCGCTCCCTGCTGCTCTGCCGCGCCGGCGGCGTCAGCTTCTTCCTGCCATCCGAGGCCGTGGATGCCGTGATGCCGCCGCAGGCGCCGCTGCCCCTGCCATGGGGCGCGCAGTCTGCTGGTTGGCTCGGCGCCTGCGCCCATCGCGGCGCCGTATTGCCGGTGGCCGATGCCGCCCGCGCGCTCGGCCCCGTGCCACTGCCACAGGCGCCACCGCTGCTGCAACTGGCCGGTGGCCAGCCGGTGGCCCTGGCCGTCGCCGAGGTGCTCGGCCTCCGTACTCTGCCGGACGATGCGGTCACCCTGCTGGAGGACGACCCCCTGGTCGCCGCGCTGGTGGCCAGCGACGGCGCCCTCCTGCCGCTGTGCCGGCCCTGGGCGCTGGCCGCCCCCTCCGTGACGCCGGCATGACGCCGGAAGCCGGCGCGCTGCCCACCGTCCTCGTCGTCGACGACAGCAGCTTCATGCGCCTGGCCCTGCGGCAAATCATCGAGGCCGAGGGCGATCTGCGCGTGGTGGGGGAAGCGAATGACGGGATTGCCGCCATCGAGGCCGCCACGCGCCTGCGGCCGGATTTGGTGGTGATGGACCTCGCCATGCCGCGCCTGGACGGGCTGGAAGCCACGCGCCGCATCATGCGCCTGCCCGCCCCGCCCGCCGTGGTGATGGTCAGCGCCCATACGCGGGATGGCTCCGCCGACGCCCTCGCGGCGCTGGACCATGGCGCGGTGGATTATCTCTGGAAGGATTCCGACCTCGGCGGCGCCGACCTCGCCCGGCTGGACCGCGCGTTGCGGCCCTTGCTGCGCCGCTGGGCCGCCGAGCGTGGCCCGCCCCCGCCGGCGGGCCCGGTGGCCGCCCCCCCCACCCTGACCACCTTTGCCCCGCCGCAGCTACTGGTGGTCGGCGCCTCCACCGGCGGGCCGGACGCGGTCGGTACCTTCCTGGAGGCCTGCGGGGCGCTGCCCATCCCCTGCGTGGTGGCGCAGCATATGCCGGTCGGCCTGGCACCTTCCCTGGCCGAGGCGCTGGGGCGCCGGCTGGGCCGCCGGGCCGCCGTGGCCACCGATGGCATGGCGCTGCCACCCGGCCTGGTGGCGGTGCTGCCGGGCGGGTGGGACGGCGTCCTGGTACGCCGCGCCAGCGGGCTGGCGCTGCGGCTGCTGGAAACCGGCACCACCATGCACCCCTCGGTGGACGCGCTGTTCCGCTCCGCCGCCGCGGTGGCGACCGGCGCGGTCGGCGTTGTGCTCAGCGGCATGGGGCGGGATGGAGCGGAGGGTGCCGCCGCCATGGCGGCACGGCAGATGCCCATCCTGGCCCAGGCGCCCGCCAGCTGCGTCGTCGCCGGCATGCCCGGCGCCGTCATCGCCGCCGGGCTGGCACTGGCGGTCGGCACCCCGGCCGAGCTGGGTGCCAGGGTGGCCTCCATGCTGGTTTCCATGCCACGCTAGTGGAATGACCGCCCCGCCTGTCGACCGCGAGTTGCTGGAAGCCTTCGTACCGGAATTCCTCGCCGGGTTGGGGCGGCTGGACGGCGCGGCCACGCCCCA
>Ga0308171_1003797_pt1 | contig 13268 bp, 8 predicted proteins | sample PhyGR1_FD_202135 | JGI IMG/M metagenome (GOLD analysis project Ga0308171, IMG submission 202135) | Phyllosphere microbial communities from UC Gill Tract Community Farm, Albany, California, United States - DLSLSG.R1 | ecosystem: Host-associated > Plants > Phyllosphere > Unclassified | place: USA... | reverse complement strand
CGGTGGGGGCTGGGGGCTGGGGGCTGGGCTGGGGGTGGGTCAGGGCTTGGGGGCTTGCTTGACGTGCTCGTAGGCGGCGAGAGCGGCCTTGCGTGTGGCCGCGAGGTCGACGATCGGCTCACGGGCGGCACTGTCGGGGGCCCACTGCCCGATGTAGAGCCCGCGCGGATCGAACTTCTCGGCCTGCCGCTCGGGGTTGAAGATGCGGAAGTACGGCGACGCGTCGGCGCCCGAGCCGGCCACCCACTGCCAGTTGAACGGGTTGCTGGCGTCGTCGGCATCCACGAGGGTGTCCCAGAACCACTGCTCGCCCAGTCGCCAGTCGATCAGCAGGTTCTTGGTCAGGAACGAGGCCGTGACCATCCGCACCCGGTTGTGCATGTATCCGGTGTGCCAGAGCTCGCGCATGCCGGCATCCACCATCGGCACACCCGTCTCGCCCTTCTCCCACGCGGTGAGGTGGTCGGTGTCCGGCTGCGGCCACGGAAAGGCGTCGAAGCTCCGGCGCCAGTTCTTCGTCGCCAGCTCCGGGAAGTGGTACAGCGTGTGCCAGGCGAACTCGCGCCAGCCGAGCTCGGAGAGGAAGCGCGATGCGGATGCCGCGTGCGCACCGGTCCCGCCGCCGGTCTCGACGCCCGCGTGCCACACCGCGTGCGGGCTCAGCTCGCCCCAGCGCAGTCGCGGCGAGAGCAGCGAGGTCGCTCCCGCACTCGGCTCGTCGCGGGCGGCGTCGTAGGAGCCGAGGTCCTCGTCGAGGAACTCCCGCAGCCGCGCACGAGCGGCCGCCTCGCCCGGCGCCCAGCGCTCGCGCAGGCCGCCGGCCCAGTCGGGCGCGGTGGGAAGCAGGGCCCAGTCGTCGAGGTCGTCGCCCGCGGGGACGGAGCGCGGCCCCGGGATCTCGTTCGGACGGGGGAGCGGCTCGCGCGGTGCCGGCAGGTTGCGGGCAGCGTTCCAGAACGGGGTGAAGACCGAGAAGGGCGTACCGCTGCCGGTCTTGACCGTCCACGGCTCGAACAGCACGGATGCCGCGAACGAGCGCACCTCGAGCCCGTCGGCGCGCAGGCTCTCCTTGATGCCGGCGTCGATCGTGCGCTCCGCGCCTCCGTACCGCCGGTTCCAGAACACCGCACCGGCGCCGGAGTCGGCCACGACCGCGGCTACGACGTCGGCGGCGGGTCCGCGGCGCAGCACGAGCGTCGAGCCCCGCTCCCGCAGGTCGGCGGCGAGCGAGGCGAGCGAGTGATGCAGCCACCATCGCGCGGCGCCGCCGAGCGGCCGGATGCCGTCGGACTCCTCGTCGAGGACGTACAGGCCGATCACCGGTTCGCCGCGCTCGAGCGCGGCCCGCAGCGCCGGGTGGTCGGCCAGGCGCAGGTCGTCGCGGAACCAGACGATCGAGGGCGAGTCCATCCCGTCATCCTGGCTGCACAGCGGCGACCGGCGCGAACGGTTGACAGCCGCGTCGTGCACAACTCCGGCAGGTCTCGCTCGAGGCCTGGCTGCCGCCGCGAGATCCCGCGGAGTGGCGATGTCGCGGCGACCTGATTGCAGGAGTTACTGCAAATCGACCACGCCGAGGCGCCGGCTGGTCAGGTCTGCGGCAGCTGGTGGCCCGCGGGCATCGCGACGATGAGCCCGCCGGCGTCGATGCGGGTCTGGACGTGCTTGGCCTCGCCGAACTCGTCGCCGTCGAGCTGGACCGGGTGCGGCTCCTGCGGTGCGAGCGCGACGCCGCGGCCCCGCGAGTAGACCACGGCACTGTCCTTCGTGCGCAGCGAGAGCACGCGGCGGCCGGCGCGGAACTTCCGCAGGAAGCTGTTGTCCCACGCCACCCGGCGCCACACGAGCAGCCAGCCCAGGATACCCTTCGGCTGCATGATGACGACATCCAGCTGGCCGTCGGTGATGGATGCCTCGGGGATCAGCTCGATGCCGGCCTGCAGCGAACCGCAGTTCGCGAACAGCACGCTCTGCACGCGGGCCGCGTGCATGCGGTGCCCGTCGAGCTGGTAGACGACGCGGAACGGCTTGGCCTTCACGAGCGACCGGGTGGCTCCGTCGACGTAGGCAACCCAGCCGACGCTCTTCTTCAGCTGGGGGTTGGTGTTCGCGATCATCGCGGCGTCGAGGCCCATGCCTCCCATGACGACGAACGCGTGCTGCTCGACCTCGCCGCCCTCGCGCGTGATCCGCGCCCAGCCGACGTCGATGGGCGTCCGGTCGCCGCTGAACGCCGCCTCGATCATGGTCTCGGGCTCGCCGAGGGGCAGCCCGAGGTTGCGGGCGAGCAGGTTGCCGGTGCCGCTCGGGACGATCGCGAGCGGGATGCCGCTGCCGCTCATCTCACCCGACACCGCGCGCACCGTGCCATCGCCGCCGGCCACGAGGACCACGCTCACGCCGGCCTCGAGGGCCTGACGCGTCACGTCGTCGCCGAGGTCGTCGACGGTCGTCTCGTAGAAGAGGGGCTCCTCCCATCCGGCCTGCTCGGCGGCGCGGAGCACCTGGTCGCGCAGTGCGTCGCCGTCGACCTTGATGGGGTTGTAGACCAGCGCGGCCTTCGGGTTCGGCTTCTCCGAGCCGCCCGCCATCGGCTCCGTCTCACCCTCGGGACCGACACGGCGAGCCTCGCCCGTCTCGCCGTCGGTGGTGTCGGGGGCGACGTCCTCGGGCTCGCGGATGACGTCGTCGGGGGCCGCCGCCTGTTCCGGATCGGGCGCCGCGGCATCCGTCCGGTCGTTCGTCGCGGAGGTGGGATCGTCGGAGCGCTCCCGGGGGGAGGTGTCGTCGGACTCGGTCGCCATGGCTACACCCTAGGGGTGCCCCGCGATCCGGGACCGCCCCTTGCGCCGGGTCGCCTCGTGGGGTCGTCACCCGGTCGCGGCCCGCTGCCCCCGCGCGCGCGACCCTAGACTTGACGGGTGATCGACCTCGCCCTCCTCCGTGAACAGCCCGACCTGGTCCGCCGCTCACAGGTGAAGCGCGGCGAATCGGCCGACACCGTCGACGCGGCGCTCGCCGCCGATCGTGACCGCCGCGAAGCCCTCACCGCCTTCGAACGCCTGCGCGCGGAGCAGAACGCGCACGGCAAGAAGGTGGCACAGGCTCCCAAGGACGAGAAGGCGGCCCTCGTCGCCGAGGCCAAGCAGCTCAGCGAACAGGTCAAGCAGGCGCAGCACGCCGTGACCGCCGCCGAGGAAGCGGCTGAAGCGGCCCTCGCGCGGATCGAGAACATCGTCATCGACGACGTGCCCGCCGGCGGCGAGGCCGACTTCGTGACGCTCCGTACGCACGGCGAACCGCCTGCTTTCGACTTCACGCCGCTCGACCACCTCGCCCTCGGCGAGAAGCTCGGCGCGATCGACATGGAACGCGGCACGAAGGTCTCGGGCAGCCGTTTCTACTTCCTCAGCGGCATCGGCGCGCGTCTGGAGCTCGCCCTCATGATGCTCGGTCTCGATCGCGCGCTGGCCAGCGGGTTCATCCCCCTCATCCCGCCGACGCTCGTGCGACCCGAGGTCATGCGCGGCACCGGCTTCCTCGGCCAGCACGCGGCCGAGGTGTACCACCTCGAAGAGGACGACGCCTACCTCGTGGGCACGAGCGAGGTGCCCCTCGCCGGCTACCACATGGACGAGATCCTCGACCTCGACCGCGGTGCGAAGCGCTACGCCGGCTGGTCGACGTGCTACCGCCGCGAGGCCGGCTCCTACGGCAAGGACACGCGGGGCATCATCCGGGTCCACCAGTTCAACAAGCTCGAGATGTTCGTCTACACGACCCCGGCCGACGCCGAGGCGGAGCACCTGCGCCTCGTCGCGATGCAGGAGCGGATGCTGCAGGATCTCGGGCTGTCGTACCGGGTCATCGACGTCGCCGCCGGCGACCTGGGCTCCAGCGCCGCCCGCAAGTACGACATCGAGGCGTGGGTCCCCACGCAGGGCGCGTACCGAGAGCTCACCTCGACCTCGAACTGCACGACCTACCAGGCACGCCGGCTCGACATCCGCCACCGTCCGGACGGCGGCAAGACGGAGCCCGTCGCGACGCTGAACGGCACCCTCGCCACGACGCGCTGGCTCGTCGCGCTGCTCGAGACGCACCAGCGCGCCGACGGATCCGTCGTGATCCCCGAGGTGTTGCGCCCTTACCTGGGCGGCCTCGAGGTCGCGGAGCCGCTGGCATGACCGGCGGTGCAGACGGCGGCATGACCGAGGCCCTCCCCGACGCCGGGGAGGTCGAGGTCGTCGAGCCCCGCGACGCCGCCGAGATGGTCGAGGACGTCGCCGCGGGCGGCGCGCGTCGGGCAGGGGCATCGCGCCTGCTCATCGTGCTCGACATCGACGGCACCGTGCTGCTGGAGGACGAGACCTTCAGCCCCGGCGTGATCGAGGCCGTGGCGGATGCCCACGCCGCCGGGCACGAGGTGATGCTCGCGACGGGACGCTCGTGGGAGGGCACGCACGGGATCCTCGGCGCGCTCGCGCTGACGCCGGACTACGTGGTCTGCTCCAACGGGGCGGTCATCCTCAAGCGCACCGACGAGTCCTTCACCGACATGCTCGCCTACGAGCGGTTCTACATCGAGACGTTCGACCCGACCGAGGTGCTGGGGCTGCTGCGCGAGCACCTGCCGCACGCGCGGTACATGGTCGAACTCCCCGACGGGAGCCGGCGATACACCGAGGAGCTCCACGACTGGAACCTGCACGACGCCGACAAGGTCGCGTTCGAGCGCCTGTCGGACCAGGAGGTGTGCCGCGTGGTGGTCGTCTCACCCGAGGAGACCGACTCTGACTTCGTCGAGCTCGTCGACCGCATCGGGCTCAACAAGGTCTCCTACGCGGTGGGCTGGTCGGCGTGGCTCGACATCGCACCTCAGGGCGTCGACAAGTCGACCGCGCTCGAGCGCGTGCGCACGTGGCTGGACATCGTGCCGCGCGACGTGCTGGTGATGGGGGACGGGCGCAACGACGTCGGCATGTTCCGGTGGGCGCGTGAGCACGGTGGGCGTGCGATCGCGATGGCTCAGGGCCCGGCAGAGGTACTCGCCGAGGCATCCGAGACCACCGTGTCGGTGCAGGAGGGCGGCGTCGCCGCCATCCTCCGCGCGCTCTGAACTGCCACACGCGCTCAGGTAGCGGGGGCTCGGGCGTCGCGAAGGTGTCGCATCGCGCGGAAACCCACCGCGGATACGCGGCGCGAGCGTCACTTTCTCGGGGCTGATCCTCCCCGGGTAGGATCGGAGCTCAGCGGTTCGCGCCGCTGGGAGGGTTGTCCGAGCGGCCGAAGGACCCAGTCTTGAAAACTGGTGGGCAGCAATGTCCCGTGGGTTCGAATCCCACACCCTCCGCCAGGTGTCGCCGTCGGGTGCGTCAGAGCAGTGCGCGTGCAGCCAGCTCCGCGCGCAGGGCCGGGGCGATGTGCTCGGCGTACGCGACGGTGAGGTGGGTCTTGTCGTAACGCGTCGGGATGTCGCCGGCGAAGGCCGGGCACACGAGCTCCCAGCAGGTGAACGGCAATGAGCTGATCGCGTGGTTGCCCGACGCTGCGGCAACCTGCTCGGCGGCGGCCTCCATCTGCCCCCAGGTGCTCGATACGCCGGCGGCGCACGCGTAGGGCGAGGTCGCGGGGGAGTAGCAGCGGCCCAGATCCGCACCCTCGGGTGGCGGCGCGAGGTGCACGATCCGCCCGGGCAGGCCGTACGTATCGGCTTCGGCCTCCTGCGCCGCGAGCAGGGCGTCGGCCGACAGGTCGGAGCCGCCGGGCGTGTGGCCGAGCGTGTACGCGTTGGAGACGACGACGAAGGTGGGGGCGTCGGCGATGATCATCGCGCGCACGTCGGCCTTGCGCTGCGGGCAGGCCGCCATGACGCCGGCGCCGTCGTTCTGCACGGCGACGTCGGTGAAGCGGCACCCGTACAGGCCTACCGTCGTGACACGGATGCCGCCGTCGCTCTGATCGGCGAGGGTGCGGAACGCCGGGGCGTAGGCCATGGCCGTGGAATCGCCCACGAGATAGATGCGGGTGGGGGCATCGGCGCTGCCGGTGCTGCATCCCGCCGCCGTCGGGGTGATGTCGGGCGAGAAGCAATCGCGCGCCGGGTTGCTCGCCGATGAGCGGGCGATGACCTCGTCGAGCGACGGATGCAGCTCGGGCCACGCGCTCGCGGATGCCGCGGAGGCCAGCTCGTCCTGCAGAGCGGCGATCGGGTCGAGCGGTTCTCCGTCCGCGGCCGGCGCGGAGTCCGCGGCATTCGCGGGCGGACGGGCGATGGGCGGCGCGGTGAGCCCGCCGAAGACGTTCTGTACGACCAGGACCACGGCGAGGGCGGCGATGCCGAGCCCCGATGCGGCCAGCAGAGCGGGCGGGCCGAACCGTGCACGCCAGGCGCTCCAGGGCGACGATGCCGCCGGGATCCCGCCGGTCGTCGGCGCTGCGGCCGCGGGCGTCTCGCGTGCGGGCGTGCTCGCCGGCGTCGTGACGATCGCCCGCGGGATCGCGCCGGTCGGTTGGGGGGCGGCCGCCGCCGGAACGGGACGCGCCATGCCCGGGTAGTACCGCGTCCCGGGCGTCCAGCCCGCCGGGCGGCTGCCCGGACCCGCACCCGGAGCCGGGGCCAGACCCGCACCCGGAGGTGCTTCCGGAGCCGGGCTCGGACCCGCACCCTCGTTCGGCGTCGAGCTCGGGGCACCCACGGCCGCGACCGTGGCCGTGGGCGCCGTCGCGCGAGGGGTCGCGTACGGGGCGTAGCGGAACGGGCGCTCGACGAGGTGGTAGGAGGCGAGGGCGAGGACGCCGATCGCCCCGAGGACGAGCCACGTCGACGCCTCACGCGTGGGCAGGAGAACCGCCGCGAAGACGATCACCGGGAAGTGCCACAGGTACAGCGAGTACGACAGATCGCCCACCGCCACGCTCACCGGGTTGGTCAGCGGGAACAGGTGACGATGACGCGGGTCGCCGGCTGCTCCGCCGGCGAGCACGAGCACCGTCGCGCCGATCGGCAGCAGCGCCCACGGCGCCGGGAAGCCCGCAGCCTCGGGGTCGATCACGGCGAACGCCACGACGATCGCCGCGAGACCAAGCCAGCTCAGCGTGCCGCCGAGCGCCCGCGGCATCCGTGCGAGCACCGGGGCGCACGTCGCCACGATCGCGCCGGCGGCGAGCTCCCACGCGCGGGTCAGCGTCGAGAAGTACGCGGCGACGGCCGCGTCGCCGCTCTGCACGAGCGCCCACGCGAACGAGGCCGTCGCCACCGCCGCCGCCAGCGTGCACACGGCGACCGCCGACCACGGCCCGCGTCGCGTCGCCGCGGGCAGGAGCGAGACCACGGCGAGCAGCAGCAGCGGCCACACGAGGTAGAACTGCTCTTCGACCGCGAGCGACCAGTAGTGCTGCAGCGGCGACACGGCGTCGTCCGCGTGGAAGTAGTCGGTGCCGAGCGCCGCGAAACGCCAGTTCGCGGCGAATCCCGCCGTCCACAGGGCGTCGAGGAGGGTCTGCTCGGCGCGGGCGCGATGGAAGATCGCCGACGCGATGGCGGCCGTGACGGCGAGCACGACGAGAGCCGCCGGCAGGATGCGGCGCGCGCGGCGTCCCGCGAAGGCCGCGAGGCGGATGCCGCCGGTGCTGCGTATCTCACGCAGGAGGGCGCCGGTGATGAGGAACCCCGACACGACGAAGAAGACGTCGACGCCCACGAAGCCGCCGCGCGGCCATCCCACGGCGTGCGCGCCGATGACCGCGACGACGGCCAGGGCGCGGAGCCCCTGGATGTCGCGTCGCGGAGTCGGGTGCGGGGATGTCGGGATGTTCACGTACCGGTCCGGGAAGGGCAGACCCGAGTGTAGTGGGAGCGATCTCATCCGTGTCGAGCCGGCGCGCGTGCGGGTCTCGACTCGGCGGGACGCAAAGCGGCCCGTCGAGCGCAACCCCCGTGCGCTCGACGTGTCGGCGGGGTGTGCTCGCAGCATGAGAGACGCTTCAGGTCCCCGTATCGCCGAACTCGCGGGCTCCGCCTTGCGTGGGGTCTTCCGCGGGCTCCTCCGTCTCAGGCGTCCCCGGCCGATCCACGTGCACGGCACGATGTTCCGGGGCACGGTGCGGTGGGGCGGTCCGCAACGCCGGAGCGGCATCGCCTGGATCGACAGCCCGCCGCCGTCGCGGGAGACACCGGTTCGGGCACGGCTCTCGCGTTCGATCGGCTTGCCGGAGGCTCTTCCCGACATCCTCGGGCTCGCCTTGCGGGTCACGGTGCCCGAGGGTGGGACGGCCGACGTCGAGTTCGCCTCCACGGGCCGGATCTTCCCGCTCCGGTTCGCCCTCCTTCCGGTCCTGCGCGCGGAGCGCGCCCGCTTCGGCATCCTGCTGCCCTACCGGGGACGCCAGGGGTCGGTACTGCTGTCGGCGCGCACGCTCGAGGGCGGTCCGTCGTCGTCGTCGTGGCAGCTCGTCCTCTCGACGGCGACGCTCCGGGGTCGCTGGCACGCGTTCGCGATCGTCGCGTTGCGCCGGGACCCGGACCAGGACGATCAGCCGCGGTTCGACGCGGGGAGGCGACTGCTCCCCGGAGCCCGGACCGCTGCGTGGGTGCGCGCCGTGCGGCAGCCCTCGTACGACGCCGTGCAGCGATCGAGCGAGGAGAGCGGCTCGTCTTCCACAGAGCGCCGCGCATCGCAACCGACATGCGACCACGGACGGATCGAGGTGGACTGAGACGGTGCAGCCCGACGAGATCGCCCGTGTCGCCCGAGAATCCTTCGGCATCGAGGAGCTGCGTCCGCAGCAGCTCGACGCGATCGAGGCGGCCGTCGCGGGCCGCGACGTGCTCGTGGTGTGGGCCACGGGCGCGGGGAAGTCCGCGGTCTATCAGGTCGCGGCGGCGCTGCGGCCGGGGCTGACGGCGATCGTGTCGCCCCTGATCGCGTTGCAGGAGGACCAGCTCGCCCGCCTCGACGACGCCCCCGACGCCCCCCTCGGCGTGGCCCTCAACTCCGGTCGCGGCGCCCGTGCGCAGCGCGAGGCGTGGGACGCGATCCGCTCGGGAGAGGCGTCGTACGTGCTCCTGGCCCCCGAACAGCTCGCGAAGGACGAGGTGGTGTCCGACCTCGCTGCCGCGGGCGTCTCGCTCCTGGTCGTCGACGAGGCGCACTGCATCGCCGCGTGGGGCCACGACTTCCGTCCCGACTATCTGATGCTCGGCGATGTCGCGGAACGGCTCGGCCGCCCGCCGGTCCTGGCGCTGACGGCGACGGCCACCAGCCCGGTGCGCGCCGAGATCATCGAGCGGCTCGGCATGGCCGACCCGGCGGTGCTCGTCGGCGACGTCGATCGGCCGAACATCGCGTTGAGCGTCCGGCGCCACAACGACGAGTCGGGCAAACGCGACGCCGTGCTCGACGAGATCGCCGGGCTGGCGCGACCGGGGCTGCTCTACACCGCGACCCGCCGCGCAGCGCAGGAGTACGCGGAGGCGCTCGATCAGCGCGGGCTGCGCGCCGTCGCGTATCACGCCGGGCTCTCGGCCAAGGAGCGCACGCGGGTGCACGAAGCCTTCCACGACGGCGCCGTCGACGTGGTGGTGGCCACGTCGGCGTTCGGGATGGGCATCGACAAGGCCGACGTGCGCTTCGTCGTGCACGCCGACATCCCCGACTCCATCGACGCCTACTATCAGGAGCTCGGCCGGGCCGGCCGCGACGGCGAGGCGGCGGCGGCGACGCTCCACTATCGGCCCGAGGACCTCGCGCTCCGGCGGTTCTTCGCGGCGTCCGCCCCCAAGCGCGGCGAGCTGAAGCGCCTCGTCTCGGCGATCTCGGGCGCGACGAGAGGGCGCGCGGAGCTGGCCGCGGCGGGAGGCCTGTCATCGCGACGCGTCACGGCGCTGCTGACGGTGCTGATCGACGCGGGAGCGGTGCGCGCGAGCCGCGCCGGTGTCGCGCTGCGCCGCGGCATGACGGTGGAACGGGCCGTGGATGCGGCTCTCGAACGGGCGGAAGAGCGCGAACGCATCGACCGATCGCGCATCGAGATGCTCCGCGGCTATGCCGAGACGCGGCGGTGTCGGCGGGCGATCCTGCTCGGCTACTTCGGGCAGGACTATGTCGAGCCCTGCGACAACTGCGACACCTGTGCCGTCTCGGCCGCCGGCCGCGACGCCGCCCCGGCCCGTTCGGACGCCGCGCCGTTCGCCGTGGACGACCTCGTGCGTCACCACGAATGGGGCGAGGGCACGGTCATGGCCGTCGACGACGACCGTGTCACCGTCTTCTTCGACTCGCAGGGCTACAAGGTCCTGTCGACCGAGGTCGTGGCCGAACGCGGACTGCTCGCCTCGGCCTGACCCTCGCGGGCCCGGCTCATCCAGCGGACGAGCTCGCGGCGCGTGCCCAGCCCGAGCCGCGACAGGATGTTGGCGACGTGGAAGTCGATCGTCTTCTTCGACAGGTACAGGATCTCGGCGATCTCGGCGCTCGTGAAACCCTCCGCGACGAGCTCGGCGACCCGGCGCTGCTGCGCCGTCAGCGCCGTCAGGGCGTCACCGCTCGCGCGGGCGAGCTGGCCCGCGACATCCTCGATGATGCGCGTGCACAGCCGCACGAAGCCGTTGGCGCCGATGGCGGCCAGCTCGGCGCGCGCGAGCTCGTACGACCCCATGCCGTCGGTGGCGTCGCCGTAGAGCGAGACGATCGTGCCCACCACGATGCGCACCCAGGTCCGCCCGAGCGGGTCGTCGCCGTCGTTGACGAGCTCGCGCGCGCGGAGGGCCGCCGACAGCGCGGATGCCGCGTCGCCGCGGATCTGCTGCAGCATCGCCACGTGCGCCCAGTAGTAGGCGCTGTCGACCGCGCCGGGCTCGTCCGCCCACGTCGTCACGAGATCGCGGTACCGCTCCGTCCGCCCCAGGTTGCGCAGCGCCATTCCCCGCAGGGCGCGCCACTCGTGGTCGGTGAAGACCCGTCGCCAGCCCGGCTCCTCGGCATCGTCGAGAAGCCGGTTCATGCCGACCCAGTCTCGGGCTCCGATCGTGAGGGCGAGGCGCGCGTGCAGGAGGACCATCTCGGCCTGGACGCTCGGCTGCACGGCGAGAGCACGCGTCGCCTCGTCGATGCGGGTCGCCGCCGCGGCCAGGTCGCCGCCGGTGGCCGGTTCCAGCGTGTCGATGGCGGAGAGCAGGCTGTCGCTCCATGCCGACGTCGGACGCATGCCGTCGCGGACCTGGCGTGCTGCCCGCCGGGCGCCGGCCCAATCGCCCTGCCGGTACTTCACGTAGGCGAGGCGCGCGTAGGCCGAGGCCTGCAGGTGCGAGCGGGGCGGGAACAGGGGGATGCCGCGGGCGATGCTCACCGCTCCCGCACCGAACTCTCCCCGGGCCGCGAGCACCTGCCCCATGGCCACGAGGGCAGGGCCGTGATGCGAGCGCAGCAGGTTGCGCGAGCGGGGTGCCGCGAGTGCCGAGGCGAGAGCGTCGAGGCGTGCGGTGCCGTCGTAGGTGTTCCACTCGATCAGCACGGCGGGTGCCATCATGCGGAACCACGCGGCCCCGACCGCGTCGGTGTCGCCGAGCCGGGCCCGCGCGCTCGCGATCGCCCGCTCCGCGGCGGCGACGAACCACGCGGCATCCACCCAGCGGGCGCGGTCGACGAGGATCAGCGCGGTGCACGAGGCGAGCGCCGATGCGAGGAGGTCGTCCTCGTAAGAGAGCGCGGCGACGGCCGATCGCACCGCGGCCACCACGCGCTCGGCGTCGCCGTCGGTGACCAGCGACACGAAGGCCAGGGCGGCGTCGCGCACCGCTCCGGCGGGCAGGTCGCGCAGCGCGGCGGCGCGCGCGACGAGGTGGGGCTCGGCGAGCAGTTCGAGATCGATGCGCAGGATCGGCGCGATCATGCGCGCGTCGCCCCGCGCGGCGGCGACGGCGAACAGCTCATCGGCGAGCGTGTCCCCGTCCGACCTCGCCCAGGCCTCGCGCGCCCCCGGCGGGGTGTCTTCGGGCAGCGCGTGCGCTCCCGCCTCGGCGTGGGACATGCGGAGCCTCCTCGGAGCGTGCACCGTCGGCGGCTCCCGCCGACGGTGGCACCATGCTGACACAGGGCGCTCGTTCCGGGCCCCTCATTACCAGTTGCGTCGCGGACCCCCTGGGATCGGCTACCAGTTTCGCCCGTTCCGGTCGTCGGGTGTCGTCCGCGGTGATTACCGTCGATTCAAGCGCGGCAGGGCATGTCGGGTGGTGACGGTCGACTGGGGGGCGTCACCACCTCGCATGCCGGTCGCGCTCTGGCGTCCCGGTCGCGCTCACGCACTTTCCAGGCATCCCTCCCTATGATGAGTCGGTCACGGGGGAGTGCCCTGTCCGCGGCCGATGGCGCCGCGGCATCCGGGAGCACTCTCCACCGGCCCGTCGAGAGGACACCCGTGAGCGCACGTTCCGATGCGAAGGCAACCCGCCGTCGCCGTCCCGTCGCGCGTCACGGCGAACTGCGCTCGCCGAACCCGTTCATGCAGATGCTCGCGGTCTTCGGCGTGATGGTCGCCGTCGTGGCCGTCAGCGGCATCGCGGTGGGCGCCTTCGCCGTCTGGGATGCCGCTCGCTCGGTGTCGGACAACAGCATCGCCCTCGAGGGCGACGACATCGGTCAGCTGCCGCCGACCATCGGTGAGATCGAGGGCGGCGTGAACATGCTCATCGCCGGCACCGACTCGTGCGAGGGGCAGGATCTCGCGCTCTTCCCGCGTTGCGGCGTCGATGACGACGGCCTCGAGCGCAACGACGTCACCATGCTGCTGCACATCAGCGACGAGCCGCGCCGGGTGACCGTCGTCTCGTTCCCCCGCGACATGATCGTGCCGATCCCCTCGTGCCCGGACGGCGAGGGCGGACGACACGCGGCGATGAGCGCGCAGATGATCAATTCGTCGTACGGCTACGGCGGTCTACCGTGCACCGTGCTCACCGTAGAGGAGCTCACCGGCATCGACATCCAGTTCGCGGCGTCGATCCGCTGGACCGGCGTCATCAACATGTCCGATGCGATCGGCGGCGTCGATGTCTGCGTGTCGCAGGACATCAGCGACCGTCACACCGGGCTGGACCTGACCGCCGGCACCCACACGCTCGTCGGTGCGGAGGCGCTGCAGTTCCTCCGCATCCGCCACGGCATCGGCGACGGATCCGACCTCGCCCGCATCTCGAACCAGCAGCAGTTCATGAGCTCGATGGTGCGCAAGCTGCAGTCCGACGCCGTGCTCGCCAACCCGCAGGCCCA
>Ga0308171_1003795_pt1 | contig 13287 bp, 12 predicted proteins | sample PhyGR1_FD_202135 | JGI IMG/M metagenome (GOLD analysis project Ga0308171, IMG submission 202135) | Phyllosphere microbial communities from UC Gill Tract Community Farm, Albany, California, United States - DLSLSG.R1 | ecosystem: Host-associated > Plants > Phyllosphere > Unclassified | place: USA... | reverse complement strand
GGCCCCCAAGGCCAGGCTGAGCCTTCCCGATGTCGCGATGGCAGGCAAGACAGGCTCGGCTCAGGTGCGACGCGTCTCACGCGCCCTGCGCGAGAGCGGCCACTTCAACTCGATGAATCTGCCATGGGAGGAACGCCCCCACGCGCTCTTCATCTGCTTTGCGCCCTATGATGCGCCACGCTATGCGATTGCTGTGGTCATCGAGCATGGCAATGGCGGCGCCGATGCCGCAGCCCCTCTGGCACGCGATATCATGACGGACACGCTCTTGCGTGACCCGGTCAATCATGACCACGCCCCCGGTCAGGCTGTCGCGGACGCCGAATAATGAACTGGCAAAAACGCCTCTGGCGCCCGGAGCCGAGTTTCCGGCTTCTGGGCAAGCTGCTTCAGATTAACTGGCTCTACGTTCTGTTGATCTGTGCCTTGGCCGGAGTGGGCTATCTCGCGCTTTATTCCGCCGGTGGCGGCTCGGCGAAGCCCTTTGCACGCCCGCAAATGGTGCGCTTCGGCTTCGGTCTGGTGATGATGATCACTGTGGCGCTCACTAGCCCGCGCCTGCTGCGTCTGCTTTCCATTCCGGTCTATCTGGGGGCGGTCACCCTGCTCGCTCTGGTGCTGCATATGGGCCATGTAGGCAAGGGCGCAGAACGCTGGATCAACCTTGCCGGGTTACAGTTCCAGCCTTCCGAGTTTGCCAAGATTGCCCTTGTTCTCGCGCTGGCGAGCTGGTTCCACCGCATCGATAACAAGCGCATGGGCAACCCGCTGCGTCTGATCCCTCCGGCGCTGCTGACGCTTTTGCCCGTGGGGCTCGTGCTGAAGGAGCCCAATCTCGGCACGGCGGTCATTATCGGGTTGATCGGCGCGACGATGTTCTTCGCCGCCGGTATGCGCTTGTGGCAGATTGCCCTGCTGGTCGCGCCCGTGCCGTTTCTGGGCAAGTTCGTCTACGCCCATCTGCATGACTACCAGAAGGCGCGTATCGACACGTTCCTGCATCCTGAACATGACCCGCTCGGGGCTGGCTACAACATCATCCAGTCCAAGATCGCGCTCGGTTCGGGCGGGATGTGGGGTGAGGGCTATCTGCGTGGCACGCAGGGGCAGCTGAACTTTCTGCCCGAGAAACAGACCGATTTCATTTTCACCATGATCGGTGAGGAATGGGGCTATGCGGGTGCCGTGTCGGTCATCGGGTTGCTGGCCTTGCTGGTCGTAGGCGGTATGCTCATGTCCATGCGTAGCCGAAACCAGTTTGGCCGCCTTCTGGCGCTGGGCATCTCGGTCGATTTCTTCCTTTATTGCGCGGTCAATCTCTCGATGGTCATGGGTGTGATCCCGGTGGGTGGCGTGCCTTTGCCGCTCATTTCCTATGGTGGCTCGGCCATGCTGACCATGATGTTCGGTTTCGGCCTGCTGCTTTCCTCCTGGGTGCATCGTAACGACCGCGACCTCCCTGCGGTGCGTGATGATCTCTGAAAAACCGGCAGGATGAGCCGCGTCAGACCGCCGACACCAGTCGCCAGAAAAGCATATCGTCAAACGAGCTATGCGATCGGCCCGGTAATTCTGCGCATCGGCGTCCCACCGCCATGCCGGCCTTTCGAGGCGAAACATCTCGTCCTGATCGGCGCCTGCAATCCGAGCGGGCTGCGTCTGTCCGACACCTGGAACGCCCGTCTCATGCAGCATCTGCGCGCACGTCTCGGCAGGGCGCCGGTGCTGGAAGGTGAGGGGCGCTGGCGAGATTGGTCGGAGCCGTTTTTTGCGGCCGCCTTGCCCGTGGCCAAGGCGCGTGTTCTGGGGCGAATTTTCAGTCAGAACGTGCTGGTTCATGCCAGCCCGGGCCGTCCCGTTCGTCTCGTCTGGCTGGTCTGATTGTCTCAGCCCGCCCGGGGCGCTCCCTCCCGCAGAAGCGTGCAAAAGGCCTGTTCGGCAGGAGAGAGGCTGCGAGCGCCGCGGGCTAGAGCGAAATGCCGCTCGGGAAAAGGCATGGAGACAGGGCAGAGCAGCCCGTTTTCGATCAACCCCGATACGACACTTGCCGAAAGCACCGTAGCCGCTCGCCCCGTGCTGATCATGGTGGCGATGGCCTCGTTCGAGGTCAGCTCCATGACGATATCGAGGCTGTCAGGGGCGATCCCCCAGCCTGCCAGAGCTGTTTCGAAGCTCGCCCGTGTACCGGACCCTTTTTCCCGCAGGACCCACGGCGTTTCTGTGAGGGCGCTCGCGTCGGGCGGGGTCTGCGCCCAGGGGTGTTCGGGGCTTACCACGAGCAAGAGCTGATCGCGGGCGAGGATTTCGGTTTCCAGAAACGAGCCGGTTGCAACTCCCTCGATCAGGCCGAAGCCGATCGTTCCTGCGGCAAGCTGCGCACAGATTTCTTCCGTATTGCTGATGGTCACGCCGAGTGTCACCTCGGGGTGAAGGGCCGCAAAACGGTTGAGCCGCGCTGGCAGCCAATAGCTCGCCAGTGTCTGGCTGGCCCAGACATGCAGCCTGCCCGTGCGCAAACTGCCGAGATCTTCCAGACATTCGCGCGCCGCCAGCGCACGCGCCTGCACGGCCCGTGCCTCCTGCAGAAAGACACGCCCTGCTTCGGTGAGCAGAATGCGGCGCCCCACGCGGTCGAAAAGCCTGATGCCGAAGCTGTTTTCAAGAGTCATGATGGCATGGCTTACAGCCGATTGCGTCAGAGCCAGCGCCTCAGAGGCGCGGGTCATATGCTGCCTCTCTGCCACGGCGATGAAAATGCGGAGCTGCTCGAGCGTCATGACGGCAGCACGCCCAGAAGCGACAGTAGAATGGCGCCGACAAGCAGGGAGAGAAACAGGCAGAACAGCCCTTCCAGCCCGTTGAGCGCGATTTCTCTCGGCTCTTCCGAGGAGAGGGCGGCTTTGACCTTGCGAAAACGCCACCAGCTTGCAGGCAGCAACAGGAGCCCGGCGCAGATCGTCAGCACCCCCACCCAGGCCGAAGACCCCGGCAGGGTGGGCATGCCGTCATGATGTTCCGAGCCGATCAGCCGCAGGAAGATGTTGAACTTGGCAAGCATGCAGCCGATCGCCACCATGGCGAGCGCCGTACGCACCCAGGCAAGAAACGTGCGCTCATTGGCGGCGTGGTCGGTATACCGGCTTATCATGCGCACAGATCCTGAAGCGGGGCCTGGGTCAGAAGCCCATCGAGTGTCGTCGCAAGATCATAGGCCTGACCGCGTATCTCGGGAATGGCGATAGACTCGAACAACGTGCCCTGACGGGCGGGGCCAAGGGTATAGAGCGCCTGCCGCGCCGTGCCGTCCGACGCGACAAGCTGCCCCCGTTCCGTCGTATCCAGCCCTGCGCCGCCCTGACCCGTCCGGGCAAATTTCCTGTCGAGCAGATCGCGAAGAACGGGGGAATTCACCCTATCATAGCGCAGGCTCGGCCCCGTGCAGTTGAGCACATGGGCAGCATGAAGAATTTCGATCCGGTCATGATACCTGACTGTCACGCGCAACCCGTCAGCCACCGCCTCGATTTTCTGCAAATGCCCGGCGCGCAGCGAAAGCGTACCGCTCGCCAGCCCGGCATCGAGTGCCTCGGCAATGCGCGGTGCCATGCGGTGACGAACCACGTCCCAGCGTCTTTGCAGATGACGCCGAAACCGTGCGCGCTCCTGCGGAAGCAAGGCGGCCCAGAGCTGATTGGTGACAGGACGCAGGCTGTCGATACAGGCGCGCCACGGAATGCCCTGCTTCAGCGCTGTGTTGAAGAGGCGCAGATAGGCGGTGCAGCGCGGCGCGCAGGCACCCGGTGCGATGACAGGCGCATCGAGTTTCGGTGCCGGTGCATGACGGCTGGGAAACTGGGCATGGCGGGAAATAATGGTGATCTTGCCAGCATGACCCGCCGCACGAAGCTGCATGATCTGGTCGACCGCAGTCAGGCCGCTGCCAATCAGCAGCACAGGGTCGGTCGGTTTGATGGCCTCGATGACCCCCCCTGCCCAGACCTGATGGTGATAGCAACCGCTTTCCAGAAGATCGGCGGGAATGCCGGGCAGGAGCGGCGGCGCAAAATGGCCGAGTGCCAGAACGACATGGCGCGCGCGCAGGCAGCGCCCGTCATCGAGATGCAGCGTGGTGATGTCGGCGTCTGGCGCACAGCGTTCGACCCGCGCCCTGATATGCAGCGGCGCTGCCTGACGAAACAGATCCTGAAGATAGAGCCCATAAATGGCGCGCGGGATGAAAGCACCTGCCCCGATCTCAGGGTCGATCTTGCGTCTCAGCCAGCCAAGAAAATGCCCGGCCTCATCGGCGAGGGCGCTCATCCCGCTTGCCGGTACGTTGAGCAGGTTTTCGACGCTGTGCGTGCCATAGGCGAGACCCAGGGCAGGCTGCGGGCCCGGATCGATCACGACGCAGCCCCGGCTGTGCCGGTGGCGCAAATTCCAGGCCAGCAGCGTGGCGCTCGCACCGCCGCCGATGATCGCGATATCGTGGATCTCTGTCATGATCAGCCTCACTTCTTTCTGTGAGGCCGAGTATCGGGCAGCGCGTTAAATCGTTCCAATTGATTGATATGCTCAGAACAATCGAATTATTCTATTGAAAGCGAGACTAGCTGAAACGGTAGCCCGAGAGCGGCTTGCCGAGCACCGTACCGGCGAAATCGAGATGGGCTGCTTCGCCGGTCGCGGCGCCCGCGGCAACCATCAGGGGCAGAAGATGCTCTTCGCGAGGATGGGCGGCGCGCGCACCGGGGGCGTGGCGCCAGTCGCGTAATGCCTGCTCGCGTGTGGAAGGGTCCCTCATCGCTGCCTGCAACCAGCGATCGAAAGATTCCGCAGCCGGATCGGACGTTGCGCCCGAGAAGAACCCGCCAATATTGTGATAGGATTGGCCACTGCCGATAATTAGCACATTCTCCGCCCGCAATGGCGCGAGTGCGCGGCCAAGAGCGAGATGCGCCTCAGGATCGAGATCCTGCCGCAGCGAAAGCTGAACCACAGGGATATCCGCATCTGGAAAGGCGACTTTGAGCGGTACGAAGACCCCATGATCCCAGCCGCGTGTCATTTCGCGCTCGGTCTCGATACCGGCCTCGTCGAGCAGGGTTGCGACACGGGCGGCAAGAGTGGGGCTACCCGGCGCAGGCCATTCCAGAGCATAGGTATGGGGCGGAAACCCGCCATAATCGTAGAGAAGCGATGGCGACGCGCCGAAATGGATACGTGGCACCCTGCCTTCCCAATGGCCGGAGATGACCAGCAGGGCATCCGGTCGCCTAGGCAGCGCCGACGCAAACCCTGCAAGATAGGTCTCGAGCGGCGACCAGGCGCGGCGCATCGGGCCTGGCTCGAGAAAGAAACAAGGCCCACCGCCATGATTGATGAAGAAACTCGGTTGCATGAGAGCCAGCCTATCCTGTCTTCTCTGTTGCGATCAGAGATAAAAAACCGATCGATTCTATCGTGTGGGGTGATGGATGCTGGGAACGCTTTCCCTCGATCAGCTTCGTGTGCTGGTCATGATCGAGGAAACCGGCAGTTTTTCTGCCGCCGGACGCAGGCTGAACCGGGCGCAATCGGCCATCAGCCAGGCCATTGCAACGCTCGAAGCCACGCAGGGCGTTACTCTGTTCGACCGCTCGGGCCATAAGCCCGCCCTGACGGAAATGGGACGGGTTCTGGTGGGGCAGGCGCGGCGTGTGCTGTCTGGTGCGGCGCAGTTCGAAGCCCTGACCGCGGCAATCAGGGAGGGAGTCGAGCCGGAACTGGCCGTGGCGATCGACCCCCTCGTGCCGACAGGCGCGTTCATGGAAAGCCTGCACGCGTTGAAGGAGCGGTTTCCCCATCTTCCCGTCAGCTTCTCGACCGAAGGGCTGGGGGGCGCCGAGCGTCGTCTACGCCAGGGCGATGCGTCTCTCGCGCTCTGCGTGCTGCTTTTCGGCGTCCCTGAAGATCTGATCGCGGTACCTGTCTGCGATGTGGTGCTTGTGCCGGTCGTGTCCGCCAGCCACGAACTGGCCCGTCTCGGGCGGCCTGTGACGCGCGCCGATCTAGCGGAGCATGTCCAGCTCGTTCTCTCGAACCCGTCAGCCCCGGACGGGCCGAGTTACGGTGTGCTGAGCCCGAAGCGATGGCGTTTTGTCGAATTGGGGCGGCGCCTCGACTTCCTTCTCGGCGGTCTGGGCTGGTGTCGTATGCCCGATTATCTCGTCGAGGCACCGCTACGCGAGGGCAGGCTGGTGAAGATCGACATTGTCGATGACGACCCCGATGCGCCAGCGCCACGGCGCATTTATGCCGCGACCATGCGCGATCGCGCGTTGGGCCGCGCGGGAAGCTGGCTGCTGGACGATCTGAGAGCACGTATTTCCGTCCAGGCGGAAGGGGGCGACAGGCTGCCCTGATCGCAGCCGGGAGACAAATTCGTCGTCTCTGTTCGCTTTTGATTGCATCGGGCTTCGATTGTGGCTCCGATAACGATCTCACCGGCAAAGGGCGATGCGATGGGAGAATGCAAACGGCGCCTCGTGCTCGCGGCACTCTTGCTCGGCAATGGCCCGGCGGGCACGACGATCTGTCTCGCGCGCGGTTTTTCGACCGTGCTGCCCTTGCATGTCGAGATGCCGTCAACCGCGACGGCCACCCCTGCGACACGCCGCACGACAGTCGGGAAGATCGTCGATTTTGCGAAGCAGTTTCTGCCTCTGGGCGAGAGCCGGCCTGGGCACGACTCTGTCACCGGGGCATCCATCGGGCAATTCGGCCCGGCTTATCAGAATGCCAGTCTGGTCGGTCATGGGCTTGCCCCACCGGGTGAAACGGTGGGGCGCTGAGCCTCAGCCTTCGATCTGGCTGAAATCGGCGATTTCGGTCAGGGTCTCGCCGATCTGAGCCAGCAGGCGCAGGCGGTTGAGACGGCGGGCGGAATCGGGGTCGTTTACCGTCACGACCTCGAAGAACCGATCGAGCACGGAGCGCAGGGACGCTGCCGCGATCATGGCTTCCGCAAAACGCTCCTGCTCAAGAGCCGCATGAATGGCCGTTTGTGCAGAGGCCAGCGCCTCGCCCAGAGCGCGTTCCTCATCCTGCACGTAAAGCGCGTGGTCAGGCGCGCCCTGATGTGGGCCGTCCTTGCGGTTTTCGATGCGCAGGATATTGGCCGCGCGCTTGCCTGCCGCCAGCAGATTGCGCCCGTCATCCGTGCCGACCATCTCGGCGAGGGCGGAAGTGCGGGTCAGCAGACGCACCAGATCGCCATCCAGCCCACCGGCCAGAACAGCGGCCAGAACGTCGTAGCGCTCGCCTTCGCTGCGCAACTGGACGCGCAGACGCTCGGCCAGAAAGCCCGGCAAAGCCGCGAGTTCGCCGCCATCACGCATGTTCTCCGGCAGGTTCTGCGCAGCCTGGGCGATCAGCGTCGTCAGGTCGAGACGCAGCCCGTTATCGCGAATAATGCGAATAATGCCGAGTGCGGCGCGACGAAGCGCATAGGGGTCACCCGAACCGCTCGGCGTTTCGCCCATGGCAAAGAAGGCCGTCAGCAGATCCAGACGATCGGCCAGCGCAACAGCCACAGAGACCGGGGCGCGTGGCGTCTCGTCATTCAGACCGCGTGGCATGTAATGCTCTGCCACGGCGTCAGAAACGGCATCGCCTTCATCGTCATGGCGGGCATAATAGCCGCCCATCACGCCCTGAAGCTCGGGAAACTCCCCGACCATGCCGGTCGTCAGATCGGCCTTGGCGAGGAGAGCGGCGCGTTGGGCCTGGTTCTTCGCTGTGTCATCGAGCCCCATCGCTTTGGCGACGATACCGGCCAGCGCCACGATGCGCTGCACGCGCGCGCCCTGGCTGCCGAGCTTGGCATGGAAGGTCACGCCATCGAGCGCAGCGACGCGCTCGGCTAGTTTCGTCTTGCGGTCGAGATCCCAGAAATGGCGGGCATCGGCAAAACGGGCGCGCAGCACGCGCTCATTGCCTGCAATGGTCAGGGCGCCCCCATCGGCGAAATCCATATTGGCAATGAAGGCAAAATGCGGTGCCGCCGTGCCATCCGCGCTGCGCAGGGCGAAATAGCGCTGGTTGATACGCATCGAGACCTGCATCACTTCGGGCGGCAGATCCATATAGGCGTCGTCGATACGGCCCAGAAGAACGACCGGCCACTCGGCCAGCCCTGAAACTTCCTCGACCAGCTTGTCGTCCTGAACGAGTGTCAGACCCGCCTTGTCTGCCTGAGCCTGCAACCCGTCCCGGATAATCGACAGACGCTGCGCCGGGTCGAGCACGACCTTGCGCGCAAATAGCGCGCTTTTGAGCTGCCCGAAAGAAGTGACCTCGAAAGGCTCCGGCGCCATGAAGCGATGGCCAGCGGTCTGCGAGCCGGCAACGAGCCCGTGAGCGTCGTCAGTCTCGGTGGCAAGGCTGAACGGCACGAGCGCGCCATCGAGCAGGCAGATCACGCGGCGAAGCGGGCGCACCCAGGTAAAGCCGCTGCCATGGCCCCAGCGCATGGATTTCGGCCAGGGGAAGCGCCAGAGCAGGGCAGGGACGGTTTCGGCAATCTGCTGCGCGGCGCCGATGGCAGGCAATGTGCGATTAAGCACCCAGAAGCCGTTTTCCAGCACAAGCGCGTCGCGTTCGGCGCCATGTTTGCGCAGAAAACCGGCGAGTGCCTGTTCGGGCGCGCTCTCGCGGGGGCCACGTTCCGACTGGGTGGATTCAGCAATCTGCCCGTCGATCTGAAGGCTGACGCCAATCCGTCTGGCGCCCCAGAACGGCGTGACGTCGCGTGGCGAAAGCGGCGCCAGCGCCTCTGAAACGAGACGTGCCAGATCCTGACCGGCGCTCTCCTGCATACGGGCAGGAATTTCCTCGCAATCGAGAACGAGAAGGAATTCGGCCATTATTTCGACTCCTCGTCGCCAGCAAGCCAGGTTTCGCAGCACAGCTTTGCGAGGGTACGCACGCGGCCGATATAGGAAGCGCGCTCGGATACCGAGATGACACCGCGTGAATCGAGCAGGTTGAACAGATGGCTCGCCTTGACGCACTGGTCATAAGCGGGCTGGGCCACACCGGCCTCGGCCAGACGCACGGATTCCGCTTCCGCGTCGCGGAAATGGCGCATCAGCATGTCGGTATCGGCCAGCTCGAAATTATGACGCGAATAATCCTGCTCGGCACGCAGGAAGACATCGCCATATTTGAGACCCTGACCGTTGAAATCGAGGTCATAGACGTTCTCGACGCCCTGCACATACATGGCCAGACGCTCGAGCCCGTAGGTCAGCTCGGTCGAGGGCATGACAGTCGGAATGCCGCCGACCTGCTGGAAATAGGTGAACTGCGTCACTTCCATCCCGTCGCACCAGACTTCCCAGCCCAGACCCCAGGCGCCGATGGTCGGATTTTCCCAGTCATCTTCCACAAAGCGGATATCGTGCTTTTCCGGGTTGATGCCGATGGCACGATAGCTGTCGAGCAGCAGGCGCTGGCTGTCTTCCGGCGTTGGCTTGAGCAGCACCTGATACTGGTAGTAATGCTGAAGCCGGTTCGGGTTCTCGCCATAGCGCCCGTCCGAAGGCCTGCGGCAAGGCTGCACATAGGCGGCCTTCCACGGCTTGCGCCCCAATGCCCGCAGCGTCGTATGCGGCGAGAGCGTCCCTGCACCCAGTTCGGTGTCATAAGGCTGAAGCAGGGCGCAGCCCTGTGCCGACCAGAACTGATGCAGGCGCAGGATCAGATCCTGGAAGGAAAGGGGGCGTCCGCCGTTTTCGGGCAAGGGGGTCAAGGATCGAGGCTCCGGTCTTGTTCAGTCGATCCGTTCTACCCCGATGACGGGAACAAGCCAATCACGAGCGGTTTGCTTCGTTTCGACGACGATCTGGCCGTGTCAGGCGATGAACGCACTTGCTGGCCCCCTTATCGAGAGCGTGCGTGAATACCCCGGAGTGCAGCGCTGGCCATGCCGCGATCAAGATGATCCGCCGCGAAACACTGGCTCTTGAACAGGCGCATCAGTCTTTCGGCCATTTCAGAGCGCACCTCTCGTGAAAAAGGTTAAGTCTGAGGATCGGAAGAAGGCGTGCGAACACGCCCTCATCGTTACGGATCAGGGAATATTTGTTTCAATGACCCTGGGTCTTTTCTCCTGACGTGGCGTCTTCAGTCGCAGACAAGCTCCTTGCGTAAGATCTCGGCGCCAGCTGCCAGCGCTTCGAGTTTGCCTCTGGCCACGTTGCGCGACAGCGGTGCCATGCCGCAATTGGTGCAGGGGCAGAGATTCTCCGCATCGACATAACGCAGCGCCTTGCGGAGCGTCTCGGCAACCTCGTCCGGCGTTTCGATCCGGTTGCTGGCTACGTCGATGGCGCCCACCATCACCTTCTTGCCACGCAGCAGCTCGATCAGTTCCATCGGTACGTGCGAGTTCTGGCATTCGAGCGAAACCAGGTCGATCGATGAGGTCTGAAGCTTCGGAAAAATGCGCTCATACTGGCGCCATTCATGGCCGAGCGTCTTCTTCCAGTCCGTATTGGCCTTGATGCCGTAGCCGTAGCAGATATGCACGGCGGTCTGGCATTTGAGCCCCTCGATGGCGCGTTCCAGCGTGGCAATGCCCCAGTCATTTACCTCGTCGAAGAACACATTGAACGCGGGTTCGTCGAACTGGATGATATCGACACCCGCCTCTTCCAGTTCTTTCGCTTCTGCGTTGAGAATGGCAGCAAATTCCCAGGCCAGTTTCTCACGGCTTTTGTAATGGGCGTCATAGAGCGTGTCGATCATCGTCATCGGGCCGGGAAGGGCCCATTTGATCGGGGCTTTCGTCTGTTTACGCAGGAATTTGGCGTCTTCGACAAAAACAGGTTTTTCGCGTGCGACGGCACTGACGACCGTCGGCACGCTAGCCTCATAGCGATTGCGGATCGTGATCGTCTCGCGCTTTTCGAAATCCACGCCAGCAAGATGCTCGATGAAGGTCGTCACGAAATGCTGGCGTGTCTGCTCGCCATCGCTGACGATATCGATCCCGGCTTGCTGCTGCTCCAGCAGAGACACGCGCAGCGCGTCCTGCTTGGCTTCGGCAAGGGCTGCCCCTTCCATTTTCCAGGGAGACCAGAGTTTTTCCGGTTCAGCGAGCCAGGAAGGTTTGGGCAGGCTGCCAGCGGTGGCGGTCGGGAGAAGCTTGGTCATGAGGCGTGGTTTTCCATAGAAATCGGGTCGGGACGTCGAAGCGGATGGCGGAGAGGCGTTCAGGCGGCTTGCCGGCTCGCCCACTGGTCGAGAAGGGATCTGTGAGGTGCGATGAAATGCTCGCCAGCGAATTTTCCCTGCTCGATCGCGAGGCGTGTGCGTTCTTCGCGGTCGTAAACGACGCGGGTATTCGAAAAATCGCTCTGTTCGAGGCTGGGCTGGTAGCGCGCGGCAGCGGCAGAATTCGCGTTGTAGATTTCCGGGCGATAGATGCGCTGGAATGTCTCCATCGTGCTGATCGTGCTGATCAGTTCGAGCGGTGTGTAGTCGTTCAGCAGATCGCCAAGGAAATAAAAGGCCAGAGGTGCCTTGGCGCCGCGCGGCATGAAGTACCGCACCTGCAGGCCCATCTTGCCGAAATAGCGCTCGGTCAGCGAGGTCTCGTTGGGCGCGTATTCGACGCCTAGCACGGGGTGCTGATTGATGGTGCGGGTATAGATCTTGTTTTCCGACACGCTCAGGCAGATCACGGGGCGTTTCGTGAAGCGGCTGGCATAACTCTCGGAGGCGACGAACGCCTGGAAGATCCTGCCATGCAGCACGCCGAAATCATCTGGTACGGAAAAGCCGTCACGCCCGCGATTATGCTCGGGGAGGAGCACGCTGAAATCGTAATCGCGCACATAGGACGAGAAGTTATTACCCACGATCCCGTCAAGCTGCCGGCCGGTGGCGTGGTCGAGTATGGTGGTCTGCAGGAGTTCAATGGCCGGGAAGCTCTTGTCGGAACCAGCGATCGCCATCTCTACGGAGATGATATCGAGCGCGAGGCCGTAGCGTTGCCCCTCCGGATTATCCCATCGTGCAAGATCGTTGAAACGCTGGTCGATCATGCGCAGGGCCGCACGCAGATTGTCCTGACGGGCTTCGCCTCTGGCCAGATTGGCAAAGTTGGTCGTCAGCCTTGTGCCAGGGGCAGGGGCATAAGTCTCGTCAAAGCGCAGGCTTTTGACCGTGAAGGCAAAATCATGGGTCATGTTGGGCGGGCATCCTCTTCTGGATCCTGTTTCCCGCGCCACGTTCTTCATACCTTCGCGCGGAGCGAGCGAGCCCCGGTTATCCTGCAGGAACGAACATGAAAACAAATGATTATAAATCGTTATAACATGACTATCTGTCATGTTATGGAGGCGCCTTTGCTGGCGGCCGTTGCGAGCGGTCGTTCAGCTCCGTTTTTACTGAACAGGAAATTCAGCCTCAGGATCGTCGCATGACGCGGTAAAGTCAGATCTCGACGCTGGCAGCGAGGCTGATGAATCCGTCCAGATAAGGTGGGGCTGTGCCCGCACGATGCCCAAGATGGATGGATTTCAGAATGCCATCTCCGATTCTCACGCCTTTCACGCCTTTCACCTTGCGCAACAGCCAGTCAGGCGTGGCGCTGACGGCGCGTCCCGAGGCGACAAGGCGCAGCATGAGGTCGGTGGTTTCCACGGTGCGGTGTTGGCGCGGCAGGGCGTGGGCGGGGACGAGAAACCGCGTATAGATATCAAGCCGCTCGCGTGAGACAGGATAGGTGATCAGGGTCTCGGTCATGAGATCCTTCGGCTCGACATGATGTTTCCGGGCCAGAGGATGGGTTTCGGCCACAGCCAGCACCAGTTCGTAATCGAAGACGGGCGTGAATTCGAGTTCGGCACGTTCGATCGGATCGGGGGTGACGAGAATATCGATCTCATGTCCCAGAAGCGCGCTCAGCCCCCCGAACTGGAAGGCTGTGGTGACGTCCAGCTCTACGTCGGGCCAGGCTGCGAGAAAGGGATCGACCACCTGCATCAGCCAGTCCTGACAGGGGTGACATTCCATTCCGATACGGATCGACCCACGACGGCCGCGCGCATAATCTTCGAGCACGCCTGCACCATGTTCGAGCTGCGGCAGCACACGCTGTGCAAGGCCTAGAAGATACTCCCCGGCCAGCGTGAAACGGAGCTTGTGTCCTTCACGCTCGAGCAGCTTGACGTTGTGACGGCCCTCGAACCGGCGAATGGCATGGCTGACGGCCGATTGCGTCAGGCAAAGCTGCTC
>Ga0308171_1003792_pt1 | contig 13301 bp, 10 predicted proteins | sample PhyGR1_FD_202135 | JGI IMG/M metagenome (GOLD analysis project Ga0308171, IMG submission 202135) | Phyllosphere microbial communities from UC Gill Tract Community Farm, Albany, California, United States - DLSLSG.R1 | ecosystem: Host-associated > Plants > Phyllosphere > Unclassified | place: USA... | reverse complement strand
TGCTCCTCGAAAGAGATGAGGCCGCTGCCATCGCGATCGACGATGCCGATGCGGCTCCAGCCATCTTCGTTTGCGAGAAACGCGATGCGGGTCTGATCGGGAGATAGCGCGAGCGCCTCGATATTGTGGTTGGAAAGCTCCACCACCGGCTTGGCGCTGCCGCCCTCAGCCGCAAACCGGTGGATTGCCATGAAGTCGCTGTCCTGGTCGCAGACGGTCACACCGCCGCTGCCATCCTTGAAAAGTCGGGCGGCAAGATAACGCGCCTTGCCCTGATGCGGCATCAGAGGGGTGAGGGCACTTTTGTCGATATCGAGACGGTAGATGTCCTGGTCGTTGCCTGAGCGGACAGATTCCCGCACGAGAAGCGATTGACCGTCCGGGAAAAAGGCCATCACTTCGCGCATGCCACGACCGCTGAACACGGTTGAGACCTCGCCGGTGGCTATGTCCATGATTTGCACATCCATGTCATGGGGCGATCGGGCGTTCGAAGCGTAAGCTATGCGCATGCCATCCGGCGACCATGCACCCCACAGATGCACGACGGTCGGTGCTTTTGTCAGTGGCAGGGGCGCGGAGTCGAGATCGGGTAGCAACCACAGTTGATGGCGTTCGTCGCCGCCGCAATCCACGGTGAAGAGAATTCCGGCTCCTTTAGGGTTGAAAGCGAAAGCGCCGACCGGCTCCGGCATGTGCGTCAGCTGTCGCGCTGTCCCGACATTCTCCGTCAGGGGCCTGACAAAAAGCTGGTTGAAGCCGGTCTCGTCGGAGAGGTAAGCAAGCCATGCACCGTCGGGCGAAACCGCAGGCGTCTTGACGGCGCGAACTTCCAAAAATGGATTTATGGCCGCGGCTGTAAACATCTTCGCTGTCATGCGCCATGCTCCATCAAAGCCCGCTCGGTGGGATGCAGCTGATCGCGAAGCCTTTCACCCGCAGCGACCAGTTCCTCAAACATCGCGCCCTTGGTGGATTGGTGATTGGCTTCCGTAACGATCGTGAAGCCTGCTTCGGGCCATGCCCGGTGCAGCCGCCATGCCGACAGCATCGGCGTGACTGTATCATAGCGACCGTTGACGATCTGGCAGGGCAGGTGGCGTATCCGATCGATTCCGGCGAGCAGCTGGCCAGGCGCCAGAAATGCGCCGTTCATGCAATAGTGCGTAAACAGCCGTGCCACCGAAAGCGCTGACTTGGGATCCAGCAACGTTGCCACGTGGGCGGGGTCGGGAAGAAATGTCTGGGTCTTGGCGGAGAATTCCCGCAAACTCAGTGCCGCAGCCACTTCCGTCTGCGCGTTACCGCATGTCAGTCTGCGATAATAGGCGGGGAGAAAATCATGGCGCTCCGCCTCGGGAATGAAGGCTGCGAACTCTTCCCAGTGATCCGGAAAGATTGCGCGCATGCCGTTGAACCACCACTCGATGTCGTCCGGCCCCGCCAGGAAGATGCCGTGAAGGCGAAAGCCGAAGCAGCGCTCGGGATGCGCCTGCCCATAGGCGAGTGCCAGACAACTGCCCCAGGACCCGCCGGCAACCAGCCAGCGATCGATGTCGAAATGATTGCGGATGGATTCGATGTCGGTGATCAGTGCCGAGGTCGTGTTGCCCTCAACGCTCGCAAGTGGCGTGGACTTGCCCGCACCACGCTGGTCGAACGTGATGACGCGGAATGCAGACAGATCAAAACTTTGGATCTGTCCCCGGGATATGCCGGCTCCGGGGCCGCCATGAAGCAGGATCACCGGGATTCCTGTGCGGGCTCCGTGGTCTTCGACGTTCAGAACATGGCCGCCCCCCACGTCAAGCTTAAAAATCCTCGTTTTGCTGTCACCATCTGTCATCATAGAAGGCCAATCACGACAAGCAGAAAAGTCGGCATTTCTGCTTAAATTATAGTCGGAGTTATATTTTGGGCATCATGGGCGCGAAGCTGCGCGAACGTCCAATGCAAAATTGAAATCGCCCATTCCGTTTTGGAATAGTTGGGGATCGCAGCTCGAGAGCGCGAGCGAACGAAGTGTAGGTCGTACCACCCAATCGAGGTTCGATATCTCACTGGCTAGGAAGGTTCGCCTCGGGCTGTTGATCTGCGAATCACACTCATCGGTTTTGCTTGAATGAAGCGATCGGCATTTTCAATCGTTTTGGCGGACTATCTCGGGGTCGATGGTAGGAATCCATCAGAGGTAGGAAGCATCTCCAATGAGGCCTCTGCTTGCTGCTCGGATTGTGCCTCTTTCATTTAAGGAGTTGGCCTTAGATTGACCTCGTATCGCGCGGATATCAAATATCTGATCCGCCATCGCGATGGCTTGGGGCACTACTGCCACACCGTGATGGGTGAGAGCTCACCCATTCCTTGACACGTTTGGGCATGATCCCACCCAATCAAAACTAGATTTCGCTGAAGGCGGCGAATGATTTCTTTTCTGCGTTGTCTCCTATTCCCGCTTATGTACCATCGCAGTGGGGAGGGGAGAGGAGGAATTTTCATGCATTTCAGCAGACAGCTTTTACCGGCTATGGCATTTATTACGATCGTTGCCGGGTCAGCCTCAGCGCAACAGGGTGACGGCGGCGAGCCGAAGAAGACAGACTGCCCTACAGCCTTGCCAGCCGGCGCAGAATGTTTCGCTGGCCAGGACACACAAGGCGCCTATTACTGGATTGCAAAACCAAAGAATTGGAACGGTACTCTGGTCGTGCATGCCCACGGTGGTCCGCGCGCTGCGAAGCCACAAGCGGATGACCCGGTAGAAGATCTTACGCGCTTCGCCGTGACGGTTCAGGAAGGCTACGCTTGGGCGGGATCTAACTATCGTCGGCAGGGTTACGGCGTGCGCATGGCGGCGGAGGATACCGACAGCGTAAGGCCCATCGCCATTCAACAGCTTGGCAAGCCGAAACATGTCCTGCTCCACGGCCAGTCATGGGGCGGCAATGTTGCTGCGAAGACCGCGGAGCTTTATGCGCTCGACTGGCAGGGCCGCAAAAACTACGACGGAGTCGTTCTGACCAGCGGACTTCTAGCCGGAGGGAGCCGTGGATACGATTTCCGCGCCGATCTACGCGCGGTCTACCAGTATTATTGCAAAAACCACCCGCGCGCAGACGAAGTGCAATATCCCGTTTGGCAAGGCCTGCCGAAGGGGGTGACGATGAAGCGTGACGAACTTGAAAAACGCGTTAATGAATGCACAGGCTTGGCGCTTGCCCCGAATGAGCGTACCGCACAACAGTCTAGAAACCTGAAAAACATCCTTGCGGTCACCAAGGTGCCGGAGAAAACTCTTGTGGCTCATCTTTCTTGGGCGACTGGACTTTTCTCCGATATCGTTTGGCGTCGAATGGATGGAAGAAATCCTTTCGACAACTCCACGGTCACGTACACGGGGTCCGATGACGATACGGCGTTGAACAAGGGTGTTGAACGCTTTGAAGCCGACCGTGAGGCACGTCGCGCAATGGCCTACGACGCCGATCTCACCGGCCAGATCGTTTTGCCTACAATAACGCTCCACGCAGTCAATGACCCTACAGTCTTCGTAGATCACGAGGCGATCTACCGCCAGACGGTAGAGGAGGCCGGGAATAGCGAACTGCTTGTACAGAATTTCTCCGACGAGGCTGAGCACTCTAAACTGTCTACTCCGCAGTACGCAGCGCTGTTTAACGCGATGTTGACTTGGATCGAACAAGGTAAAAAACCGACTAAGCAGTCGGTGGCTGCGCTGTGCGAAGAAAAGCGCAAAACCTATAATGAGGAATGTAGGCTGTTACCGGACTATGAGCCGAGACTTCCCGCGGAGTGAATTTTACCTGTCTGTGTGGACCGCGGACGGTCGCCTGTCAGCGGCTGCCGCGTGATCTTCAGGTCGAAGGCTGAGGCAGCCAAAGCAAGCTTGATGGCAATACCGCCGCTAACAGCGTGCCTGGAGTCGAATCGGCTCAATCAATGCAGCGGATCCGGATCCAACGTCTCTATCCAAGGCTCCTGTCGTCGAATTGATGGTTCAGCTATCCTCCGGGACCGCCTTGGATGGAGTGTTGCCCCTCTTCTCTTTTTTGTATCCTGTCGTTCGATTTGGCTTCTTCAAATTTCTACTCAGAACCGATGGCACGCACTGGAGCGTCAGAGAAAGCAATCGGCACGGCAGCTGGTTACATTGCAGCCACCGCGGCAGCAAACGACCCCGCTTTCGCGACTCGCGAGGCAAGCTGCTTCATGGCCGCTGGGCTAAAATTGAACCAGCTCTGATCCATGTAACTATCGTCTGCTTGAAGAAGATACGCGTTCAGAGTCCTTGTCGAACTGCAACACTTGCCGCGATGACGCCCTGACAGCATCGAGCAGCAACGCGAATGCTCAGCCATATCGCATGCCGGTTTCCGAATTAAAGAGGTGAACAGCTTCCTGATCGAACAACAGCTGGATCTGGTCGCCGCTGGCGATAGCTGATCTTGGCGGCAGGCTCGCCGTTATGTGTTGTACGCCGACAGATGCGGTGATGACTAACTCGGGGCCGGTTAACTCGGACACGTCACAACGAGCTGTAATCACGTTGCCATTCCCGGTAAGCGACAGTGCCTCCGGGCGTATGCCAAGGACGAGCTTCTCTCCCTCTCTAAGCGTAGCGTTGAGTGATGTCGGTATAGGTACTTGTGCGTCTGCACCATCCACCGCCAAAGCTCCATTTTCGACGGTAACCCGCAGTAGGTTTATCGGTGGTGCGCCAACAAAGGTGGCAACATACAAGGTTGCGGGTCGATCGTAGATTTCTGCGGGAGTCCCGAGTTGTTCGATTCGTCCATCTTTCATCACAGCAATCCGCGTGGCTAGCGTCATCGCCTCGATCTGGTCATGCGTAACGTATACCACCGTGGTGTTCAGAACCTGATGTAGGCGCTTCAGCTCGGTGCGCATTTCCATGCGCAGATTGGCGTCTAGGTTGGATAGTGGCTCATCGAAAAGAAAGACCTTGGGCTTTCGTACCAGAGCACGTCCGATTGCTACGCGCTGACGCTGGCCGCCGGAGAGATGAGCTGGTTTACGATCTAGCAGATGCTCGATTTGGAGCAATTTTGCAGCCTCGTTGACGGCCTTGTCACGTTCGTAGACGGGAACTTTACGCATCTCGAGGCCAAAGCCAATATTCCGCCGTACAGTGAGATTTGGGTAGAGCGCATACGATTGGAACACCATTGCGATGTCGCGATCTTTCGGATGCACGCCCAGAACGGAGCATCCTCCAATCAGAATGTCGCCACTGGACGCCTCGGCTAAGCCGGCAATGATGTTCAGAAGTGTTGACTTGCCGCAACCAGAGGAACCCAGAAGGACGAGAAACTCACCGCTTTCAAGCGAGATATCTACGCTCTTCAGTGTCTCAATTTCTCCATAGGACTTGCGGATATTGTTGATTTGAAGCGAGCTCATGCAACGGCCTCCTCGGAAGCAAGCGGGCCGCCATAGTGGCGGGGACGGGTGGAAATCGCCCGGGACGCGACTTGGGTACCTGTGACTAAGCAGGCTTCAATCGATTTGTAATTGGCAAGCGCGGCTAGAAATGCAGCGTTGAACACATCTCCCGCGCCGATCGTATCGACGACCTCAACCCTCGGAGCTGCTATAGTCGTCAGCAAACCTCCAGGGCCGACAGCTATGGCACCATCTGCGCCGCGCTTGACGATGACAATGCCATCAATGGGCATGGACGACCGGATCTTGCGAGCAGCCTCGATCGGATCATTAAGGCCAGCCAGCGTCGTCGTTTCAACTTCATTTAACAAAGCAATCCCGCAGCGGGACAGCCAGCCTAGAGTGGCAGTGCAGTTCTCTTCGGTCCAGCCTTCCAATGGCCAGCCCGTGTCGAGTGCAATGGTAATGTCGTGCGACGCCGCCCAGTCGAAGAGGGTGTAGTAATCACGAACGAGGTCGTCTGTCAGGAACGAGCCGCAGACCAATGCAAGTCCGCCCGCCATCGCGCCACCATCGATGGTTTGCATTACGTCGGAGATGCCGAACCGAGGCAGGTGTCCGCGTGTTGTAAAGAAGGTTCGCTCGCCATCTGGATGAGTGATACCGACAGATAGAGTGGTTCGCTCGGAGCGTACCGACCATTTCGCAGCACGATGCCCAAAGGTTTCACGCAACCAACTGCCGTACTGGTCACTGCCGACGTTGGCAGCGATCGAAAACTCCACGCCCATTGCCGCCCAGGCCAACGCACTGTTGCCAGCGCTGCCGCCGACACGAAGTTCGTCGTGATCAACAATGATTTCAGTGCCGGCCTTTGGCCACGGCGCCGCAGGACCAAGAATGAGGTCGACGTTGACGTTGCCGATGACTGCAAGTGGTCGCATTCATTCGCTCCTGGTAATCTTGCTCGAGCGTACAGGTGTACCGGCATCATCGACACGTGCCTCGGCGAAATCGATCATAAAGCGCTGTGCTGTTGGAAGCATTGCGAATATGGCGGCTAGCCCTGTGGAGGGCCGAAAGGAGATGGACACGGTGCCAGCGACAGGTTCATTGCCCGACGTGTCAAATATGATGACGGGAGCACCCGTATTGACCGCAGAGACGGCCATCGCTGTGACTAGGCCCGCAGTGCTGTCGTTTCCACGAAAAAGAACAACGCCAATATCGGGGCCTAGCATTTCCATGGGGCCGTGCCGCAACTGGCCGCCTTCAAGGGAGAAGCACGGCAGACGGGACAGTTCGGTGAGTCCGAGTGCAAGCGCTTCGGCAAGACCTTGTAGGCGACGGCCGGAAGTAACGACGGCGTTCACCGTGGTAAGAGCATCAAGCGCGGGGATGATATCAGGCGCCTCTGAAGCATCAAGCACAGCGAGAGCAGCGCTTGGATCTGCACCCAGTGCCGTGAAAATGGCGAGATGCAAGCCAAAGGTGACCATGAGACTGCGGGTTGCCGCAAAAGCGAGTTCAGTCCCACCAACTCCAATTAGCGATGTCACCGTCCGTGCTAGGAACGAGGCCCCTTCCAAGGTAAGCCCAAATGTATCGGCGTTGCCGCCAGTCTCCCTGAACCAGCGAACGACCTCGGCGCTTTCGCCCGACTGCGAGGCGACAATAACGGTGCGCTCTTCGAGAGAAAGCGGCTGGCCCAGCTGTTCTGAAAGGGGCAGCGCGATGGCTTCGATACCGAGTGCACGATAAAGCGGTTCGACAGCACGGCCGACGGCGTGCGATCCGCCCATGCCGAGCAAAAGCAGTTTCTTTGTATTTCTCAGCGATGCGGCAATGGTCCGGGCTCCGGTCTTCGCGGCATCGTATGAGGCCAGAGTGTCGGCATGCTGTCGAGCCATTTCGCGATCGATAGCCAAAAGTCCTGTAGGTCTGCTTATATGATTGGGCATTGTCATCCTTTCACGCCACCGCTAGTAAGCCCAGATATGAGGGCGCGTTGCATGACAAGACCGACTAGCACCGGCGGCAGGGCAGCAAGCACGCCAGCGGTTGCAATCAGTCCATAGTCGGAGACACGGCCGCCCGCGAGATCGGCGATGGCAACAGTGAGTGTCTTGGCGCGTTGGTCGGAAGTGAACAGCAACGCATAAAAGAACTCGTCCCAAGCCAGCAGGAAGGCAAATAGCGCGGACGTCGCCACGACGGGCAAAGCGAGAGGTAGAGTGATAATCTTCAGGGTCTGAAACAGGCCAGCACCGTCGATCATGGCCGCCGCCTCGATCTCCTTGGGGATGGAATCAAACCCAGATTTCATCAGCCAAGTTGTGAAGGGTGCGAGAATCGTAAGGTAGACCAGTGCAAGGCCGAAGACGTTGTTGAGCATGCCGAGACGGGCAAGCCCCATGTAGAGTGGCACAGCCAGAGCGACCGGCGGCAACATGTACGTGGCGATCACCATTGTAAGCGACCAGCCTACGGTGGGCGTTCTTGAGACGGCCCAGCCGGCCGGAATGGCAAGCGCGATAGCGGCGATAGTTGCCATTGCGGCGACCTCAATACTGTTGATCAGCGACGACGTGAACGCCGCACCAGCACTGTTTTCCATCGTTGACAGCAACACACGGTACCGGGAGAAGTCTGGAGTATGCGGCCACCACCGCAACGGCTTTGCGGCGAGATCGGCAGCTGGCGAGATGCTCATGATAAAAAGCCAGAAGACCGGCGCGAGAATAACAGCTGCAAGTAACAGAGCGCAAATGTAGATGAAGATATTGAAGAGAGGGCCGCGACGTTCCATCAGCTCGCGCTCCCTGCGCTCCCTGCGCTCTTGCGAACCAGCATTGCGTAGGCGGCGGCGAGCAGAGTCACCAGCAGCGTAACGATCAGTGCTAGAGAGGCACCGGACCCGGCTCGCTGAAACGAGAAAGCCTCCTGGTAGACGAGGATTGAGAGCGTGCGCGTGGAATTCGCCGGACCACCACGGGTCATCACCCAGATAATGTCGAATACTTTAAAAGCTTCGATCGTGCGCAGGACTAAAGCCACCATCAAGGGGCCAGCAATGTACGGGAGGATCACGAACCGAAATCGCGAAAACGGTCCGGCACCATCTACTAACGATGCAGCTGTTATATCGCGCGGCACGGCCTGCAGCGCGGCAAGAGCAATTAGCGCAACGAGTGGAAAATTCTTCCAGCAGTCGGCGACAATCAAGGCTGCAAGCGCAGAGCCGGGCTCGCCGAGCCACGAGCGATACGTGTCGAGCAATCCGAGCTGGGTGAGCATCGCATTCAGAGCGCCATATTCGGGATTATAGATCAGCCGCCAAAGGGTGGCATTAACCACCGTGGGCAGCGCCCAAGGGAGGATCATCAGCGCACGTAGTATCGTGCGGCCGTAAAAGTCTTGGTTCAGCAGCAGGGCAGCCAGGACACCGATCACCATCTCGGCAGTCACCGAGACGATAGCGAAAATCGCGGTTGTTGAGAGAGTGCGCTGGAAATTCGAGCTGGAGAGCATTTTGACGTAATTGTCGATACCGACAAAGTTGCCTGCGGTGCCGACAAGCTTTGCATCAGTGAAGGATAAGGTAACAGTGTCGATTAATGGCCATCCGATCACGGCCATCATCATCATCAGCAGGGGCAGCATCAAAAGCCACGCACGGGTGGTCATCCAAGTGCCGGACATTGGGCGCCCTTTCCATTCATCGGTACGACGACGGCAAGCCAGGCGGCAGTATCGTCCGCCTGGTCGTTGTAGATTGCTTAGAGGCCGCTGTTTTCAGCTGCTGTCTTCAGCGCGTCCTCGGGGGAAGACTGTCCGAGAAGCGACTCCTGGATCGCCTGTTGAAGAGCGGTCGAGAGCTCCTGATATTTCGGCGTCGTCGGCCGAGGATACATTGCGGCGAGACCAATTTTCGCGGCGGAGATCAGCTCTTCCTGGCCTTTGGTGACAGCAGGGTCATCGTAAGAGGACGCCCAGATTGGCAGGCTGAGCTTGGAATACTGGTTCTGCGTCGCCTGAGAGGTCATGAACGTAATGAATTTCCAGGCTTCGTCAGGATGCTTGCTGGCAGAAGTGATGCCAAGGCCCATGGAGCCATTGACTGCGGACGCCTCACTCTTCCCGGCAACGCCCGGAGCTGCAACGACACCGACCTTGCCAGCAACTTTGCTGTCTTTGGGGTCGTTCGCCATGTTGTACATGTAGGTCCAATTAAGCGCAAACGCGGCATCGCCGTTCTGAAAGACCTTGCGGACATCCTCTTCGAGAAATTCTTTTGAGTTCGGATTAGTTAGCCCGGACTTGTAGCTGGCAACCATGTAATTCAGGGCGTCAAGACCGCCGCCCGTCTGGAAGTCTGGTTTCCCGTCCTTCAGGAACTCGCCTTTGTAGGCGCTGACCAGCGTCGTGTAGTCGCAGATAGCCGCTTCGGCCTGAGCCCAGCTCCATGCAATCGGGGTATTCAGCAGGCCCTTGTCTTTGATTATTTTGGCCTGCTCATTCAGCTCGTCCCAGGTCTTCGGCGGCGCTTTAATGCCAGCCTTTTCAAGAATCTCTTTATTGTAAAACAGGTACTTTGTGTCGAGGATCCATGGCATCCCGTAATATTTTCCGTCGTTCTGAACGGTGGTCCAAGCTCCCGGCAACACACTCTTCTTCGTGTCTTCGGAGATGCGCGAAGTGACATCTACGAGGACGTCGTTGGACGCATATTCAGCCGGCCAGATCACGTCAAAAAGAACGACGTCGTATCCGCTTCCAGAGCCCTGCGCCAGCACTGTCTTGTCGTGCAAGCCTTCATAAGGAACAAACTCCAGATTGACCTTGATGTCAGGATTGGCCTTGCTGAAGGCCTCTGCCATCGCGCGAACATCAGCTTCGCTGTATGCGGCCTGCGCCATGAAAAGTGCGTTGATATTAGTCTCGGCAAAGGCACCCGGTGCAAAAGATGCGCTGAGCAGTGCAGCGCCAAGCAGGGTATTCTTCAATGAGTTCGACATTTAGCCAGCCTCCAGTTTTTTTGCATTCACGCGTTTACCGAGGGCGGCTTCAAGTCGCCTCCAGTCGTTAAGGCACCCTTTGTTGGATACCGATATCGGATCGCCGCGGAGCCGCTTTTGGCTCTTCGCATTCCCCAAGGACTCTCCGGTCCCTTATTAAGTCAATTGCATTGACTTTATATCTTCTTCAATATCCAAGTGGTGTCAAGGGGAATTGCTAGATGCATGATAGACGACCAATCCGTGCCAAAAGCGGGACCAACCAAGAAGGAACAAGTGCGCACAACCGAAGGGTGATTGTCGACGCGTTGCGCCTCAATGGCGCTCTTTCACGCGCTGATCTTGCACGTGCCACCAGGTTGACGAAGCAAACGATATCCAACATCGTCGACGAACTTGAGCGAGATGGGCTGGTGAGTGCGCAGCGGGTTATCCGAAGGGGCAGGGGGCAGCCGTCGACTCCCTACAGTCTGGTGCCGGAAGGTGCTTTCGCTATCGGTCTTCAAATCGATCGTCACGTTACTCGCGCACTCGCAGTCGATCTTTTGGGTACAATCCTCACCCGTGCAGAAGCGCCACTTCCAGCTAATGGACCTCAAGGCGGCGTGAAGGTTATCTTAGATCTTATTGAAACCGTGAGGCGAGATCTGCGCCTTCTAGTCCGTGATTCAGAGCGTCGCTTAGTTGGTCTCGGCGCTGCAATGCCGGGACCCTTCGGTTTGGAAACCGCTGTTGACGATCCGTGGATGATGTCTGCATGGCAATCTTTTCCTCTGCTGGAAATGCTGGCGGCAGGCACCGGGCTTGAAGTCGGGTTACAGAACGACGCGGCAGCCTGTGCTCAAGCGGAGCGAATGGTGGGCGCCGCCCACGGACTCGACCATGCTGTCTGCCTCTATCTCGGCTACGGTATTGGTGCCGGTCTCATTCTTGGTGGCGAGCTTTACAGCGGTGCAAATGGCAATGCAGGCGAAATCGGTATGGCACTGTTGTCGCCGGGCGGTCGGGCTTCGCCTCTTGAACATCGTGCTTCGCTCGCTGCACTTTATCAGCATCTCGAAATTGATCCGGCTGATCCCGGAGTTTACGCCGCGGTGAATGAGCTCGCCGCGACAGATGACCGAAGGATCCAGTTCTGGTTAGAAGAAGCCGTGACAGATCTTCGTTGGAGCATTCACCTCATCGAAACAATTTTCGACCCACAAACTGTGATCCTTTGTGGTGGCACCCCGGAGGTGCTTGCCCGTCGCTTGATGGAAGCGATGGAACCGCTCATTCCGTCTCTTTCTCAGCGGTCCGAGCGCCGTGTTCCGAGGTTTCAACTCGGGATAACAGATCCGTGGGCGGTGGCGCTTGGTGCTGCAGCCGAGCCGATCAGTCGCGCCTTTGACCCGCGGTTTTCGGCCATTCTCAAGTAAGCGATTTAGAGACAGGATATCTTAGTTAGCGAGTTAGCGAACGGTGCTGACGCAATTTCCCCAAGAACTCCAAGCTAGCCACTCTAAGCTGAGGCTCAACCCCTTCCTCGGCTGGTACCAGTGTTGCGGTATGCGGCGAAGGATGCATGAGCTTGTGGCATTGGAAGCGGAGGGCGTTTTCGGTGCTCCCCACAATCACTGCTGCATGCAGGTGCGTGGCTAGCAAATTTGGCTCGTATCTGCACTTCGATTGGATCCTATGACGCAGTCTTTGCGGGACACACCCGCTCGCGGGTGAGGCGATTATGGTCACGATGAACCGCAGGGAGTTCGACGGGTGCCCGGCTTAAGGGTGGAAGACTGGACGAACCAGGGATGACCGCTGGTGTTGGTGGGATATGTGCCGCAGCTCATTCTGCGGGAGATGAGCTTCTTCCTCTTGGCCTTAAATATGAGCGGCGCTTCGTTACCCACCGATTCTTCCTGTACGGTAAGAAAGAATTTAAAGGGAGCTCAACACGATCTGGCTAACGGCAGATTTTGGCGCGCATGTCCGAGAATACCAAAAAATGTAGGGGTAGACGCAAACTCAGTTCGCCGAGCGTTGCTGTACCGGGGAATGCTTCATCGCCGATCTGGAGCACGGAAAACCCAGTTGTCAGCTCGAGAAATCCCTGATCGCGTCCCGAACGGTCGGACTTAACCGCGGCGACCTTTATTCGGCAACGTATTCGCCCTTCTGACGGACGACGATGACCTCGACTACCTGCCGCACTTTTCCTGGTCGGATACGACCTTGACGACGATCTACTAAAAGTTGGTCTGTCGCGCTTATCGGACCAGGGTGGCGTCACCCGCTAGTATGACGCAGAGTGGGAAAAGCGGGCCTCTGCCGTCCCCAGTCGCTGATGATGCCAATGCGCGCCGGTGGCTCCGGGGCAGACCGGGTCATGCCTTGGCTCGCGAGCCTGCTGTCGGAAACCCACCTCTCTGAATCGGCCAGCAGCTCGAGGTCTCGCCTCAGAATGCCGTTGGTCCCCTGCTGCGCGTCGGCCACGATACGGCAGGTACCTTCTCGATCGGTGAGCCGCGAAGGGAGGGAAATCATTTCCGCATTGTCGATGACGGGGTACCACTCGAGTGCATCATCGACGAGCTGCTGTAGCGACCATTCTTGATCGGCGATTTAGACGGCGTAGTTAGTGAGATGCCCCGGAGATGACGCTTGCGGTGTACTCCTCCTCATCGCTGGCTTCAGTCTTATCCACTCCGCGTTTTCTGATCTCTTCCACCAGCGAACCTAAAGCCAGATCGAGGCAGTATGTCGAAAATTCGAGGTCGAGATCCTTGGCGCTGTTGCGCGCATAAGTCACAAGCCGTGCAATCGAAACCAGCTCGGGTGCGATATCACCGTCCTGGTCGGTGTCTTTCTCATGAGCGT
>Ga0308171_1003787_pt1 | contig 13333 bp, 11 predicted proteins | sample PhyGR1_FD_202135 | JGI IMG/M metagenome (GOLD analysis project Ga0308171, IMG submission 202135) | Phyllosphere microbial communities from UC Gill Tract Community Farm, Albany, California, United States - DLSLSG.R1 | ecosystem: Host-associated > Plants > Phyllosphere > Unclassified | place: USA... | reverse complement strand
TTCTTTTCGGTCACTTGATTGACCGCTTGGATTTTGAATTCTTCGGGATAACGTGGGTTGCTCATGGCACCTCCTGATTGGCCTCAGTTTAAGGCATGGAGGTGTCTACGAAACCCGGGGCGATTCATACGACGCGATCAAAGTCGCCTCGCGTCAATTGTGTGGGGTCGGATACACCGCGCTCAAACAAGGGATTGTAGAGCCGCCGGACGGCAATATTGTATGCAGCCACCATCGAAAACTTCAGGCTCCGGGTGCGTTGTAAATATACAATCAGGGCCTTGTTAAAATCTTGGAACACGGGAGGGAGTGGGCCCTTCGCTGGAGTAGGATAGCCCGTTTTTTCGAGTGCTTGCCGGTGCGTCTCGAAGGTGAGCGTATTTTGCTTTCCCCGTTGTGGTAACCAGACTCCGACGCCCCATAACGATGACGCCCACGGTGTTGAAATCGGTAACGAATGGAAAATCGCTTGTTCCTGTGTAACAAAACCTCCGAGGCGTTGACTTGCTCTAGACAGAGTCATCTGAAGCATCCTCAGTTTGTTGCCGGCAGCGCTCGATCGTAGCGCTTACCGCTAGGATGGTTGTCTGATGCTGGGCGAGGGGCCGGTTGTGAATGAGGTCACCGGCTAGTTCTGCCATATCAATGAACCGTTGGGCCTCCCGCTGGAGCGCATCCTTTACCTGCTCATGGCGGCCGTCAGCAAAGGGGTGAAATTTCTTGCAGGTGTAGCACGCGTATACAGGGTTGTAGGGACAATGAGTATTTACCGGCAGGGCGCAGGCGCCAATATCGCCTATGTACTGCGTATCGATGACGCCGCGGACGGCTCTTTCAGGAGCTGTATCGCGGCGTTGGACGATTTTTCCAGTTAATAAACTGCGCATGATGCGTCGATAGGCCGGGCTCTTACCCAGTGCTTTCTCTTTGACCCGGGCAATGTTGGGGGTGGCCGTGACGTAAGCACGCGCCGCAACCGTGGTGTTGTGTCCGAGCAGCTCGGCAATCATGTCTGCTGGAGTACCCTGATCCGCCAAGCCTTGCCCAAGGTGATGACGCAACAACATTGTCACCTGATTCGGTCTATCTATTCCAGCTTCACGCAGCTCGTGTTTGAGGCCTGAACCGATTTCATTAACCGAGAGTCGCCTTCCACAAGGATTAACAAATAATGGTTCACAGTCGCTACCAAAACGGCGTTGAATTTCTAAAACGTGGCGTGAGATTTTCTCACCCAGGCGGGTGGTTATCTTGCGGGGGCGCCGCTCAGGTCTGCGCTGGCCGACTTTTTTGGCCATGGGTAACCACAGAGTGTAGTACTTCTCGTGATCTGCGCTCTCAATAAACTCAAAATCAGCAATGTCAAGTGAATGCAATTGAATCGACCGAGGTGCGAGTTCGAAACCCAAGTGAAGCACTATATTAAACTGAACATCCTCCCAAGAGTCGGATTTAGGTTCTCGTTCAATGCGTTTGAGCAATCGAACTTCCTCGTCAAGTTCTAAACCAGACTGCGAGAGAAAAATTCGAGCATAAGGGTCAACCCGATCTGATTTTATCTCCTTGATTTTTAAATATGTGATTGGATCGAATCCATTGATTCCTCTATCCATTGCCCAACGATAAAGCCTACGAAACCCTATAAGTACAGCTCTCGTTTTTCTTATCTCTTCGAGAGCTGTGATTAGTTGATCGGTGGCCCAAGGAAATCCGGCCGCGAGATTTGTCCCAGATAAAAATCGAAGTGTATCCGCGAACATTACAGCAGTTCGTGGTGCATATTTCTCAAGTGCATAAGCCATAAAGCCTTTGCCTATTTCCATTAGATCTGAACTCAACTGGATCGCAGCCCAATCGATTTTCATTGCAAGTCCACCGTCGTACCAGGTCCACACCTTCAGTTCGGTATCGACATATCGCGGTTGGTCATTAGTACGAGTTCGAATCGCAACGTAAGCGGGGCCCCTGAACACGTAAGCTGGCAAAGAGGAGGGTGGTGACGCGTATTCTTGATCGGCTGATTTGTTCACGGCGAATCTCTTTAAGTGTCAAGTCGGCTCCAGGCTGCCGAGGTGCGCTGGGCGTTGTGTCGGTTGGCCGACTCAGCGAGGTAACGACTCGCATAACGGCGTGGCATCGCCGAAGTCTCAGCCCAACCGCAGACTCGTCGGAGTTCGTCCGTAGCGCGGTCTAGGTCGTACCTACGTTGCTCGACCAGGTAAGCCAAGAAACGATCGGCGAAGGTGTGACGAAAGTCATGTGCAGAAAGAGTAGGCAACGACCCTGGATGTGCCAGCTCAATGGTCAGAAACAGTCGATCAAGAACGTTAGACAATGCGCGAATCGACAGCGGGCGGCCTCGATCCGAGATGAACAGATATCGGTACGGCAATTTAATCGGTTTACCGTCACGCCAAGGGCGCCGCTCGCTCTGGATATAGTGCTCGTAGACCTCATACAACTGTGTAGAAATACCTACGGTTCGTCCGTGCGTTTTTAGCGCAGGCTCTTCAGCACGCGGGTCGCCCGGGTCATTTTCGCGATCATTGATGCTGACGTAGGCGTGCTGAGAACCCTTATTAATATCCGTGGTGTAGAGCTTCAGAAGCTCTCCGCGACGGATACCGGTCTCCAAGAGCAATTCAATCATTAGCCAATTACGCAGTTGCAAACGCTCCGGGAACGGATTCTCCGCAGCGCCAGGGCGAATCAGTGTCCGAACGATCTGTAGTTGCGTATCTGTCAGGCTGCGGTAACGAGTGCGGTCGGGACGAGCATTGATGATATGGCTCTCAAATCGCCGCTCAATGACGTCGGCGACATCTGCAAATGCCACCTCGATGTTAGCCAGAGTGATTGAGTCCTGACGGGCGCGCGGGAGGTAACGGGTCACGCACCAAGACAGGTATTTCTTCAGCAAGCGAAGGTACTGGTCACGTGTTCGTGAACCGATCTGCTGAAAAAATACAGTGTCCGCTTTGCCAATTCGGGCCACCAGGTTGTCGGCTTGGCGGCGACTTTGGAGCCAGATGGCGTAACCGTCCAGTAACGCAAGAATCGCCTCGAAGTGGCAGTCCAAGATGGCTTCATCAATATTGAGGTCACGGCTTTTGGCATAGGTGTAAAAAACCTGGATCGCGCGCAGGTGCGCTGCGGCGGTGCCGTATGCACGATGCCTGAGCTTGAGCTGGACGTAAATGAAAGGGACAAGCCTGGGCAACGGCGCTGCGTCACCAGCTTGCACGAGCAGCGGTAGTCGTTGACCAGTAGAGAAACGGCACTGAATCAGTTTCATGGGCAGCCACCTCATTCGAGGACTTTTCATGAACACCATGGACATGGCCCGTTGAGAGAGTAGGCCTCAAAAACGAATTCGTCGAATCAGTGGCTTAGGCAGCTCATGAACGTTTATGACATGACCTGTCGTTTAACATAATATACATTATGCGTAATGTCGCATTGCGTATTCAGGGGCAGTGCCCGTGAGATTTCAGCAGGCAAAACCCCTGTCTTGCTCAAACCTGAGCAAAGCCACCATCGACAAACATTTCACTGCCCGTCATGAAGCTGCTCTCATCCGACGCCAGGAACAATGCGGCGGCTGCGACTTCTTCCGGCTTGCCGATACGACCCAACGGAACCTGCGCCGTCATGTCGTCGATGATGGCTTCCTTTTGTCCCGTGCCTGACAGCGCCAGGTCCAGGCCTGGTGTCGAGATCGGGCCTGGTGACAGCACGTTGACGCGAATGCCGCTGCCTTTCAGATCGAGCGCCCAGCTTCTGGCGAAATTACGCAGCGCAGCCTTGGTGGCGCTGTACACACTGAATGCCGGTGTGCCCATGGTGCCGGTGGTTGAACCGGTCAGGATCACTGAGCTGCCAGCGTGCATCAGTGGCAACGCGTTTTGCACGGTGAACAGCGTGCCTTTGACGTTGATGCCGAATGTCCGGTCAAACGATTCCTCGGTGATGGATCCGATCGGCTGGAAATCCCCCAGGCCCGCGTTGGCGAACAGCACGTCAACGCGGCCCTTGTCGGCTTTGATTTGAGTGAAAATGCGCGCCAGGTCGTCGAGTTTTGAAATGTCACCCTGGATGGCGATGGCCTCATGGCCAATCAGTGCAAGCGCCTTGTCCAGTTCATCCTGCCGACGTCCTACGATCACGACCTGCGCGCCTTCAGTTGCAAAGCGAATGGCGGTTGCCAGGCCGATGCCGCTGTTGCCGCCGGTAACTACTGCAATTTTGCCGTTGAGCCTGCTCATGGTGAGCTCCAATGAATAAGGTTGAGGCCCAACTGTAGATCTGCGCTATTCTTTTGAATAGTATGCACCTTTTAGTAAGTACCCCCTCGGAGCCTTCATCATCATGGCTAACAACTCATTCAACTGTGGCCTGGAAGCTGCGCTGGCCGTGATTGGCGGCAAATGGAAACCCCTGGTTCTGTTCAACCTGGCGCAGAATGTTCATCGATATGGCGAATTAAGGCGCGCGATTGGCGGCGTGACTGACAAAGTGTTGATTCAGCAACTCAAGGAGTTGGAGCGCGACGAGATCATTGCTCGTGTGGACTTTCACGAGATACCGCCGAAGGTCGAGTACTCCCTCACGCTCTTTGGCCAGTCCTTGGCTACGGCGCTGGGCGGGTTGTGCCAATGGGGTACGCAGCATATGCAAACGGTCGAGCGCATCGCCGAACGACGCACGTCTGCCCTCTCCCGGTCCTGAGCCCCTGCCCGATATCCAACTCAACTAAATGACTATTTAGTTGAGTTAAATCAATAAGTTAGAGCCTGAATCGATCGACGGACTGTGACAGCTGGCCTGCCAAGCTAGACAATTCGTCCGTCGTCGACGCCGTCTGGCCGATTACGCGACTGTTGCTCTCTGACATCTGCGCAATCATCTCCACCTGATGGGCAATTTCATTGCTGGCCAGGCTCTGCTCCCCGATGGTTCGGGAGATATCGTTGACCATCTCGGTGGTATTCAAGGTGGCCTGGAGAATCTCACGAATTGAGCGCTCCACATCAGCGGTCACCGCCATGCCCTTATCGACCTGAGCAACGCCCTCCTCCATGCTGGCGACGGCTTCGCGCGTGCTTTGCTGGATACGCCCTACCATGCTGGCAATTTCCTGGGTCGAGGCACTGGTGCGCCCGGCGAGGTTGCGTACTTCATCGGCGACCACGGCGAAACCGCGCCCCTGTTCACCGGCACGGGCGGCCTCGATCGCGGCATTCAGGGCCAGCAAATTGGTCTGGTCGGCGATTCCCTTGATCACCTGGATAATGCTGTAAATCGCCTCGGACTCCTTGTCCAGCGTGCGGATTACCTGGGCGGACTGTTGCGCGGAGCGGGCAATGCCGTCCATGTCGCTGACCACCTGATGAATCACCTGGCCACCGTCCTTGGCCAGTGTTTCAGCCTGGTTGGCCATGGCCAATGCTCGCTCGGCATGCCGAGTGATTTCCTCAATGCTCGCGGTCATTTCACTCGCGGCAGCGGCCATGGCGCTTGCCGCCGCGCTTTGTTGCTGGCTGCTGCCAGCCACTTCATGACAGCCGTGGCTCAGTTGCTCGCTCGTGGTATTGACGCCATGGGCGTTGCTGCGCACCACGTCGATCATGCCGCGCAAATCCCGTTGCATGGTGGCGAGGCTGCGAATCAATGCACTGGCTTCATCTTTGCGCACGGGTTCGACAATCGGTTCGCTCAAGTTGCCATGAGCAATGCTGTCGGCAATCTGGCTGGCCGTTTGCAGCGGTCCCATGATGCTGAGGATGACCCAGCGGCCCTGGGCCAACAGCAATATAAGGCTGGCGATCAACACCACGCCAAGGGTGAAGTTGGCGGCACTGATGCTCTGCCGAGTGCCGACACTGGCCTGCTGGGTGTTGTTTTCGATCAGCTCACTGAGCGTCGCCATCTGATCTTCAAGCTGGCTGAAGGCGGCGTTGAACGTACCCAGTTCGCCCCGAGCGGCGTCGGGGTCATCCAGCGCCAGGGTGACGATGCGCTCGCCGGTACTTATATAGTTGTCCAGGCTGGGTTTGATTTTTTCCAGGTTTGCCTTGAGCGTGTTGTCCAGCGGCAGCTTGAGGTTATCCGCCAACACCTGGCGAAAGTGCTCGGCATGTTCCTTGAGCGAATCGCTGACCTGCGCCTTCGTGCTGGTACTTTTACCCAGGCCCACCAGCATGGCCGACAGCACATCCGCGCGCAGGGCGTCGTGCATCATGTCGGCTTCCATATGGTTGCGCAGCGCCGTCATGCTGAGCTCGCTGTCCTGCACGGCAGTGCCCATCCGAGTATTTCCCAGGTAGCCGGCCAGGCTCATGATCAAGGCCGTAAGCAGTCCGGTCGCTATCAACAGCATCAGGCGTAGTTTGATCGTCATGCTGATATATCCCCGTGCCTGGTCAGTCGGTTGGGAACCCAACCGCAGAAGCCTCGCTGGTCATGTTATCGGCCAACCATACTGCTTATTGAAGCCTAAGTTTGCGGATCTGCGCAGATCCCTTAAGCTGACCGACCTTTGCTCCGCCCGGAACTGCCCCATGTCTCGACGTATCGCCCACCTCGCCTTGCTGCTGGGTTTGATCACCGCAGTCGGCCCCTTCGCCATCGATATTTACCTGCCAGCCTTGCCGACTCTGGGCGCAAGCCTGCATGCCTCACCCGCGCTGGTGCAGATGAGCCTCACTGTGTTTTTCGTCATCGTTGGGGTGTGCCAGCTGTTCTACGGGCCGATCAGTGATGTGTTTGGGCGCAAACCGCCGATTTACGCAGGCCTGGTAATTTTTGCCGTGGCAAGTGTCGGGTGTGCGCTGGCGCCGACCATCGAAACACTGATTGCCTTTCGTGCCCTGCAGGCGTTTGGTGCGTGCGCAGGCATGGTGATTCCGCGGGCCATCGTGCGTGACTTGTACACCGGGCATGAAGCGGCGAAGCTCATGGCGTTGCTGATGCTGGTGATGAGCGTCTCGCCGATCCTCGCGCCGCTCGCCGGCAGCCTGGTGATCGCGTTGTGGAGCTGGCGTGAAGTGTTTGCCGTGCTGGCCGTCGTTGCCGTGGCCTGCCTGGTGATGACCATCGTGCAACTGCCCGAGACCCATCCGGCCGAACGTCGATTGGGCAAAACCCTGGGCAATGCGTTCAGCAGCTATGGCGCGTTGTTGCGCGACCCGGTCTTTATCGGTTTGTCGGTGGTATGTGGTTTTGGCTTGGCGACCTTCTTCGTGTTCATCGGCAGCGCACCGTTCGTGTACATCGAGTATTACGGCCTGACGCCGACCCAGTTCAGCCTGGGTTTTGCCCTGAATGCCGCCTCGTTTTTCGCCATGAGCCAACTGACCGCGCGCCTCACTGCACGCTTTGGCCTGGCGCCGTTGATCCGCTGGTCGGTGGTGGCCGTGGCGGCGGTCATGGCCTTGCTGGCGGCCACCACGCTATGGGTCGATAGCCTGGCCTTGATGATGACGCTGCTGTTTATCGGCTTTGGCTTTCTCGGCCTGCTGCTGCCGGCAGCCGGTGTGTTGTCGTTGGAGGATCATGGCGCGGTGGCCGGTTCTGCCTCGGCCCTGCTCGGGGCGATCCAGATGATCACGGCAGCCCTGTCAATGACGGTGGTCGGTGTGTTCGCCGATCACACACCCGCGCCGATGCTGATAGGCATTGCGCTATGCGCCATCGCAGCGATGCTCACCACGCTGTGGACCTTGCGCCGCCTGCCCACTCACCTGGCCAGTGCCCCGCCCTCCTCCTGATCGCTGCCCGTCTGCGCAGCAGGTTCGGATCTCGAATCTTGACTGCGCCTACGGGGCAACATCAAAGCGTGGAAATACCCTGTATGCATAAGTCTGAAGCCAACCACTCGTCGGGCTTCAATGGCATCCATTACAACTATCGTCCGGCGCAAAACTACTAATCCCATAGCACCTTTGGAAACCTATGGAGATTGAAATGACTGACTACCCTCGCCCACCCTTCGCGCCGCAAGCTCAGAACGTGCCAGGTTCGCAGAAAAAAATGGACCCTTACCCGGATTGCGGCGAGCAAAGCTACAAGGGCTCCGGCCGGCTCGCCAACAAGATCGCGCTGATCACCGGCGCCGACAGTGGCATCGGCCGTGCCGTTGCGATCGCTTTTGCACGCGAAGGCGCGGATGTGGCTATCGCTTATCTGGATGAACATGAGGACGCCAGGGAAACCGCACGCTGGGTCGAGGAAGCCGGACGCCAGTGCCTGTTGCTGCCCGGTGATATCGCGCAGAAAAGCGTATGCCAGTCGCTGGTCGACAAGACGGTCGAGCAATTCGGCCGTATTGATGTGCTGGTCAACAATGCAGCATTCCAGATGAGCCATGAAACGCTTGAAGAGATCTCAGACGAGGAATGGGTGAAAACCTTCGATATCAACATCACAGCCATGTTTCGTATCTGCAAGGCTGCCGTGCCGCATATGAAGGCGGGCAGTTCGATCATCAATACATCGTCGGTCAACTCGGACATGCCCAAGCCGACGTTGATGCCCTACGCCGCCACCAAGGGTGCGATCGCGAACTTCACGGGTGGTCTGGCGCAGTTGCTCGGCAGCAAGGGCATTCGCGTCAACAGCGTAGCGCCGGGACCGATCTGGACGCCGCTGATTGTGGCGACCATGACCGATGAAGACGTGAAGAGCTTCGGCAGCGAAACCCCGCTGGGCCGCCCGGGCCAACCGGTGGAAGTCGCGCCGATCTATGTGCTGCTGGCCTCGGATGAAGGCAGCTATATCTCTGGGTCGCGTTATGCGGTCACGGGCGGCAAGCCTATCCTCTGACCTTTACACCTAACCCTTGTGGGAGCGGGCTTGCTCGCGAATACGGCGTATCAGTCACCGGACTTTGACTGACAAACCGCCTTCGCGAGCAAGCCCGCTCCCACATTTTGATCTTCATCATGCCGGACGTTACAGATCAAACCGATCCACCGCTCGCCGCCGCTCGTTGTCGTCACGCACGTCATAGCTGGCGGTGGTCTGGATATTGGTGTGGTGCGCCAGTTTCTGTGCAATCGACAGGTCATGTTCTTCAATCACCCGAGTAATGAACGAGCGGCGGAAGTCATGGGGCATGATTTTCACGCCTACCTGCTGACCGCGCTGGCGGGCGATGTAGTAGATCGCATGCTTGGTGATGCGCTCGCGGGTGATATGGCTGCCGCGGCGGATGCGGTTGAACAGGAAACTGTCGTCCTGCTCGCCTTCCTTGAGTTGCTCGCGGCGAAACGCCAGCCACGCCTGCAACTTGGCGAATGCCCAGTCCGGCGCGTACTTGATCAACTCCTTGTTACCCTTGCCGATCACCCGCAGGCTGCGCTCTTCGAAGTTGATCTGCGCCAGGTCGAGGTTGACCGACTCCGACTTGCGCATGCCGGAGCCATACAGAATGCCGATCACCGCCGCATCCCGCAGGCCCTGGGGCCGAGGGTCGGCAGCGCAGACTTCCATCATTTCGCGGATCAGGCTGCGCCGCAGGTTGCGGCCCTGGCTCAGGCGCGTGCCCGGTGCAGCCTTGACGGTGCGCATGCGCAACAGGTGTTCCTGGCTGATCAGGTTCAGCCGCCAGGCTTCGTTCATCACACCGCGTACCGCGTTGACATATAACGATGAGGTATTCGGCGCGTAGCCGTCCTCACGCAAGGCAGCGACCAGGGCGATCACGTGTTCGGGCTGCAGCAGATGCCAGTCGATGTCTTCAAGGTTAATGTCCTCGAAGCCCAGGCGGTCGGCCGCGTCTTGCAACACGTAGCGCATGGTCAGTTGGCTGGAGGGTGCCAGGCGGGTGAGGTAAAGGGTCAGCGGGTTGCGGATAGACTCAGTCAAGGTAGATCAGCCTTTGGATTAAATACCTCGAACAAGCCTTTGATTAATCGAGGTATTTAGTGAATTGGCGAAGGCCGAGTCTAACCCAGGACCGGCCCAGGCACAAAATCACGGGGCCGTGTCGTCATCTTCGGTAGGGTCCTGCGGCTGGACCTGGGTCTGGCTCCAGTCGCTGTCCTGCTTCTGCATCAGCGCGAACCAGTGTTGACGCATGAACGTCAAGTAAGCCTCAGGGGCTTTGGCAAAATCCTTTTCATCGCCATAACAACCCGGCAACGGCAACTCGGTGCCCTGCTCCTTGTACTGGCTGACCAGTGCCTGCTGTCCGGCCACGCTGCAATCCTTGGGCAACGGCATGCCGCGCAAGGCGCCAGCCTCTTCGTCCCACCAGGCAGCCCCCACGCGGTCCAGGCCGCGCAGACGGAATTTCTGCGACTTGCCGACATGCATGATCAGCTTGAATTCGTTGGGGCTAACATCGCTGGTGCAGGTTCGCGAATAGCCCACGGTGGCCTGGGTGATGCCGTCGCCGGTGAGGTCGGTGACCTTGGTCGCCGCCCTGTCAAAATGCAGGGCGGCGTCGAATTCGCAATGCTGCACGTCGTCGTAGAGCATCCACACACGCTTGGGGCGGTTGCCGTCGATCAGGTATTGCGCCGCATACACGAACCCCGACTGGGTGCCGTCGTCGTCACGCTCGCTGACCTGCTCGGCGAGCACCAGCAGGTTCTTGCCTTGTTTATCGTCCCAGGTGTAGGCGGCGATCTGCTTGCCGCGCACTTCCACGCCGTCCGGCACTTGATCGATGCTGGTCAGCGCCACGCCGTCATCGGCCTGGACCGTCGTGACACTGGCCACGCTCATCAACAACGCCATCAACGATCCCATCAAAGCAGGCCGCAATTGGCCGCGTAAAAGCTGCACGCTATTCATCCGATCACCCTGGCAAGAGACGGCTTACTTTACCGGCACTTGGGGCGCATTGCAGAGAAGATTCTTCACTAAAATTCGTTGGCTGAGCGTAGGCGCTCAAGTTGAACCAAACGTCCTACAAACAGTTCTTATTTCGCCCACTAACTAAAGTCGACAGCCCGTTAGTTGCTTAGCTGAACCCTAGCTGTCTACCTGTCAAATAAACGAGTTTTTCATCCGCCTTTCATATCTGTTCCACATTTTTACGCTTAATCTTAAACACAGTACTTCACGGCAAGCCGCGCTATATCGTCTAACCTATTGATTACGCTTCACCTTTGGTGCCGTTTCTTAACCTGCGGCCTGGACGTTCGCCCCAATGATTGCTGCTGTTTCCACGCTCCAAGATGCTCTAACCCCGAGGTCATGAATCTTTGAAACCCTACCCTATTCATTGCGTGTCGATCGTTATCCCGGTCTACAACGAACAAGAGAGCCTGCCTGAATTGCTGCGTCGCACCACTGCGGCCTGCAAGCAGCTGGCCTACGAATACGAAATCATCCTGGTGGATGACGGTAGCCGCGACAATTCGGCCCAACTGCTGGAAGACGCTGCGGCTGAAGACGGCAGCAACGTGGTGGCGGTGATCCTCAACCGCAACTACGGCCAGCATGCGGCGATCATGGCCGGTTTCGAGCAGTGCCGGGGCGAGGTGGTAATCACCCTTGACGCCGACCTGCAAAACCCGCCCGAAGAAATCCCGCGCCTGGTGGACCAAGCCGCCCTCGGTTACGACGTGGTTGCGACCGTACGCAATAATCGCCAGGACTCGGCCTTCCGCCGCTGGCCTTCGCGCTTGATCAACCTGGCCGTGCAGCGCTCCACCGGCGTGGCCATGACCGATTACGGCTGCATGTTGCGCGCCTACCGCCGCACCATTGTCGACGCGATGCTGGCCTGCCGCGAGCGCAGCACCTTTATCCCGATCCTGGCCAACGGCTTTGCCCGCCACACCACCGAGATCCTGGTGCACCACGCCGAGCGTGAACATGGCGAATCCAAATACAGCGCCATGCGCCTGATCAGCCTGATGTTCGACTTGCTGACCTGCATGACCACCACCCCGCTGCGCCTGCTGTCCATCGTCGGCTTCAGCCTGGCGGCGCTCGGCATGCTGTTTGCCCTGGCGTTGATCGTCATGCGCCTGGCCTTTGGTGCCGACTGGGCCGGTGATGGCTTGTTCGTACTGTTCGCCGTGCTGTTCGTGTTCACCGGTGGCCAATTCATCGGCATGGGCCTCTTGGGTGAATACCTGGGCCGCATGTACAGCGATGTGCGCGCCCGTCCGCGCTTCTTTATCGAAAAGGTGCTGCGCAACCAACCGGCAGCACCGGCTCCCGTGGTCGTCGTTGACGGCCTGGTGTCTTCCCATACTTCTACTTCTTCTGCTGATCAGGTCCAATCATGAGTTCAAAAGCTGTTGTATTCGCGTACCACGACATTGGTTGTGCAGGCCTTGAAGCGCTGCTCAACACGGGTTACGAAATTGCTGCTGTGTTCACCCATGCCGACGACCCGAAGGAAAACAACTTCTACGGTTCCGTTGCTCAACTGTGCGCACGCAACGGTATTCCAGTGCACGCTCCGGAAGACGCGAACCACCCGCTGTGGGTCGAGCGCATCGCCAAGCTGAACCCGGACTACATTTTCTCGTTCTACTACCGCAACCTGCTGAGCGAGCCATTGCTGGCCACCGCACGCAACGGCGCATTCAATCTTCACGGCTCGCTGCTGCCCAAATACCGTGGCCGCGCCCCGGCCAACTGGGTGCTGGTCAATGGCGAAAGCGAAACCGGCGTAACCCTGCACCGCATGGTCAAGCGTGCCGATGCCGGCGCGATCCTGGCCCAACAGAAAGTCGTGATCGATCGCACTGATACCGGCCTGACCCTGCACGCCAAACTGCGCGACGCCGCCAGCAACCTGCTGCGTGACGCCCTGCCGCAACTGGCTCAAGGCAAGCTGGCGGAGACCGCCCAGGACGAAAGCCAGGCCACTTACTTCGGTCGCCGCACCGCCGCCGATGGCAAGCTGGAATGGAAAAAACCGGCTGAAGCACTGTTCAACCTGGTTCGCGCCGTGACTCAACCGTATCCGGGCGCTTTCTGCGCGGTCGGCGAGCACAAGCTGATCGTGTGGCAAGCCGAAATGGTCAAGGGCAACGATGGCCAGGCGCCGGGCCGTGTGATCAGCGTCAACCCGCTGCGCATTGCGTGCGGTGAAGACTCCCTGGTGATCAAGTTCGGCCAACGCAATGACAACGGCCTGTACCTGGCCGGTCCTTCCCTGGCCAACGAATTGGGCCTGGTGGACGGTTCCGTGCTGCGCGGTGCCGAGTCCGGCCGCAAGCCACGGCGTACCCGTGTGCTGATCCTGGGCGTGAATGGCTTTATCGGTAACCACCTGTCCGAGCGTCTGCTGCGTGACGACCGTTACGAAGTCTATGGCCTGGACATCGGCTCCGACGCCATCGAGCGCCTGCGCAGCCACCCG
>Ga0308171_1003784_pt1 | contig 13351 bp, 10 predicted proteins | sample PhyGR1_FD_202135 | JGI IMG/M metagenome (GOLD analysis project Ga0308171, IMG submission 202135) | Phyllosphere microbial communities from UC Gill Tract Community Farm, Albany, California, United States - DLSLSG.R1 | ecosystem: Host-associated > Plants > Phyllosphere > Unclassified | place: USA... | reverse complement strand
CCATGCGCTTGGCGAGCATGGCCTGGCCGATCACGTTGTTGATCTTGTGCGCGCCGGTGTGGTTCAGGTCTTCGCGCTTGAGGAAGATCTGCGCGCCGCCCAGTTCGCGGCTGGTGCGGGCCGCGTGGTAGACGGGCGAGGGCCGGCCGACGAAGTGCGCCAGCTCGTAGGCGAATTCGGCGAGGAACTCGGGGTCGTGCTGGTAGCGGGCATAGGCCTCGCGCAGCTCGTTGATGGCGTGCGTCAGTGTCTCGCTGACGAAGCTGCCGCCGTAGGAGCCGAAATGGCCCGCGGCATCGGGGAAGGAATAGGTGTCGGACATCAGAGGATCAAAGGAGCAGGGGCCGCATCGGCCGCGCGCACGGCGGCGATGAAGCGATGGATCTTGTCGGCGTCCTTGACGCCCCGGATGGGCTGGCCATCGGGGCCGTCGGCTTCGACGCCGGAGGAAACGTCAACGGCCAGCGTCTTGCAGCGCGGCCGTACCTGCCAGATGCCATCGGTCACGTTTGCAGGCGTGAGTCCACCAGACAAAACGAGGTGAGAGTCGACGCTTGGAGGCAGGAGTGACCAATTGAAAGCCTTGCCGCCGCCGCCATAGCCGTCGACATGGGCGTCGAGCAGGATGGCCTGGGCGTGAGAGTGATCGAGCGCGTATTTTACGAGGTCGAACCGCGCCGCGCCGTCGCCCAGGGGAATGCGCGCCGCGCGCAGGTAAGGCCGCACGCCGTCGCCCGTGGCCGCCAGGCAGTCCGCAGGCGATTCATCGCCATGGAACTGTAGCGTAGCGCCCGGAATAAGAGCGCTTGCAGCTATGATTTCAGGAGCGGATTCGTTCACGAACAGCAGCACCGGCGTGACGAAGGGCGGCAGCCGCCGCGCCAGCTGCGCGGCCCGCTCGGGCGTGACGGCCCGGGCGCTGGGCGCATAGAGCACGAAGCCCACCGCGTCGGCGCCGGCCGCCACGGCGGCGTCCACGTCCTGCTCGCGCGTCAGCCCGCAGATCTTGACCCGCGTGCGCGCCGGCGGCGCGGAGGTGGAGGACGGTGCAAGGGGGGCGGAGAAGGGCGCGGAGCCGGGTGAGGTCATGGCAGCCAATCATACGCAGCCGCATGCGAGGGCAGGCCCCATGCGGCGTCGTACGACGGACCGATGAAATACAGCCCGTCGGGCGAGAAGGTGGGGGCCGCCGCATCCCGCGAGAGTGCGTCGCGCACGCTGCGCATCCATTCGGGCGGCTGCTTGCCCTGGCCGATCGCGATCAGGCAGCCCATGATGTTGCGGATCATGTGGTGCAAGAAGGCGTTGCCCTCGAATTCGAAGCGCCAGTAGCAGGGACTCCAGTCGTGCGGGCCGGCGGGCGCGTGCGGCGGCCTCGTACCGTCCCGGCGCGTGATGCGGATCTGGTGCAGCGTCTTCACCGGCGACTTGGCCTGGCAGGCCGAGGCGCGGAAGGAGGTGAAGTCGTGCTCGCCCAGCAGATGCTCGGCCGCGGCGCGCATGGCGTCGCCGTCGAGCGGGTGGTAGACCCAGCCCACGCGGCCCGCCTCGACGCTCGGCCGCACCGGCGACTGCAGCAGCACGTAGGCATAGCGCCGCGCAATGGCGCTGCCCCGGCTGTGGAAGCTGTCCGGCACCGCCCGCGCCCATTGCACGGCGATGTCCGGCGGCAGGAAGGTGTTGGTGCCGCGCACCCACGAGGCGGGCAGGCGGTCGAGCGGGGTGTCGAAGTGCACCACCTGCATCAGCCCGTGCACGCCGGTGTCGGTGCGGCCCGCGCACAGGGTGGACACCCGCTCGGTGGCGAAGCGGCTCAGCGCCGCCTCCAGCTTGTCCTGGATGGTGTTGCCCGAAACCTGGCTCTGCCAGCCGTTGTAGCCCTGGCCGTTGTAGCCGACGCCCAGCGCCATTCTCATGGCGCTGTTCCGGCAAGCGGGGCGGGAGTGCCGCGCAGCGCCATCAGCCGAGTTCGGACAGCAGGCGCTGCGCCCGCGTCTTCAACTCGCCCGACGACTCGGCGATCACTTCCTCGATCAGGGTGCGGGCGCCTTCGCTGTCGCCGATGGCGTTGAATTCCTCGGCCAGCGCCAGCTTGGTGGCCAGCGGATCGTCCGGCAGCGCGGAGCCGGTGAAGGCCGCGTCTTCCAGTTCGGGCACAGGCTGCACGCGGGCTGGCTCGGTCGGGGTGTCGAGGTCGAGCGACAGGTCGCCCAGGTCGAAGTCGCGCGGCCCCGTCGGCTGGCCCTGCGCATCCAGTGGAGCGATGTCGGAATCGAGCATCGACAGATCGCTGGCGGCGAAATCGGGCGCGTCGATGCTGGGCGTCGAGAGCGCGGCGGGCTGGGTGGCCGCGTCGGCCCGGGGCCAGTCGGCATCGGGCAGGTCCAGGCCCGAGAAGTCCAGTTCTGGCGTGGGCGCCTCGACCGCCGGGGTGGTGGCTTCGCGCTCCAGTTCGGGCTCGATGCGGGGCGTGGATTCCAGTTCGGGCTCGGGCGGCGACAGGCGGGGCTCGTCCTCCTGCGGCGGGACGATGGACGCACCGGCCGCGCCGCCCGCCGCGGCCGCGGCGGCCATGGCGAATGCGCTGGGCGCGGCGGCAGGCGCCGCGGGCGGTGCCTCGGTCAATGCGTCGTCGGGCAGATCGAGGTCCAGGTCCAGATCCAGATCGGGCGGCAGCGACGACGTCTGGCCGGCCCGGGAATCCGCCGCGTCAGGCAAGGTGCTGGGGAAGCCGGCTGCCGCGCCTGCCGCGGCGAGGCCCGCCGCACCGATGCCCAGGGAGGGGCGGGCGCCAGGCTGGTAGAGGGCGTTGTCGGGGTCCAGGGTGCGGCCGATGTCGGCCACGCGCTGCCATTCGGCGCCCTGGCCGTCGGTCAGGCGCAGCACGTCCTGGGCCGCCACCTCGAACGCCTTGCGGTCCTGGCGCTTGGCATAGATGTCGGCCAGCTTGGCGTGGATGGCGACGCGGTCGGGATGGTGGCGTGCGGCTTCCTTCAGGATTTCCTCGGCCTGCAGGTCGCGGCCGTAGGCCAGGTACACGTCGGCCTCGGCCACCGGATCGACGTCGCCGCCCGTGTCGAGCTGGCTGGGCGAATAGGCCATCGACGAGCCGGTGGTCATCATGCTGTGGGCGGTGTCCACCCGCTGGCCACCGCTGGAGCCGAAGAACGAGTCGGGCTGCGCGCGGCTTTCCATGAAGGAGCTGTCCACGCCCGGCGCGGCGCGGCGGCGTTGCGCCGCGCGGTAGCCCGCATAGCCCAGCAGCGCGAGGATGAGCGCCAGGGCCACGCCGGGCAGAAGCGGCTCTTCCAGCAGGGTGGAGACGAAGCCGGGTTCCTCGGCCGGGTCCGCTGGCGGCACGGCGGCAGGGCTGGCAGGGGCTGCCGCCGGGGCTGCCGGCGCGGGGCTTGCGGCGGAGCCAGCGGTAGCGGGCGATGCGGGGGTCGACGCGGCGGGTGCCGCAGCCGCCGCAGCCGCTGCCGGCGCGCTGGCGGTGGACTGCGCGGCGGGAGTGGGCGCCGCGACCGGCACCGCCACGCCGGGCGCCGGGGCCGCTGGGCTGGCCGCTGCTGCGGGCGCGGGCGCCGCCGCCGAGCCCGCCGGGGCCGACGCCGCATTGAGCTTGTTCAGCTCGGCGATGTTCTTGTTCAGCTCGGCCATGCGCGCCGCCGAATCGCTGGCCTGCTTGTCCTTGGCAAGCTGCTCGTCGGCCTTGGCGGCCTGCACGCCGCCCTTGGAGAGCGTGAGCTTGTCCGGCGCGGCCGTGGCGGGCTTGCGGTCCTCGACCTGGCTCTGCAGGGAGCCGCTGGCGGAGCGGCCGGCGGCGGCCACGGCGGCGGGCGGCGCGGCGGCGGCCAGTCGGCGGCGGAACTCGTTGAAGTCACGGCTTTGCGCCGCGATGATCTGGCGCGCCTCGGCCGGCGGCGTGGTCTGCGCCTCGACCTGATCGGGCAGCTGCAGCACGGCGCCCGAGCGCAGGCGGTTCACGTTGCCGTTGACGAAGGCATCGGGGTTGGCTCGCATCATGGCGACTAGCATCTGGTCGAGCGACACGCCCGCCGGCCGGTTGGCGCTGGCGATGCGGCCTGCCGTGTCGCCAGGGCGGACGGTGACGGAGTCCGCGCCCGCGCGCGTGGCGGCCGGTGCGGGTGCCGCCAGCGGCGCGGGACGGGGCGCGGGGGCCGGCCGGGTGGAGGTGACGGCGGGCGGGGGCACCGGGGATGTGTCGGCCGTCGGCGGGCGGGCTGCCGCAGGGGCGGGCGCGGGGGCCTGGGCCAGGGCGGTGGGAGCGGGCGGCGCCGTCACCTGGGGCGACGCAGTGACGGCGGGAGCCGGGCGGCGCGTGGCGGGCGGGTCGAACAGCATGGTGTAGCTGCGCACGATGTGCCCGGAATTCCACGACGCGTCGATCACCAGGTCGACGAACGGGTCGTTGATCGGCCGGTCGCTGTTCAGGCGCAGCACCATCGAGCCGTCGGCGCGCCGCTGCAGCGCGACGCGCACGCCGTTAAGGGTGGGGGTGTATTCGAAGCCCTGGGCGCGAAAGACCTCGGGCGACGCCAGCGTGGCGCGCAGCGATTCGGATTCGGCAGGGGTGATCTGCGGCAGGTCGATCTCGGCGCGCAGGGGCTCGCCCAGCGCGGACTGCACGGTGACCCGTCCCAGGGCCAAAGCGGAAGCATCGGTGGTGTACAGGCCGGCGGACAGAGCGGCTGCGGCGGCCAGGGCGGAGAGTTTCCAACGATGCATGTGAGCCATCAGCGATGAGGTAGGGGCCTGCCTTGCGGCGCGGCGGGCAGAACATTCAGCCGGCATGGAAAGAGGTTCCAAGCCGGCGCGCAAGAAAATGTAAAAAGCACCATAGCATCAATGCTTTAGGGTGACAAGCCAGCCTCCCGGCGGGGGCTGCGGGGCCTTCAGCAGGCCCTGGGAGGGGGAGGTTCGGCGTGTTGGGGCGGAACAACGCGCATCACCCAGGGCCGGCCACTGGCGGCGGGCGAAGCCTGATCGTTCCAGCCCGCCCACCCATGACAAACGGACCCGAAGGTCCGTGGTCATCAAGCGTCCAGCAGGATGCGCAGCATGCGGCGCAGCGGCTCCGCCGCGCCCCAGAGGAGCTGGTCGCCGATGGTGAAGGCGCCGATGTATTCCGGACCCATCGCCAGCTCGCGGATGCGGCCGACGGGAATCGTCATGGTGCCCGTCACGGCGACGGGCGTCAGATCCTTGATGGTGGCCTCGCGCGTGTTCGGCACGACCTTCACCCACTCGTTGTCGGCGGCGATCATGGCCTCGATGTCGGCCACCGGCACCGCCTTCTTCAGCTTGAAGGTCAGCGCCTGGCTGTGGCAGCGCATGGCGCCCACGCGCACGCAGAAGCCGTCGACCGGCACGGCCTGGGTGCCGAACCCTTCGCCCTGGCCCAGGATCTTGTTGGTCTCGGCCATGCCCTTCCATTCTTCCTTGGACATGCCGTTGCCCAGGTCCTTGTCGATCCAGGGGATGAGGCTGCCGCCGAGCGGCACGCCGAAGTTGGCCGTCTCGGCTTCGGACAGGCTGCGCTGCTTGGCGATGACCTTGCGGTCGATCTCCAGGATGGCGCTCTTCGGGTCGTCCAGCAGCGAGCGCACCTCGGCGTTCAGCGTGCCGTATTGCGTGAGCAGCTCGCGCATGTGCTGCGCGCCGCCGCCGCTGGCGGCCTGGTAGGTCTGCGTGCTCATCCACTCGACGAGGCCCGCCTTGTACAGCGCGCCCACGCCCATCAGCATGCAGCTGACGGTGCAGTTGCCGCCGATCCAGTTCTTGCCGCCCTTGGCGAGCGCATCCTTGATGACGGGCAGGTTCACCGGGTCGAGCACGATGACGGCGTCGTCCTTCATGCGCAGGGTCGACGCGGCGTCGATCCAGTGGCCGTTCCAGCCGGCTGCGCGCAGCTTGGGGAAGACTTCGCTGGTGTAGTCGCCGCCCTGGGCGGTGAGGATGATGTCGCAGCGCTTGAGCGCGTCGATGTCGAACGCATCCCGCAGCGTGGTTTCGTTCTTCGCCTGCGCGGGGGCCTTGCCGCCCGCGTTGGACGTGGAGAAGAACATCGGCTCGATCAGCGCGAAGTCGCCTTCGGCCTGCATGCGATCCATGAGAACAGAGCCGACCATGCCGCGCCAGCCGACCAGACCTACCAACTTGCTCATTTTCAACACCCCTACTCAGTTTAAGAAGAAACAATGCCCGACCGGGACTGTTCCTGCCCGGCTCGTCAGGGCCAGGAGGGGCGCACGACGGAACCGGAGCTGGATCAGCCCGTAATGGTCGTGGTTTTGGTGGTGATTGCGCGCACGGCCACGCCTGCCAGGGTGGCAGAAGCGGTGTTCAGGGCGAACGGGCGGGCGGCAAACATGGGGCACGATTCTAGTGCAACCCCTGCCTAGGCGTGTTGTGCATCGGACCATGCGTGTTGCTCTAACGCGCCATCCTGCTGCGATCCCATGAAAAAAGCGGCCCGGAGGCCGCTTCGAAGGAACTGCGGTGGCTTCAGATCAGCCCAGCGCCTTCACCACGGCATCGCCCATCTGCGCGGTGCCGACCTTGGTCGTGCCTTCGCTCCAGATGTCCGGCGTGCGCAGGCCTTGCGCCAGCACCTTCTGCACGGCAGCTTCGATGCGCTGGGCGGCGGCCTCCTGGTTCAGGCTGAAGCGCAGCATCATCGCGGCGGAGAGGATGGTGGCCAGCGGGTTGGCCACGCCCTTGCCGGCGATGTCGGGCGCGCTGCCGTGGCTGGGCTCGTAGAGGCCCTGGTTCTTGCTGTTCAGGCTGGCCGAGGGCAGCATGCCGATGGAGCCGGTGAGCATGGAGGCTTCGTCCGAGAGGATGTCGCCGAACATGTTGCCGGTCACCACCACGTCGAACGCCTTGGGCTTCTTGACCAGCTGCATGGCGGCGTTGTCCACGTACATGTGCTCCAGTTCCACGTCCGGATATTCCTTGTGGACGTCGGTGACCACGTCCTTCCAGAACTGGAAGGTCTCCAGCACGTTGGCCTTGTCCACGCTGGTGACCTTCTTGCTGCGCTTGCGGGCGGCCTGAAAGGCGACATGGGCGATGCGTTCGATCTCCGGGCGGCTGTAGCGCATGGTGTCGAAAGCTTCCTCGGCGCCGGGGAAGTGTCCGTCGGTGGCCACGCGGCGGCCGCGCGGCTGGCCGAAATAGATGTCGCCCGTCAGCTCGCGGATGATGAGGATGTCCAGGCCCGCGATCAGCTCGGGCTTGAGGCTGGAGGCGCCCACCAGCTGTTCGTAGCAGATGGCCGGACGGAAGTTGGCGAAGAGGCCCAGATGCTTGCGCAGGCCCAGGATGGCCTGCTCGGGGCGCAGCGGGCGGTCGAGCTTGTCGTACTTCCAGTCGCCCACGGCGCCGAACAGGATGGCGTCGGACTGCTGCGCCAGCTTCAGGGTCGATTCGGGCAGCGGGTGGCCGTGGGCTTCATAGGCGGCGCCGCCGACCAGGGCGGATTCCATCTCGAAGCCGAGGTCCAGCGCCTGGAGCACCTTGACGGCCTCCGCGACGATTTCGGTGCCGATGCCGTCACCCGGCAGAACTGCGATTTTCATTGGTTTGCTTCTCTTTTGATAGCTGCATGCGCTGATGGAAAAAGCGCCGCAGCCTGTTTTGATGGGTAATTGTGGACCCTTGGGCCGTTCAGCTGGCCATGGTGTGCGCCAGCCAGGGCTTGGTCGCCAGACGCTCGGCCTCGAAGGCCTTGATCTTCTCGGACTGGCGCAAGGTCAGGCCGATGTCGTCGAAGCCGTTCAGCAGGCAGTACTTGCGGAAGGCGTTCACCTCGAAGGCAATCTCCTGGCCCTGGGGCCGCACGATGACCTGGCGCTCCAGGTCGATGGTCAGCTCGTAACCCGGAAAGGCGTGCACTTCGTCGAACAGCTGGGCCACGGTGGCCTCGGGCAGCACGATGGGCAGCAGGCCGTTCTTGAAGCAGTTGTTGAAGAAGATGTCGGCGAAGCTGGGCGCGATCACGGCGCGAAAGCCGTACTGGTCCAGCGCCCAGGGTGCGTGCTCGCGGCTCGATCCGCAGCCGAAGTTCTTGCGCGCCAGCAGCACCGAGGCGCCGGCATAGCGCGGCTGATTCAGCACGAAGTCGGGGTTGGGCTTGCGGCTCGCCGGGTCCTGGCCAGGCTCGCCGTGGTCCAGGTAGCGCCACTCGTCGAACAGGTTCACGCCGAAGCCGGTCTTCTTGATCGACTTGAGGAACTGCTTGGGGATGATGGCGTCGGTGTCGACGTTCTCGCGGTCCATGGGGGCCACGAGGCCGGTGTGGATGGTGAATTGCTGCATGGTGTGAAACGGTTCGGTGCGGTTCGGTTTACTTGGCGGCGCGCTCGATGGCGCTGCCGGCGCGCTGCACGTCCTGGCCCATGCCCTTGACGGTGTTGCAGCCCGCCAGCAGCGCGGCGAGGGCCAGCGCGAGCAGGGCGGTGAAGGTCTTCTTCATGGCGGTGTGCTCCGGGGCCGTGCCGCTCAGGCGAACTGGCGGATGTCCACGAAGTGCCCGTGCACCGCGGCCGCGGCGGCCATGGCGGGGCTGACGAGGTGGGTGCGCCCGCCCGCGCCCTGGCGGCCTTCGAAGTTGCGGTTGCTGGTGCTGGCGCAGCGCTCGCCGGGCTCCAGCCGGTCGGCGTTCATCGCCAGGCACATGGAGCAGCCGGGTTCGCGCCACTCGAAGCCCGCGGCCTTGAAAACCTGGTCCAGCCCTTCGCGCTCGGCCTGTTCCTTCACCAGGCCAGAGCCAGGCACCACCATGGCCACCTTGATGTTCTTGGCCACTTTCTGGCCCAGCTTCTTCACCACGGCGGCGGCCTCGCGCATGTCCTCGATGCGGCTGTTGGTGCAGCTGCCGATGAACACCTTGTCCACGAAGATGTCGGCCAGCGGCTTGCCGGGCTCCAGCGCCATGTAGGTCAGCGCGCGCTCGATGGCGCCGCGCTTGGTGGCGTCCTTTTCCTTGTCCGGGTCGGGCACGCGGGCGTCCACGCCCAGCACCATCTCGGGCGAGGTGCCCCAGGTGACCTGTGGAACGATGTCGGCGCCGTTGAGAGTGACGACGGTGTCGAACTGCGCGTCGGCATCGGAATGCAGGGTCTTCCAGTACGCGACGGCCTGGTCCCATTCCAGACCCTTGGGAGAGAGCGGCCGGCCCTTGACGTAGTCGATGGTCTTGTCGTCCACCGCCACGAGGCCGGCGCGGGCGCCCGCCTCGATGGCCATGTTGCAGACCGTCATGCGGCCTTCCATGCTCAGGGCGCGGATGGCGGGGCCGGCGAACTCGATGGTGTAGCCCGTGCCGCCGGCCGTGCCGATCTTGCCGATGATGGCCAGCACGATGTCCTTGGCCGTCACGCCGGGCGCCACCTGGCCGTCCACGCGGATCAGCATGTTCTTGGCCTTCTTGGCCAGCAGGGTCTGCGTGGCCATCACGTGCTCGACCTCGCTGGTGCCGATGCCGTGCGCCAGCGCACCGAAGGCGCCGTGCGTGCTGGTGTGGCTGTCGCCGCAGACCACGGTCATGCCGGGCAGGGTGGCGCCGTTCTCCGGGCCGATCACGTGGACGATGCCTTGGCGCTTGCTCATGAAGGGGAAGAAGGCGGCGGCGCCCACTTCGGCGATGTTCTTGTCCAGCGTGGTGATCTGTTCCTTGCTGATCGGGTCCTCGATGCCGTCGTAGCCGCGTTCCCAGCCGGTGGTGGGCGTGTTGTGGTCGGCCGTGGCCACGATGGAGCTGACGCGCCAGACCTTGCGGCCGGCCTGGCGGATGCCCTCGAACGCCTGTGGGCTGGTCACCTCGTGCACCAGGTGGCGGTCGATGTAGAGGATGGCCGTGCCGTCCTCTTCGGTGTGGACGACGTGCTCGTCCCAGATCTTGTCGTACAGGGTGCGTCCCATGGCGGTCTCTTTTCTTGGCGTGGGGGAAGGGTGGGAAAGGGAAAACGGGGCGGGCTATCGCCCGATCGGTGCGGATTCTAGGAGCGCGTCGGCCGGCGGTGCCGCCAGGGTCGGCAGCGCGGTCAGGTGCTCGGCCAGCAGGCGCGCGGTGACGGGCAGCGCGTCGAAGTCGCGCGCCACCAGCTGCAGCTGCCGCTCGGCCCAGGGTTCGCCCAGCGGCACCGACTGCAGCCGGCCCACGCCGCGCATCAGCGCGAAGGCGCGGTCGGGCAGCAGGCCCACGCCCAGGCCGTTGTCGATCATGCGGCACATGGCGTCCAGCCCGGTGACCTGGATGCGCTGGCGCAGCGGCCGGGTGGTGTGCGCGGCGGCCTGGCGCATCGCCAGGCTGATGCTGCTGCCAGCGTGCAGGCCGACGATGTCCCAGTCCAGCACGTCCTGGAAGGCCACGCTCTCGCGCCCCGCCAGCGGATGGCCCTCGGGCACCACCACCACCAGCCGGTCGCGGCGGTAGGGCCGCATCTGCAGGCCTTCGGCCGTGCCGGCGGCGGCGCCGGTGTGGCACACGCCCAGGTCGGCCGCGCCCTCGCGGACGGCGTGCAGCACGGCGGGGCTCAGGTGTTCCTGCAGGTCGATCTTGATCTGGCCGTGCAGGCGCGAGAAAGCGCCCAGGTCCTCGGGGAGGAACTGCACGATGGCCGAGATGTTGGAATGCATGCGCACATGGCCGCGCACGCCGCCGGCGTATTCGCTCAGCTCGCCCTGCATGCGCTCCAGCCCGAAGAGCACGGTGCGGGCATGGTGCAGCAGGCTCTCGCCGGCCGGCGTGAGCGTGACGCCCCGGCTGTGGCGGTAGAGCAGGGCGGTGTCGACGGCGGTTTCGAGGTCGGACAGCCGCTTGCTGACCGCCGATGCGGCGATGAACTCCCGCTCGGCCGCGCGCCCGATGCTGCCCAGCTCGCACACGGCCACGAAGAGCTGCAGCGAGGTGAGGTCGATACGGCGCGCAAAACTGCGCTCGGAGCTTTTCATCGGGAGTTCAACGCGGGAAGGGTTCTTCTTCTCGTTTGGAGAAGTAGAGGTTATTTTCCTACAGAGATCCACCTCTGGGCATCGTGGATCGCGATGTCGTCCATCGCATCTTGCCGGTTCTACCCTCGCGGGGGACGCGATCGCTATCGAAACTGAAGCGCCTGCCGCAGTGTCTGCAAGGCTTTCAATGTCAGTGGCACGTCGAAGCATTGCAGGACCGGCGCGAGCAGCTATGAAAGTCATAGCGATCCGGTGCTCGCCGGCTCCGGCCGCGCTGGCAAGCTGGCGCATCGGCCCGGTGCGCCGCGCCAAAAAAAAACCGCTCCGTGCCAGCGGCGGCGCGGAGCGGTGCGGGGTCGCCGTCCGGTGGGCGACCGGGGCGGCAGGGTGGCGGCCAGCGCCGCCCGGATCAGGTGAACAGGTTCTTCAGCCGGTCGGTCCAGCTTTCGCCGCTGGGCGAATGCTTGGCGCCGCCTTTTTTCAGCGACTCGTCCAGTTCCTTGAGCAGCTTGCGCTGGTGCTCGGTCAGCTTGACCGGAGTTTCCACCGCGATGTGGCAGTACAGGTCGCCCGGGTAGCTGGAGCGCACGCCCTTGATACCCTTGCCGCGCAGGCGGAACTGCTTGCCGGCCTGGGTGCCTTCGGGAATGTCGATGGCCGCCTTGCCCGCCAGCGTGGGCACCTCGATCTCGCCGCCCAGCGCGGCGGTGATGAAGCTCACCGGCACCTGGCAGTGCAGGTCGTCGCCGTCGCGCTCGAAGATGTCGTGCTTCTTGACGCGGATCTCGATGTACAGGTCGCCCGGCGGCCCGCCGTTGGTGCCCGGCTCGCCGTTGCCCGTGCTGCGGATGCGCATGCCGTCGTCGATGCCGGCGGGAATCTTCACTTCCAGCGTCTTCTGCTTCTTGACCTGGCCCTGGCCATGGCAGGTGCCGCAGGGCTCGGGAATGATCTTGCCCGTGCCGCGGCAGTGCGGGCAGGTCTGCTGCACGCTGAAGAAGCCCTGGCGCATCTGCACCGTGCCCGAACCCTGGCAGGTGCCGCAGGTCTTGGCGCTGGTGCCCGGCTTGGCGCCGCTGCCGTGGCAGGTCTCGCACGACTCCCACGAGGGAATGCGGATCTGCGCTTCCTTGCCCTTCGCGGCTTCTTCCAGCGTGACTTCCATCGCATAGCTCAGGTCGTTGCCGCGGTAGACCTGCCGGCCGCCCGCGCCCCGCGCGCCGCCGCGCTGCTGGCCGAACATGTCGCCGAAGATGTCGCCGAAGGCCTCGGCGAAGCCGCCGAAACCCTCCGCGCCGGCGCCCGGGCCACGCATGTTCGGGTCCACGCCGGCATGGCCGTACTGGTCGTAGGCCGCGCGCTTTTGCGGGTCGGAGAGCATCTCGTAGGCCTCCTTGGCCTCCTTGAACTTCTCCTCGGCCGGCTTGGCGGCATCACCCTGGTTGCGGTCCGGGTGGTGCTTCATCGCCAGCTTGCGATAAGCCTTCTTGATCTCGTCGTCCGAGGCGTTCTTGGGAACGCCCAGCACTTCGTAATAGTCTCTCTTGGACATGTCTTTTCGAGCCTCGTTGGAACAGGAACGCCGCGCTGGCCCCTGGGGGAGGGCCTGGCGCGGCGGCTAGCGGATCACGCTCGCGCGGAGATCAGCCCTTCTTCACTTCCTTCACTTCGGCGTCCACCACGTTGTCGTCGTGGGGCGCGGCCCCGGCGGACGATGCCCCACCGGCCGAGGAGCCGCCGGCTGCGGCCTGCGCGCCACCGGCTTCGGCGGCTTGCGCTGCCTGGGCGTCGGCGTACATCTTCTCGCCCAGCTTCTGGCTGGCGGACATCAGCGCGGTCGTCTTCTCGTCGATCGCGGCCTTGTCCTCGCCCTTCAAGGCGTCTTCCAGCGCCTTCACGGCTGCCTGGATCTGCTCCTTCTCGCCGGCGTCCAGCTTGTCGCCGTGCTCGGCCAGGCTCTTGGTCACGCTGTGCACTGCGGCCTCGCCCTGGTTGCGGGCCTGCACCAGCTCCAGCTTCTTCTTGTCGTCGGCCGCGTTCAGCTCGGCGTCCTTCACCATCTTCTGGATCTCGTCTTCCGACAGGCCCGAGTTCGCCTTGATGGTGATCTTGTTTTCCTTGCCGGTGCCCTTGTCCTTGGCGCCCACGTGCAGGATGCCGTTGGCGTCGATGTCGAACGACACTTCGATCTGCGGCGTGCCGCGGGCTGCGGGTGGAATGCCCTCGAGGTTGAATTCGCCCAGCAGCTTGTTGGCGCTGGCGATCTCGCGCTCGCCCTGGAACACCTTGATCGTCACGGCCGGCTGGTTGTCGTCGGCGGTGGAGAAGGTCTGTGCGAACTTCGTCGGGATCGTGGTGTTCTTCGTGATCA
>Ga0308171_1003779_pt1 | contig 13357 bp, 7 predicted proteins | sample PhyGR1_FD_202135 | JGI IMG/M metagenome (GOLD analysis project Ga0308171, IMG submission 202135) | Phyllosphere microbial communities from UC Gill Tract Community Farm, Albany, California, United States - DLSLSG.R1 | ecosystem: Host-associated > Plants > Phyllosphere > Unclassified | place: USA... | reverse complement strand
CGTCGATCGGCATCATCACGTTCAACGTTCAGCAGCGTGACCTCATCGACAACATGCTGCGTGACGCGTCCGATGAACGCATCGGTCGCGCGCTCGACGAGCGCGATGGATTGTTCGTGAAGAACCTCGAAAGCGTGCAGGGCGACGAGCGCGACACCATCCTGTTCTCCGTCGCCTTCAGCAAGAACGACCGCGGAATGCTCCCGCTGAACTTCGGGCCGCTCTCGCGTGCAGGGGGAGAGCGGCGGCTGAACGTCGCGGTCACTCGTGCGCGACGACAGGTCGTGCTGTACGCGAGCTTCGATCCCGCTGAGCTTCGTGCCGAGCAGACCTCGGCTCGTGGACTCAAGGACCTGAAGTCCTACCTCGAGCTCGCCGCCCGCGGAGTCGCGCCGACCGATGACTCCACGTCCCGCGAGCCCGTGATCGATCGGCACCGTGATGAGATCGCCGCGGTCCTGACCGAGCGTGGACTCGTGGTGAAGACGGACGTCGGGCTCTCGGACTTCCGTATCGATCTCACGCTCGCATCCGCGTCCGACCCCGCCCAGCCGCTCATCGCCGTCCTGCTCGACGGTGAGGGCTGGCGCGCGCGCCGCACGGTGGCCGACCGCGATGGCCTGCCCGTTGATGTCCTCGGCAGGTTGATGCGGTGGCCGGGGGTCGAAAGGGTGTGGCTGCCGGAATGGCTGGATGATCCGGATGCCACGGCCGACCGCCTCGTCGCGGCTGTGGAGGCCGCCAAGGTCGGGGAGCGGTCTGTGTCAGACGCGCCCTTAGAGCGGGTCGAGGATCTCGATGCGCTCCCGGTCGAGGAGCCGGTTGAGCTTCTGCGCGCGGCAAAGCCGGCAGAACAGGAAGACCAGGATGCCGTCAGCGTGGTTCATCCGCGCGTCCGCGCCTTCGTGCCCTGGCCGATCCCCGTGTCCGGGGGAGTCTCTGTGCTCGACGCTCTTCCGAGCCCGTCTGCTTCCGGGCGGGTTCGCTCCGCCATCGTGGAGGCCGTCGCCGCGGAGGGGCCGATCTCTCGAGCACGCTTGGCGCGAGTGGTGGCGGAAGCATTCGGACTGTCCCGTGTGTCGGGCGCCCGGGCCGCAGCGATCCTCCGGCTGATCCCGGATGCTCACACGCGACAGGGCGATGAGCAGTTCGTATGGCAGGCGGACGTCGATGTTTCGACGTGGCGCGATGTTCGCACGAGTGCTCCGGGGGAGAGTCGACTGCTCGAGTCCGTCGCTCTGGAGGAGATCGCGAACGCGATGGCCGTTGTCGCTGAGCTCGGCGGTGGGGTGCGCGAGGACGAGATCAAACGAGAAGCTCTGCGCCTGTTCGGGGGGAAGCGGATGACGACGCAGATCTCCGAGCGACTCACCGAGGCTCTGACGGTGGCGGTGGCCACTCGACGGGTCGAGCTTGCGCCGTCGGGAGCCTATGTCGCCCGTTTATGAGCGGCGACGATCGCCTTCAGCCGACGGCTAGAGTGACGTCGATCACCGGGAGGAGCGCATTATGGGGCGAGGGTTTGCCGTCGTCGATCTCGAAACGACGGGTCTGTTTCCGCAGAAACACGATCGCATCGTCGAGGTGGCGATCGTTCACGTGTCGCCCACCGGTGTCGTCGAGGGAGTCTGGGAAACACTCGTCAATCCGATGCGCGATATGGGCGCGCAGCGTATCCACGGCATCAGCGCCGCTGCGGCGGCGAGAGCTCCGGAGTTCGGCGCTCTCGCCCCGTCCATTGCGTCGCTCTTGCGCGGGCGTGTGCCTGTTGCGCACAACGCCAGTTTCGACGCACGGTTCTTGGCTCACTCGATGGAGCAGGCCGGTCTGGCGTGTCCCGATTTCGCTTACTGGATGTGCACGATGCAGCTCGCAGGCACATTCCTGCCGGGCAATCGGAGTCTCGCCGACTGCAGCGCTGCCATCGGGTATGCGATGGAGAACGCTCATCGCGCCTCGGCCGATGCCCTCGCTGCGGCCGCGCTCCTTCGCGCCTACATCGGTGCCGGTCACGACCCCGCATGGTGGGATGGGTGGCTCGCGACCCCGGGGGAGTGGCCCGATGAGCCGTGCGACACGACAGCCTGGCTGGCGCGCACGGACTCCGACACGGCGCCGCGGTCGGTTCTCGAGCGGTTGCACGTGGACGTCGCGGTCGATGCCGCCGTCGACGACGGCGCCCTGAATCTCGACTACCTCGCTCTGCTCGACCGCGTCCTCCTCGATCGGTACATGTCAGCGACGGAGACCGAAGACCTCATCCGATTCGCCGCGGAGCTCAATCTTTCGAGCACTGCGGTTCGCCGTCTTCACCGCGCCTACTTCGACGGCTTGGTCTCGGCTGCCTGGGCGGACGACCAGCTCACCGCCGACGAGTGGGCCGATATCCAGAAGATCGGTAGCCTGCTCGAGATCGACGCGGAAACGATCGCCGGCGCCGCTTCGAAACCGGATGCCGCTGCCCCGACTCTCACCACCGGCTTCCGCTTGTCGCCGGGCGACACCGTCGTCATCACCGGCGACACCCGCCGCGACCGGGCGGCCTGGTTCGACATCCTCACCGAGCGCGGTCTGATCCCGAAGGACAGCCTGGTGAGGAAGGCCAAGGTGCTCGTGGCTGCCGACCCCGATTCGATGTCGGGGAAGGCGCGGCAGGCGCGGGCGTGGGGGATTCCGATCATCACGGAGGACGGGCTGGAGAGGTTGATGGGGCTGGGGGCTGGCGAATAGCACGCGGAGGCGCCTCAGCGTGAAGATCGGAGCGGTACGACACCCGATCGCGGTGGCCGGTCTTCCTGGGATGCGGAGTCGGAGCATTGGGGCAGGAGTCGACCGTGCCAGTGTGACGTCGATCGGCCGGTGTTACTGCTTAAAGAACCCCAGCGTGCAGAGCAATACGGTCTCGTCGTCGGCACCGGCCGGCGGTTCGATGGCTGGCGGGAACACTCCCCACTGATGCCATTCGTCGGCGTGCGGGGTGACGTGCTCGTTCAACCGCTCGATGAGATCGGGGGAGAGGTGGAACGGGGTGTCGAACTCATGCGCAATCGACCACGCTTGGAATGTGCGGTACGTCGTGAGGTGCGCGAAGCTCTCGTCGGCGGGGTAGTCGCCGTAGGTGAAGCTGAGAGTTTCGGCGACCTCGCCCGGACGGCGGCGGTGGCCTTCCCGTTGAGTGCGTCGTCCGGGGCAATCGAATCGTCGCCCAGCAGGTCGACATTGGCAAACGGGTCACCGTCGGCGGCCGCACGCCCGGCGATCACGTCGGGCACGCGCGCTTCGTCGCAGGCATGGCGGCCCAGGATGCTGAGCAGCGTGGACGACTCGAATTGGCTTCACTTTTTCGGCGCGAATGCCCTGAGTCGGCCGGATCGAGCTGATTGACGACCTCGCGGAGCGCGGCGTCGGCGCGTGAAAGGAAGTTTGGCTTGTTTGCGGTTTGCGGATGTGGCACCGGGGATATGACGGAGACCGTCCTGCACATCCGCCGGTGCGCGACCACCTCGCAACCACGTGACGGGCCTAGATTAATCGTTGATGAGCTCGTAGAGCGATCCATGCTTGCTCGTCATCACGGCCTCGACGGACGCGGCGAGCGCACTGTCGCGGACGAGAATGCCGAACTCGACGTTGCGATTCTCGGCTGAATAGCTGAAGTTCGCGCTGGTGATCAGGAGCAGCTCGTGATCGACCACGATGAACTTCGCGTGACTGACGACCAGCTTTCCGTTCGGCAGGACCGCTGACCGGTAAACCGTGGCTCGTGGGAGTTGCACTTTGATCGTTGTGGCGTCAGCGACCGCGGCATCGACGTAAACGGTGACGACGACGCCCGGCTGCTCCGAGGCCGCCTTCAGCGCCGTCCACATCCGAGACGTGTCCTGAAAGTTGTAGGTCGCGGCCGTGACTGATTGTCGCGAAGAGCCGACGATGCGGTGGAACTCGCTGGTTAGGCGGCCCATGTTGGCTTCGTTGCCAGGCATCGTCCACACCGGAACCAGCTCGCGCAGGACGGTCTTCGCTCCGGTGATCGCACGCAGCACACTGACGGCACGTTCGCGGTCACCGAGACCAAACCTGGCGGCGGCGAGCAGTTCCTTCGCCTGTTCGCGACGGCCGATCGCTATCTCCCGCACGGCGACGCTGACGGGCGTGCCAGTCTCAAACTGCAGGGCGAGCCGCTTCGCCTCGGTGGCGGTAAGGAAGCTGCCGAGTTCGGCGAGGGGGTCAGAGGCCATAGCTGCCGAAGAACCCAGGCACCGTCGGACCGTTCGCGGCCGGGAGGTCGAGCAGGAACCGGCGGTCGAGGAAGCGGTTGGCCTTCTCGCACGATGTCTCGGAGGCGAAGCAGCAGGTGTGGCAGGCGGCACCGTGTAGGAAGTCTTCGGGGTCTGACGGCGTCCGCTGCGCGCAGACCGGATCAGACGAACAGCGCCATGCCCGGCGGACAGCCGAGAGCACGATGCCCTGAAGCTTCTCCGGCTCCGACAGAGCAACTAGCCCGCCGAGGGTGCCATCGCTGTCAGAGGCCGTCGTGCAGATGAGCAGCCCCGCCGCGGCCTCGCGGCCGGGCTCTTCCCGCCAAGCGTAGATGCGCTCGGTCAGGCTTGCTGCTCCGTAGCCGGAATACATCGCCATCTCCCGGATGAGGATGTGCGAGAGCGTGTGGACGAGCCAGTAGCGAGGCGTCGGCAGACGAGCGTCGGGATTGACTGCCGCAGCAGTTTCGGAGAAGCGACGGGCGAAGTTGCGGCGGTGGGCCTCGCGGTGAGCATCCCAGAGCGCGGTCGTCTCGATCTGCCGTTCCCACTGGGAGACGGACTCGAGGTCGAGTTGCAGGAAGATGCCCTCGCCTCGGTCTTCGGTGGCGGGCACCCAGGTGGGTCTGCCATTGCGGGCAAGGTCGACCAGGCGAGAGGCGACGTCGCTGACGCGATCCATCTCGTCGAGGCGCGTGAAGCCGAGCACGGCATTCACACGCTTCATCCGATTGACACCGACGACACGCTCGACGCGGGAGTGCAGTTCGTCGCCGCGCTGCATCTCGGTGACCATGAGTCCGGTGTTGTTCTGTTGTTCAGGGAAGAGAGCCGGCTTCTGGAGGTAGCGCCATTCGGGAACAAGCAGCTCTATCGGGTCCCATTTGGCGGCTCGCTCCAGCCGATCCTCCTCAGACTCCTGCGGTGCGAGCGCATCTGCGACGGCGACCGCGACGTCCTCGTCTGTAAGGCCAGAGAGATCGACCTTCCCTTCGGCGAGGTCGCGAATGAAGTCGACCTTGTCGGCGTACTTCGCCAGCTTCTCGACGCCAATTGCAGAGCGCAACTCGTCCGACAGTGCTTCCTTCTGCTCGGCGTCCGAGCGCGGCATGACGATGATGCTCTGCGTCGAGGGAAACCAGAGGTTCGAGGCGCCCATCATAATGAGCGCGGGCTGCCCCTTGCAGTCAGGGAAGAACGCGCCGAGGTGAGGGTGCCGTCCGCGGCAGATCTGGGGCAGCTTGAGCCGACCCTTCGACCCTTGGGCCTCGGCCATGCCGCGTGTGGCGTTGCACGACTGGCAGATGATCGTGGAGCCCACGCTCTTGCCGACGTTGGCGTCGCGCATCTTGAGATCGGGGTTCTCGGCGTTTGGGCACTTCTGACCGCGATGAACCCAGAGCGTGTAGGGAAACTCGTCGAGATGCCCGTTGGTGCAGGTCAGCAGGTGCTGCGCGGGGACCGCGGGGCTGCCCTCGCGGCGCCCTCGTCCGCCGCGGCCAGGGCAGGGCTTGTGCGCGAACTGGGCAAGGTCTGGCCGGAACGGGTGCGTATTCGTGTAAGTGAACCGGGTGAGGGGGCCGAGATAGTCGCACCCGGTGCATCTGAACCACTGCGGGAACACCCGCGCGGGAAGGCCGAGATCGGAACCCTCGGTCGACAGTGGGCCCTTCTTGGGCTGCCACGGGAACGGCCGCAGCGCATCGACCTGCGGTCCGAGGTGCAGACGGACAACGTTGAGCAGGCGCGGTTCGATGATCGTCGGGACGACCTCGCGGCGCTTCCAGATCGGCTCCCAGTCGTCGAGTCCGGCGGGCATGACCGAGAAGTTCGGCAGGTCCATGATCGCGCCGGGACCGTATGTGTACAGGAGCGATGAAGGACGTGCGGACCCGACCTTGGCCCGGTTGTTCGCGAGGCCTTCATCAGCGTCGCCGAGCGGGTCGAGGGCGTCGTTGTTGTCGGCCAATGGCACGGTGGTGGTGTCGGTCATCAGTCGTCCTCCCCGGCGGGTAGCGCCCAGTTGTCGACGCCCACGGGAGTCCTGGCGAAGAGTCGGTCTGGTACTGGCGAGACCAGGATGTTGATCTCGGGCTGCACTTCGCGCATCGAGTTTGCGATTACGAATGGCGCTTCGCTGGTGCTACCGACGTTGGCACGGTGGTTCTCGGGGCTGATGATGAGCGGCAGGTACTTGTCGCCCTCGCCGGTGCGCTCGTAGACGAGAGTCTGGTGCCGTTCGCTGGCGTATCCGGCGCGGCTCGTCCACCGGTCGACGCGGTTGGTCAGCAGGTCGCTGGCCTTCTTCGTGAGGTCATCGTCCTGGGACGCGGCGAGAACCCGGGCCTTCAACCGGTCGATGATCCCGACAACGGCAGGATGTTGTGAGACGATCTTGCCCGCCTCACGCTCGGGCGACAGACCGTCGGCGACGGTCGCCTGGGCGACGCGCGCGGCGCTGACGAGTAGCCCGTCGATGCCGCGTTCCAGCGAGGTCGGCGAGAACGGCGTGACGGATAGCGCCTCGACCTGCTTGTAGAAGGTGTCGTGGTAATGCCGGAACTGTTCGAAGTGGGCGAGGTCGCGGGGCCGAGCCCAGTTCCCCAGTGTAACGACCAGGCCCGGGCGTGCCGCGTCGCGGCCCACTCGCGACGACGCCTGGATGTACTCGGCAGTGTTCTTCGGCTGACCGACCACGAGCATGAGCCCGAGGCGCTGCACGTCCACTCCCACCTGGAGCATTGACGTGGCGAGGACGACGTCGAAGGGGGCGTCGCCGTCGCGCTTGGGCGCCGCCTTGTCTTCGCGGCGCAGCGCTACTCGCGCCTGGAATGCCGCGGTCGTGTCGTAGCTCGAGTCGAACTCGAGCCCGAGCTTGTCGAGCGTCTTGCCGATATCGGCACCCGAGATGCGGGAGGTCAGCTCCGCCACGTTGAGGTTTCCGAACGCGGTGCCGTACCGCCGCGGGAATCCGGAGTCGCGACGGGGGTTACCGACCCTCGTGCTGACGTCGTCATCGACGTACCGGCGCATGCCGGCCAGTTCCCGCGTGGCGTTGAAGTACCCGACAAGAGTCATGTACGGGTCTGCCTCGAGGCCAGTGCTGTCGAGCAGCAACTGCCCTGCGAGCAGCAGCACTTCGGCGAGGCGGATCTCGGCGCTCGAGAGGCGCACGCCTGGCGCGCTGACACCGATGTAGCGACGACCGGGGTTCTGCTCGGAGACTTCGACTTCGCGCGAGAAGAAGGTGTCGGCCACGTCGAGCACCTGCGGTGGGAAGATCTCCACCTTGCGGCCGTAGAGCTGGCGCACCTGCTCGACTGCGTTGCGTACGGTGGCCGTCGAGGCGACGATCAGCGGCTTGACCGGCTTGCCGTCGGGCGTCTCCCACGAGCACAGCGTCTCGACGGCGACCTCGAACAGACCGACGGCCGTGCCGAGCGCCCCGGTGATGAGGTGCAACTCGTCCTGGATGATCAGGTCCGGTGGGCGCAGTCGGCCAACGGGCATAACCGCCGCGGCGGGATGGCCGTTGTTCGCCGGGTGCGACTGCACGGTGCAGCCGGTGTAGTCGGGGTGGACGTAGCCGTGGCGCCCGCAGCGTCTGCTGACGAAGCCGAACAGCGAGGCGGCCTCGCCCTCGCGCGCAAGCCGGGTGAACTTGTCGACGGTCGCGATGACAAACGCCGGGGTGAGCCGGTAGATCTCCTCGTCGACGGTGAGCACCGGAAGGCCCTCGGGAACGCCGCCTCCCTTGGAGAACGGGCACCGGCCCAGCTCGTCACCGCAGTGCACGAACACCCGGCGGCTGGTGGCGTCACCCTTCACGTTCGCCGGGGTGATCTCGGTCCCGCACCACGGGCAGCGCTGGATCTGAAGGACCGTCAGGCGGTGCGAGGCACCGTCGTTGACTTTCTTGAGCTGCTCGTCGGCTTCCTCGAACCGCTTCGGGCTGACGTCGGTGCCCACCCAGAGGCCGATGCGGAACGGTTCGGCTCCCCAGGTCGCCTCGTCCTCGCGGCGGGCGAGTTCGGCGGCGCAGACGAGTGCTGTCGCGCGCTGGAACTGCTGGGCGGTCAGCAGGCGCAGCGTGTAGCGCATCAGCACCGACACTCCGTCGCTGCCGTTCAGTGGGCCGTCGGTCGACTGCATGACCGCCTGCCGACGGCGGATCGCGAACGTGTAGGCGGCCAGGCCCAAGTATGCCTCGGTCTTGCCACCACCGGTCGGGAAGAACAGCAACTCCACGCGAGCCTGATGCTCCGCACTTCGCAGCGCGGACGTCGGATCGGTCAGCGACCCGAGCTGCATGAGTATGAACGCGAGCTGGAACGGACGCCACGACGCGACGGGCTTTCCGTCAACCTCGGTAGCTTCGAGGTGCTGCCGTGCCTGCGCGATCGACAGCGCCGAGTCGGACTTCCGCGCTTCGGCGACTTGCGACGCGAGGCGCTGATCGCGCATGACCCGGTTCATGAACTGGAAGCACTGAAGCCCGGTAGCGTCGGACGCGACGAACTCCAGTCCTTCAACAAGGCGCTGGTGCGCCTGCCGAGCCTCCCACAGCACCACATCGGCGATCTCCCGCAAGTGCTCGGGAAGCTGCGCCGCCACGCTTTCCTGCCGGTCGAGCCAAGACCCATAGCCGGAGACCATGGGGGCAAGCCCAGCGCGCAACTCGTTAGGACCGACAGAGGCCAGCGTCTTCATAGACAGCGTCGCGCCCTCGACCTCGCCGGCCCTGGTCTGCGGAGTCTCGGCCCTCGGCAGCCATGTCGTTGACACCGACGTCGCCCGCCGCGAACCCTTGCGCACGACCCAGTCGGCCGAGCAGGTGCGGCCGATTGCGAACTCAAGCCGATCCTTGTACTGGAGGTCGAGCCGCCGCACCTCGTCGTCGTGCTCAGGCCAGTCCTGTTCCAGCACGTCCCGCACCGGCAGGAATGCCTCAGTGCCAGCGGCGTCGATGAGAAGCTTCGTCTGGAACATCCACATGTTCGACGGGATCGGCAGCGGCGTCTCGCGGTCGTTGCACAGCACGACCTCGACGAGCACCCGCCCATACGCGGCGTCGTCGTAGCGGTCGACCCTTAGGCAGGTCGCGTCCCGGAGCACGACCGTCTCAGTGCGACCAGGCGTCAGCGCTGCGAGCGTAATCGTCCGGGTCTCCTCGACTGGGGTGCGCTGGTACTTCCGGATGGGACGTCCGGCCTTCGACACCTCGTCGGTCTCGACTGTCTCGTAGGTGCCCCACGAGGCCGTGACATCAAACGACGCGAGATCGCTGGGCACATGGAACCGCAGGCCCATCGAGGCCGGGATCATCAGACCCTGCTTGGGCGCCCGGTCCTCGACGTCGTCCTCTTCGGCATCCGCCTCGCTGTCGTCGGCGGAAACCGCCGGTACTCCGCGCCCTTCGGTCACACCGTCCTCGTCGAGACGCACCTCGGCCAGGTCGTCGGCGTCATCCTGGTCAAGCCCCGACCCATCGGTGCTCGTGAGCTTGACCGGCGCGATCAGACCGACGAGGTACATCTGCTTCGGGCTGAACGGCAGCAGCTCCTCCTCACCGTGGATCGGCCCCAGTAGCTCGCGCTCCAAGATGTCCACCAGGTTTTCGCGCACACCGACGGCCGTTCCGTCGGACGGGAAGTTGAGCACGTATCCCGCGTCTGCTGGGGTGGGTGCGTCCGTGCTCTCTGCCATGGGCACCAGTCTGCCGCAGACCACTGACGTTCATTAGTATCAGCCACACGCCTATGGCCGTTATGACGACCACGTCAAGAGAACTCGCTCCTCGTCGAAGTAGCGGCCGACGATGCCGCGGCGGATGGCTAGGGTGCCCAGCTGGGACACGAGCACCGCGCGCCGTGCCATGTCGTCACGGCCGGCGCGTGCCCAGGCCTCGTCCAGCGCGAGGTCGCCGAACAGTTCGCCGGCGCGCTCGATGAGCAGCCGGTCGATCAGGTACGCGTCGAGTGCAGTGCGCCCGATGGTTTGTCGACACTTTGGGCAATACAGCACCGGCCTCTTCTGGTTCGTGCCGCGGCAGAGGTACACCGCGCACTCATCGCACCGGGCCACGCGCGACAGGAAAGCGCTCGTGGACTGGCGCTCGGCCCTCTTGCGGGCCTGAGGCACGGTCCGGGCGTCGAGCAGTCGCTGCAGGGTCGCGAACTCTTCGGTAGAGATGATGGCGAGCGCCGGGCTAATCACCGGCCGTCCTCGTTCGTCTCGGAGCACGGCAAAAGGGTCTACCCGCTTGGCGCTCTTGGCGCGGCCCGGGTTGTGCGGTGTCATTCCGGCGAGGACGGGGTTCCGCAGGAGACCGTCGACGGTCTGCCTGTTCCATGATGCGCTTCCTGAGGCCCGTTGGGCCCGGCGTGCGGGAAGCGGAGCTTGGCTGTCAGTTAGCCAAGTAGCGATCGCGTTTACTGTGTCGCCGCTCAGCGCCCGGGTAACGGCGCCCGAGAGCCATCCGATGCGCTCGCTATCCGTCGCCAGAACGCGGCCCGGACCTACGGGGTTTGGAGCAGATTTGTATCCGTACGGGATGCCACCGCCCGGCCAGCGGCCGTCCTTGAGAATCTGCGCGCGAGCAGCTCGCACCCTGGCGCGGATCGCTTCCGCCTCCATTTCGCCGAACACGGCCAACATGACCGCGAACGCACGGCCCTGAGGACTGGTCATGTCGATCGGATCTTCGACGGCTACGAGACCGGCGCCGCGCTTCTGGAGGGCTTCATCGGCATGGAGGAAGTCGAGCACCCGCCGAGCAAGTCGATCGACCTTCCAGATGATCACGGCATCGAAGTCGCGAGTTGCGAGCAAAGACTTCCATCCGAGTCGGTCCTCTGGGCGGTTCGCCGTCGCGGAGACGCCGTCATCGACAAACTCACCGGCGACTTCCCAACCACGGGCTTCTGCGTAGCGGCGACACGACTGAAGCTGCCGCGAAATTGAGACGGACTCTTCTTTGGTGATGCTCAAGCGGGCGTAGACGACACATCGACGTACGTGTTTCAGGTTCATGCTGTCAGTCCATCGACCTTCCGCGACGCTGCGCGACCTCGCTCTTGCAGACAAAGGGCACGCTTGGGCTCATCGCGACGAACACAGTCGCTCAGGGCGACACGCGGGAGGTAGGACTCGACGCCATGGTTGCTGATGGCTTCACCATCACGCGAGCTATCCAGAGCCGGTCCTGGCCAGCCGCCAGCGCGAACCTGGAGTACGCAGCGGTTTGGGGCACCATGAGCAGGGTCCCTGACGACCTGACGCGGGTCGCCGACGACACCTCAGTCCGGCGGATCAGCACGCTGCTCGAGCCGACCGGCAGGGTCTCAGGTATGCCGGCCCGTCTTGCCGAAAACGCAGAGCTCACCTTCAACGGCGTTTACCCACTCGGCCAAGGATTTCTCGTTGATGAAGAGACCGCCCGCTCTTGGATCGCAGCCGACCCACGTAACCGTGAGGTCCTCGCTCCGTACCTGAACGGTGAGGATCTGAACTCCAGCCCAGATTTTGCCGCTTCTCGATGGGCGGTTGACTTCAACAATCGGTCAGAAGACGCGGCGGCGGCGTATGTGCTTCCCTTCCAGCAACTGTTGACTCATGTCAAACCGGAGCGAACACGCCTGAAACCAGACGGATCGTTCGCTTTGAGACGACCGCTTCCCGATAGATGGTGGCAGTACGCCGACAAGCGACCGGGCCTTCGGAGAGCCCTCGACGGAATGGACGAAGCGCTGGTCATCACGGTCGTGAGCAAAACGGTCATGCCAGTCCGAGTGTCGGCACGACAAATCTTGAGCAATATGCTCTGTGTGTTTGCGCTCGACGGCTACGGAGACCAGGCAATCTTGTCATCGAGTCTCCACCAGCTATGGGCGATCACCTACGGATCTACTTTGGAGACTCGCGTGAGGTACACGCCGTCTGACGTCTTTGACACTTTTCCCCGACCGGCATCAACGGAACGGCTGGAGAAGGTGGGGCGATCTCTTGACTCCAGCCGGCAGGAGATGATGAAACGCCGAGAACTCGGCTTGACCAAGCTTTACAACTTGGTGAACGACTCTAGGGTCCGAGGTGACACCGATGTTGACCGCCTTCGAGAGCTCCATGTCGAGGTCGATGCAGCAACGGTCGCAGCCTACGGCTGGGATGACGTTCCGCTCGGGCATGGCTTCCACTCATACCGTCAAGCTGAGCGATGGTCCTTATCGTCGTTTGCCCGTGTGGAACTACTCGACCGACTGCTGGCCGAGAATCACACTCGCAAGCGACGAGACCGACTGTCGGCGGTCGGTCAGGAGCTGGTGACCCCCGCCCGAGTAGCGGTGAGTGACCGTGCTCTATTCGATTGATATGCGTGCCAAAACGCCTGGTCAGCAGAAGAAAGCTTCAGCTTCTTCCTTCGTCTTCGAGTCCGACGTGGAACCTCACGCCCGCTGGAAGGCCGAGCGTCGCTGATTCTCCTCTAAGAGTCGGTCCAACACCTCGACTCGTGTCGCGGGGTCGAGTGTCCATCGGGTCATCTTGCGGAACTCGTGGAAACCCTGCTTCGGCGCTAGGTCTGACCATCCGTATGCATCCAGTACGGATCGATCCACTTGTGCATGAATGGCGCGAATCTCCGACACGTCCGTATCGTTGGCGTCGATCACCATGGGATCGTTTACGAGGTTGTATAGGGATGTTAACCCCAGGCCGCGTCTCAGCATGATCTCGCGGCGTGCGTTGTCGAGGCATCGACCGAGAGCATCCAGAGAGGCGCTGGGGTTCGGTCGCGGGAACGTCTCGAACACGTCGGACGGAGTGTAGCGAGGATCATTCCGCATCCCGGAGCCGTACGTGATCGCCCACAGCTGGTGAAGACTCGATGACAAGACTGCCTGGTCACTGAAACCATCGGTTGCGAAGACTCCGAGCGCGTGACTGAATACTTGGCTCGTGGGTACACGAACAGGCATCACCGTCTTGCTCACAAGCGCGATGACCAAGACATGCTCGAGACTGCTGAGCGCGCTGCGCATTGCAATCGCATCCCGCTCATATCTCCACCATCGTTCAGTCAACTTCGGTTTGGTCATCGC
>Ga0308171_1003777_pt1 | contig 13362 bp, 12 predicted proteins | sample PhyGR1_FD_202135 | JGI IMG/M metagenome (GOLD analysis project Ga0308171, IMG submission 202135) | Phyllosphere microbial communities from UC Gill Tract Community Farm, Albany, California, United States - DLSLSG.R1 | ecosystem: Host-associated > Plants > Phyllosphere > Unclassified | place: USA... | reverse complement strand
CCCTCGAGCCGTCTGCCACTCCGCCGGAGCAGATCCGCAACTTCTGCATCATCGCTCACATCGACCACGGCAAGTCGACGTTGGCCGACCGCATGCTGCAGATCACCGGCGTCGTCAGCGACCGCGACATGCGGGCGCAGTACCTCGACCGCATGGACATCGAGCGCGAGCGCGGCATCACGATCAAGTCGCAGGCGGTCCGGATGCCGTGGGCCACCGCCGACGGCACGTTCGCCCTCAACATGATCGACACGCCCGGCCACGTCGACTTCACGTACGAGGTCAGCCGTTCGCTCGCCGCGTGCGAGGGGGCGATCCTCCTCGTCGATGCCGCTCAGGGCATCGAGGCGCAGACGCTCGCCAACCTCTACCTCGCGCTCGAGAACGATCTGACGATCATCCCGGTGCTGAACAAGATCGACCTGCCCGCCGCCGACCCCGACAAGTACGCGGCCGAGCTCGCCGGCCTCATCGGCGGCGACCCCGCCGACGTGCTGCGCGTCAGCGGCAAGACGGGCATGGGCGTCGAAGAGCTGCTCGACCTCATCGTCGAGAAGATCCCCGCCCCGGTGGGCCAGGCCAATGCGCCGGCCCGCGCCATGATCTTCGACTCGGTCTACGACGCCTACCGGGGTGTCGTGACGTACGTCCGCATGATCGACGGCTCCCTGCAGCCCCGCGAGCGCCTGCAGATGATGTCGACCGGCGCGACGCACGAGGCTCTCGAGATCGGTGTCTCCAGCCCCGAGCCCGTCCCCACCAAGGGTCTCGGCGTCGGTGAGGTCGGGTACCTCATCACCGGCGTGAAAGACGTGCGCCAGTCGAAGGTCGGCGACACGATCACGACGCACCGCAAGCCCGCCACCGACGCACTGCCCGGCTACACCGACCCGAAGCCCATGGTCTTCTCGGGCATCTACCCGATCGACGGAAGCGACTACGCCGAGCTGCGCGAAGCCCTCGACAAGCTCAAGCTCTCCGACGCGTCGCTGCAGTACGAGCCCGAGACCTCGGTGGCCCTCGGCTTCGGTTTCCGCGCCGGCTTCCTCGGCCTGCTGCACCTCGAGATCATCACCGAGCGCCTGTCGCGCGAGTTCGGCCTCGACCTCATCACCACAGCTCCCTCGGTGACGTACGAGGTCACCACCGACACCGGCGAGACCGTCTCGGTCACGAACCCCAGCGAGTACCCCGACGGCCGCGTCGCCTCGGTGTCGGAGCCGATCGTCAAGGTCGGCATCCTGCTCCCGAAGGACTACGTCGGCACCGTCATGGAGCTCTGCCAGTCGCGCCGCGGCACCCTGCTCGGCATGGAGTACCTCAGCGAAGACCGCGTCGAGCTGCGCTACCACATGCCCCTCGGTGAGATCGTCTTCGACTTCTTCGACCACCTGAAGTCGCGCACCCAGGGCTACGCGAGCCTCGACTACGAACCGGCCGGCCAGCAGACCGCGGACCTCGTGAAGGTCGACATCCTGCTCCAGGGCGAGAAGGTCGACGCGTTCAGCTCGATCGTGCACCGCGAGAAGGCCTACGCGTACGGCACGCTCATGGCCGAACGCCTGCGCAAACTCATCCCGCGCCAGCAGTTCGAAGTGCCCATCCAGGCGGCGATCGGCGCCCGCATCATTGCGCGCGAGACCATCCGCGCGATCCGCAAGGACGTGCTCGCCAAGTGCTACGGCGGTGACATCACCCGCAAGCGCAAGCTCCTCGAAAAGCAGAAAGAGGGCAAGAAGCGCATGAAGATGGTGGGCCGCGTCGAGGTTCCCCAGGAGGCGTTCATCGCCGCCCTGTCGGGAGACGTCGAGGCGAAGAAATAACGACCGAATCGAGAGGGAGATCATGCGACGGCAGAACTTCACCGACGACACGGTCGACTACGCGGCGGTCGGCGCCACCCAGGCGCCCGACCTCATGCAGTACCCGCCGGAGCATTCCGTGCCCGCCGAGGACGCGTGGCGCATCGGCAGCGGCGAGGAGCGTTTCGCCGCAGCGAGCGAGCTGCTGCTGTCGTGGGCGCCGCTGCGGTCGGGCGATCTGAGCATCAGCGATGTGCGCCCGGCATCCGGAGGCGGGTACTCCGGCGTCGGCTTCGACGCCGAGGGCGCCCCCGTCGCCCCCAGCAGCCTCGAGCCGGAGCAGCGGTTCGCCGTCGACGGCACGCCCTTCGTCAGCCCGGGCGCGGGCGTGCGGCTGCACGGCAAGGTCGACGGCCACCGCGCCGACGCCGAGCTGCGCGTGATCTCCGTGTTCGAAGAGCCGCGCCGCGTCGGGTTCATCCTCGGCACCGTCGGCCACTCGATCGTCAGCGGCGAGGAGCTCTTCGTGATCGAGTGGCGCGACAACGACGAGGTGTGGTTCGTCGTCCGGGCCTTCGACCGCCCGACGGTGCCGTCCTACCGCCTGTTCGCGAGCCGCCTCCGCCGCCGCCGGCGCGCGCTCTTCACGCAGTACCTGCGCGCGATCTCTCCGCTGTACACGTCCTGATGGGCGGGCCCCTACCCCTCGGAGACCCCGCACCCGCCGACGGACACCTGCCCGCCGACCTGACGATCGACCCGTCGACCGACTTCGGCGTGTACCTCCACGTGCCGTTCTGCCGCGTCCGCTGCGGGTACTGCGACTTCAACACCTACACCGCGAGCGAGCTCCGCGGCGCCCGGCAGGACGACTTCGCCGACACGCTCGCCGCCGAGGTGCGCCTGGCGGGTCGGGTGATGGATGCCGCGGGCGGCCGCCGCGTGGCATCCACCGTCTTCCTCGGAGGCGGCACGCCGACGCTGCTCCCGCCCGGCGACCTCGCGAGGATGCTTGACGCGGTGCGCGCGGAGTTCGGGATCGCGGACGGAGCCGAGGTCACGGTCGAGGCGAACCCCGACACGGTCGACGACGCGGTGATGGAGACGCTCGCGGCAGCGGGGGTCACGCGGGTGTCGATCGGCATGCAGTCCGCCCGCCCTCATGTCCTCGCCGCTCTCGATCGCACCCACGATCCGGCCAACGTCGCCACCGCCGTCGCCGCCGCGCGGCGCGCGGGACTCGACGTGTCGCTCGATCTCATCTACGGCGCACCGGGGGAGTCGCTCGACGACTGGCGCGCGTCGCTCGAGGCCGCCGCGGTGCTCGAACCCGACCACATCTCGGCGTACGCGCTGATCGTCGAGGACGGCACGAAACTCGCGCGACAGATCCGCTCGGGCGCGGTCGCCGAGCCCTCCGACGATCTCCAGGCCGACATGTACGAACTGGCCGACGAGCTCCTCGCCGACGCCGGGTACGACTGGTACGAGGTGTCGAACTGGTCGCGCGGCGTTCCGCACCGCTCGCGCCACAACCTCGCCTACTGGCGCGGCACCGACTGGTGGGGCTTCGGCCCGGGCGCGCACAGTCACGTGGCGGGCCTGCGCTGGTGGAACGTCAAGCATCCCGCGGCGTACGCGCAGCGTCTGGCCGCCGAGGAGTCCCCGGCCGCGGCCCGCGAACGGCCCGACGAGACCGCCCGTCGCCTCGAGTCGGTGCTCCTGCGCAGCCGGATCCGCGAGGGGCTCGCGGTGTCCGAGCTGCTCGGCGAGGGCCGCAAGGCCGTGGCATCCCTCATCGCCGACGGTCTCGTCGAGGGTCCGGATGCCGTGCGCGGGCGCATCGTCCTGACCCGGCGGGGCCGCCTGCTCGCGGATGCCGTGGTGCGGGCGCTGACGGCCTGAGACCCGAATCCCGCCGCGGCCCCTACCCAGCGGACTCGGCCCAGGTCCCTGAGCCTGTCGAAGGGACCGAACCACGCGGACACCCCGCTCCACGACGCGGTCGCACCCATCGCGTAGAATTGGCACTCAGTCGAGTCGAGTGCCAAACGGGAGGAGCAGCTCATGGTGTCGGAACGCGGCCTTCAGGTGCTCCGCGCGATCGTGCAGGACTACGTCGACACGCGCGAGCCGGTCGGCAGCAAGGCCATCGTGGACCGCCACGCCTTCGGGGTGTCGGCGGCGACCATCCGCAACGACATGGCTCTCCTCGAAGACGAGGACCTCATCGTCGCCCCGCACACCTCGTCGGGGCGCGTCCCCACCGACAAGGGCTATCGCGTCTTCGTCGACCACCTGGCCGAGTTGCGTCCGCTCTCGAGTGCGCAACGCAGCGCGATCACCTCCTTCCTCGACCAGGCCGGTGATCTCGACGATCTGCTCGCACGCACCGTGCGCGCCCTCACGCAGCTGACCGGCCAGGTCGCGATCGTGCAGTACCCGTCTTTCGCGCGCGCCAACGTCACGCACGTCGAGCTCGTGGCCCTCGGCGGGCCGCGCGTGCTCGTCATCCTCGTCACCGACACCGGTCGCGTGTCGCAGCGCATCGCCCTCGTCCCCGCCGAACCGGGCGAGACCGAGATCGTCCAGTTGCGCGCGCGAGTCGGCGCGGCGTTGGTCGGCCGCAGCGTCGCCGACTGCGTCCAGCGGGTCGCCGAGGCCGTCGCCGACGGCCCGCGCCCCGGGATGCTCCTGGACGCGATCGCCGATGCCGTGCTTCGCGTGGTGGGCGAAGAGCTCGAGGAGTTCCGTCAGGACCGTCTGGTGATGGCCGGCGCCGCCACCCTCGCCAAGCGCGAACAGGATTTCCGCGGCAGCATCTACCCGTTGCTCGAGGCGATCGAGGAGCAGGTGACGCTCCTGCGCCTGATGAGCGAGATGGTCGCGGACGACAAGGGCCTCTCGGCCAGCATCGGCCGCGAGAACGAGCCCTTCGGTCTCGTCGAGGCGTCTGTCCTCGCCAGCCGGTACGACGGATCGACGGGCGGCGCTCGTGTCGGTCTGCTCGGGCCCACGCGCATGGACTACTCCTCTAACCTCGCGGCGGTTCGCGCCGTCGCGCACTATCTGACCCGGATGCTCGAAGACGACGACAGCGCGCGCTGAGTACGAGCACGACGGACACCCCACCGAGAACGACCCCGCGCAAGCGGACAGGAAGGCGATTGTGGCTGACCACTACGAGGTCCTGGGCGTCGAGCGCGACGCCAGCCCCGAAGACATCAAGAAGGCGTACCGACGCCTGGCGCGCCAACTCCACCCCGATGTGAACCCCGGCGAAGACGCGTCCGAGCGCTTCAAGCTCGTCACCCACGCCTATGACGTGCTGAGCGACCCCGAGCAGCGCCGTCGTTACGACATGGGCGGCGACCAGAACCCGTTCGGCGGCGGGGGAGCGGGCGGCTTCGGCGGTTTCAGCGACATCTTCGAGACGTTCTTCGGCGGCGCCCAGGGCGGCGGCGGTCGCGGACCTCGCCCCCGTTCGCGCCGTGAGCGCGGGCAGGACGCCCTCGTGCGCGTCACCCTCTCGCTCGGCGATGTCGTCTTCGGCGTGCACCGCGACCTCGAGGTCGACACCGCCGTGCTGTGCGAGACCTGCCAGGGCGCCTGCACGGCGCCGGGCACGAGCGAGGTCACGTGCGACATCTGCCACGGCTCGGGTCACGTGCAGCGCACCGTCCGCAGTCTTCTCGGCAACGTCGTGACCAGCCAGCCCTGCAACGTCTGCCAGGGGCACGGCACGACCATCCCCTACCCGTGCAACACCTGCCAGGGCCAGGGCCGCGTGCGCGCGCGTCGCACCGTCTCGGTCGACATCCCGGCCGGCGTCGAGTCGGGCCTGCGCCTGCAGCTCCCGGGCTCGGGCGAAGTCGGTCCCGCCGGCGGCCCGAACGGCGATCTCTACATCGAGGTCACCGTCGAGGCGCACGAGGCGTTCAGCCGCGAGGGCGACGACCTGCTCGCGACCTTGGAGGTCTCGATGCCGGATGCCATCCTCGGCACGACCACGACCATCGAGTCGCTCGACGGCAGCGTCGACCTCGAGGTGCGTCCCGGAGTCCAGTCCGGCGACGTGTTGACGATCAAGAACCGCGGCATCACCCCGCTGCGAGGAAGCCAGCGCGGCGATCTGAAGGTCGGCGTACAGGTGGTCACGCCCACGCGGCTCGACCACCGGGACCGTGCCCTCATCGAAGAGTTCGCGAAGCGCACGAAGGCTCCCAAGCCGCGCCTCGCCGAGCACCAGCAGGGCATGTTCGCGAAGTTCCGCGACCGCTTCCGGCACTGACCGTGGCCCTGCATTTCGTCACCGACGCCGCGGCATCCGCTCAGCCCGGCGACGTCGTCGAACTGACCGGTGCCGAGGCGCACCATGCGTCGGCGGTGCGTCGCGTGCGCATCGACGAAGCGGTGACCCTCGGCGACGGTCACGGCACCTGGCTCTCGGGCCTCGTGACCGCCGCGTCGCCGAAGCAGGTCGACGTCCGTGTCACCGGCCGCGACGAGGTGCCTGCGCCGAGCCCGCGCTTCGTACTCGTCCAGGCCCTCGCCAAGGGCGACCGCGACGAGCTCGCCGTGCAGGCGGCGACCGAGCTCGGCGTCGACGCGATCGTGCCGTGGCAGGCGTCGCGGAGCGTGTCCCGCTGGGATGCCAAGGCCGAGAAGGGCCTCGCCCGCTGGCGGACCATCGTTCGCGAGGCCGCGAAGCAGGCGCATCGCGCCTGGATCCCCGAGGTCGAGGGGCTGGCGCGCACGGCCGACCTGGTCGGGCTCGCCGCGACGTCGCAGGTGTTCGTGCTCGAGCCATCGGCATCCGCTCGTCTCACCGCCGTCGCCACCGAGGCGTCGGACGGCCGCGACGTCGTTCTCGTGGTCGGCCCCGAGGGCGGGATCGCGCCCGAGGAGCTCGCGGTCCTCGAAGACGCCGGTGCGCGCCTCGTCCGCCTCGGCGAGACGGTGCTGCGCACCTCCACCGCCGGTGCCGCCGCCATCTCGGTGCTGTCCGCCGCTCACGGGCGCTGGTGATCGACCGGCCCGCGCAACCCGCCTTGCGTGTCGGAGCCCGTCGATAGACTGGACGCCATGACCGAACCGTCCATCTTCACGCGCATCCTGCAGGGTGAGATCCCGGCCGAGATCGTCGCCGAGACGGAGAACGTCTTCGCGATCCGCGACATCGCTCCGCAGGCTCCGGTGCATCTGCTGGTCATCCCCAAGACGGCGGAGTACCGCAACGTCGTCGAGCTGGCGGCCGGCGACCCCGATCTTCTGGCCGAGGTCATCGGCCTCGCGAACACCGTGGCCGCCGAGCACGCCGACGGCGACTTCCGTCTCGTCTTCAACACCGGCGAAGGTGCCGGTCAAACCGTTTTCCATGTGCACGCCCACGTCCTCGCGGGCGGCCTGAACGAAAAGAGCCTGGGTGGCTGATTCCCCCGAGAACAACGTCGTCGATCACATCGAGGTCGATGGCGTCGCCATGGTGCAGCTCCTCGGCCCGCAGGACCGACTCCTGCGCGTTGTCGAGAAAGAGCACCCCGAGGTCGACGTGCATGTGCGCGGCAACGAGGTCACCCTGTCGGGTGCCCCGGATGCCGTGCGCGCGGCGCGCGGCCTCGTCGACGAGCTGCTCGCGATGACCCGATCCGGCCACGGGCTCGACCCGGCGGATGTGTCGAGCTCGAACCGTATGCTGCGCTCCGAGGGCGGTCCGCGGCCGTCCGAGGTGATGGGCGAGGCGATCCTCTCCTCGCGCGGCAAGGTCATCCGCCCAAAGACCGCCGGGCAGAAGGCTTACGTCGACGCGATCGACGAGAGCACGATCGTCTTCGGCATCGGCCCCGCCGGTACCGGCAAGACCTACCTCGCGATGGCCAAGGCCGTGCAGGCGCTGCAGCGCAAAGAGGTCAGCCGCATCATCCTCACGCGTCCCGCGGTCGAGGCGGGGGAGCGTCTCGGATTCCTGCCGGGAACGCTGACCGACAAGATCGACCCGTACCTGCGCCCGCTCTACGACGCGCTCAACGAGATGATGGATCCCGAGATCGTCCCGAAGCTCATGGCGACGGGAACCATCGAGGTCGCACCGCTGGCGTACATGCGCGGCCGCACGCTGAACGACTCCTTCGTCGTGCTCGACGAGGCCCAGAACACCACGCCCGAGCAGATGAAGATGTTCCTCACCCGCCTCGGGTTCGGCACGCGCATGGTCGTCACCGGCGACATCACGCAGATCGACCTCCCGCAGGGTGCGTCGGGGCTGCGTCTGGTGACGCGGGTCCTGAGCAACGTCGACGACATCCACTTCTCCTACCTGACGAGCGACGACGTCGTTCGCCACACGCTGGTGGGCCGCATCGTCGACGCCTACAGCGAGTACGACGAGAAGCGGCTCGTCGCGCGGCGAGAGCGCGACGAAGCCACCGAGTTCGCCAACCGTGCGGAGCGACGCGGCCCCCGGGCCGCGGGTCCCCGCGATCACCTCCCGAGACGAAACCGCTCATGACGATCGAGATCAACAACGAATCCGGCTACGACATCGACGAGCAGGTCCTGCTCCGCCTGATGGAGTACAACCTCGCCGAGCTCCATGTGAGCGCCGACGCCGACGTGGCCATCGTGCTCGTCGACGAAGGCGCGATGGAATCGCTGCACGTGCAGTGGATGGACGAGCCCGGCCCCACCGACGTCCTGAGCTTCCCGATGGACGAGCTCCGGCCGGGCTCGGAAGACGCGCCGACCCCCGCCGGTCTCCTCGGCGACATCGTGCTCTGTCCCTCGGTTGCCGAGGCGCAGGCGATCACCGCTCAGCACTCGACGCAGGACGAGCTGATCCTCCTCACCACGCACGGCCTTCTCCACCTGCTCGGCTTCGACCACGCCGAGCCCGACGAGGAGCGCGAGATGTTCGGCCTGCAGCGCGAGCTCATCACCGGTTTCCAAGCCGTCGAGCGCCGCCGCCGCGCATGACCGAGGCCCTCCTCCTCGTCGCCGCGCTCCTGCTCGTCGCCTTCGGCGGGTTGATGGCGGCATCCGAAGCGGCCCTCGGAGTCACCTCACGCGCCGACCTGCTGGAGCTGGGCACGGCGGGGCGCAACGCCCGTGCCCTGCAGCGCATCGCCGACGACCCGAGCGCGCACGTGACGGCCGTGGGCTTCATCCGCGTGCTCGCCGAAACCACCGCCGCCGTGCTCGTGACCGCGGCGTTCGTGCTGCTGTTCGACAACATCTGGCTCGCGGTGGCGGCGGCGGCGGTCCTCATGACGGGGATCTCCTTCGTCGCCGTGGGAGCGAGTCCCCGTTCGGTCGGCCGCCAGCACGCGCGGGGACTCCTGAGCGGTGGCGCGCCCCTGATCCGCGGGATGCGCATCATCCTCGGCCCCCTTGCGCACGGTCTCGTGTCGGTGGGCAACAGGGTCACCCCGGGCCTGTCGCAGTCCACGTCGTTCGCCTCCGAGGAGCAGCTGCTCAGCATCATCGACGAAGCGGCCGAGAACGAGCTCATCGAGCAGGACGACCGCGAGCTCATCCATTCGGTCTTCGATTTCACCGACCGCTACGTCCGCGAGGTCATGGTCCCGCGCACCGACATGGTGACCGTGGATGCCACCGCCACCTCGCGAGAGGCTCTCGCCCTGTTCCTCGACAAGGGCGTCTCGCGCGTTCCCCTCGCGGACGACGAGGCCGACGATGTCGTCGGCATGCTGTACCTGAAAGACCTGGTCCAGTTTGGATTCCGCGACGAAGCGGGCTGGCGCGACGCGCCGATCCGCCGCATCGCCCGCCCGGCCGTGTTCGTGCCGGAGTCGATGAAGGCCGAGACGCTCCTACAGCAGATGAAGCGGGACGCCGTCCACGTGTGCCTCGCGGTCGACGAGTACGGCGGGATCTCGGGCCTGGTCACGCTCGAAGACCTCATCGAAGAGCTGGTCGGCGAGATCTCGGACGAGTACGACGCCCCGTCCACCGAGGTCGTGCCTCTCGATGACGGTCGCTACCGTGTGAACGCGCGACTCGGGCTCGACGAGGTGGGCGACCTGTTCGGCCTCGAGCTCGACGACGAAGACGTCGACTCGATCGGCGGGCTGCTGGGCAAAGCCCTCGGCCGCATCCCGCAGCCTGGCGCCACCGCCGAGCACTCCGGTCTCGTGATGACCGGCGGAGCATCGCGGGGCCGCAACCGCGGCATCGCGACGGTCATCGTGGAACGGGCAGAGACAGCGGACGACGACACCGACGCGGAGACCGCGCGCGAGAGGAACGACAGATGAGCGACACCCGATCCGGCTTCGTGACCTTCGTGGGGCGACCCAACGTCGGCAAGTCGACACTGACCAATGCCCTGGTGGGCGAGAAGGTCGCCATCACGAGCGACAAGCCGCAGACCACCCGGCGCGCGATTCGCGGGATCGTGAACCGTCCCGGCGGTCAGCTCGTCGTCGTCGACACCCCGGGCATCCACCGCCCCCGAACCCTTCTCGGACAGCGGCTGAACGACCTCGTCGAGCAGGTACTGGGAGACGTCGACGTCATCGCCTTCTGTGCACCCGCGACCGAGAAGGTCGGTCCCGGAGACCGCCGGATCGCCGAGTCGCTGTCGGGCTATCCGCGCGCGAAGAAGGTCGCGCTCGTCACGAAGACGGATGCCGCGACCCGCGATCAGATCACCGAGCGCCTCGTCGAGGTCGACGCGCTCCGCGAGGACTGGGCGGCCGTGATCCCGCTCTCCGCCGTGACGAACGACCAGCTCGACGTGCTGAGCGACGAGCTGCTGGCCCTCATGCCCGAGGGGCCGGCCCTGTACGACGCCGACATCACGACCGATGAGACCCTCGAGGACCGCATCGCCGAGATCATCCGCGAAGCGGCGCTGCACGGCGTGCGCGACGAGCTTCCGCACTCGATCGCCGTGACCATCGACGACGTCGCTCCGCGCGAGGGCAGCGACCTCACCGACGTATGGGCCAACATCATCGTCGAGCGCGACAGCCAAAAGGCCATCATCATCGGTCGCAAGGGTTCGCGCCTCGCCGACGTCGGTGCCCGGGCGCGCGCCGGCATCGAACCGCTCGTGGGCACCCGCGTGTACCTGTCGCTGCACGTCCGGGTCGCGAAAGAGTGGCAGCGCGACGCGAAGCAGCTCGGCCGACTCGGGTTCTGACCCATCCGGCCCTCTCGATGAAAGGCGCGTTCATGGCGAAGAGGTGGACGGCTCCGACTCCGGGGCCGATCGATTCGTGGAGCTTCGACGAGGTCGACGTCGCCCCTCCCGGCCCGGGGGAGGTGACCATCCGCGTTCGCGCGGCGGGCGTCAACCCCGCGGATGTCAAGCACGTCGCTCAGGCGCGCCCCGGCGCGACGTTCCCCGCGCCCATCGGGTACGAACTGTCGGGTGAGATTCTCGCCGTCGGTCCGGACGCCGTCGGTGGTGCCGGTGAGCTCGCCATCGGCGACGAGGTGGTCGCGTTCCGTGTCCAGGGCGCGTACGCGACCGAGATCACGGTGCCCTCGCGGGACGTCTTCGCGAAGCCCGCGGGGCTTTCACACTCCGAGGCGGCGAACCTCCTCCTCGCCGGCACCACCGCGGCCGAGATGATCCAGGTCACCCGCGTCACCGCCGGCGACACCGTTCTCCTGCACGCCGCGTCCGGGGCGGTGGGCGTGAGTCTGCTCCAGCAGGCGCGCGAGCTCGGCGTGCGTGTGATCGGGACGGTGAGCCCGGATGCCACCGACTCGGCCGACCGCGTTCGTCGCTACGGCGGCATCCCCGTCGCGTACGGCGAGGGGCTGCGCGAACGCGTGGAAGACGCCGCCGAAGGAGCGCCGATCGTCGCCGCGTGGGACGCCGTCGGCACCGATGAGGCCATCGACGTCTCGCTGGCGCTGGTCCGAGAGCGCGACCGCATCGTCACGATCGTCGACCCCGAGAGGGCGAAGCGCGACGGTTTCCTCTGGATCGCAGGCGCGCGCCCCGAGAGCGCCCGGTTCCGCGACATCGCGCGAGCGCGGGTGCTGGAGCTCGCGGCATCCGGGGTCCTCGAGGTGCCCCTCTCGCGCACGTACCCGCTCGCGGAGGCCGTCGAGGCGCTCCGCTTCGTCATGACCGGGCACCCCGGGGGCAAGGTCGCGCTGATCCCGTGACCGCGTCGCCGTTCGTCCTCCCTCCGCCACCCGCGCGGCTCGAGGTGGTGCGCGAGCGGGTGCTCCTCCGCCCGGTCGTTGACGCCGACCTCGAGGCGATGGTGCGCTACCGCGGAGACGCCGAGGTGTGCCGGTTCCTGCCGTTCGATCCGCAGACGCCGAATGACATCCGCGCCAGGATCGGTCACCTCTTCGGCGGCACGAGCCTCGAGGGGGAGCGCGGCGGAGTCGTCCTCGCGATCGAGGACAGGGCCGGCGGCGCGGTCATCGGCGACCTCGTGCTCTTCCATCTCGACCGCGACGCGGGCTCGGCCGAGGTCGGATGGGTCGTGAGTCCGGCGGCATCCGGTCGGGGGATGGCGACCGAGGCGGTGCGCGCCCTGATCGACACGGCGTTCGAGGTCTACGGGCTCCGCCGCCTGGTCGCGCGCATCGACGCCGCGAACGAGCGATCCCTCGCGCTCGCCGAGCGGGTGGGAATGCGCCGGGAGGCGCACCTCGTCGAGAACGCGTGGTTCAAGGGACGCTGGAGCGACGAGGTCGACTACGGCATCCTGTCGCGCGAGTGGGCGACGGGGGAGTGAACCGGTCCGCGCGAGGCTGGTACGATCGCAGAATGCGCTTCGGTGGTCTGCTTCTTCTTAGCTGCCGCGACGAGTCCTCGATCTAGGGCCATCCTCGTCGCGGAGCTCGTCGTCGGCCCCTCCTGATGCCCTTCCCGGGCGGGAACCACGAACAAGAGAAGCGACACACCATGAAGAACACCCAGAAGCCCACGTCCGCTCCGGTGCACAAGTACCGTCCCTTCCACGAGCAGATCCGGGTCGACCTGCCGGATCGCACGTGGCCGAGCAAGCGCATCGAGGTCGCCCCGCGCTGGTGCGCCGTCGACCTGCGCGACGGCAACCAGGCCCTGATCGATCCGATGAGCCCCGAGCGCAAGCGGGTCATGTTCGACCTGCTGGTCAAGATGGGCTACAAGGAAATCGAGGTCGGCTTCCCGAGCGCCAGCCAGACCGACTTCGACTTCGTCCGTCAGCTGATCGAAGAAGATCTGATCCCCGACGACGTCACCATCCAGGTGCTGACCCAGGCGCGCGAGCACCTGATCGCCCGCACGTACGAGGCGATCGCCGGTGCGAAGCAGGCGATCGTGCACCTGTACAACTCGACGTCCGTGCTCCAGCGCGAGGTCGTGTTCCGCACCGACCAGCAGGGCATCGTCGACATCGCCCTCGAGGGCGCGCGCCTGTGCAAGAAGTACGAGGCAACGGTCCCCGAGACCGAGGTGTACTACGAGTACTCGCCCGAGAGCTACACCGGCACCGAGCTCGAGTTCGCGCTGCGCATCTGCAACGAGGTGCTCGAGGTCTTCCAGCCGACGCCCGAGCGCAAGGTCATCCTGAACCTGCCCGCC
>Ga0308171_1003774_pt1 | contig 13372 bp, 12 predicted proteins | sample PhyGR1_FD_202135 | JGI IMG/M metagenome (GOLD analysis project Ga0308171, IMG submission 202135) | Phyllosphere microbial communities from UC Gill Tract Community Farm, Albany, California, United States - DLSLSG.R1 | ecosystem: Host-associated > Plants > Phyllosphere > Unclassified | place: USA... | reverse complement strand
TTTCTTTTACAAACCACCTTGTTTCGCAGTTTCTGAAGCGAACTGATCAGGTAAGGGCTGTCATTGTAGGGATTGACAAAATCTGAATTTCCAGATTCTTCTTGATAAACGTGATAGGTACTCTCGTTACTTGGCTTAATAAAATTTTTGTCGAAGATCATGGCTTTGCAGATTTAGAATTATCAATCAATAATGAAGTTGGTTTGAATTTTCATTATCAATTTTAAGACCAACTGTATTTTTCGTCAATAATATTGTGAAAATAGGATGTTGGAGATCATTGTGAAGATTGCTTTTAATTAATATCATAAATCAATTCATTTCAAGTTTAAAGTCAATACATTTGTGCCTTTAAAATTAAACAATGAAAATATTAGCATTTGGTGGAAGCAATGCCAAAGATTCGATCAATAAAACATTAGCAGGCTATGCGGCCAATCAATTTGCTGGCGCAGAAGTAGAAGTTCTGGATTTGAACGATTACGAAATGCCCATCTTCAGCACAGACAGACAAAATCAGGACGGAATCCCAGCTTTAGCTTTGACATTTGCTGAAAAAGTGGATGCAGCAGACCTGCTGATCATTTCTTTAGCTGAACACAACAGCACTTATACAGTAGCTTTTAAAAACGTCTTCGATTGGATATCAAGGATCAAAGACCGCAAGCATTTTGGAGAAAAACCAGTTTTCCTTTTAGCAACTGCGACTGGACCTGGTGGTGGAAAGAATGTGGTGGCAGCCTTCGAAGCTAGAGCACCTTTCAGTGGAGCAAGCGTCCTTCAAAGTTTCACTTTACCAAAATTTAAAGACAACTTCGATGCAGAAAAAGGCATTGTAAATGAGGAGAAAAAGGCTGAGTTCGAGGAAAAATTGACGGCTGTTAAAAACTTTTTCGCTTAACATTTTGGAAAATCATATTAAGAATGCGTAACTTTGCCATCAAATAAGGACAATGAAAATTCAACAAGTTCATTTCGAGAAATATCCTAATTCTTGCCAAGAGAATTACAAAAACACCTCTGAACTTGTGGACTAAAATAGCGGCCGACGATCTAAAAGATTGTCGGCTTTTTTGTTTTGCAATTTTGAAAAAGTAAGTTTGAAATAAATCTAGTAAATTCTGATATTCTTTCAGGCCTCAAAACCTGAAAGAGTTGATGAAGAGACAAAACAAGCCACAGCGTGGCGACCGATTTATTAGCATTGAATCTCAATGCAATGAATTTTAAAAAAAAACATCTGGTCTCGACCAATGATATAAAAATCTAAAAATGAGCAATACCTATAAATCCGCCGGAGTCGATAAAGAAGAAGGCTACAAAACAGTAGATAAGATCAAATCTGCCGTCGCCGAAACCCATAACAAAAATGTTCTCAACAATCTTGGAAGCTTTGGTGCTTTCTACGAGATCGCTGGTTATAAAAACCCGGTGTTGGTTTCTGGAACCGATGGCGTTGGAACAAAGCTGAAGATCGCTTTGGACACCAAACAATATGCCTCTATCGGCGTTGACTGTTTCGCAATGTGTGCGAACGATATTCTTTGTCACGGTGCAAAACCATTGTTTTTTCTGGATTATCTAGCTTGTGGAAAACTCGATTCTGAGATTGCAGCAGAGATTGTTCTCGGAATGGTAAAAGCTTGTAAAGACAACAATTGTGCATTGATCGGTGGCGAAACTGCGGAGATGCCTGGAATGTATCAGCCGGGCGACTACGACGTTGCAGGGTTTTGTGTCGGAATTGTAGAAAAAGACCAGATTATAGACGGTTCCAAGATCAAAAAAGGAAATAAGATCATTGTAATCCCAAGTTCAGGATTTCATTCCAACGGATTTTCTTTGGTGAGAAAAATATTCCCTGACTTCGAAGAAGAGTTTGAAGGAAAACCTTTGTACGAGACGCTTTTGGTCCCTACGAGATTGTACTATCAAGATATTCACAAAGTATTGGAAGAGGTTCCTGTTTGTGGTATCGCGCACATCACTGGTGGCGGATTGTACGAGAATGTTCCAAGGATCATCCCTGAAGGTCTTTGTGCAACAATCGATGCATCGAATATCAAAGTGCCATCTGTGATGTTGGAACTTGAAAAACGAGGCAATATTGCAAGAGAGGAAATGTTCGGAACCTTCAATATGGGCGTTGGAATGGTTCTCGTGACCGACGAAAATCACGTTGATAAAATCCTCGACCTTTTGGAAGACGCTTATGTAGTGGGAGAAATTACGGAAGGAAGCGAGAAAATAAAATTATCAATCTAGCAATTTAATAATGTATCAGTTTACCAATGACTTCATTGTTAGATTGTTAAACTGATACATTGTTACATTAATCAATGAAGAACATCACCATTTTAATTTCAGGTTCAGGAACCAATCTTCAAAGGATCATCGATTGCATTGATAACGGCGAGATCCGAAATGCAAGAATCATCCAGGTTGTTGCCGACAGAGAGTGTTACGGCCTCGAAAGAGCGCAGAAACATCAAATCCCGAATGAATTGATCAAACGTGGAAAGGACTTTGCCGAGAATCTGGAACAATCCATTCCAGAGAATACAGACTTGATTGTTTTAGCAGGTTTTCTATCTATTTTAAAACCGGAATTCTGTGAGAAATGGGAAGGAAAGATCATTAATATCCATCCAGCACTGTTGCCAAAATTTGGTGGAAAAGGAATGTGGGGACATCACGTTCACAATGCGGTCATTGAAGCAGGAGAAAAAGAAAGTGGAGCAAGCGTTCATTATGTGACCTCAGGAATTGATGAAGGCGAAGTAATTCTGCAAGGAAAATTTGAGATTGATAAAACTGACACCGCTGAAAAAGTGGCTGAAAAAGTTCATCTTGTTGAATACGATATTTTCCCGAAAGCCATTGATATGGTCTTGAATAAATGAAAATATTGAGTCAAAGTTAAAATTACATTTTAAATCGCAAAGTGCTTTAATGTAATGTGTTATAAATTTTATTTATAAATAACTTTAATTAAGAAAAGAAATCTAATAGCTCCGTTGGAGCGAACAATTAATAGAAATCCGGAGGTGAAAGAACCGGTAGATCACAGTTTGGATAAAACTGTAAAAAGTAAAATTTGAAAGAGAAGGTATGAGTAAAAAGAGAGCACTTATCAGCGTATCTGATAAAAGCGGTTTGGTGGATTTCGCAAGATTTCTCGAAGAACAGAACTATGAATTGATTTCCACTGGCGGAACATTCAAACATTTGAAAGACGCTGGTTTGAACCCAATTCAAATCGATGAAGTCACAGATTTTCCGGAAATGCTGGACGGCAGAGTGAAAACACTACACCCCAAAGTTCACGGCGGATTGTTGGCGGTTCGTTCCAACGAGGAACATATGAAAACCGTTCAGGAGTACGAAATCGGATTGATTGATATGGTCATCGTGAACCTTTATCCGTTTTTCGAAAACGTGAACAAAGAAATTTCTCTTGACGAAAAAGTAGAATTCATAGACATTGGTGGACCTTCTATGTTGCGTTCTGCAGCTAAGAATTTCAATTCAGTTGTGGTTCTTACGGATGTGAATGATTACGAGATCATCAAAAACGAAATGTCAGAAAATGGTGATTCGACCATCGAAACCAGAAAGAAATTGGCCGGAAAAGTGTTCAATCTGACTTCTGCTTATGATGCAGCGATTTCCAGAATGCTTTTGGATGAGGAATATCCAACTTATCTGAACGCCTCTTACAAAAAGGTTTCAGACTTGCGTTATGGCGAAAATCCACACCAGTCAGCAGCTTATTACACTTCGACTTTCGAAAATGGTGCAATGAAAGATTTCGAAATTTTGGGAGGTAAAGAATTGTCTTTCAATAATTTGAGAGATATGGATTTGTGTTGGAAAGTGGTAAATGAATTCAAAGATGAGTTGGCTTGTTGTGCTGTAAAACATTCTACGCCTTGTGGTGTTGCGGTCGGCACTTCAGCTTTGGAAACTTATGCGAAAACGTTTGAATGCGACCCTGTTTCTATCTTCGGCGGCATCATCGGAATGAATTATAAAGTAGATGCGGCAACGGCTGAGGAACTGAACAAAACTTTCTTAGAAATCGTGATGGCAACAGACTTTGACGAAGATGCTCTGGAAATCCTTAGAAAAAAGAAAAACCTTAGAATCATCAAAATCAAAAACCAAGTGACAGACAAACAAGCTTGGGTGAAAATTGATGGGGGAATGTTGGTTCAAAGCGCTGACGACCAATTCTCAGAAGATATTAAATTAGTGACAGAAACCGCTCCAACAGACGAACAAAGAAAAGCTTTGTTGTTCTCGCAAAGAGTGGTGAAGTATGTGAAATCCAACGCAATCGTGGTTTCAAACGGTGTTCAAGCCATCGGAATCGGTGGTGGACAAGTGAACAGGATTTGGGCAACACAACAAGCGATTGAAAGAGCCAAAGAGAAATTCGATGGCGAGTTGGTTTTGGCTTCGGATGCGTTTTTCCCTTTCCGCGATGTGGTAGATTTCTGCGCGCAGGAAGGCATCAAGGCGATTATTCAGCCAGGTGGAAGTATGAGAGACAATGATTCTATTGAAGCGGCGAATGAGCATCAAATCCCAATGTTGTTTACGGGAATGAGACATTTCTTGCATTGATATTAAATAGTTCTAAATTTTTGAGGAAACGTTGATTTACGTTGAATCTGCAGCCCGACTTGAGCGGAAATCCTTTTTTGCGTGTAATCAATTTCTAGTGAATTGGAAATCGTCTGCAAAAAAGATTGGGAGCGGAAGGCGGAAAAGCTGCCCTAAAAAAATTATAAAATAGGTTTCGACGAAGTCAAATAGCTGCCCAAATAAAATTGAATTTTTAGAATAAATAATAACCCTTTCAAAGTTTGACTTCGAAAGGGTTTTCTTTTTAATAATTAATAAAAATTAGACTCAAAAATTATCGTTAGTTTGATGGATTTAGAATTATGTTGAGATATTGATTTTTTGGTCAATTAATTTTAAATTAATGATAAAATTTCGGCTAAAAATTCATTTTGAATTCGAAATAATATTTACTTTTGGGACAAATTCTGGATATGAGTATTTTCAATGATACAAAGCTCGCATTTGCCGATAAAACGGATGCTCAGCTGAGAAAAGCGTATTGGATGTTCAAGGCCATCGAACAGCCTGCATTGACGAATATTGGCGTTTCACTGCTTAATTTCACCGTTAAGAACAATTTCCCGTTCGTGGACGGCATCGTGAAGCAAACTTTATTCGAGCAGTTTTGTGGTGGCGAAACCCGAGAGGAAAGTATGTCTGTGGTAAAACAGATGTTCAAACGTGGCGTTGGAAGCATTTTCGATTATTCGATTGAAGGAAAAGAAGAAGAGGAAGTTTTTGATGCAGTTTGCAAGGAAATCAAAGATATCATCAGGTTTTCTGTTGGTAATCCGGCGATTCCGTTTATCGTTTTCAAACCGACGGCTTTTGGGAGAATCGATATTTATGAAGAAGTGGGGAAAGGCAAAGAACTCACCACCAGCCAAAAAGAAGAATGGAATAGAGTAGTAACGCGTTTTGACGAAGTCTGCAAACTCTGCTTCGAGAACAACAAAAAAGTGATGGTGGACGCCGAAGAATCCTGGATGCAAGATGCGGCCGACCAACTTTGTGAGGAGATGATGGAAAAGTACAATCAGGAAAAACCCATCGTTTGGAACACCATCCAAATGTACAGAACCGGCCGTTTGGAATATATGAACGCGCATCTGGAAAGAGCTAAAGAAAAAGGCTATTTCATTGGTTATAAAATTGTTCGTGGTGCTTATATGGAGAAGGAAAGAAAACGTGCTGAGGAACAGAATTACCCAGACCCAATCCAGCCCAACAAACAGGCTTCCGACGATAATTACAACGCAGGAATTGATTTTGTGATGGCCAATCTTGATAAAGTTTCAGCGTTTTTCGGAACACACAACGAAAAATCCTCCGAATTGGTAATGGATAAAATGCAGGCCAACAATCTGGAGCACAACAATCCGCACATCTATTTTGGACAGCTTTACGGGATGAGTGATAACATTACTTATTACTTGGCGGACAAACATTACAATGTTGCCAAATATCTACCTTACGGCCCTGTGAAAGATGTTGTTCCATATCTTACAAGAAGAGCGCAGGAAAACACTTCTGTTGCCGGACAAACCGGACGCGAATTGGGACTGATTGATAAAGAATTGAAACGAAGAAAATCGAAATAGAAAAATCCGCTGTGAGGCGGATTTTTTTAATCAATAAACTAGGATTTATTTGCTTTTACAAAGTTTGCAAATTTGATTATTAAAAAAACAACTAATAAAAATAATGTAGAGATAAAAGAAATCGCACCTGCATCATTTCTAATTTTAATCCTCGCAATTTCAGGATAAAAATCCATTGCCCGATTGTGTTGTAAACATCTTATTTCATTATATATTTTATTTAACTCAACATTGGAAAAGTTAGTTTCGTTATCTCCCCAATAAGAGTTAAAGGATGTTTTAATTTCTTCTATAATCTCATTTTTCGATGATAGGAAAAATTCTAATTCATAATCTCTGGCAAGGAGATTACTTTTCTCAAGAAAAAAATATTCCTCACTTGATAATTGACAAAATTTATCAGTTGGATGTCCAAATTCTTTTAAATGATTTTCTATATTTTCTTCACATAATGATAAACCATTATCAAAATTGGAATTATTTGCCATAAAAAGATATAATAAAGCAAAAATAGAGAATCCAATCAATGTAAATATTCCAAAAAATTTAAGTACATAAATTGTGATATTTGCAATATTAGTCTTTACTTTTTTTTCAAATTTTGAATTTCCTTCAGGTGCTTGTGGAGCGATTGTAATTCCGAAATTATACTCATCTTTTAAGCTAGAAATTTTTTTCCATTTCTCTAATCCTTCAAACCAGACGTATGTGTTTTGATGAATATTAAACTTTCCAATATCATTGATTTTAATCGGACCCTTTTTAATGTCATTTTCTAAATAAAATAATTCCGAGATTTGCTTCATAAATTTTTTAAATGAAATTGTTATTAGTTTTTACTCTATTTCTTCTCCGCCTTCACAGCCTGTCTCGCTAACAATTTCCAACCACTTTTAGTCTTAGACCAAACGTATAAAATATCCAAATTCACTTCGCCTGGTTCTTTTCCAAGGTCAGCTGTTTTTCCGTACAAATGATTGCGGACAATCGCTGTTTTATCGACAATTTGGATAGATTGGTTTGTGTTTTCGATAGTCAGGAAATCGGATTGTTTGCTGACCAGTTTTTCTACAAATTCGGTTGCGTTGTCGATGTGTCCGTTGGAATGTCCGTAAGTGAGTTCGGGGAGAATTAGAGATTCTAAAACTGTTTTGTCACCACTTATCATTGCTAGTCTCAATTTTTCTGAAGCGTCAATAACAGCTTGTTGGTCATTGTTTTTCTGTGCAAACATCATTGATACGGTTAAAAAGCTGAATGCTATTAATAATTTCTTGATCATAATTATAATATTAATTTCTAATTCAAAGATAATGAAGTTTCCTGTGAATTCTTATTGAACTTATTTTCTATCTTTATTTGATAAATTATTTAGATTTTGAATCCAATTCTTGATATCGTCATCCGTTCGCTTGCTGTTTACTTTTTTATGGTCATTGCCGTAAGGGTTTTCGGGAAAAATCAATTGTCACAACTCAATGCTGGTGATGTGATTTTGTTATTATTAATTAGCAACGCGGTTCAGAATGCGATGGTTGGTCCCAATAATACTTTGATCGGTGGAATTGTCGCTGCCTTGGTGTTATTTGTAGCGAATTTTATTGTCAAGAAATTTATCTTCAAAAACAAATTCATCAAAGAACTGATAGAAGACCATCCTTATATTTTGGTAAAAGATGGGAAGGTTTTTCCAGATGTTCTGAAGAAAGTTCAAATCTCGGAAGACGAACTGGAAGAATCCATTCATGAGCACGGCATAGAAACTATTTCTGAAGTGAAGCTGGCGATTCTGGAAGTTGATGGTAATATCAGCGTGGTATCAATTGATAAAGACAGTCATCAAACGCATTATTCCAGACACAAGACGAGAATTAAGCGGAAATTTAACCCATAAAAAAAGGCCGGAAAATTCCAGCCTTAAAATATTTTTCTAAAAATATTGTAAATGATCTCTACTACATCAGTAAACAGATTGTCATTTCCAACACTTTTCAAATCCTTATAACCTTTTCTTCTATCTTTGAATTTTTTGCTTTTCAAATTCCTGTCTATATTCAATAATTCAAACATAGACAGACCAAATCCAACTATAAAAAGTATAATCAGCAAGAAAGTTTGTAAGGTTTCGTTCATTTGATTTTGTTATGTTTCTTGGTGAAATTTGCTCAAATTTAATATTTAAGCCAATATCGTGACTCCTTTTTCAACAAGGTCGTAAATCGTATTCTTTGCACTGTCAGGCTTTACATTCACGGCTTTCGTTCCGTTGAAGTGCAGACAAGTGACAAACCCAGCATTGAAAGCATCGATCGCTGTAAACTTCACGCAATAATCCAAAGCCAAACCAACAATCTCAACCAATTGGATGTCGTGATATTTCAAATAATCTTCCAATCCCGTTTTCATAAAATGATTGTTGTCCTGAAAACCACTGTAGCTGTCGATCTCAACATTTTTACCTTTTTGGATGACGTGCGTCACTTTTTCACGATTCAAATCTTTGTGGAATTCGGCTCCGAAAGTTCCCTGAATACAATGGTCTGGCCACATGAATTGGGAAACACCATTTAGATTGATTGTCTCGCCAACGTTTTTTCCATTGTTGGACGCGAAACTTTTATGATCTGCAGGATGCCAATCTTGGGTGAGAATGATCTCGTCATATTGATTGTCCTCAATCAGACCATTGATGTATGGAATGATGCTGTTTGCTTCTGGAACTGCCAAAGCGCCACCTTCGCAAAAGTCGTTTTGCACGTCAACTATGATTAATGCTTTCTTCATGTTATTACTTTTTGATGATAGGTTTTAAAATACAAATTGCCATTCTGAAAGAATCTTGCCAATGATGAAATTAGCGTTCAGATTCCTGCGGAATGACAATTTGACTTATTTTATTTGAAGATTATCCTAAATATGGATATTTGTAATCTTTTGGAGAGACAAAAGTTTCTTTGATACTTCTTACGGAAACCCAACGTGTCAAGTTCATTTTAGAACCTGCTTTGTCATTGGTTCCTGATGCTCTAGATCCTCCGAATGGTTGCTGACCAACGACTGCACCTGTAGGTTTGTCATTAATGTAGAAGTTTCCAGAGGCGTTTTCCAAAGCTTTGTAAGCCTCATCAATTGCATATCTGTCTTGTGCAAAAATAGATCCAGTCAAAGAATATTGAGTGGAAGTATCAACCAACTTCAAAGTATCTTCCCAATTCTCATCTTCGTAAACAAAAACGGTAAGGATCGGGCCGAAGATCTCTTCCACAATACTTTCGTAATAAGGATTGATAGTTTCTATAACGGTTGGATGTACGAACCAACCTTTTTTATCGTCATATTTTCCACCGATTACAACTGTTGCGTCATTTGCTGCTTCAGCTCTGTCGATATAACCTTTGCATTTTTCGAAAGAATTCTTGTCGATAACGGCATTTACGAAGTTTGAAGGGTCTTCTGGAGAACCTATTTTGATGGTTTTCATTTGAGCTTCCATCACTGCTTTTACTTCATTCCAAAGGGATTTTGGGACGTAAGCTCTAGAAGCTGCAGAACATTTTTGACCTTGATATTCGAAAGAACCTCTTACCAAACCTGTTGCAACCGCTTCGATATTTGCAGATGGATGAACCATCACGAAGTCTTTTCCACCAGTTTCTCCAACGATTCTTGGGTAAGATTTGTAGTTGTGAATATTGTCACCGATCATTTTCCACATGCCTTGGAATACTTTTGTGGAACCTGTGAAATGAAGACCTGCAAATTCTGGATGCGCCAAAACTTTTTCAGCAGTTTCTTTTCCGTCAGTAAAGATCATATTGATAACGCCGTCTGGAAGTCCAGCTTCTTTCAAAACGTCCATGATCACTTTCGCAGAATAGATCTGTTTGTCAGATGGTTTCCATACAACCACATTTCCCATCATCGCCATACAAGCTGGCAAGTTTCCTGAGATCGCTGTAAAGTTGAAAGGCGTCACCGCGAAACAGAAACCTTCCAAAGGTCTGTATTCAACGCGGTTCCAGATTCCGGCATCAGAAACTGGCTGCTCAGAATAAAGATCCGTCATGAATTCTACATTGAAACGCAAGAAATCTATGAACTCACAAGCCGCGTCGATCTCAGCCTGATGAACGTTTTTGGATTGTCCGATCATGGTTGCAGCGTTGATGACATCTCTGTAAGGTCCGGCTAAAAGGTCAGCTGCCTTCAAGAATATCGCAGCTCTGTGTTCCCAGCCTAATGCGTTCCATTTGCTTTTTGCATCAAGAGCAGATTCGATCGCTTGATCCACATGTGACATATCACCTTCGTAATAGAATCCGAAATCGTGCTGATGGTCCTGAGGCGAGCTTAATTTTATTTTTTTATCTGTTTTGATATCTTTTCCACCGATCACCATTGGGATCTCGGTTTTTTCTTTCCACATCTTTTTGTAAGTAGAAATAAGGCTTTTTACCTCGTCAGAACCTGGTACATAAGAATTAACGGGTTCGTTTTGTGCAAAAGGCACTTGAGAAATGGCTTTAGACATAAATTTAAATTTTTAATTTTCACAAATTTACAACCAAAAATAATAATGCTGAAATAAATTCAGCTTTAAAATTGATTTGATGTCATTGCTATTTTGAATAATTCAAAAAATAAAAATTACATGTAAAAAAAATAAATTATGAATATCAAATTACTTTTAAAAAGATAATTCGACCACTGTAAAATATATAGACTATTTCATATTCTAATTCTTATTGCGCTATCTAGTTGTACTGAACCGACTGACGTTGGCGAAATCTCCAATGGCACTTTTGTGTATCAGAATGATTTGGAATTGCCCCTTAAAGTCATCAATTACCGCGGTGGTGAAGTGTTTGAAAGAACCATCTTAGCTTCTAGATCTTTGAACCGCTCTATCAATTCAAAATACAATTTTTTGAAGATAAAAATCTAACAATGACGTTTCCTAAAAATAACTATTCTGAAAAAAAGACATCTTCACTTCTCAAGATCTGAATGCCGCTATTTCGTGCATTGGTAATTGTTAGTAGTGTTTTACAAATTCATAAATAGAAATGTTGATATTGAGATTTAATTAATGGTAATATTGTTTGAAAAGAACCTCTTATTTATCATTAGCATGTGACATTTCTTATCAATTATAAATTAAAATTTTGTTTTTATCAATATTTGAACAGTTGAATTTATTGAAATTGAATTATTATATATATAAAATACCTTTGTGGTAGGACGATGTTATTATGTAATATGAATGTAAAATTTTGATTAAAAATATTAAAATTCAATAATTTAAAAGTGATTTTTTATAAGTATTTCATTTTTTTTTAAATCTTTCTTTGTCTATATTTCAAATGTTAAAATTAACAGTAATCGATGCAATTTGGAAAACATTTCCTATTTTTGGTCTATCAACAATTTAAAATTAAAAGATTATGATTAAAAAATTACTTTTTGTTTCAACTTTAGCATTTGGGTTTGCAAATGCACAAACAACTTTGTTTGAAGATGATTTTGACTCTTATACCGCTCCTGCCAATGTAGGAAAAGGTACTACGATTCCAGCTGGATTTACTTCTTATGACGTAAATGCAGATACATACAACTGGGGATTATCCAAGGCGGCTGACTGGACACAACCAATGGGAGATTACTACAGTGGTAATTTTTTAATTTCTGCTTCTTATATTACCGGAGTTGGTGATAATATTCCAGTAAACGCGGATAACATCATTGTATTACCCCTAATTTCCATCCCAGCAGAGGCAACTGGAGTTAGTTTAAATTATTTGATCGGTTCGGGAACGGATCCCGATTATTTTGCTGAGACTTATGATGTTATAGTAACAACAGTAAATTCACAGGCTGCTATAATAGCAGCTACTCCTATCTATACTGAAACATTGCCTGAACAGGGAGCAGCAAATCATACTATATCGTTGGATGCTTATATTGGACAAAATATTTACATCTCTTTTCATCACAGAAATACTTATGATCAATTTGTATTGGTTTTGGATGACGTGTCAGTTAAGACAACTAATACATTAGCTGTATCTGACGTCAACAAGAAATCAGTTTCTATCTATCCAAACCCAACTACAGAAGTATTGAACTTGAATGTTAATGCTAAAGTTAACTCTGCAGACATCTACGATCTTTCTGGTAAATTGGTAAGAAACGTAACTGTAGCTTCTGATAACAAAGTAAACGTTAAGGATCTAAGAAACGGAACTTATGTATTGAAAGTGAATACTGAAGCAGGTTCTACTTCTCATAAATTCATCAAAAAATAATATTTTAAAAATATCGTTTTTAAAACCTTCCATTCATTTGGGAGGTTTTTTTGTTTAAGATCAATTTGTAATCTTTAATTTTATAAGATGATAAATTTTGTCCTGATCATTGTTTGTATTGCTGCCGGAATGGTATTCAAATCGACCAAGACCATCCATCCAGATGCGCACAAAGGCATCAATACTTGGATCATCTATCTTGGTTTGCCAGCAGTTTCATTCAAATATCTGCCAAAAGTAGAGTGGTCGCTAGAAATGCTCTTTCCAATTTTGAGCACCGTTCTTATAGCCTTTGGAAGTTGGGCGTTCATGATGTTCTACAGCCGGATAAAAAACTATTCGGCACGGTCAAGAAGTACATTGGAACTTGGAAGTGGTTATAGTAATACATCTTTCATTGGATTTCCTTTGATTGCCGCATTTTATGGTGAGCAATATCTCAGCATAGCCATCATTTGTGATCAGACGATGTTCTTTATGCTTTCCACAATGGGAATAGTTGCTGCTGTGAAAGGTGGGAGCAGATCATGCAAGGTAAGTTCGAGATTCATCTTGAAACGTCTTTTCACTTTTCCACCATTTTTAGGTTGTATCAGTGCATTGGTTTTACCCCAATTGATCAATTTAGATTTTGCGACACCATTATTTGATAAACTGGCTGCGACCGTTATTCCACTGGCTTTGTTTTCTGTAGGGCTACAATTGAAATTCGGTGCTTGGAGGAAGCTGATTCCGCAGATCTCAACATCGTTGCTTTACAAATTGATCCTTGCGCCGGTCATGATATTAGTACTTGCAGTGATCTTCGGCATCCAAGGTGATATTGCCAAGATC
>Ga0308171_1003772_pt1 | contig 13375 bp, 12 predicted proteins | sample PhyGR1_FD_202135 | JGI IMG/M metagenome (GOLD analysis project Ga0308171, IMG submission 202135) | Phyllosphere microbial communities from UC Gill Tract Community Farm, Albany, California, United States - DLSLSG.R1 | ecosystem: Host-associated > Plants > Phyllosphere > Unclassified | place: USA... | reverse complement strand
GCGGCGAAGCTCTTGCGCAGCTTCTGGAGCTTGGGCGGGATCACCGCCATGCAATAGGGGTTGGAGCGTCCCGAGGTTTCCCAATAATCCTGGTGATAATCCTCCGCCGGATACCATTCGGCCATCGGCTCGATCGTGGTGACGATCGGCTTGTCGCTGCCGTCCTGCGCGCGCGCCTTCGCCGCCACCATCGCGGCCTCCTGCGCCTCGTCGGCCGGGAACATCGCCGAGCGATATTGCGTGCCCACGTCATTGCCCTGGCGGTTCAGCTGCGTCGGGTCATGCGTCGCGAAATAGATGTCGAGCAGATCGTCCAGCGCCAGCTGCTCGGGGTCGAAACCGATACGGATCGCCTCGGCATGGCCGGTGTCGCCGCCGCACACCTGCTTGTAGGTCGGGTTGGGCACGGTCCCGCCGATATAGCCGCTCTCGACCGACTCGACCCCGATCACGTCCTTGAACACCGCCTCGGTGCACCAGAAACATCCGCCGGCCAGCGTCACATATTCGGTCACTCGGAATCTCCTTGTCGTCTTGTGTGCCTAGATAGGAAGGCGCTAGGCGACGACAATCCAAGGCTTTGGGACAAAAGATGATGGCGACGATCGACGGCAAGGTGATGGTGACCGGCGGCGCCGGCTATATCGGCAGCCATGCCGTGCTGGCGCTGCTGGATGCGGGCTATGAGGTCGTCGTGCTCGACAATCTCGTCACCGGCTTCGACTGGGCGGTCGATCCCCGCGCCTCGCTGGTCGTCGCCAATGTCGCCGACGACGAAGCGGTGCGCGCCGCGATCCGCGAGCATGGCGTGCGCGCGATCATGCACTTCGCCGGTTCGGTCGTGGTGCCCGAGTCGGTCACCGACCCGCTCAAATATTATCGCAACAACACCGCCGCCAGCCGTTCGCTGATCGAAAGCGCGGTGGCCGAGGGCGTGGCGCATTTCATCTTCTCCTCGACCGCCGCCACCTATGGCACACCTGAAAAAGTGCCCGTGTCGGAAAGCGATCCCAAGGCGCCGATCAATCCCTATGGCATGTCCAAGCTGATGACCGAGATCATGCTGAAGGACGTCGCCGCCGCGCATCCGATCAACTATTGCGCGCTGCGCTATTTCAACGTGGCGGGGGCCGATCCGCAGGGCCGCTCGGGCCAGTCGACGGTCGGCGCGACCCATCTCATCAAGATCGCGGTCGAGGCGGCGATCGGCAAGCGTGAGGCGGTCGGCGTCTATGGCACCGACTTCGCGACCCGCGACGGCACCGGCGTGCGCGACTATATCCATGTCTCCGACCTCGCCGCCGCGCATGTCGCCGCGCTGGAGCTGCTGGTCGCCCAGCCGGGCGAGAGCCACACGCTGAACTGCGGCTATGGCCGCGGCTTCTCGGTCCTCGAGGTGCTCGACGCGGTCGACCGGGTGACGAACCTGACCATCGAGCGCCGGATGGAGGGCCGCCGCGCGGGCGATCCCGCGGAACTGGTCGCCGACAACAGCGCGATCCTGGCGGCGCTGCCCTGGCGCCCGCAGCGCGACGACCTCGACGGCATCGTCCGCGACGCGCTGGCCTGGGAGCGCAAGCTGGCCGAAATGGGCCGCTGACGCCGATGCGGCTGCGTTCGCTCCTGTTCGTGCCGGGCGACCAGCCCAGCCTGATGGCCAAGGCGCTGCGGACGGAGGCGGACGCGCTGATCCTCGACCTGGAGGATTCGGTCGCGACCCATGCCAAGCCGGCGGCGCGCGAGGCTGTCGCCCGGTTCCTGTCCGCCCCGCGCGAGACGGACAAGGCGATCTTCGTCCGGATCAACCCGGTCGACGGCCCCCTGGCCGCCGACGATCTCGCCATCATCCTGCCCGCGCGTCCCGACGGCCTCGTCCTGCCCAAGGCGGAGGGGCTGGCTAGCCTGGACGCGCTGGCGGCGCTGGGGGTGGCGGACATCCCCGTCCTGCCCATCACCACCGAGACCCCGGCGGCGATCTTCCGGCTGGGCGACTATGCGGGCGCGCGCCTGCCGCTCGCCGGGTTGACCTGGGGCGCGGAGGACCTGCCCGCCGCGATCGGTGCCACGACCGCGCGCCAGGCCGATGGCGGCTATACCGCCCCCTATCAGCTGGCCCGTTCGCTGACCCTGTTCGGGGCGCATGCGGCGGGCGTCGCGGCGATCGAGACGGTCTATCCCGATTTCGGCGACTCGGAGGGGCTGGCCGATTATGCCGCGCGCGGGCGGCGCGACGGCTTTACCGGCATGATGGCGATCCATCCCCGACAGGTGCCGGTGATCAACGCCGCCTTCACCCCGACCCCCGAAGAGGTGATCCGGGCGCAGGCGATCGTCGACCTGTTCGCGGCGAACCCCGGCGCGGGGGTGCTCCAGCTCGACGGCAAGATGCTCGATGCGCCGCACCTGAAGGCGGCGCAGCGGCTATTGGCGCGCGCCGCGCCGTGACTCGCGGGCGGCGGCGGTCGCCCACCACCAGCCCAACGCCCAGAGCGTTCCGAAACACCATCCGGCGGCCACGTCGGACGGCCAGTGCACGCCCAGATAGACGCGGCTGACCCCGATCATCCCGACCAGCAGCACCGCCAGGATCACGATCATGTGGCGCACCCGCCGCTCCTGCGTCACCTGCGTCGCGAGCGCGGCCAGCGTCAGATAGACCATCGCGCTGCCCGCCGCATGGCCGCTGGGAAAGCTGGCATTGGACACGTCGACCCAGTGCGGCACCAGATCGGGCCGCGCCCGCGCGACGATCGTCTTGACCAGGGTCACCGCCATGCCCCCGCTGATCCCCGCCGCCGCCGTGGCGATCGCGGTCAGCCACAGCCGACGCGCGGCCAGCAGCGATACGGCCCCCGCCATGATGAGGATCAGCACCGGCACGCTGCCCAGCGCGGTGACATCGACCGCCGCCCGCATCAACGCGCGCGACTGGCCATGCGCGCGCAGCCCGGTCAGAATTGCCCGATCCCAGGCAAAGGGCCAGTGATCGATCAGCAGGCCCAGAATCAGCAGAAGCGCCAGCGCCGTTGCGCCCGCGGCGGCACCGCGCAACGCCAGCGGCATGGTCGAGGGTCGAATACCGGGTTCGCTCAACATAGACGCGGGGCGCATATCGGGGACGGGGTTCGGGTCTGTCATAGGAGGGTGCTGATCGTGCCATCTCCCTGGCAAGGCAAGGGGAAATGCCCGATTTCCGGGCCTGGCGGGGCCAAGGCGCGCATTTTGCCCCTCCCCTTTTTCCTGAACGGAGAATTTATCAATCAGGCTGATTTGAAAAATGGGTTTGCTTCTCGGCGAATTTTGTCGCAGAAATGTCTCATACCGGCAGGCAGACCGGTCGGAGAGGACCGATGACCATGAACGATAACGCCATTTCGCCCGTTGACCGTTTGCTGATCCTGGCATTCGGTGCGATGGCCAGCTGGGTCGCCGTTGGCGGCGTCGCGCTGGGCGCTTCGCGACTGGTTCATCATCTTTTTTGATTTTTCCGGGGCTTGCGGATCGACAAGCCCGGCTCCCAAGACGCACTGATTGCCATCCCCCGCGCAGCCCCCCTCTGCGCGGGCTTTTGTTTGCGCGGTCCGCGCCAATCCCGAAGCGCGACGTCGCCGAGGCGAATCACCCCTTGGGCGATTCGTTTTCGACGGTGGAGGAATCCGATTCCCGACGGATACGACGCAGCTGTCGCACCGCGCCGATCGCGCGCCAGCGCAGCAGATCGTCCAGCCCCGCATAGCCCAGCCCCAGATGCGGCGGCCGCGCGCTCAGCACATCGCCCAGCGTCACGCGCCCCGAGCGTAGCGCAGCGCGCGCGAGTTGCCGCCATCGCCGCGCGGTTTCCCAGCGGATCAGCGCGAGAGATTCGTCACGCGGCGCGACCTCGGCGATGAAGGCCGCCTGCAATCCGGCGATCGCCCGTCCCAGCCGCCGGAACGTTGCCCCGTCTGCGACCGGCAGGCCGCCCATATTGTGTCGGACCAGCAGCCGCGCGACCGCCTCGGCCTCCACGCCCAGATACGGCCGATGCGCCTCGGCCAGCACCCGCGTCGCGCTGTCCCGCATCGTATCGGTGAAGCGCTTGGACACGCCCCCGGCATGCTGGCGATAGATCAGCAGCGGTTCGTCGAGCCGCGCGATCCGGCCGAATCGGCGGATGCGATGATACAGGTCGAAATCCTCGGCATAGAGGATGTCGGGCCGCGTGAACGGATCGAGCCGCCGCGCGACCTCGGCACGGACCATCACCGTCGACCAGACCAGCGGATTCTCGATCCAGCTCAGCCAGGCTATCAGATCGGGGGTGGTGTGCGGCGCATAGTTCATGGGCAGGATCCGCCCCTCGACCCATTGCTCCGCCTGCGCGCCCACCAGCACGACATCGGGATTCGCCTCCAGATAGGCGACCTGCCGCGCCAGCCTTTCGGGACGGCAGAGATCGTCCTGGTCCAGCCCCGCCAGATAGCGTCCCCGCGCCTCGGCAAAGCCGCGATTGCGCGTCCGCACCGGGCCGCCATTCACCGCATTCTCGATCAGGCGGACACGCGGATCGCGCCAGTGGCGTACCAGCGCGCGGGTGTCGTCGGACGAACAATCGTCGACGACCAACACCTCCCACTGGGTCAGCGTCTGGGTTTCCAGACTGGCCAGCGTCTCACCGATCAGCGCCGCGCCGTTATAAGCGGGAATGACGACGCTGACGATCGGATCGCTCATGCCGCCGCCGCACCCGATTGCGCATCGCCCTGCCCCAGCACCTGATCGACGATCATCCGGCCGACATCATTCTGCCACAGCCACAGCCCGTTGGCCTGCCCCCGAAAGCTCCTCTCTCCCCCCAGCGGACCCCAGGGCACGAACCCGGCGGACAGGCCAATGCCATAGGCGCCCGGCACCGGCCGATCCTGCGCATCGAGGATATGGCAATGGCGGTCGACCATCGGCCGCCCCTCCTCATGCGCCAATGCGATGGCCACCCCGGCGGCGTCGAACAGCGGCAGCGCGCGCGGACGATAGCCGAGCGCCCCGATCACCAGATCGGCCGCGCCGATGATGGCGCGCGCGTGCGGGTCCGCCTCTCCCGCGATCCGGTGAAGCGCCAGCCGCGGATCGGGCGTGCGCCCGCCAAGCGCCAGCATCCGCAGGACCAGTTCGCGCGACTCCAGCCGCAACCCGGCAAGGCGCAGCACGAAGCCGCTGACCGGGCAGATGTCGTCCTGGGTGAAATCGGTGAACCCCTCGGCATGGGCGGCCTCGACCGTCGGGAAGAAGGGCTTGGGCGGCGTCCGGGCGAGCAGGGTGATCGCCTCCGCTCCGAAGGGCAGATCATGGCATTTGAGCAATTGCACGGCGCAGGCGATCGCGCTGGTCGATGCGCCGATGATCGCGACGCGCGGCGCGCGGACACCCGCCAGCCGCTCCCGCACCTGATCGACCCCGCCATGCCGCAGCAGCGCGTCGGATCGCATCAGCCGGTCCCCCGCCATGTCGCCCAGCCGCGCGCCCGCCACCATCGTGTCGGCGATCTGCTCGTCGGTCTGGTATCCCCCCGTGGCGACGACGATATGGCGCGAGGTCAGGGTGCGGACGCCATCGGGACCGTTCAGGGTGGTGCGCCACCCGCCATCCGCCAAGCGGTCCGCGCGCAATGCCTCGGTCGCAGTCAGGACCGCCCCGCCATGATCCGTCACGATCCCGCGCAACCGCTGCGCCGTCGTCTCCAGTAGCGGCGCGGTATCGCGGAGCGGCGCGCCCAGCGCCCCGCAATAGCCCGCCATCACCTGCCCCGCCGGATGCGCCTCCAGCGCGGCCAGTTCGGGATGCGGATTGCCCTTCACCGCCGACAGGAAGGTCTCGGCGGTGGTGTCCGAGCGGATGGCATAGCCGCCCAGCTCGCCCGCGCCGATCCGGTCCGAGCGTTCGACCAGGACCAACCCTTGCCGGGCCAGCGGCACCAGCTGTCCTGTCTTGCTCGCCGCGATCAGGATCGCGGTCCCCGCCGGACCGCCCCCCACCACCAGGCAACCACAGGGCCGGTCGCGGTCCGGCGCGGGCTCGCCCTCTGCGGCGATGCGCGCGACCACCGCCTTCAGCCGCTCGGCGACGATCCCGGCATCGCCCGGCTTCATCCCGTCCGTGATCGGCAGGCTCAGCATCCGCGCCGACAGCGCATCCGCCACCGGGGTCGGCTGGATCAGCGCGGTGTCGCGGAACAGCGGCTGCTCGCCGAGATGCGGGCTGAAATAATGCCCCGCCCCGACGCCGTCCGCCGCCAGGGCGGCGATCACCGCATCGCGCCGCGCCGCAATGGCGGGCGGCAACAACACCGGCATGAACTGCGTCGCCTGCCGCCGCCCTTGCTCCGCCTGAAAGCCATAGCCGGGCAGGCTGTCGCGATATTCGCGGTCCAGATCCGCGCGCGCGGCGCAGACGGCGTCGATCTCCGCCAGTTTCACGCGCGCCATCAGGGCCAGTATCTCGGGCATCTTGGCGTTGATACCGGGCAGCGTCGCGACCCGCCCGCGCTCGAAACCGAAATTCACCATCGCGCGCAACTGGTCGATGCGGTCGCCATCGCCGCTATAGACCAGCCCGCCCTCCCCGACCGAAAAGGTCTTGGTCGCGTGCATCGAATAGACCAGCGCGAAGGGCGCCCCCGTGCCGAACCCCTGCCCCCGTTCGTCCAGCGTGCCCAGCGAGGCCGCCGCATCGACGACCACCCCCACGCCATGACGTCTGGCCAGCCAGGCATAGCGATCCAGGTCGATATCCGTGCCGAACGTGGCATAGGGCACGATCGCCCCGATCCGGTCGCCATGGCGCGCGAGCATCCGCTCCTCCTCGCCCGGGTCGGCCGTCCAGCTTTGCGGATCGACATCGACGATCAACGGCGTCAGCCCCGCCCAGATCGCCGCCTGCGCGGTCGCGGCAAAGGTCATGGCGGGCATCATCGCCAGCATGCCGGGCTTCGGCATCATGCCCGCCGCCTGCCGGATGGCGATCATCAGCCCCAGCGTCGCACTGCCCACCGCCAGCGCCGCCCCCCGGCCGTCGAAGAGCCGGTCCACCATCTCCGCCTCGAGCGCGCGGACTTCGGGGCCGTTGTTGCTGAACTGCCCGGACGCCTCGATCCGCTTCAGCCCGTCCAGATGCTCGGACAGCCGGGGCGGTCGGGGGGCGATCAGCGGAAAATCCATGCGGCGCTCGTCCTGTTCGGCGCGCCAGCATCCTAAGTCATCGGCGCCGCTACGGATTACCATGGGGCAGCCCCTGCCGCCATGACCCCATCGTGCCACGCGTATCAGGCGGGGACGCGGCGGGGCGCTTATGCCACCCGCCGATCGGGAAAGGTCCGCAATGTCTTGAAACAACCCCGTGGTGGGTCCGCCGGGACTCGAACCCGGGACCTCTCGATTAAAAGTCGCTTGCTCTACCAACTGAGCTACGGACCCTCCATCGGGGTGGAAGCGACCTAGGGGCGCGGACGCCTGCGGTCAACACCATGTCGCAAATGTCTGACCCGGCGGCCGTCGCGCGGATCGCGCCAGTCCGCGGCGATAGCGGCCAGCGGATGCAGCACGAAGGCGCGTGCGGCATAGGCGATGTGCGGGACGACCAGCCCCGGCGACCGCCATCGCCCGCCCGACCACAGGATGATGTCGAGGTCGATCACCCGCGCGCCCCAGCGCTGCCCGCGCCGCCGCCCGAAGGCGCGTTCGATCGCCTTCAGCCGCGCCAGCATCGCGGGCGGATCGAGCGGGCTGTCGACCAGCGCGGCGGCATTGGCGAAGGCCCGGATCGACGGGCCGACCGGCGCGGTAACGATGATCGGCGACACCGCGCGAACGCCGCCCAGTTCGGCCAGCGCCGCGCGGATCTCGGCGCGCGGAGAGCCATGGCGCCCCGGACGGTTGGAACCCAGCGCGATGGCATAGCTTGTCGTCGTCATGCCCGACGACTACCCGAGCGCGATGTCCGATGCATCCTTTCCCGCCATCCCCGCGCCGCTCGTGCCCGTCCAGCCGCCCCATGACTGCCCGCTATGCCCCCGTCTGGTCGAGGTCCGCCACGCGGTCGCCGCCGAATATTCCGGCTGGTGGAACGGCCCCGTGCCGCCCTTCGGCGATGCCGATCCCTGGCTGGCGATCGTCGGCCTGGCCCCCGGCAAGCATGGCGCGCATCGCACCGGCCGCCCCTTTACCGGCGATGGCGCCGGGCCGCTGCTCTATGGCACGCTCGCCCGGTTCGGGCTGGCCGAGGGGAATTTCGACGCGCGGGTCGATGACGGCCTGACGCTGAACGGCGCGGTGATCCTGAACGCGGTCAAGTGCCTGCCGCCCGAGAACAAGCCGACGCCCGACGAAATCCGCACCTGCCGCACCTTCCTGGAGCACGAACTCGCCGCGCTGCCCCGGCTGTCGGTCGTCATCGCACTGGGCGAGATCGCGCACCGATCGGTCATCAAGGCGCTGGGCGGACGCCTGCCCAAGGCGCGGTTCGCGCATCTGGCCGAACACCGCCTGCCCGGCGGCGGGCCGGTGGTGCTCGATAGCTATCACTGCTCGCGCTACAACCAGAATACCGGGCGACTGACCCCCGCCATGTTCGAGGCGGTGTTCGAACGGGCGCTGGCCTTGCGGGGATGATCCCCCTCCTCCCCAAGCGCGCCTGGGGAGGAACAAGACGTCAGATATCCTGGACCAGCCGCCCGTACAGCTCGGGACGGCGGTCGCGGAAGAAGCCGAACGCCGCGCGGTGGCGCTTCACCCGGTCGATGTCGAGCGTGGCGACGATCACGCCCTCTTCCTCGCGGTCCAGCTCGGCCAGGATGTCGCCGCGCTCGTCGCAGATGAAGCTGGTGCCGTAGAAGGTCTGGCCATGCTCGCTGCCGACCCGATTGGCCGCGACGATCGGCACGACGTTGGACACCGCATGGCCGACCATCGCGCGCCGCCACAGCCGGGCGGTGTCGAGGCTGTCGTCATGCGGCTCGCTGCCGATCGCGGTGGGGTAGAACAGGATTTCGGCGCCCATCAGCATCATCGCGCGCGCCGTCTCGGGATACCATTGGTCCCAGCAGATGCCGACGCCCAGCTTGGTCGCGGGGCCGTCCCACACCTTGAACCCGGTATTGCCGGGGCGGAAATAGAATTTCTCCTCATAGCCCGGACCGTCCGGGATATGGCTCTTGCGATAGACGCCCGCGACCTGCCCGTCGGGATTGATCATCGCCAGCGAGTTATAGTGATGCGGGCCGTCCGCCTCGAAGAAGCTGGTCGGGATATGGACCTTCAGCTCGGAGGCCAGCGCCTGCATCGCGCGCACCGCCTTGTGCTCGGCGGTCGGCTTGGCGTTGGCGAACAGCCCCTCGTCCTCGACGCGGCAGAAATATTCGCCCTCGAACAATTCGGGCGGCAGGATCACCTGCGCCCCCTGGGCCGCCGCCTCGCGGACGAGGCGCGACACCTCGGCGATGTTGCGGTCGATATCGGCGGTGAAGGCCAGTTGCAGCGCGGCGACGGTGATCTGGGTCATGGCCACGCCCTTTAATGGCTCAGGACCGGCCCGTCACCCGCCGAGTGACCAGCCGGCCGCGCAATTCGTCGAGGAAGCGACCGGGCTCGTCGAGCCGCAAGGCGATCGCGTGGACCGGCGCGCCATGCCAGGGCGAACGGGGCGGCAGCGGCGTTTCGAGCCGGAGCATCAGGTTGGGCCAGGCGAGCAACGCCACGTCCCAGTTGCCCGGCGCCCGCACCGTCTCTCCATCGGGATTCGCCGTGACTTCGGCGATCGCTTCATAGGGGATTGTCCGGTCGATCAGAATCCCGGCGCGGATCCGTACCCCCGTCCGGGTCAGCAACACAGGTGCCAGCCGAAGCGACTTGATGAGGCCGACCAGATAGAGAAGCGACACGTCGCTGATCGCGAACAGGATCCACGCCAGCGTCCGGTTCCAATGCGCGATGAGCAGGTGCGTGACCCCGATCTCGATGCAGGATAGCAGCAGCAGCGCGATCGTCATCGGCTGGAGATAGCGGTGATAGGCAAAGCCGATCGTGCCCGGCGGCACGTCTGGTGCGCCGTTCCAACGAAACAGGGCCAGATGCAGCAGCCTCGCCTCGGCCATGGCGAAGCGCGCGAGTGGCGGGGGTAGAATTTCGCCAAGCAATGCGCCCCAGCGATCGGAATCACGCGCATCCCAATGTCGCACCCGCTCCGCCACGCGCCACAGGCCCCAGCCACCATGAAGGCCGATCGCGACCACCGGCACCGCCAGCGCCCAGGGCATGTCGACCAGGGCCGCGCGAATCGGCACCGGCGACAGGGAAAGGACCGCCGAACCCGCCATCGCCATGGCAGCAATGCCCGCGCGCCAGCCGGGACGGGGATGGCGGGCGATCAGGCCGAGCATCATCGCGTCGGAAGCGATCCACAGGAACAGCAATGCCGCCGCATGGGGATGGGCCAGCGCGATCGGCAGGCGGAGCAGGGCCGCCGCCGCCATGATGACGAGGGGAGGGACGATGGCCGACCAGACGGAACGATCGGGCGTGGCAGTCGAGCGGGCGATCATCATGGCGCATCCCCCTTCTATCATGGGAGGAGTAGCACCTTATGCGAGGGGCCGCATCCCTGATCTCCCTCCGCCGCAACCGCCGCGCACAGCAAAAAGGCCCGCGCTCCCCTCCGGAAGCGCGGGCCCTTTGTCGGCCGCGATTCGGATCAGCGCGCCGGGATCTGCTGCGAGATGCAGTGGAAGCTGCCGCCGCCGGTCAGGATCGCGTCGGCGCGCAGGCCGACGACCTGGTGGTCGGGGAAGATCGCCTGGATCGCGGCGACGCCCGCATCGTCATTCTCGCTGCCATAGACCGGCACGACGACCGCCGCATTGCCGATATAGAAGTTCATATAGCTGGCGGGCACCACCTCTTCGTCGCGCAGCACGCGGCCGGGCGACGGGATGGTCACGACCTCCAGCCCGGCCGCCTCGGCGGTCCGCCTGGCGGCGGCATAGACCTGCCAGTTGGGGTCGTTCTCGGCGGCCTCGGGCATGGCGACCCGGTTCGGGCCGACAAAGCGCGCCAGATTGTCGACATGGCCGTCGGTATGGTCGTTGAGCAGGCCGTCGCCCAGCCAGACGATCCGCGTCAGCCCCAGATCGCGCGCCAGCCGATCGGCGATCGCCGCCTCGCTCAGCTCGGGGTTGCGATTGGGGTTGAGCAGGCACTGGCGCGTGGTGATGGCCAGCCCGGTGCCGTCGCCATCGATCGCGCCGCCTTCCAGCACCCAGTCGCACACCGTCGCCGCGATACCGCGATCCTCGGCCAGCCGCGCGCCGACCGTATCGTCGCCGGGCAGGTCGTATTTGCCGCCCCAGCCGTTGAACTGGAACAGCCGCGCCGATCCGTCGCCGGTGACGATCGGGCCGGTGTCGCGCAGCCAGATGTCGCCGAAGGGCTGGACGATCACCTCCGCCGCGTCGCCCGCCATGGCCCGCGCGGCATCGGCCGCCTCGCCATCGGCGGCGACCAGGATCACCCGCTCGCCCCGGCCATCGGCATGGACGGCGCGGGCAAAGGCCAGCACCTCCTCGCGTGCAGGCTCCAGATCCTCCTGCCACAGCTCGGGATGGCTGGGAAAGCCGATCCACACGGCGTCATGCGGGGCCCATTCGGGCGGCGGGGGCGTGGTCACGGTCTGCGTGGTCACTGGACGTTCTTCCTGCTTTGATCGCGAATGGCGCGAAATTCGGCGGTGGGATACCAGTTGGGCCACAGGCCCGGCCGGTCGGCCAGCGTCCTGCCCAATTGATAATAGACCGTCAAATCCTCGACCGCGCCCGACCAATCCCAGCGGGGATCATATTCGTCGGCGGGCTTGTGATAGCGGTTGGCGACATAGTCCTCGGTCGCCTTCTTGCCCGCGGCGATACCGCCCATCACCTTGTCCTGTCCCGACCCGCCGTCGAGCATCGGCACGCCCAGCTTGGCGAAGGAGAAATGGTCGGAACGGTAATAGCTGCCGCGCTCGGGATTGGCTTCCTCGCCGATATAGCGGCCCTGCCGGCCGACAAAGCCCTTGGCCAGATCCTCGATCTCGGACTTGCCCTTGCCGACCAGCACGAAGTCCTTCGAGCGGCCCGTCACGTTCAGCCCGTCCATGTTCACGCCCCCCACGGTCCGCGCCAGCGGGAACACGGGATGCTGCGCATAATAGCCCGAGCCGAGCAGCCCGCTTTCCTCCGCCGTCACGGCCAGGAACGCGATCGAGCGCTTGGCAGGCCCCGCCTTTGCTTGCGCCTCGGCCAGCGCGACCAGCCCGGCGATGCCCGTGGCATTGTCGAGCGCGCCGTTGCAGATATCGTCGCCGTCCACCGCGTCGCAGCGGCCCAGATGGTCCCAATGCGCCGAATAGAGGACGTAATCGCCCGGCTCGGTGGTGCCGGGCAGGACGCCGATCACGTTCTTGGATGCCTGGCGCCGGATCGTGTTGGCGAAGCCGCCCGACAGGGTCAGGCCCAGCGGCACCGCCTTGAACCCCTTGGTCTGCGCCGCCCTGGTCAGACTGGCGAGGTCCTGGCCCGCCGCCTTCAGGATACGCTCGGCCACGGGCTGCTGGATCCAGCCGATGACCTGGCTCTGGTCCATATGATCCCCCGCCTCGTCCAGTTCCAGCTGCGGCCCGGTCCAGGAGGACTGGACCACCGCCCAAGGGTAAGCGGCGGGTTCGGTCTGGTGCACGATCAGCGCGGCGACGGCGCCGTGCTTCGCGGCATTTTCGAACTTATAGGGCCAGCGACCATACCAGGTCATCGCGCGGCCCTCGAACGGGCCGTCACGCCCCATGGTCTGCCAGTCGGCGTCGTTGATCAGGATGACCACCGTCTTGCCGCGCACATCGACCCCGGCATAATCGTCCCAGCCCTTTTCGGGCGCGGTGATGCCATAGCCGACAAAGACCATCTCGCTGTCCTTCACGTCGATCCGGGGCGTGACGCGATAGGTCCCCGCCACCATGTCGGTGCGGTAGGCCAGCGAAATGGGCTGCCCCTTGCCCGCCACCGTGAAGGGCTGGACGTCGGTCGCGGTGATCTCGACCATCGGCACGTCCTGGGTCCAGCTGCCCTTGTTGCCGGGCTTCAACCCGGCCTTTTGGAAGCGGTCGATGATATAGGCGACCGTCTTGTCCTCGGCGGGCGTGGTCGGCGCACGGCCTTCATATTCGTCGGAGGACAGGACCTGCGTCACGGTCTTGAGCGTGTCGACCGAAATGGCGGGCCGTTCCTGCGCGATGGCGGTGCCCGAGAGCAGGAGGGACAATAGGATCAGACGACGCATGATGTGCTTTCCCCTTGTGTTTGGGGAGGTTGTGCCGGGCG
>Ga0308171_1003770_pt1 | contig 13380 bp, 9 predicted proteins | sample PhyGR1_FD_202135 | JGI IMG/M metagenome (GOLD analysis project Ga0308171, IMG submission 202135) | Phyllosphere microbial communities from UC Gill Tract Community Farm, Albany, California, United States - DLSLSG.R1 | ecosystem: Host-associated > Plants > Phyllosphere > Unclassified | place: USA... | reverse complement strand
TGCTGGCGCTGGCCCTGACCGGCACGGCGTTCAGCATCTCGGCGGCGATCGGCTTCGTGGCCTTGTTCGGCATCGCGGTGATGGACGGCATCCTGGTCGTCACCACCTTCAACAACGCCATCGACGAAGGCGCGCCGCGTGAGAATGCGCTGGCCACCACTGTCAAGAACAGCCTGCGGCCCGTCGTCATGACGTGTCTGGTCGCCGCCATCGGCCTGCTGCCCGCCGCACTCTCGCATGGCATCGGCAGCCAGGTGCAGAAGCCGCTCGCGCTGGTCGTGGTCGGCGGCATGACGCTGGCCCCGCTGCTGATCCTGCTGGTCCTGCCGGTACTGATCAGCCGCTATTCGACCCGCCTGCCGCTGTCGCAGCGCAAGAAGAAGCATGATCCGATGGTCGACGACCAGGACGATACCACCACTCCTGAATCCGGGGTTCCGGCATGAAGCGTTTCCTGACCCTGCCGCTGCTGGCGTGCGTTTCCGCCTGCGCGGTCGGCCCGCACGACCTGGACGCCCATGCCAGCCTGCCGTCCATGACGCCCGCGCCGGTGATCGCACCCGTGACCGGCCCGGCGCAGACCGTATCGGCGACCGTCGCGCCCGAATGGTGGCATGCCTTCGGCAATGCGCAGCTCGACGCGTTGGTGGCAGAAGCGCTGGCCCACAATAATGACGTGGGCGTCGCCGAAGCCTCGCTGCGTCAGGCACAGGAACAGGCGCGGGCGACGCGCGGCTCGCTGCTGTTTCCGCAGGGCGGGCTGAACTACAATGTCCAGCGGACACGGGTGTCGAACGCCCTGTCCCCGGCGGTCGCCGACCAGAACCAGCAACTCTATACGCTGCACACCGCGCAGGTCAGCGTCTCCTATGACGTCGATGCGTTCGGCGGGAACCGGGCGCAGGTCCGCTCCGCCGTCGCCCGCGCCGAGGTGGAGCGGCATCAGCTGGACGCGGCGCGGATGACCGTGGCGGCGAACCTCGTCACCGCCCTGATCGAGCGGGCGAGCCTGGCCGAACAGATCGCCGCCGCGCAGACCGCCGTGCAGGTCAACCGCGACATATTGGGTGCGCTGCAACAGCGTCAACGGCTGGGCGCGGTGGGCGCATCGGACGTGTCGACGCAACAGGCCGCACTCGCCACTGCCGAAGGGGCCCTGCCCCCGCTGGTCCGTGCCGAGGCGGCGCAGCGCACGGTCATCGCCACACTGCTCGGGCGCGCCGCAGGATCGCCCCTGCCGCCGCTGCCCGAGCTGGCGCAATTGACCCTGCCGACCGAACTGCCCGCCATCGTGCCGTCGGAACTGGTCCATCGCCGCCCCGACGTGCTGGCCGCCGAAGCCCAGTTGCAGGGCGCGGGCGCGGATGTCGGCGCCGCCATCGCCGCGCGCCTGCCCAGCATCCAGCTATCGGCCAATGCGGGCGGCTCGGCGCAGAATTTCGGCGACATGTTCAAGAGCGGCAATCCCTTCTGGGCGCTGCTCGGCGGCATCACCCAGCCGCTGTTCCACGCGAACGCGCTGCGTCACCAGCAAAAGGCGGCGGAAGCGGCGCTGGAGGGGGCCAAGGCGCAGTATCGCGCGGCGGTGCTCCAGGCGTTCGGCAATGTCGCGGACTCGCTGACCGGCCTGTCCACGGATGCGCAGGCGCTCGACGCGGCGCAGCGGGCGAGCAACGCGGCGGGCCAGGCGCTGACCTTCGCCCGGCGGCAGCTGGCGCTGGGCGATGTGGGGACGCTGCAACTGCTGAACGCGACCGCGACCGACGCACAGGCGCGGTCGCAACTGATCCAGGCCAAGGCGGCGCGGATGACCGATACGGTCGCGCTGTTCCAGGCTGCCGGGGGACCGGTTACGGGGTCGTGAGACGATGGGGGTGGGCCGCGCGGCTCTCCCCCAGCCTCCGTTCAGCCTGAGCGAAGTCGAAGGCTACGGGATCGGCAGAGTGACGGATCATTCCTCCCCCGCAAGGGGAGGTGGCAAGCCGAAGGCTTGACGGAGGGGTGTCGCCCTGTCGGGTAACGGGACACCCCTCCACCAGCTTCGCTGGTCCCCCTCCCCTTACAGGCGAGGAATCTCACTCATTCCCAACGAAAAGGGGGAGAGCCCTCGGCCCTCCCCTTCATCAGAACAGCTTGGTCAGCAGGTAGAACCCCGCCCCCATCACGGCGGAGGCCGGGATGGTGATGATCCAGGCGATCACCACATTGCCCGCCACGCCCCAGCGCACCGCAGATGCGCGGCGCGCCACGCCCGCGCCGATGATCGAGCCGGTGATGGTGTGGGTGGTCGACACCGGAATCCCCAGGGCCGAGGCGCAGAAGATCACGATCGACCCTGCGGTGGAAGCGCTGAACCCCTGATGCTGCGACAGCTTGGTGATGCGGGTGCCCATCGTCTCGATGATCCGCCAGCCGCCGGTCATCGTGCCCAGCGCGATGGCGAAGTAACAGGCGATGGCGACCCAGTGCGGCACCTCGAACGGGCCCGACAGACGACCGGTCGAATAGAGGAGGACGGTGATGATCCCCATTGTCTTCTGCGCGTCGTTCAGGCCATGGCTGAGCGAATAGGCCGCCGAGGAAACGAGATGCATCGCGCGGAAGCTGCGCTCCGCCTGTCCCGCCGTCGACCGGCGCAGCGCCCAGCTGCTCAGCAGCATGACCAGCATCGCCAGGACCATGCCCAGCATCGGCGACAGGACGATGGCGAGCAGCGTCTTGTTGAGCCCCGCCCACTTCACCGCGTCCATGCCCGCATGGGCCACGCCTGCGCCGACCAGCCCGCCGACCAGCGCATGGCTGCTCGACGAGGGGATGCCGCGCAGCCAGGTGATGACGTTCCACGCCATCGCCCCGCCCAGCGCGCCGAAGATGACGGCAGGCGTTACGATGCTCTGGTCGATCAGGCCCTTGCCGATCGTCTCCGCCACCTTGTGCAGGCTGGGAAAGGCGACGGTCAGGAAATAGGCGGCGAAGTTGAAGAAAGCCGCGAACACGACCGCCGCGACCGGCGAGAGCAGCCGAGTTGCCACCACAGTCGCGATCGAATTGGCCGCGTCGTGCAGCCCGTTGAGATAATCGAAGGCCAGCGCGACCAGGATCAGGCCGGCCAGCAACGGAAAGGCGAGTTCGTGCATTGCCGCCGCCTCAGGCGTGATCGATGACGATGCCGTCGATCTCGTCGGCGACATCCTCGAACGCGTCGAGGATGCGCTCCAGATGCTTGTACACTTCCTTTTCGATGACGAAGCGCAGCGTGTCGCGCTCGCCGCATTCGTCCAGCGTGCGCTTCAGGCCCGCCGCATGGATCTCGTCGGCGCGGCCTTCCAGCCGGACCAGTTCCTCGGTCAGCGCGTGCAGGCGGTCGCCGTTGCGCGCGACGTCGCGCATCAGCGGCATCGCCTCGACGGTCAGCTTGGCCGCCTCGACCGCGACCGCCGCCATCTCGCGCATTTCGGGCGCGAAGTTCGTCACGCGGTACAGCCCGATCGCGGTGGCCGCCGCGTTCATCTCGTCGATCGTGTCGTCCATCGACCCGATCAGCGAGGTGATCGAGGCCCGGTCGAACGGCGTCAGGAAGGTCGAGCGGACCGAGGTCAGCACCTGGCGCGTGATCTCGTCCGCGTCATGCTCGCGCGCGGCGACGACCGCGATCTCGTCGGCGGTGTTGCCGTTCGTGTCGAACAGGCGGACGGTGGCTTCGGCCCCCGCCAGGATGGTGGCGGCTTGCGCCTCGAACAGCTCGAAGAAATTCCCCGTCTTCGGCAGGAGGCGTTGGAACCAGGCGAACATCAGTCGGTAAACCCCGATAGTGATCCGTTACGTCGCGCGCTTTCGGCGCATGACCGACCGGGCCACGGCGAAACGCCGGACCGGAAAAGGTCATGAACCCAGGATGGCACGAACGTCGCCCCCCTGACCAGTCGCGGCCCCTCCGTCAAGCAAAACGCTGTTACACCAATGTGACAGTCGGGTCACGGCAGAACGGGCGGATGATAGGGCAATGTGAAGGACAACGCCCAGAGCAGGCCCAGCACGACCGGCAGATGGACGATCAGTTGCAGGAAGCTGAACCCCACGATGTCGCGGGCCTTCAGGCCCAATATGCCGAGCAGCGGCAGCATCCAGAACGGGTTGATCAGGTTGGGCAGCGCCTCCGCCGCGTTGTAGATCTGCACCGCCCAGCCCAGATGGACACGCAGTTCGTTTGCCGCCTGCATGACATAGGGCGCCTCCAGAAGCCATTTGCCGCCGCCCGAGGGGATGAAGAATCCGAGGATCGCCGAATAGGCCCCCATGGTCAGCGGAAAGCTGCCCGCCGTGTTGAGTGCGACGAAGGCGTGGGCGATCTGGTCCGCGACCCCGACGCCCGCGCCGTTCTTCGCCCCCGTCAGCATCGCGGCGATCGCGGCATAGAAGGGATATTGGATCAATATGCCCGCCGTCGCCGGAACCGCTCGTCCCAGCGCGATCAGGAAGCGCTTGGGCCGCCAGTGCAGCACCAGCCCCGCCATCAGGAACAGGAAATTATAGGTGTTGAGGTTGGAGATGGCGATCATCCAGTCCTGCCGCACAAACTCCTGCACCAGCCATCCCGCCGCCAGCAGGCCGATCAGGACGGTGAGCAGCGGCGCATGCTCCAGCCACTCGCCCGGCTGTTCGGGCGGCGGCAACATGTCGTCCTCGCGCGCCGGATCGATGCCCATGTCCTGCGCCGTCACCGCGCCGTCGCCACGGGGCGCGGAGGCGATGGCGATCACCGTCGAGATCACGATCAGCACACCCGCGATCAGCATCGACTGCCACAGGAAGATCGTCTCGCTGAACGGAATGACCCCGGTGATCGGCAGGAGCGAGGGTGGCAGGCTGGCCGGGTTGGCCTGAAGCTGCGCCGCCGAGGAGGACAGCCCCATCGCCCAGGTTGCGCCCAGCCCCAGATAGGCCGCCGCCCCCGCCGCGCGGTAATCCATGCGAAGTTCGGTCCGCCGCGCACAGGCCCGCGCCAGCAGCCCGCCGAAGATCAGGCTCAAACCCCAGCTCAGCAGCGAGGAGACCATGGTCGCCAGCGCGATCATCCCGATGGCCCCGCGCGCGCTGCGCGGTTTTCGGGCCAGCCAGTCGATCAGCCGCTGAACCGGAGCAGAGGTCGCGACGACATAGCCCCCGATCGTCACGAAGGCCATCTGCATGGTGAAGGGGATCAGCGTCCAGAAACCGTCGCCGAAGCTCTTGGTCACCGCGGGTACCGACGCGCCATTGGCGAGCGCCGCCAGCGCGACAACGACCACCGCAATGGCGACGAAGACGAAGGCGTCGGGAAACCATCGCTCCGCCCAGGCGGTGAAGCGAAGCGCCAGCCGGGCCAGCGCGCCGTCGCGGGTGGTGGTGCCGCCGTCCGCCATTCGATCCTCGATCATCCTGCCCCCATACTTGCCGTCCGACGTTCGCGCATCCGGTGCGGAGCATCATGCGCCCCCCTTCCCATTGCGGCAACTTTCCCGATCGATTGTGCCTTTGGTGCATCACCTCTGTCACGCGAGCGCCATAATGCGCCCCTAACCGCTCGCCCACCGGGAGAATCGAAGCGGCGGACGGCACGTAACCGCCCGCCGGAGCTGGGGAATATTATGAAGTCGGTTATCAAGACCGCGGCGCTGCTGGGCGCTGCGTGGGGAACGCTGGCGGCCGTACCGGCCATCGCACAGACCGCCGATCAGGGCGCGGGCACGACCGCCGCGACCGGGGATCAGGCCGCACCGCAGGAAGGCCTGGGCGAAATCACCGTCACCGCCGAGCGTCGCTCGGAAAATCTGAACCGTGTGCCGGTGTCGGTCGGCGTGGTCAGCGGCCAGGATATCCGCGCCTTCCAGCAGGGCGGCGAGGATATCCTCGCTCTGTCGGGCCGCGTTCCCGGCCTCTATGCGGAAACCACCACGGGCCGCATCTTCCCGCGCTTCTACATTCGCGGCCTGGGCAATATCGACTTCTATCTCGGCGCGTCGCAGCCGGTGTCGATCATCCAGGACGATGTCGTGCTGGAGCATGTCGTGCTGAAGTCGAACCCGGTGTTCGACGTCGACCAGGTCGAAGTGCTGCGCGGTCCGCAGGGCTCGCTGTTCGGTCGCAACACGACCGCGGGCATCATCAAGTTCGATACGATCAAGCCGACCCAGAGCTTCCAGAGCCGCGCGACCGCCTCGATCGGCAGCTACAACACGATCAGCATGGACGCCGGCGTCGGCGGCCCGCTGATCCGCGACGTGCTGGCCTTCCGCTTGTCGGCGTTGGTACAGCACCGCGACGATTGGGTCGATAACGTCTATTCGGGCCCCAGCGCCGACGGCACGCTGACCCCGAAGAAGGACGCGATGGGCGGCTTCACCGAGCGCGACGTGCGGCTCCAGCTGCTCTTCACGCCGACCGACACACTGTCGTTCAACCTAGCGGGCCATGCGCGCTGGTATGACGGCACCTCGACCCTGTTCCATCGCGGTGCGCTGAAGAAGGGCTCGAACGACGTCTCCGCCGAGCCGCGCGACCGCGTTGCGCTGGACGAAGGCCGTGACAATCCGCAGTCCTACGACACGCAAGGCGCCTCGCTGCGCGCCGCCTGGGATCTGGGCGCGGCGGAGCTGACCTCGATCACCGCCTATGAGACGACGGCGGGCTTCAGCAAGGGCGACACCGATGGCGGCGCGGCGGCGAACTTCCCGGTGAACGGCGTGCCCAACGGCTATGGCCTCAGCCAGGGCCAGGTGCGCGATCTCGACCAGTGGACGCAGGAAGTCCGCCTGGCCTCGACCGGCAGCGGCCCGTTCAAGTGGCAGGTCGGCGGCATCTATTTCGACAGCCGCGACATCACCGACTTCTATCAGCGCGCCTTCCTGATCGGGGCGAACCCGAACAACTGGGTCCGCCTGCACGACGTCAACACCTCGTGGGGCGTGTTCGGTCAGGTCAGCTATCAGGCGACGGATCGCCTGACCCTGACCGCCGGTGGCCGCATCAGCGAGGATACCAAGCGGACCCAGTTGCTGCGCACCGCCGACAGCGCCGCCGGTGTCTCGACCTATCGCGGTCGCCGCGACGTGCGCCTGTCGGACACCCAGCCGAGCTGGGATTTGTCGGCGCTCTACGAGGTCAACCCGAACCTCAACGTCTATGTCCGCGCCGCCCAGGGCTTCCGTGGCCCGACCATCCAGGGTCGCTCGGCGGTGTTCAACTCGGACTTCACCACCGCCAATTCGGAAACCAACCTGTCGTTCGAGACCGGCTTCAAGTCGAAGCTGTTCGACAACACGCTGCGCCTGAACGCCGCCGCCTTCGCCTATCGCGTGAAGGGCATCCAGCTGAACGGCAACGACTCGGACGGCAACGGCGTGCTGTTCAACGCCGACAAGGCGGTCGCCTACGGCCTGGAAGCCGATGCGCAGTGGCTGCCGGTGCGCAACCTGGCGCTATCGGCGGGCGTCAGCCTGCTGCATTCGGAAATCCGCGACAAGCGTGTGTTCGCCCAGACCTGCGGCCTGAACGGGGTGCAGGTGTGCACCGTGCTCGACCCGTTCGTCACCCGCACGGTGTTCGGCGCCAACGCCTATTTCGCGCAGATCAACGGCAACCCGCTGCCCAATGCGCCGGAATATAACGTCAACGTCGCTGCCAAGTACGACATCCCGCTGGCGAACCAGGGCAAGGCGTTCATTTCGACCGACTGGAATATCCAGGGCTATACGAACTTCGTCCTGTACCGGACCAAGGAGTTCACCTCGAACGGCAATTTCGAGGGCGGCCTGAGCATCGGCTATTCGGCGCCGGGCGATGACTGGAGCCTGTCGGTCTTCGCCCGCAACATCACGAACGAGAAGAACCTGAAGGGCGTGATCGAGAACTATATGGCGGCGGTCTTCAACGAACCGCGCATCATCGGCATCTCGTTCAGCGGCAAGTATCGCTGATCGGAATGACCGGTTGATGGCAAAGGCCCGTCCCTCGGCGTGAGGGGCGGGCCTTTTCTTATGCCCGATCGCTGTGGGGGGTCCGTGCGCTTCGACTTCGCGCAGCGTGAACGGAGGATGGGCCGCGATTCCAATCTCCGTTCAGCCTGAGCGCAGTCGAAGGCCACGCCCCTCAACCGCCCCGCGCGCGCCCAGCCCTGGCCCGCGCATGACGCTCGGCATGGGCGAGCAGCGTGTCCAGATCCTCGCGCGCGATGTCGAAGCTTTCGTGCATATCCTCCAGCGCGGCATCGACATCCTCGGACTGGATCAGGGCGACGGGCGTGGGCGGGATCACCGCCGGTTCGTGCGGATAGCTGCGCCCGGTCGCGCGGTGGAAGAACATACCCAGCGCCACGAGCGCGATCGAATTGATCGCCACCGGCGCAAAGGCGAAGGCGAAGCCGGCCGCATGGATTCCCTGGCTGCCGATCACGGCGGTCAGCGCCGCCGCCCCGCCCGGCGGATGCAAGCAACGCGCCAGCGACATGACGAGGATCGCTCCGCCGACCGCGCACCCCGCCGCCAGCGGCAGCGAGGGGATGGCCTGGAACATCGCCACCCCGACCAATGTCGACAGGACATTGCCGCCGACCACCGACCATGGCTGGGCCAGCGGACTCGCGGGCACCGCAAAGACCAGCACGGCGGACGCCCCCAGCGGCGCGACGATGATCGGCAGGTCGGGGCCCAGCGGCGGCAGGCCGCTGCACACGATGATGGTCAGCGCGATACCGATCACCGCGCCGACACAGGCGATGAGGCGGCCGGGCAAGGTGGCTCCGGCGAGCAGGGGTTGGAAGAGGCGCATGGTGGCTTCTGGGGTCGGGAGGAGAGGAATGGCCGCGATTAATCAACCGCTTGGCCCATCGCCAGCGGCAATGGCTTCGGACCCTGACAGAGGAACTTGCTCTTAGGCCGGATCGACATTCAAGCGGAAGGTTCATCATTCCTCCCCTGCAAGGGGAGGGGGACCATGCGCAGCATGGTGGAGGGGAGTGGCAGGTCGAACCCGCCCCGCGGGTTCGAGGATTGCCGGGGGGCAATCCGACCTGTCACTCCCTATCGAGAGCGCGACACCCCTCCGTCAGGCCTGACGGCCTGTCACCTCCCCTTCCAGGGGAGGAATGGGTGAATGTCGATTGGCCCTATGCCCCTACTCCCGACAGGTGAGGTTTGGGATGGGGCTGTGCCACGAGCGATGGTCTCGGTGAGACGTCCTGCCCTCCCCCATCCCCTCCCGCCTGCGGGAGGGGAGCGGCACGATGACAGCGTTGCCTGATTAAACCTCTGCCAGGAACACCACGCCGGGGATGGCGATGCTCCGCCCCGTCGCAGTCAGACGACCGTCCGACCCGATCCGGAACGCCACGACCGTCCCCGACCGCTCGTTCGCCACCAGCATCTCGCCCCGCCCCTCGCGCAGCAGGAAGAAGCGCGGCCAGTCGCCTCCGGTCGGGACATGCTGCACCGCCTTGGGCTCCCCCTTCGCATCCAGGGCGAAGACGGTGATGCTGTTGGCCCCGCGATTGGAGACGTACAGCGTCCGCCCCGCACGATCGATCGTGATATGCGCGGCAAAGGATGCGGGGCCTCCTTCGGGCACCAGCGCCCGCTCGCCCGCCGTGCAGAACCGGCCATCCGCCAGGACGTCGAGGATGAACAATTTGGTGTGCAACTCGCAGGCGACATAGGCGCGCGGCAAGGTCGGGTGGCGGACCATATGGCGCGGCCCCGCCCCCGCCGGGGCCTGCCAGGCGAGGACCGGCTCGGCCAGCGTCCGCGCGGCGGGGTCGAAGCGATAGGCGAAGATCGCATCCGCCCCGAGATCGACCGAATGCAGCCAGTGGCGGTCGGGGCTGAACCCCACCCAATGCGCGTGTGGGCCCGCCTGGCGATCGGCATTGGGACCCTTGCCCTGATGCTGGAAGACCTGCGCCTCGCCCGGTGCGCCGGTCCGCCGATCGAGCCGGTAGAAGGCGACCGAGCCGCTGGAATAATTGGCGACCGCCAGACAGGCCGAGCTGCGGTCGAGCGCGACATGACAGGGGTCCGCGCCGCCGGTGGGCGCCCCGCCCCGCGCGCGCCAGCCGGGACCATAAGCGGCAACCCGCCCCCCGACCTGTTCGCGGAGCAGATAAAAGGCGCCGCCCGGGCCGTTGCCGACGCCGAAAGAGGCGTTGACGATCCCCGCCACCGGCTGCCCCACCCGACCGTTCACGATCGGATACAGCCCCTTGCCGCCCTCGTTCGTATAGGTGCCCGCGATCAGCCGGTCGCTGCCCGGGCCCTGTGCCAGTGCGGGGCCGATGGCCGTGCCCAGCCCGATCGCCGCCACCCCGACCATGATCTCGCGCCGTGTGGTCGTCATGCCTGTCCCCTTTTTCGCGAGCCCTTCAAACGACAAAGGGGGCGGGAAGGCAATCGCCTTCCCGCCCCCAATGGGCTCGATATGCGGTCAGCCGATCAGATCGCGACCACGCCGCCGTCATTCTTGGTGATGACGATGGTGGCCGAGCGCGGACGCACGGTCGCCGCCGCATTGCCCGCCTGGCTGTCGGGCCAGTTGCTGGTCGGCGCGGACGGGTTGGTCGCGCCCTCGCCCGGATGCTGGATGTTGACGAAGATCGAGGTGCCGTCCGGCGTCGAATGGATGCCGGTGATCTCGCACTGCTTCGGCCCGACCAGGAAGCGCTTCAGCGTCACGCCGGGCGCCTTGCCGATCCGGGTGGTGACGGTTGCCGACGCGCTTCCGGCGGTGCTGGTCACCGAGCGGGTACCACCATCGCCGACCCGGCCCGGGATCGCGGCCAGCATCATGCAGTTGGTGACGTCGGTGAAGGCGCCGTCGTCGGTCTGGATCCACATCACCGGCGTCTGCTGCCCGGCGACATTGCTCGGCAGGCTGAACCAAAGGCCATCGGGCGACGAGAAGTCGTTGGTCGCATCCAGCCCCGACAGGTTGATGTTGGTCGGATCCAGGTCCGCACCCGCGCCGAAGGCATAGACGTCCCAGGTGAAGCTGGTCGCCTCGGTCGTGTCGCCCGTCTCGCGGAGGCGGATGATATGGCCGTTGCGATTGCCGACCGAGGTGGAGGGCGCATCGACATAGGAGCGCGGATTGGCCGCATCGACGCCGGTATTGCTGCCCGAGGCGACCGGGCGACGCGAGCTGTTGTTGGTCAGCGTGCAGTACATCTCGCCGGTCGCCGGATTGACGGCGGTCCATTCCGGCCGGTCCATCTTGGTCGCGCCCAGCACGTCGGCGGCCAGGCGGGTGTTGACGAGGACATCGGCCTGATCGGCGAAGGGATAGACGCTGTTCGAGGCGTTCAGCCCGTTCTGCCCGAACACCAGCGGCATCCACTGGCCGGTGCCGTCGGCATTGAACTTGGCGACATAGAGGGTGCCATTGTCGAGATATTTGTCGCCCACCGCCAGGCGATCGCTCGCATTGGCGTCCGCGGCGCTCCACGGGGTCGCCGAGACGAACTTGTAGATATATTCGTTCTGCGCGTCGTCGCCCATGTAAAAGGCGGGGCGAACGCCCGCGATCATCCGGCCGCTCTCGCAGCCTTCATGGTTCATGCGCCCCAGCGCGGTCCGCTTGCGCGGCGTCGAGGCGGGATTGAACGGATCGATCTCGACCACCCAGCCGAACTGGAACGGCTCGTTGCGGAAATCGGCGGTGCCGTCGGCGGCGAGCGCCGCATCGGCGGTGGCGTTCCAGCGGCGGAAGACGGTGCTCGACGGGTCGGACGGGGTCGCGGTCGCCCAGTTGTAATTGCCGTTGCGCGGCTCGCTGATACCATAGCGGGCGAGCGAGACATTCTGCTTCGGGTTGGTGGTGGCCCGCACCGCCGCGTCACCGCTGAGACGACGGAAATAGCCCGCCCAATTCTCTTCGTTGGTGAGGTAGGTGTGCCACGCCATGGTGCCGTTGGCGCAGTTGTTGATCGTGCCCCGCCCGCCGGTGCCGTCGGGCGAATAGGCGGTCTTCAGCCACGCATTGCCCTTGACCGGGCCGCTGAACGCCATGGGCGTATTGGGGGTGATGCGGCGGTTGAGCGACGAACCCTGGACATAGGACCAGGTGCCGTTCGTGCGGGTGACCTCGATCACCGAAACGCCGTGGCATTCGATCTCCTTGATCGCCTCGCTCGCGGGACGCGGAACCGGCGACATGCCGTTCACATGCAGATACTGTTCGCTGATATTCTCATGGTTCAGGACCAGCAGGCCGCGCGTGCTGCTGTTCGGGTCCGGATTGCTGCCCGACGCCGACAGCCCGAAATAGCTCATGCCGTCATGATGGTCGCCCGCACGCTGCGCGAAGTTGGTGTCGGTGCCGTTATTGGCATAGGCCGGGACACCCGAGGCGATCGGATCGCCCAGGCGATAGAGCACCGTCACGCTATATCCCGAGGGCACCGTCACCACGTCCGCCAGGCTGTGCGGCACGGCGGTAAAGTCGAGCGTGATCGGCGTGACCGTCACCGTGACCGTGTTGTTCGTGACCAGCCCGTCGCGGCTGGTGATCTCCAGCTTGAAGGCAAGCTGCGTCGCGGTCGCCACGGCGGGTGCGCGGAACGAGGCGACGAGCTGGTTGGCGTTGGTCAGGGTGACCGACGGCCCCGCCGTCTGGCTCCAGTTGACGTTCGCCACCTTGCCGCTGCCGACAGTGCCGGTCAGCGTGACGGGGCGGCCCGCCGCGACGCTGGCGGTGCTGCCCGCTGCCGTAGCGGTGACGGCCTGCGGATTCTCATCGTCGCAACCCGCCAGCAGCGCGCCGCCGAACAGCGCGGTGGTCATCGCCGACACGCCGTGGCGCAGCGTCTGGCGGCGCGACAGGCGGGTGGCGATCAGGTCGCTCATATGGGTATTGGTCGAACGGTTGGTGTCGATGTCGCCATCGTCATAGGCGACCAGATTATTGATATCCGACATGGCAGATCCCCCGGGGCACCGCGCGGGGAAGGCGCGGTCTCACGCCCCGTCGTTTGGCGACCAACCAAGTCATCCCGGCTTCATTTTCGCGTCACGTCGGTGACGCAGGGATGACTCTGTGATGACATCGGCGTCATCCTGTCGCATCGCTTGACTCGCGCCGCCGATCCGCCTAAGCGCACCCCGCATCCGGATGGGCTTGCTCATTCGGATTCCGTCCAAGACAGCAGGTGCCGGGGAATTTGCCTTGGCTTAATCTCCTGCCGAGACGGGGAAAAGGATTTTGCCGGTCGCTCCAGCTTGCTGGTCCCGCCCGGTCTGCCCCGCGTTTCTCACGCGTCGGTTGCCCATTCCCCATCGCTGGACACCCCGAGGGGTGGTCACACCCCCCGGTCAAGCAACCGGGATGACCGTTCGCGGTCGTTCCAACCATGGAGAA
>Ga0308171_1003754_pt1 | contig 13433 bp, 11 predicted proteins | sample PhyGR1_FD_202135 | JGI IMG/M metagenome (GOLD analysis project Ga0308171, IMG submission 202135) | Phyllosphere microbial communities from UC Gill Tract Community Farm, Albany, California, United States - DLSLSG.R1 | ecosystem: Host-associated > Plants > Phyllosphere > Unclassified | place: USA... | reverse complement strand
ACCGCATCGCCCTGATGACCATCGTGCGCCGCGAAGTGGCGCGCATCCTGCGCATCTGGGGCCAGACCCTGGTGCCGCCGGCGATCACCATGACCCTGTACTTCCTGATCTTCGGCGGCCTGATCGGTTCGCGCGTGGGCGAGATGGGCGGCTACAGCTACATGCAGTTCATCGTGCCCGGCCTGGTGATGATGAGCGTGATCCAGAACAGCTACGGCAACATCAGCTCCTCGTTCTTCGGCGCCAAGTTCGGCCGCCACGTCGAAGAGCTGCTGGTCAGCCCGATGCCGAACTGGGTGATCCTGTGGGGCTATGTGTCCGGTGCTGTGCTGCGCGGCCTGATGGTCGGCGTGATCGTGCTGATCATCGCCATGTTCTTCACCCCGGTGCGCATCCCGCATCCGCTGGTGACGCTGACCACGGTGCTGCTGGGCGCGACGATCTTCTCGCTGGCCGGTTTCATCAACGCGGTATACGCCAAGAAGTTCGATGACGTGGCGATCGTGCCGACCTTCATCCTGACCCCGCTGACCTACCTGGGCGGTGTGTTCTATTCGGTGAAGCTGCTGCCGACCTGGGCCGAAGCCGCTACCCATGCCAACCCGATCTTCTACATGGTCAACGCGTTCCGCTACGGCCTGCTGGGCACCAGCGACGTGCCCCTGTGGGTCGCCTATGCGCTGATGATCGGCTTCGTGGTGGCGCTCACCGCGCTGGCGCTGTGGCTGCTGAAGCGTGGCGTGGGGATGCGCAGCTGATGCGCATCCTGATCCTCGGCGCCGGCGGGACCGGCGGGTACTTCGGTGGTCGCCTGGCCCAGGCCGGCGTGGACGTCACCTTCCTCGTCCGCCCGGCGCGTGCGGCGCAGCTGGCGGGCGAAGGGCTGGTGATCCGCAGCCCGCTGGGCGATGCGACGTTCCCGGTGAAGCACGTCACCGCCGACGCGCTGCCCGCGCTGGCGACGGCCGAGCCGTTCGACCTGGTGATCCTGAGCTGCAAGGCCTACGACCTCACCAGCTCCATCGAGGCGATCGCCCCGGCGGTCGGCCCGCGCACCACGGTGCTGCCGATCCTCAACGGCTTGCGGCATTACGCCGATCTCGACGCACGCTTCGGCCGCGACGCAGTGCTGGGCGGGCTGTGCTTCATCAGCGCGACCAAGGCCAGCGACGGCGCGGTGGTGCATCTGGCGCCGGCGGCCAAGCTGACCTTCGGCGAGCGCGACGGCACCGGCAGCAGCGCGCGCGTGCTGGCGCTGGCGGCGGCCTGCGTGCAGGCGGGCGTGGACCACGTCGCCACCGATGCGATCGGCCAGGAGCAGTGGATCAAGTACACCTTCCTGACCACGCTGGCGGCGGCGACCTGCCTGATGCGCGCCGATGTCGGCACGATCGTGGCGACCGATGACGGCGCGGCGATCGTGCGCGGACTTTACGACGAATGCGTGGCCGTTGCCGAGGCGGCCGGCGAGCCGATTCCGGGCAAGGCACGCGAGATCGCGCTGGCCGCGACCATCCAGTCCGGCTCGGCGCTGAAGGCTTCGATGCTGCGCGATCTGGAGGCCGGCCAGCAGGTCGAGGCCGAGCACATCGTCGGCGACATGCTGGTACGGGCACGGGCGGCCGGCCAGGCCGCACCGCTGCTGGCCGTGGCCTATGCGCACCTGCAGGCCTACCAGCAGCAGCGCAAGGGCTGAGCGTGCCGACCGACACCGCACCGGCCCGCGTGCTGGTGCTGGGCCTGGGCTACAGCGGGCGGCACCTGGCCGCCCTGCTGCACGCGCAGGGCATTGCCTGCAGCGGCACCGTGCGCGATCCCTCCACCGCACCGGACGATGGTGTGATCCGCCACCGGCTGGCCGAGGGATACCCCATCGATGCGGCGCTGGAGGAGGCGATCCGCAGCGCCGATGCGCTCCTGTGCAGCATTCCGCCCGATGCCGAGGGTGATCCTGCGCTACGCCTGCTCGGCGAAGCGCTGCAGGATGCGCCCGCGCTGCGCTGGCTGGGTTATTTCTCTTCGACCGCCGTCTACGCCGATCGTGATGGCGGCTGGATCAACCTGCACGCGGCGGCCGATGCCACCGACGACACCGCACGGAAGCGCCTGCGTGCCGAAGGCCAGTGGCAGGCGTTCGCCCAGGCGCGCGGCATCGCCTCGGCGGTCTTCCGGCTCCCGGCGTTGTATGGGCGTGGGCGCAACGCGCTGGTGCAGTTGGCGCAGGGCACGGCGCGGCAGGTCGTGCGGCCGGGCCAGGTGTTCAACCGTCTGCACGTCGAAGACCTGGCCACCGCAGCGCTGGCAGCGATGCATCGCTCGCAGGAAGACGCGCTGTATCTGCCGGCCGACGATGAACCCGCCCCGTCGCAGGACGTGCTGGCGTATGCGGCGGCACTGAGTGGCCTGCCGCTGCCCGCCGCGCAGGCCTGGGATGACCCGGCCCTGCCTGCCTCGCTGCGGCGCTTCTACAGCAGCAACAAGCGCATCGACAGTCGCGGCACGCGCGAGGCATTGCAGTGGCAGCCGCGGTTCCCGACCTACCGCGAAGGGCTGGCCGATGCGTGGGCCCATGGAGACGGACGGTAGCCCACGACCGTTGGTCGTGGGTGCCGCGCACCGACACGCGTACCGACCAACGGTCGGTACCTACCGGGTCTGCGGGAACCGGAAGAACGCGCGCGTGGCCGCCGTCGCATTGGCTGCCGTGGCTTCCACGTCCTCGCCACGATCACGCGCCAGTTCCTCGACGATGTGCGAGAGGAACATCGGCTCGTTGCGGCGGTCCTTGGGCAACGGCTTGAGCGTGCGCGGCAGCAGGTACGGGGCGTCCGTCTCGATCATCAGCCGGTTGGCCGGGATGTGTTTGACCAGTTCGCGCAGGTGCGCGCCGCGGCGCTCATCGCACAACCAGCCGGTGATGCCGATGTACCAGTCCTGGTCCAGGTAGTCGAACAGCTCCTGGCGCTCGCCGGTGAAACAGTGCACCACGGCCGGGCCAAGCTCGCCGTCGAAGTTCTTCATCTGCGCCATGAAATCGGCATGCGCGTCGCGCTGGTGCAGGAACAGCGGCTTGCCGTTCTCCGCGGCCAGCTGCAGCTGGCGCTCGAAGGCACGGTGCTGCGCCGGGCGCGGCGCGAAATCACGGAAGTAGTCCAGCCCGCACTCGCCCACGGCGACCACCTCGGCATGCGCATGCAGCGCGCGCATCTCCGCATCGCATTCGTCGGTGTATTCCACCGCATGGTGCGGGTGCACGCCAGCCGTCGCGTACAGGAAGCCGGGATGCTGCCGGGCCAGATCCAGCGCCATCGGCGAATGCTCGCGGCTGGCGCCGGTGATCACCATCTGCACTACCCCGGCCTCGCGCGCACGCGCCAGCACGGCGTCGCGGTCGCGATCGAAGGAGTCGTGGGTGAGGTTGGCGCCGATATCGATCAGTTGCATGGTGGGCTACAGGGCGGTGAACCTGCGCATTCTACCGTGCTGCCCGGCGATGCCCCGGCGCGCACGTCTCGCCGCCCTCGCCTGCGCCCCGTATCCTTGCCGCATGACCACCCCGATGTTCCCGATTGCCGTGCTGCTGCCGCAGATCCTGACCACCCTCGGGAGCGGCACACGACTGGTGCTGGAAGCGCCGCCCGGTGCCGGCAAGACCACCCAGGTGCCGCTGGCCCTGCTGGATGCGCCGTGGCTGGAAGGCCGGAAAATCATCATGCTGGAGCCGCGCCGTGTAGCCGCGCGCAGCGCCGCGCAGTTCATGGCGCGGCAGCTCGGTGAGGGCGTCGGCGAGACCGTGGGTTACCGCATCCGCTTCGAGAACAGGATCTCCGCGCGGACCCGCATCGAAGTGGTGACCGAGGGCATCCTGACCCGGATGCTGCAGGACGATCCGCTGCTCGACGGCGTGGGCGCGCTGCTGTTCGATGAATTCCATGAGCGGCACCTGGCCGCCGATCTCGGTCTGGCGCTGGCGCTGGATGTGCAGTCGCAGCTGCGCGAGGACCTGCGCATCGTGGTGATGTCGGCCACGCTCGATGGCGAGCGACTGGCGCAGTTCCTCGACGCGCCGCGCCTGAGCAGCGAAGGCCGCAGCTTCCCGGTGACGGTCGCGCATTTCCCCGCGCGCCGCGACGAGGCGCTGGAGCCGCAGGCGCGGCGTGCGGTGGAGCAGGCCCTGGCCGAGCATCCCGGCGACGTGCTGGTGTTCCTGCCGGGCCAGCGCGAGATCGCGCGCGTGCAGACCGCGTTGCAGACCGTGCTCGACCCGGCCGTCCAGGTGCTGCCGCTGCACGGCGAACTGCCGGTGGACCAGCAGTCGCAGGTGCTGCAGCCCGATCCCGGCGGTCGCCGCCGCGTGGTGCTGGCCACCAACGTCGCCGAGTCATCGGTGACCCTGCCCGGCGTGCGCGTGGTGATCGATGCGGGACTGGCGCGCGAGCCGCGCTACGACCCCAACAGCGGCTTTGCGCGCCTGGACGTGGTGAACATCGCGCAGGCCTCGGCTGATCAGCGCGCCGGGCGCGCTGGACGCGTGGCAGAGGGCTGGGCCTGGCGCTTGTGGCCGCAGTCGCAGCGGCTGGAGGCACAGCGACGGCCCGAGATCGCGCAGGTGGAGCTGGCCTCGCTGGCGCTGGAACTGGCTGCGTGGGGCAGTGACGACCTGCGCTTCGTCGATACACCGCCCGCCGGTGCCCTGGCCGCCGCGCGGGAGCTGCTGCAGCGCCTGGGCGCGCTCAGCGACAGCGGCACGCTGACCCCGCTGGGCCGGCGCATGCTGACCCTCGGCACGCATCCGCGGCTGGCGGCGATGCTGATGGCGGCAGGCAGTGGTGTCGAACAGGCGCTCGCCTGCGATCTGGCCGCGCTGGTGGAAGCGCGCGATCCCCTGCGCCAGGGCGGTGACGCACTCGCCGCGCGGTGGCGTGCACTGGCCGCGTTCCGCCAGGGGCGCGCACCGCACGACGCGAACCGCGGTGGCCTGGCCACGATCGATGCCGCGAGCAGACAATGGCGGCGACGCCTGCGGTGTGATGCCGCGCCGCCGTCCTCGGTCGAAGCGCATCAACTCGGCGACCTGCTCGCCCATGCCTTCCCGGACCGGATCGCCGCCCGCCATCCCACCGATCCGCTGCGCTACCTGCTGGCCAACGGCCGCAGCGCGCGCCTGTTCGATCCCAGCGATCTGCGCGGCGAGCCGTGGCTGGTGGCGGTGGAACTGCGCTACGAGGCACGGGACGCGTTGCTGCTGCGCGCCGCACCGGTGGACGAGAACCGCCTGCGCCGTGACTTCCCGGAGCGTTTCACGCAGGACGACGTGGTGCGCTGGGACGGTGAGAAGCGTGCACTGGTCGCCCGCCGTGAGACCCGGTTCGATCGCATCGTGCTCGACAGCCGCTCGGCCGGCCGCGTGGACCCCGCCCACGCCGCGAAAGCCCTGACCGACGCCGTCGCCGAACTCGGCCTGGATGCCTTGCCGTGGACGGAGGGCCTGCGCCAATGGCAGGCGCGTGCGCTGGCCGCGCGCGCGTGGATGCCGGAACTGGATCTGCCGGACGTCTCCGATGCGGCCCTGATGGCGACGCTGCCGACGTGGCTGACGCCTGCGTTCAACGGCAGGACGCGCCTGGATGCCCTTGATGAATCCACCCTCGGTGAAGCGCTGAAGTCGCCGCTGCCCTGGGCGCAACGCCAGCTGGTCGATCGCCACGCACCGGTCCGCATTGCCGTGCCTTCGGGCATGGAACGTCCGATCCATTACGCGCTCGACGCCGATGGCATCACGCCGCAGGCGCCGGTGCTGGCGGTCAAACTGCAGGAACTGTTCGGCCTGAGCGATACCCCGCGCATCGCCGACGGCCGCATTCCGCTGACGCTGCATCTGCTCTCCCCCGGCGGGCGCCCGCTGCAGGTCACCCAGGACCTGCGCAATTTCTGGGCGAACACCTATGCGGAAGTGAAGAAGGAAATGAAGGGGCGCTACCCGCGCCACCCGTGGCCGGACGACCCGTGGACGGCCAACGCGACCCACCGGGCGAAACCGCGCGGCACCTGAGCACGCCCCACCACCACCGTCACCGGATACGCGCATTCATGGCTGGCGCCTGACCGTGCCGCGTCCAAGCCCGCCTCCAACGGTTGGGGAGCGGCTACAGTCGTGATGCGGCCGTAGCAGGCGGATGACACCCCGTACACGGCCCACGCGACACACTGGAACAGAACCTCAGGCAAGGACCCCCCATGAGCAGATTGACTGTGATTACCGACCGCGCCCTCGAGCGCGCCCTGGACATCGCCAGCACCGCGGGTGACGGCCTCAAGCATGCCGGCAGCAACCTGCGCCACTTCGGCCCGCAGGCCACCGACTGGATCAAGACGGGCGCCGCACTCGGCGCGGTCAAGACCGGCAGCAAGGTGGCTGCCAAGGTGGTGCGCCGCAATCCGGCCGTGACCATCGCAGCCGCGGCGGTCGGCGTGGGCCTGCTGGGCTACGCGCTGTACCGCAAGCAGCAGAAGAAGAAGCTGGCCAACGGTGGCGTGGTGAACGGCCAGGCGCAGCGCATCAGCGCCCGCAACCGCCGCAACGACACCGTGGTGGATGAGACCAGCGATATCGGCAGCGACGCCTGATCCGCTGACGCATCACCGCATGCGTATCGAAACCGCCGGTCTCCACCGGCGGTTTTTTAGTGTCCGATCTCCCGCCACTGGCCGGGTTGCAGGTCGCCGATCGCATGCTCGCCCATCGAGACACGTACCAGCCGCAGCGTCGGCAGTCCGACCGCGGCGGTCATGCGGCGTACCTGCCGGTTGCGGCCCTCGCGCAGGGTGATGGCCAGCCAGGCATCGGGCACCGTCTTGCGGAAGCGGACCGGCGGCGTGCGCGGCCACAGCCCGGGCGGCGGTTCCAACCGTTCGACACCCGCCGGCAAGGTAGGCCCATCGTTGAGCAGCACGCCACGGCGCAGCGCCTGCACCTGTTCATCGGCCACCGTGCCTTCCACCTGCACCCAATAGGTCTTGTCGGCCTTGTGGCGCGGATCGGTCAACTGGTGCGCCAGGCCGCCATCATCGGTGAGCAGCAGCAGGCCTTCACTGTCGTAGTCCAGGCGTCCGGCCGCATACACCGCCGGCGGCAACCCGAAGCCGGCCAGGGTCGCACGCGGCGGCTGGCTGCGGTCGGTGAACTGGCACAGCACGTTGAACGGTTTGTTGAAGGCGATCAGCATCGAGGCAACAGCGGGGGTGGGATGGCCCATTGTCCCATCCCCGTGCCGCCGCCGCGATCCGCCCGATCATCAGCCGATGACGTTCATCTTGAGCAGGAAGTAGACGAGCACCAGCACCACGCCGCAGACATTGGCGATGCGGGCTTCCCGTGCCCAGCGCCCCGTGGCGGGCGCGTTGAACGCGCTGCGTCCATCCAGCGCAGCGCCCGTGAGCAGCAGCCCGAAGCCGGCCGCCCCCATTAGATCGTAGCCGTGCTGCCCGTAAAACACGAAATCAACGATCTTGATCAGCGTCATCGCCGCAAGACCGATCAACAGCAGCTTCTTCAATGGTGCATTCCTTTACCGTCCCTGGAACGCGCGGGCAATGGCCCGCGCGCCGTGTCTCACGCGCGGGTTTCTTACTTGCCCGGCTTCACGAAGCGCAGCGTCATGCGGTCGCTTTCGCCGATCGCCTGGTACTTGGCCTCGTCGGCCGCGTCATGCTGGTTGGTCGGCGGCAGCGTCCACACACCGTTCGGGTAATCCTTGGTGTCGCGCGGGTTGGTATTGATCTCGCTGCTGCCCGCCAGTTCGAAACCGGCAGCCTTGGCTATCGCGATCACCTGCTGCTGGCCCACGTAACCGGTCTTGTCGTCGGCCGGCACGTCGGCCTTGGCACGGTGTTCCACCACGCCGAGCACGCCGCCCGGCTTGAGCACCGAGAAGAAGCCTTTGAACATGCCCTCGGCCTGGCCGCTGCTGCGCCAGTTGTGCACGTTGCGGAAGGTCAGCACCACATCGGCCGAGTTGGCCGGGCCGAACACCGGGGCCTTCGGGTCATAGGCGACTACGCGGCTCTTGCCGAACACCGCGGCGTCACCGGCGAACTTCTTTTCAAGTCCCTCTCGGCTGCGCTGCTGGTAATCGCGGCCACGCCCTTCCGCCACGGCCATCGGATCGACCACGGCGGCCACGTACTGGCCCTTCTCGTGCAGCAGCGGCGCCAGGATCTCCGAGTACCAGCCGTTGCCCGGGGTGATCTCGATGACGGTCTGGCCCGGCGCAACGCCGAAGAACGACAGGGTCTGTGCCGGATGCCGGTACGCATCGCGCTTGACGTTGGCCGGATCGCGGCGGCTGTCCTGCACGGCCTTCTGCACGGCCGGGGTGATCGCGACCTGCGCGTTCGGGCCGGCGGGCTTGATGGCCATCGCGGGCGCGGCAAGCATCAGGGTGGAGACAGTGAACAGGCAGGCACAGGTCAACGAACGGGCTTTCATCGGCGGGGCTTCCGGTAGCGGGATGCGGCGAGACTAGCAGCCGAGCGTGCACAGGTGTTCACAAAACGTTAGTGCGGCGCAGCAATCCGGAATACTGTTTTGTGCCTGCTGCCGCAACGCTGTCACTACGCCGACCGTATCCTGTGGAAACGATTCCCAGGGAGAACATCACCCATGACTGCTACGCGCGAACTCGGTCGTTCCGGCCTCCATGTCGCCCCCATCGCCTTCGGCGGCAATGTCTTCGGCTGGAGTGCGGACGAGAAGACCTCCTTCGCCCTGCTCGATGCCTTCGTCGATGCCGGCTTCAACCTGGTCGATACCGCCGATGCGTATTCGGCGTGGGTGCCCGGCAACCAGGGCGGTGAATCGGAGACCATCCTGGGCCGCTGGTTCAAGCACAGTGGCAAGCGTGACAAGGTGGTGCTGGCGACCAAGGTGGCCAAGTGGGCCGAGCGCCCCGGCCTGTCCGCCGACAACATCACCGCCGCGGTGGAAGACTCCCTGCGCCGCCTGCAGACCGATGTGATCGATCTGTACCAGGCGCACGAAGATGACGAATCCACCCCGCTGGAAACCACGTTGGCCGCCTTCGGCCGCCTGATCGAACAGGGCAAGGTGCGTGCGATCGGCGCCTCCAATTACACCGCCGAGCGCCTGCGCGACGCCTTGAAGGTCTCCGCGGACTACAAATTGCCGCGCTATGAGACGCTGCAGCCGGAGTACAACCTGTACGACCGCGCCGGTTACGAGGCTGGGCTGGAAGCGGTGGTGCGCGAGGCGCAGCTGGGCGTGATCAGCTATTACTCGCTGGCCAGCGGCTTCCTCAGTGGCAAATATCGCAGCGCCGCCGATGCGGCCAAGAGCAGCGCGCGCGGCCAGAAAGTGGTGGACACCTACGTCAATCCGCGTGGGCTGCGCATCCTGACGGCGCTGGACGACGTGGCCAGCACGCATGGCGTGAGCCCCTCGCAGATCGCGATCGCCTGGTTGATCGCACGCCCGGGCATCACCGCACCGATCGTGAGTGCGACCAGTGTCGAGCAGTTGAAGGATGTGCTGGCCGCCGCGAACGTCGCGCTGTCGGCGCAGGAGGTCCAGCAGCTGGATGCGGCGAGCGCCGAACAGGCCTGAACCCGACGTTCTCTGTTACGGACAGCCGCCGCAGGGCGGCTGTTTCTGTTTCCGGCCGGGCCGGGCGCCCTCGCCTCAGCGACTGGCGCGGCTGTCCTCGGCGACCAGCGCGTGGTGCAGGCTCACGCCGGCACGTACACCTTCGGCACTGGCCAGGCTGATGTTGCCGACCAGGGTGGCATCACCCGCCGCGTAGATGCCGGGCACGCTGGTCTGCTTGCCGGGGTCCACCTGGACCAGCACGCCGATCGGACTCTCTTCCAGCGCGCAGCCGAGCTGTTCGACCAGCGGTGCCGCCATGTGCTGCCGCGCGGTGACGAACAGCGCGCGCAGTTCGACCCGGCGCCCATCCGCGAGCACGGCGGCACTCAGCGCCGGCGCCTCGCCTTCCAACCCGACCACGGCGGCGTGTTCGATACTGACACCGCGGTGCTGCAGGGCCGCGAGTTCCTCGGGCGCCAGGGTCATGCCGTGCGCGAACAGGGTGACCTCGCCCCAGTCGGCGAGCAGCGCGGCCATCGTGGCCGACTTCTCGTGTCCACCCAGCAGGCCGATCGCCCCGCCGCCGATTTCATAACCATGGCAGTACGGGCAGTGCACCACGCTATGGCCCCAGCGTTCGGCCAGGCCGGGCAGTTCGGGCAGTTCGTCGCGGATGCCGGTCGCCAGCAGCAGCTTGCGCGTGGCCCAGGTGTCGCCGTTTTCGGTCGCCACCACGAAGCCATCGACCGTCGGTTGCGCGCGGGTCGCGGTGTCGCTGATCCAGCGCACGGTGGGATAGTCGAGCAGCTGCGCCTTCGCGTTGCGCAGCAGCTCGGCGCCGGCGATGCCGTCCTGGCCGAGCACCCCGTGCGAATGCGCGGCGAAGCGGTTGCGCGGCAGGCCGCTGTCGATCACCAGCACGTCGCGGCGGGCGCGGGCCAGGATCAGGGCGGCGGACAGGCCGGCGAAACTGCCGCCGACGACAATCGCATCAAACGTCATGGGGAACTCCTGCAGCGTGGTGGGCCAGGTGGCGGGCGAATTCGTCGCCCAGCGTGGCCAGGGTGGTGTCGCGCAGGCGGGCCTCGAGCAGGGCCTGGGCCTGGCGGTAACTGTCGTCGAGCGCTTCGTTGACCACGCGCTGCACCGGGCAGCCGCGGCCGGTCTCGCGCGCACCGGTGTGCAGAAGCGCGGGCGCACCGATGGCGAGATAGACGTCGTGCAGGGTGATCTCGGCCGGCGGCCGGGCCAGTTGGCTGCCGCCTCCGTGGCCACGCACGGTGGTCACCAGGCCGCCCTTGTGCAGGGCCGACAACAGGCGCCGGATCACTACCGGATGGGTCGGCAGGCAGGTGGCAAGCTGCTCGGAGGTGCGCGGGCCGTCCTGGCCGACCAGATGGGCCATGACGTGGAGCGCATCGGAGAACTGGTTGCTGGATTTCATGTAACAACGATAGTTACATATTAGTTGCCTGTCCAGTCCTGTTTCGTTCCATGCGTGACCAAAATTCATCTACACGCCATCGTCACAACATTTAATGGAACGGTAACCGTGATTGGCGTCGCACTTCAGCCTGTTCCTCACAGACCGATACCGCATCGCCCTTCCTTACTTTTGATCTCTCATGACGTCCTCCGCATCGGCGCGTCCACGCGCCCTGAGTCTTCAATTCAAACTGCTGGGCGCGCTGTCGCTCGGCCTGGTCATCATCGTGCTGGCCGCCTTGGCGGGGCTGGGTTCTGCCTGGCGCAACCTTTCGGCCGAGGTGCCGGTCGAGGTCGCCCGGCAGGCACAGGCCGAGCTGCTGCAGCGCGAGTTCCGCCTGCAGGTGCAGGAGTGGAAGAACGTGCTGATCCGCGGTGCGGACGCTGCACAGCGCGAACGCCACCTGGCGGCATTCGATGCGGAAGGACGCCGCATCGAAGCGTTGGCAGGCACGCTCGCCACCAGCCGCGATGAACAGACGCGCACGCTGGCCCACCAGTTCCTGGCCGAGCACCGTGCGCTGGAGGCCCGCTACCGTGGCGCGCTGGAGGCGTTCGCGGCCAGTGGCTATGACACCCAGGCCGGCGACGCGCTGGTGCTCGGGGCCGACCGCGCCGTGGGCACCACGCTGGATGCGCTGGCCGCGCGCGCCAGCGAACGTGCCACGTTCGAAACCCATGCCACCTCCGAGCGCGCGCGCGCCGCGCTGGTGGCATCGGCGGTCACCACGGCGCTGGCCGCCGTGGTGCTGATGGGGGTGCTGGCGGTGTGGCTGCGACGCGCTGTGATCGCCCCGGTGGTCGCCGTGGAAGCCGCCGCCCGTGCCGTCGCCCGTGGCGATCTGGAGCATGCGGTGGTGGTGCGCAGCCGCGATGAGATCGGCCGCCTTGGCACGGCCATGGCCGAGGTCACCCAGACCCTCAAGGCCGTGCTGGCTGCCCAGGCGACGATGGCGCAGCGCCACGATGCGGGCGAGATCAGTTACCGCATGGATGCGTCCGTGTTCCCCGGCGGCTATGGCCAGATGGTGCGCGACACCAACACCCTGGTCGCCAACCACATCCAGGTGAAGCTGCGGGCGATCGAGATCATGGGCCATTACGCGGTCGGTGACCTGTCGGTGGACATGGAACGCCTGCCCGGCGAGAAGGCGGTGATCACCCAGGCGCTGGATACGGCCAAGGCCAACCTCGGTGCAATCAATGCCGAGATTAAGCGGCTGGCCGCCGCGGCCGCCGTGGGCGATTTCAGCCAGCGGGGCGATGAAGCGCGCTACCAGCACGACTTCGGCGAGATGGTCGGCGGCCTCAATCGGCTGATGCAGACCACCGAGCAGGATCTGGGCGAGGTCTCGCGCGTTCTGCAGGCGATCGCCGGTGGTGATCTCAGCGCGCGCATGCACGGTGATTTCCACGGCGTGTTCGCGCGCATGCGCGATGACATGGCGCGCACCACCGGCCAGCTGACCACGATCGTCGGCGACATCAAGCAGGCCGCGCAGTCGATCCAGATCGCGGCCGGCGAGATCGCCGCGGGCAACAGTGACCTTTCGCGCCGTACCGAGCAGCAGGCGGCCAATCTGGAAGAGACCGCCGCTTCGATGGAAGAGCTGACCTCCACCGTGCGCCAGAACGCCGAGCACGCGCGACAGGCCAACCAGCTCTCGATCAGCGCCGCGTCCGTCGCTTCGCAGGGTGGTGAGGTGGTCGGCCAGGTGGTCACCACCATGAGCGCCATCCAGTCCTCATCGCGCCAGATCGCCGAGATCATCAGCGTCATCGACGGCATCGCGTTCCAGACCAATATCCTCGCGCTCAACGCCGCCGTGGAGGCCGCGCGCGCCGGTGAGCAGGGCCGTGGTTTCGCGGTGGTCGCCAGCGAAGTGCGTACCCTCGCGCAGCGCTCGGCGGGTGCCGCCAAGGAGATCAAGGCCCTGATCGATCAGTCCGTGGCCGATGTCGACAGTGGCGCGGCATTGGTCCAGCAGGCCGGGCAGACCATGGGCGAGATTGTCGGCAGCGTGCAGCGCGTCACCGACATCATGGCCGACATCGCCGCCGCGTCGCAGGAGCAGTCGGCCGGCATCGAGCAGGTCAACCAGACCGTCGTGCAGATGGACGAAACCACGCAGCAGAACGCCGCGCTGGTCGAGGAAGCCTCGGCGGCGGCGCGCAGCATGGAAGAGCAGGCCGTCGCCTTGAATGCGGCGGTGGATGTGTTCGTGCTGGATGCGGGACGCGCTGCGGTGGGCCGATTGGCCCGCGCCGCGTGATGCAGCCGTAGTGCCGGCCGCTGGCCGGCAACCGCATGCAGCAGGCATCGCGAAAATGCCGGCCAGCGGCC
>Ga0308171_1003753_pt1 | contig 13435 bp, 7 predicted proteins | sample PhyGR1_FD_202135 | JGI IMG/M metagenome (GOLD analysis project Ga0308171, IMG submission 202135) | Phyllosphere microbial communities from UC Gill Tract Community Farm, Albany, California, United States - DLSLSG.R1 | ecosystem: Host-associated > Plants > Phyllosphere > Unclassified | place: USA... | reverse complement strand
CGCCAGCAGCTCGGCATAGCTCCAGCTACGGTCCCGGTCGACGATGGCCACGGCGTCCGGCCGCTCCGCCGCCCGCTGGCGCAGGAAGCCGGAGAACGTCTCGCCACGCCAGTAGCCCTTCTCGCGGTAGCGGCGGGCGAGGTCGTCGGGCCAGGTCTGGCGAAGCGGAGTCACAAGCGGGTCTCTTCCAGTTCAATGCCGAGCGCGGCCAGCAGGGCACCATACTTGGCGCCGGTCTCCGCCGCCTCGGCCCAGGGGTCGGAGCCGGGCACGATGCCCGCACCGGCATAAAGCCGCGCGGTATTCCCGGCAATCTCGGCACAGCGGATCGATACATACCAGGCGCCGTCGCCCGCCGCATCGCACCAGCCCACCGCCCCGGCATAGAAGTCCCGGTCATAGGCCTCGATCTCGCCGATCAGCCGGGCGGCATGGGCCCGCGGCAGGCCGCAGACGGCCGGCGTCGGGTGCAGCGCCGCCGCCAGCTCGGCGGAGGAGATGGAAGCGTCCTTCAGCTCGCCCTCGATGCGGGTGCCCAAATGCCACATGCTGTTGGTGCTGGTCAGCGTCGTGCCCTGCGGCGCGGAAAGCTGCCGGCAATAGGGCGCCAGCGTATCCAGGATGAAGTCGGCGACGATGGCGTGCTCCCGCCGGTCCTTGTCGGACCGCGCCAGGGCGGCGGCATTGGCGCTGTCCGCCGCCGCATCGACCTCCCGCCGCGCCGAGCCGGCCAGGGGGTGGGACAGGATGCGCGTCCCGGTCTTGGAGAGCAGCAGTTCCGGCGTCGCCCCCGCCAGCACGCGCGGCGCGCCACCACGTGGCGGCAACGGCACCAGGAAGCCGGTGACCGACGGGTCGGCCGAGAGGCGCCGCAGCAGCCCCTGCAAATCGATCGGCGCATCCGCACGCGCCAGCAGGCTGCGGGAGAGCACGATCTTCGTCAGCACCTCCCGCCGCCCGGGGCCCTGCGCCGCCTCCTGCCGCATGATGTCCAGCGCGCGCTGGACGGAGGCGGCATAGCCCGCCGCATCCGGCTCATGCGCCAGTTGCCAGCGCGCGGCCGGGCGCGGCACGGCGGCCACCTCCTGCACGGCGCGGGAGACGGTGCGCGGCTGCACCAGGTAGTCCTCCGCCTCCCGCGCGAAGGGCAGCGCCCCCGCCAGCAGTGCATCCCGCCCCGCTAGGCGGAAGAACGCTGCCACCCGCGCGCCCAGCGTTTCCGCCGGCCCACGCGGCAAGGCCGCGCCCAGCCCCTGGCCCTGCACCACCCCACGGGCGGAGCGGAAGGCGAAGAGCGGTGCCTCCATGCCATCCTGCCGCATGATGTGCGTCTCGCTGGCCAGGGTACTCATGCGCGGCCTTCCTCCCTCAGAAGCGGATCAGGCTGACGGTGTCGCCATTCGGGTCGTCCACGGGCGGCTGGCCACGGCCGGCGCTGCGCGCCTTGTTGGTGACGTAGGCCAGGCCGCTGCGGGGATCGACCGCGATGGTGTTGGGATGGGACCCGGTGGCCAGGCTGGCCTGCACTTCCAGCTTCGCGCCATCGAGGACGCTGACGGTGCCGGCGCCCCGGTTGGCCACCAGCACGGTGCCGTTGGTCGGGTGCAGCGTCACGCCCAGCGCGCCCGCGCCCGTCTCCACCGACTTCACCAGCGCGCCGCTGCCGGCATCCAGCACCGCCAGGGTGCCGGACTTCTGGTTGGTGACGAACAGCCGCTTGCCGGCGGCGTCATAGGCCGCGTTGATCGGCCCCTCGCCACCCGAGGGGAAGGCGCGCTTCACCGCGCGGGTCGCCAGATCCACCTCGATGACCTCGTTCGTCTGCAGGCGGGCGGCGAACAGGCGGTTGCCGGCGCGGTCGAGCGTCATGCCGCTCATCGCCTCGCCCAGGCCGTCCGAGATCACGTGCAGCATCTCGTTCTTGGCGCCGTCGATCACCCAGATCTGGCTCTGGACGCCCTGGAAGCCGGGGACGGAGACATAGACGCGGTTCGCCTCCTCATCCACCAGCACCTGGCGGACATGCGCCTTCTCGCCATGGGCGATCTTGGTCAGCACGCGCCCTGCCTTCAGGTCGATGGCCGTGACGCTGCCGGAGCGGGTGTTGGTGGTGTAGAGCGTGCCGGTGCGGTCGTTCACCGCCAGGCCGAAAGCGGGCTCGGGCAGGGAGAGCGTGCTCTTCACTTCCAGGCTCTGCGGGTCCAGGCCCAGGATGGAGGCCTCGGTGGCGCCACGCGGGCCGGCGGCCGCGACATGCAACAGGCCGGTGGTCGTGCTCACCACCAGCTCGTACAGCCCGCCGGGCGGCACCAGCCGCACGCTCTTGCCCACCGTGGCGGCGGCCATGGCGGGGCTGACCCGGCTGGCGCAAAGCAGGCCGGCCACCAGGCCGAAGGCATGGCGGCGCGAAAGGGCCGGCAACATCGTCGGGTGCATCAAAGTCTCCATGTCGTATGCCGCGGGCAGCGATCTGGCCGCGATCGAAGATTGAGCCCCGCGCCAGGGCCGCGCGCCCCAGCCTGGCGACACCCCTGCCAGGCCAGGCCCGGCCTGGTCCGCGCACCGGCCATGTTCGTCCACGGCGTGACCGCGCGGGACATCATGGGGAAGGAGGGCATCGATGCATCCTTGCATCGCAAGGCCTGACGGGCCTTCCATCCCTTGCCGGGGCGCGTCTTCCAGCCGATCGAAGGGGAAGGCGCCGCCGGCAGGGGCGAGGCGGCCCGCAAACCATGCAAATGAAAAGCATTCTCAGACGCGGGACATTAGCTTCCGGCGTTCCGATGTCAACCGCCACTGCCGCACCGCACACGCGGTTGAGGAACATGGCGCCGAATCCATGTTCCTTGGCGAACGGACCTGTCGCTTTTTGCGGCTGGATGGGCGTTCGCCGGCGGGAAATGCGGTGGTGATGTGGGGGAGGAAAGGCCGGGGAAAGAATTCCCCGGGCCCCCTCTTCCTTTTTCGAGTTTGGCGTCGCGCCTCAGGACTGGGAGCGGGTGCTTCTGATGACTTCAAGTACGGGCCACGCGGGCTGAACCGTCAGTCGCCGCAGCTACGGCGTGCCCAACCGTCTCCCAAGACCACGCCCTCAGCAGCCACGCCCGGCAAACTCGAAAGAAGAAAGGAAGGGGCCCGGGGAATTCCTTCCCCGGCCTTCAGGCCCTTGCAAGCGATGACCCCTACCGAACCCCCGGGCGTGCATCCCCACCTGGACGGACCGTCAGCATGACGGCCGCGCCGATGGCCAGGAATACCAGCACGGTGGCCATGCCCATCCGCTGGCTGCCGCTGATGCCCGTGACCAGCGCCAGGGCGGCCGGCCCCAGGAAGCCGGTGATCCGCCCGGACAGCGCGAACAGGCCGAAATGCGCCGAGACCTCCCCCGGCGGCGCCATGGCCGCCATGTAGCTGCGGGAGGCCGACTGGGCCGGCCCCATGAACAGCCCCAGCGTCATGGCCAGGGCCCAGAACACCGTCTTGCTCTCCACGATCACCAGGCCGAAGCCGATGACGATCATCGCCGCCAGCGCCACCAAAATGGTCTGGCGGGAGCCCAGCCGGTCCTCCAGCAGCCCGAACCCGGCCGCGCCAAGCCCGGCGGTCACGTTCAGCGCGATGCCGAAGAGCAGGATCTCCTCGAACGTCATGCCGAACACGCCGGCGGCGAAGATGGCGCCGAAGGCGAACAGCGTGTTCAGCCCGTCCGTGTAGAACAGCCGCGCCACCAGGAAGCGCGCCATCGCCGGCCGCTTCGTCAGCCCGCGCAGGACGGAGAGGATCTCCGCCAGGCCCTGGCTGGCTGCCGCCTTCCAGCCGGGGCGCGCCCCAGGCGGGTCCGGCAAGGCCAGCAGGACCGGCCAGCCGAAGCCCAGCATCCACACTGCCACCAGGATGGCGGTGGCGCGCACATGCTCGGCATTGCTGCGGTCCAGCCCCAGCGGGGACGGGTCCGGCTGCACCAGCAGCAACAGGCAGACCCCCAGGCAGGCCAAGCCACCCGCATAGCCCAGCCCCCAGGCCAGGCCGGAAATCCGCCCCAGCCGCTCCGGCGGCGCCACCTGGGGCAGCATCGAGTTGTAGAACACCGTCCCCAGCTCGAACCCCACCGTCGCCACGCCGACGCAGGCCAGCGCCCACAGCATCGACTCCGGCTGCGGCGTCGCGAACCAGATCAAGCCGGTGAATAGGGAAGTCACCAGGGTACAGACCAGCAGCATCAGCCGCCGCCGCCCGCCCACATCCGCCACCGCGCCCAGCACGGGGGAGAGGAAGGCAATGGCCAGCCCCGCCGCCGTCTGCATCCAGCCCCACATGGCCTGCCCGGTGGCCGGGTCCGGCGCCACGCCCTGGGCGAAATACGCCGCGATGACGAAGGTGGAAACCACGGTGGGGAAGGCACTATTGGCCCAGTCATACAACGCCCAGGCCCAGGCCTTCCGGTTCATCCCACTCGCCTCCGATCCATATCGGGGCGGAGTGTGCCCCGGTTCGGGCCTGGGCCAAAGGGGGGCGGAGGCTTGGGGGAAGCAAGGGGGAAGGTGGGCGAACGGATTCCCCATCAAACCTATCAGGTTTGATCCGTCTCTCCGGGAAGTTTGGCGCCGCGCCCCGTGACTACGGCGAGGCCCCCTGGGCGCCACGCCTCAGGACGAGAGCGACGCACCTTGATTCATCAAACGTGCCGCGCCGACTGAACCCTCAGTCGCCGGAGGTCGAAGACCTCCGGCGCACCGAGCCGGTCCTCAAGAACATTCAGCCAACGGCCACGCCCAAAACTCGAAGAAAGAAAAGAAGGGGCCCGGGGAATTCCTTCCCCGGCCTTCCCTTCTTCTGAAGCCCGGCAAGGGCGGTCCTTACTGGACCACCCGCCCCAGTTCACGCACCGCCACCGTCACCGCGGCCAGGTCTGGCCGCAGGGCGGCTTCCTGGGCCGTGCGGGCGGCGGCTTCGGCGTCCGGCAGGCTGGCGCCACGCAGGTGGGCGGCGGCCAGCTTGGCATGCAGGGCGGCGATATCGTCCAGCAGGGCCGCCTTGGCGCGGGTGCCGAAGGGCCCCGAGACGTCGGCCTGCAGCGCCGCCAGGCGCAGCGCCGGCAGGTGGAAGGCCTCGCCCGCCTGTTGCCACGCCTGCCCGGCCTGGGCGGGCGAGACATTGGCGACGGTGGAGAGGCGCACCACGGCGGGCGCGTCCTCCAGCGTCGGCGCCGCGGCCGCCAGCCGGGCGACCTGCTCGGGCAGGCCGGCCTCGCGCAGTGCCGCGGCGGCCGGGGTGGCGGCGGCCGCCTCGGTCGCGGCGTCCGCCAGCTCGGCGATGCCGGGGCGCAGGGTGGCCAGGGTCGCTTCCAGGCTGCCGGTGCCCGGCAGGCTCAGCAGCTCCCGCGCCACGGCGGTGTGCAGGTGGCGGATGGCCAGGGCGGCATCCCGGCGCGGACCGGCAGCGGCCGGCGCGGCGTCGGCGGCGTTCGCCGCCTGGTCCAGCCCCAGCAGCCGGTCGGCCAGGATGGCGGCGCGCGCGGCCTCGGCCGGGCCGGTTCCCGCCGCCAGCCGTGCCAGCCCTGCCGGGCCGATGCGGTTGGCGACGAGGTTGGCCAGGATGGTCGCCAGCAATTCCCGCCGCAGCCGGTGGCGGGCGATGGCGTCGCCGAATTCCCGCTGCAGCGGCTGCGGGAAGTAGTCCTGCAACAGCGGCTGCAGGGCGGGGTCGTCTGGCAGGTCGCTGGCCTCGATCGCGTCGGTCAGCCACAGCTTCGCGAAGGGCAGCAGCGCCGCCAGCTCCGGCCGGGTCAGGGCCTCGCCGCCGGCGATGCGGTCGGCCAGGGCGGTGGCATCCGGCAGGCCGGCCACGGCACGGTCCAGCAGCCCGGCCGCTTCCAGCCGCGTCATCAGCGCGGCGTGGGCGGGCAGGGCATCGGCCCCGGCCGCTTCCTCCAGGCTGACGGCCAGGGATTGCTCGGAATTGTCCCGCAGCACCAGGGCGGCCACCTCGTCCGTCATCTCCCGCAGCAGCGTGTCGCGCCGCTGGATGGTGATGGCGCCGGAGGCCTTCACGTCGGCCAGCAGGATCTTGATGTTCACCTCGTGGTCGGAGGTGGAGACACCGGCCGAGTTGTCCAGCGCGTCGGTGTTCAGCTTCACGCCCTGCCGTGCCGCCTCGATGCGCCCGGCCTGGGTGATGGCGAGGTTGGCGCCCTCCCCCAGCACCCGCACGCGCAGGTCCTGGCCATCGACGCGGATGGCATCGTTGGCACGGTCCCCGGCCTCGGCCTGGGTCTCGGCGGAGGCTTTGATGTAGGTGCCGATGCCGCCGAAATAGAGCAGGTCCACCTGCGCCTTCAGGATGGCGCGCATCACGGTCGCCGGGTCCGGCTTCTGCGCCTCGATCCCCAGCAGCTCACGCGCACGGTCCGAGAGCGGGATGAAGCGGGCGTTGCGCGGATAGACGCCGCCCCCCTCGCTGACCTTGCGCACGTCGTAGTCGGCCCAGGAGGAACGCGGCAGCGCGAAGATGCGCGCCCGCTCCTCGTAGGAGGACGCGGCGTCGGGATCGGGGTCGATGAAGATGTGGCGGTGGTCGAAGGCCGCGATCAGCTTGGTCTGCTTCGAGACGAGCAGGCCGTTGCCGAACACATCGCCCGACATGTCGCCGACGCCGACGACGGTGAACGGCTCCTTCTGGATGTCGTGGCCCAGCTCGGCGAAGTGGCGGGCGATCATCACCCAGGCGCCCTTGGCGGTGATGCCCATCGCCTTGTGGTCGTAGCCCTGGCTGCCGCCGCTCGCGAAGGCGTCGTCCAGCCAGAAGCCGTATTCCTGCGCCAGACCGTTGGCGATGTCGCTGAAGGTGGCGGTGCCTTTGTCGGCGGCGGCGACGATATAGGGATCGTCGCCATCCCGCCGCACAACGTCGGCGGGCGGGATCACCTCGGCGCCGCGCAGGTTGTCGGTGATGTCCAGCATGCCGCGGATCAGCGTCTTGTAGGCAGCGATGCCGGTGGCCATGAAGGCCTCACGGTCACTCGCCGGCGGCACGTTGCCCTTCAGGACGAAGCCGCCCTTGGCGCCGGTCGGCACGATGACGACGTTCTTCAGCCGCTGCGCCTTCATCAGGCCCAGGATCTCGGTGCGGAAATCCTCCCGCCGGTCGGACCAGCGGATGCCGCCGCGCGCCACGGCGCCGGAGCGCAAGTGGCAGCCTTCCATATGCGGCGCATGGACGAAGATTTCGCGCCACGGGCGCGGCGCCGGCATCTCGCCCGCCAGCGCGCTCTCGATCTTCAGCGAGAGATACGGCTTCTCCTGGTGGAAGTTAGTTCGCAGCACCGCATCCAGCACCGTCCGCAGGCGGGAGAGGATGCGATCGGCATCCGGGTCCTCGATCTGGTCCATCAGGGCCGACCACTCGGCCTCGATGCGCTGCTCCTCCGCCGCGTTGCGCGCGGCAGCCGGGTCGAAGCGGGCCTGGAACAGGTCCACCAGCAGGCGCGCCGCCTTCGGCTCGCTGGCCAGCGCGGCCTCCACGCTGCCCTGGGCAAAAGCAAAACCCACCTGCTTCAGCCAGCGGAACAGCGCCCGCAGCAGCCAGGCCTCCCGCCAGCCCAGCCCGGCGCGGGCGACGAGGCGGTTGAAGCCATCGGCCTCCACCCGCCCTTCCAGCAGGGCGGAAAGCGCTTCGAGCAACGCCTGGAAGCGCGGCTCGGCGATATCGGCCCCGGCTTCCAGGGCGAAGACATGCAACACCACGCGGCCGCCATTCGGCAGGGCGAAATGGTGCGCGGTCTCCTCGATCGCACGCAGGTCCAGGCTCTCGAACAGCGGCAGCACGTCGGCCAGCGGCAGCGGCCCGCCTGGGTGCGCCAGACGCAGCGTGAGCACGCGGTCCCCCGCCCCGGGCGCCCGGTCCAGCCGTGCCGCGGCGCGGCCATTGGCCAGGGCGGATTCCGCCATCTGGATGTCGGCTACCGCCGTCGTCGTCGTGGTCTGGTTGGCATAGAAGCCGGAGAAGGCGTCCGACCAGCGGGCCAGAGTCTCGGCGGCGCGCGCCTCGCCCAGCTCGGCGGTCAGCGCTTCGCCCAGCCGGTCGTTGAAGGAGCGCGCGGCCTGGGTGACGGCGGCTTCCAGCGCCGCGTCGTCCACCACCGGTACCTCACCGGGACGGGTGCCGATGATGTAGTGCACCCGCGCCAGCGGCCCGTCACCCAGCGCGATATGGAAGGCGGACAGCCGGCCGCGGAAGGCGCGGGCCAGGATGCCGCCGACACTCTCCCGCAAGCGGGTGTCGAAGGTATCGCGCGGCAGCCACGCGATGGCGGAGATGAAGCGCTCGAACGGGTCGCGCCGCAGCACCAGCGCGGCGCGCGGGCGGATGGAAAGGTCCAGCGCCCGGCGGGCGCCTTCCAGGATGGCGGCCTCGTCGGCCTGGAACAACTCGTCGCGCGGCCAGGTGTCCAGGATGTTGCGCAGCGCGCGGCCATCATGGCTCTCCGGCGCCACCCCGGCGGTCTCCAGGATGCGTTCCACCTTGGCGCCCAGCCAGGGGATGCTGCGCGGGTTGCGGTTGTAGGCGCTGGCGGCGAACAGCCCCAGGAACAACCGGATGCCGACGACGCGGCCATCGGTGCCGAACACCCGCGTCGCCACCACGTCGGCGTGCTGCGGGCGATGGACGCGGGCGCGCATGTTGGCCTTGGCGATGGTCAGCGCCACGCCATCCTGCAACTGCGCCAGCACGGCGGCGGGAATGGCCGAGAGGTCGCGCAGCGTATCGAACACCGGCAGGGATTCGTCGCGCAGCAGACCCAGCCCGTCCTCGATGCGCGGCGCCGGCTCCAGCCGCAGCAGGCGGTGGCCGAGGCAGATGAAGTTCTCATCCGCCATCCAGCGCAGGAAGGCCTGGCCGGCGGCGGCATCCGGCGCATGGGCGATCTCGGCCCCCGCTTCCTCCAGCCGCTTCAGGATGGCGGGGAAGTCGGAGACGGCGGTGCGCACCTCGGCCATCGCCTGGCGCAGCGCCACCTCCACCTCGTCCCAGCTCTCGGCGGGCGCGTGGTGGTCGCCGGTCAGCCGCACCGGCGTCGGCGCGATCTCGACATGCATCATGCTCTCGGCGGTGGCGGCCTCGTCCAGGCCCAGCAGCTGGCCGGCGGCATCGCGCTTCACCCGCACCACCGGGTGCAGCAGCCGGCGCACGGTGCGCCCGGCCAGAGTCAGCCCGGCCAGCACGCTTTCCACCAGGAAGGGCATGTCGTCGGTGACGATCTCGGCCAGCGCCACGCTGCCCCGGCCGGGGCCGGGCGGCAGCAGGCGCACCTTGGCCTCGCCCGGCACGCGCGTCGCGGCATGGGCGTAGAGGCTGGCGGCGGCCGCGGCCAGGCGCTCGGGCGACTCGGCGGCCAGTTCGGCGGTGGGCAGGGCGTCAGCCAGGCGGTGCAGCAGGGTCGCGGCGTCCTCCGGCAGCGCCGGCGCCTGCCGCCGCAGGCCTTCCACGGCCGCCCGCAGCAGTTCCGCGCGCGCGCCACCTTCGATCGAGCTTCCGTCCGGCATCACGCTATCCCCTCCGCAACCGTTCTGGCTGCCCCCAAGGATCGGCCGCATGAGCGCGCGGTTCAACCCATGCCGGTGCCTTTTATGGTTTCAATCTGCAAAATTTTTAGGCACCAAAATCCTGCGCCAGCGCCATTCTCAAACGGCTCGCAACAGGCCTAATCTGCGGCATGAGCATGACACTCGCCGACATCCTGGCCCCGATCACCCCGGAACAGTTCTTCGCCGAGTATTACGACAAACAGCCGCTCCATGTCCCGGGTGGCGCGGCGAAGTTCGCCTCCGTGCTGTCCTGGCGGCAGATCAACCGCCTGCTGGACCAGACGCATATCTGGTCCAGCCAGTCGCTGAAGCTGGTGCGCGAAGGCGTAGCCGTGCCGGCCGAGCAATATTGCACCCGCAACACCAGCCGCGACGGCGCGCCCATCCTGCAGCCGGATGCCGCCATGGTGTCCCAGTGGATCAGCCGCGGTGCCAGCGTCGTCATGAACGACGTGGACAGCCTGACCCCCGGCCTCACCGCCGTCTCCGCCGCGCTGGAAGGCGCCGGGCTCGGCAAGGCGCAGGCCAATGTCTATATCTCCTGGCAGAGCCATAAGGCCTTCCACTCCCATTTCGACACGCACGACGTCTGGGCCGTGCAGGTGGAAGGGGAAAAGTACTGGAACGTCTGGGAAGGCCGCGCCGAATGGCCGATCGCCCACCCGGTGTTCAAGGGCCTGGGGCAGGAGCACCACGACCGCGCCAAGGGCAAGCTGCGCGGCAAGATCCTGGTGAAGACCGGGGACCTGCTCTACCTGCCGCGCGGCTGGTACCACGACGCGCTGGCCGAGGCGCCGGCCTCCGTCCACATCGCCTTCGGCGTGCACGCGCCGCTGGGGATGGACCTGGTGAACATGCTGCTGGAACGCGTGCTGTACGACACCGCCTTCCGCCAGCCGCTGCCGCGCCAGGATGGAACCGCCGCCGCCCGCTTCGCGTTGACCAGCCGTGCCGCCCAGCTTGGGCAGCGCCTGTCGGAGCTGACGCGGGACCCCAAGGTGATGGAAGTGCTGGCCAAGTTCGTCGCCGATTATCGCTACAACCGTGGCGGCAACGACCTGCTGGCGGCGCGCGGCCTCTCCGACTCCAGCGCCCCGGCCGTGGATGTGGGGGAGAGCGCGACCTTCCGCATCGCCACCCCCGGCGCCAAGCCGGTGCGGCGGGGCGCGGAGTGGCAGTTGAAGGCCCCCTCCGGCACCCTCTCCCTGGTCCCCGCCGAGGCCGAGGCCGCCAGCTGGCTGCTGGCCCGCACCGACGTCGCCGAAGCCGAATTGCGTGCCGCCCATCCCGCCATCGACGCGACCGGCCTGCTTGCCAAGCTGGCCGACGCCGGAGTCCTCGCCCCGACATGATGCATCCCCTGCTCGGTACCTTCACCGCTGCGCTGGCCCTGGCCCTGCCCCTAGTGGCCGCCGCCACTGCCCAAGCGCAGCCGCGCGACTTCAAATGCATCGGTGCCGAGCGCCTGGAGGACGATGTCTTCGAGGTTCCCTTCCCCGCCCGCAGCGCCCGCCCGGCGCCCGCCGCCCGCACCCCCGTGGCCGCCGCCGCCGCCCTGGCGGCCGCCGATCCCTCCCGCAACATCTGCGTGCTCGGCCACTCCACCCGCGAAGGCGGGCAGAGCAGCACCACCCAACTGGCCGCCCGCCGGGCGCGCGAAGTGTCCGAGATGCTGGCCGTCGGCCATGGCATCGAGCGGGACCGTATCCGCGCCGAAGCCCGCAACCCCGGCTTCAGCCGCCGCACCGAAAACCGCGAGGCCCGCAGCGTGACCATCGTCGTGCTGCCCAGCGCCGGGCCGGCACCCGAGCCGCGCACGCCGCCGCCCCGCCAGCCGCGACTCCGCCCGCCACCAGCGCCCCGGCCACTTCGCCCCCCGCGAACAACGCCCCGGCCCGCGCGGCGCCACCCGCCGCGACCGTGCCCCCGGCACCGCCCGCCCAGGCGCCGGCCCCGGCCGCGCCGCCCTCCACCACGCCACCCACCCCGCCGGCCCAGCCACCCGCCGCCGCCGCGCCGACCGCCACGACGCCCCCGGCTCCACCGGCGGATGCGGCGCCGGAGAAGCCTGCGAACCCCTGAGTGACGGTCCTCGCCAGGGTGCCTTGGATTGTGAGCGTTACGCCCTTGGCGCGAGCCTTGAGAGGGGCGCTGCCCCTCTCAAACTCTCCCCGCCAAAGACCTGAGGCCTTTGGGAACCCCTTCGTTGGCGCTTCCTCGGGAACTAGATTTCATTCAAACTATTGATTTATAATATAATTATTCTTCCTAGGAACGCTTCGCGCGGTATCGGACGTGGGGATGCCTTCAGGGCGAGCCGAAGGCTGAGCCATCGCCGAAGAGCGATCGCTCACCACCCTCCTCCCTAGCCAACTCCCAGAAGAAGATGAGGAGGTCTGGAGGGAGAATTCCTTCTCCCTCCAGTTCTTCTCTCCAGTGCGCCCTCCATCCTGGCCCCGCTGAAGCTGCGCCCTCAAAGCCACGCCCGCCGCCCGTCTCCTCTCCTGACGGTACTTTCCGTTCTGTTCCAAGCCTTTGTCGTGTTAGCCTGAGCTCATTGCTCAGCATCAGTCGACCGAGGCCCATGTCCCGCGCCCTTGCCGATCGCTCTCCGTCTCCCACGCCTTCCGGTGGCCGCCTGGCTGCCGGGGCCCGCAAGTTTGCATCCCCGGCCGTCAAGGCCGCCCTGCGCCGCCGGGGGGCGGAGCTGGCAGGACTGGCGCTGGGGGTCGCCGGCGTGGCGTTGCTGGTGGCGCTGCTCAGCTACAACCCGGCTGATCCATCGCTCTCCACCGCCTCGTCGCGGGAGACGACCAATCTGGCCGGTGCGCCGGGTGCCGTCCTGTCCGACCTGATGTTGCAGGGCTTTGGCTGGGCGGCGATGCTGCCCTCCGCCGTGGCGCTGGGCTGGGCGTGGCGGCTGGCCACGCATCGCGGGCTGGCCCCCTTCGCCGGGCGTCTGGCAGCCGTGCTGGCGGCGGTGCCGCTGCTGGCGGCCGCGCTGCACCTGGTGCCGGCTACCGCCGGGCCCAGCATTTCCGGCCCCGGCGGCGCGGTGGGCGATCTCCTCGCCGGGCTGGTGCTGAACACCACGCTGGGCGTGTTCGGCGCCGCCGGCCATCTGGTCGGGCAGGTTGTCATCGTCGCGCTGGCGGGCTCGCTCTCCTTCGCCGCCATCGGCGTGCCGCTGCTGGCCTGGCTGCATCTGGGCCGTGGCGCCGGCCGGGCCGCGCGCGGCAGCGCGGCGCTGACCACGACGCTGTTGCGCCGCCCCGCCCCCGCCGAGCCGCCGCCCTGGCAGGACCAGCCCGACGCGCCGGACGAAGCCCCCGCCTGGGACCGGGAGCCGGCGCCGAGCGTCGGCAGCCGCCTCGCCGCGCCGTTCCGCGCGGTCGGCGGCGCCGTGGGTGGCCTGTTCTCCCGCAGCAAGGAGGCGCCTTCGCCGCAGCTCTCCGCCATGCTGCGCGCTGCCGATGCCGCCGCCGCCGAGGCCGAGCCGCGCCCGCGCCGCGCCCCCACCCTCTCCCGCTCCGCCGAGGATGCGCCGCGTGTGGCCGAGCGCCGCCCGCCCGCCATCCGCCCCATGCCGCCGCAGGATACGGCGGAGGAGGACGACTACGATGACGCGCCGGCGCCGCAGGTGGTGCCCCGCGCCCAGCCGCAGCCCGCCGCGCGCAAGCCCAACCGCGTGCCTGCCGCCCTGCCCGAGATCCAGAAGTTCCAGCTTCCGCCTTTGGAGTTCCTGACCTCCCCGCCCGCCCGCCGCAATGACGGCCCGACCGAGGAAGCCCTGCAGGGCAATGCCCGCCTGCTGGAATCGGTGCTGGAAGATTACGGCGTGCGTGGCCGCA
>Ga0308171_1003751_pt1 | contig 13437 bp, 10 predicted proteins | sample PhyGR1_FD_202135 | JGI IMG/M metagenome (GOLD analysis project Ga0308171, IMG submission 202135) | Phyllosphere microbial communities from UC Gill Tract Community Farm, Albany, California, United States - DLSLSG.R1 | ecosystem: Host-associated > Plants > Phyllosphere > Unclassified | place: USA... | reverse complement strand
GGTGACGATGCGGCGGCCCCGGCTGGGCCTCGGCTTCCGTGCTCGTCGCCACCGTGGCGGCGGCCGTGAGCCCTAACGCAGCGGCGAATTTGAACAATAGGCTGCGTCTCTGCACCGATGGCTCCCTTTCTGATCAACCGAACGCTAACCCGGCAATAAGGCTGCAGTTTGCGTGAATTCCGGTTAACGAAAGGACTCTGGCAGAGCGGCCTGGTGCCTCAGGATGTCAGCCAGAGTGCGGCCCAGGCGGCGAGCCAGGCGGCGGCAATGCCGAGGATACCGCCCAGCATCCCTTCCCGCAGCAGCGGGTGGACGCGGAAGTTCCAGAGGGCCTGGCGGAGCCGGCGGAGGGGGGTTGCCCGCGCGACCTGCCAGGCTGCGCGGGCCGGCCAATGCGGCCGCTGCCGCAGCGGGGGAGTAGCGAGGGAGAAGGCAGGTGACTGCGGCATACAGGGAACAGAACATAGCACGAACATTGCCGTCAAGCATCGAGCGTGCTGGCTTTGTTCTCCTCGCGTTTCTGTGATCAGAGGGCCAGAAACCACCCAGGCGACGTCAGGAAACGGCTGGAGCGTAGCCGCCCCATAGTGGCCCGCTCACAGGCCCGGGCTGCCAGGCTCCTTGCCGCCGGTCGGTCCGACCGGCGGCGGTCACATGCCCTACGCAATCTCGGCCAGGGTGGCTTCCATCGCCTCCAGGAACCGGTCGGCATGCTCGCGCTGGAACACCAGCGGCGGGCGGATCTTCAGGACGTTGGCATGCGGCCCGGCGGCGCTGATCAGCACCCGGCGCTCCCGCAACCCGTTCACCAGCTTGGCGGTGATCTCGCCATCCGGGGCGCGGGTGGCGCGGTCCTTCACCAGTTCCACGCCAATGAACAGCCCGACGCCACGCACGTCGCCAATGGCCTCGTGGCGCGTGGCCAGTGCCCGCAATCCGTCGCGCAGATAGGCACCGGTATCCCGCGCGTTCTGGATGATGTTCTCACCCTCGATCACCTCCAGCACCGCCTGGCCAACGGCGCAGGAGACAGGGTTGCCGCCGAAGGTGTTGAAGTAGCGGGTGCGCTCCCCGAAGGCGTCCAGGATCTCGGGCTTCGCCACCATGGCGGCGATCGGGTGGCCGTTGCCCATCGGCTTGCCCATGGTCACCAGGTCCGGGAGGATGCCGTGGCGCTGGAAGCCCCACATCCCCTCACCCGTGCGGCCGAAGCCCGGCTGCACCTCGTCGGCGATGAACAGGCCGCCGGCCTCCCGGATCGCCGCCACCGCCGGCGCCAGGAAACCCGGCGGGTCGGCGAACACGCCGTCGCTGGAGAAGATGGTATCGACCAGCAGGGCCGCCGGCTTGATGCCTGCTTCCCGCATGTCCGCGATGGCGGCGCGCACGGCGGCCGCGAACGCCTCGCCCACATCCTGGCCGTTGGCGTGGTACAGGTCCGGCGCCGGCACGGTGCGGACATTCGGGCCGAGCTTGATGCCATTGCCGAGCGAGGGCGACATCTCCGAGATGGCCACCGTCACGCCGTGATAGGCCAGCTGCGTGACGATGAAGCCGGTGCCGCCCGTGTAGCTGCGCGCCACGCGATAGGCGAGGTCGTTGGCCTCGCTGCCCGTGCAGGTGAACATGACGTGCGACAGCTCGGGCGGGAAATAGCCCAGCAGCTTCTCGGCATAGTCGAGAATCACATCGTTGATGTAGCGCGTGTGGGTGTTCAGCGTCGCCGCCTGACGAGACAGAGCCGCGACCACATGCGGGTGGCAATGCCCGACGCTGGCGACGTTGTTGTACACGTCCAGATACGCATTGCCGTCCGGGTCGTAGAGCCAGACGCCTTCCCCCCGCACCACATGCACCGGCTTGGCGTAGAACAGGCGGTAGGCGGGGCCGAGCAGCTTCTGCCGCCGCTCGATCAGCGCTTGCTCGCGCGGGGCGATGCCGTTGGTGGCCTTGGCATCGAAAGCATTGATCATCGTCACGGTCGTCAGTTCCTTCCGCAGGCGGCGTGGAAGATGGCGCGGGCTTCCTCGCGCGGGATGGCGGCCAGGCGTTCCATCCCGGCCCAGGCCGTCGGATAGTTCCGCAGGATGTACGGCGCGTTCTCAGGCTGCTTCTGAGCCCGCCAGCCGCTGATGGCGACGCTGATGACGGCGCGCACCGCCAGCAGGTCGAACAGGATGTCCAGCTCCTCCTTCAGCAGCGGGCGCACGGCGTGGAAGGCAGCGGCGATCTCGGCCGGGCCGTCCAACGGGTGGCCCTGCGGCTGCACGTGGTAGGCGCAGGCGGTGGCCAGGTCCTGCACCAGCGGCGCATGGACCATGTCGCCAAAATCGATGACGCCGGCGATGCGCGTATCGTCCACCGCGTCCGCCAGCACGTTGTGCGGGTTGAAATCGTTGTGGATGACCTGCTTGCGTAGCGTCCGCATCGCCGGCACTGCCTGCTGCTCGAACACGTCCAGCAGGCGCTCGGGGATCGCGCGTTGCGCCTTGTCGGCCAGATGCGCCAGCAGCGGCCTTACGCGGGCGGCGTGCTGGATGTCCCACAACAACACATGATTCTGCGCCGGGTGGCTGAAGCCCTCCAGCGCCAGCCCCAGCCGCGCCAGCAGCGTGCCGAGCTCCCGCCGCAGCGCGGGGCCGGGCGCGGCCAGGTGCAGCGGCCGGCCGGGCAGCCAGGAATACACCCGCACCAGCCGCGATGGCTGGCCCGGCACCTCCCACCGCACGGCCAGCGGCAGGTGCGCGCGCGGCACAGGCAGGTCCGGCGCCACCTGCGCCAGATGCAGCAGCGCCTGGCTCTGGAAGTCGGTCACCGCCGGGTCCTCGCCGGGATGCACCACCTTCAGCACGTATTCGGCACCGTCGGTGGCCCGCAGGTGGAAGTTGCGGTCGCGTTCCCCGGTCAGCGGCTTTGCCGCTACCTCCAGGCCGAAATGCTCGCGCGCCAGCGCCACGGCATCCGCGGCCGAGGCAGGCGGGGGCGGCGCGTCCAGCACCTCTCCCAAAAAGTCCAGTGAAGCGGCGGGGGGCATTGGGGCGGTCGGTCCTTGCTCTTCGGGCGGCGCGGACAGTCTCGGGGCCAATCGGCGCCGGTGCAAGCCGGGCGGCCCGTTTAGGCTGGCCCGGCGTCCGGCCCGCTGCTACCCCGGTGCTGCCGTTGTTGGAGAGACTGGATGAACCCGCGCCGCCCGCATGCCCTGTCCACGCTTCGCAACTTCCTGAATTCGGAAGCATCCGGCGGGCTGGTCCTGATGGGCTTCGCAGCGCTGGCCATCATCGTCGCCAATTCGGCACTGGCACCGGGCTACTTTGCGGCGCTCCACGCCTATCTGGGCCCGCTCTCCGTCTCCCATTGGGTGAATGACGGGCTGATGGTGGTGTTCTTCCTGCTCGTCGGGCTGGAGATCAAGCGGGAGATGTTGGAAGGCCAGCTCTCCAGCTGGTCCCGCCGCATCCTGCCGGGCGTGGCGGCCATGGGCGGCATGTTGGTGCCGGCGCTCATCTACGTCGCCTTCAACCGGGCGGACCCGGTGGCGATGCGCGGCTGGGCCATCCCGACCGCGACGGACATCGCCTTCGCGCTGGGCGTGCTCTCGCTGCTCGGCCCGCGCGTACCGGCATCGCTGAAGGTGTTCCTGGCGGCGCTGGCCATCATCGACGATCTTGGCGCCGTGGTGATCATCGCGCTGTTCTATTCCGGCGCGCTGTCCCTGCCGCACTTGCTGGGCGCCGCCGCCGTGCTGGCCATCCTGGTGGCGATGAACCTGCGCGGCGTGCGCGTGCTATGGCCCTACCTGCTGCTGGGCGTGGTGCTGTGGTTCCTGGTGCTGCAATCCGGCGTGCACGCCACCATCGCCGGCGTGCTGCTGGCGTTGACCATCCCGATGCGCGCCGGCGATGCCTCCCCGCTCCTGTCGCTGGAACATGTGCTGCAGAGGCCGGTGGCCTTCGTCATCGTACCCATCTTCGGTTTCGCCAATGCCGGCGTCTCCTTCGCCGGCGCGGGGATGGAGACGGTGCTGGCGCCGCTGACGCTCGGCGTCGGCTTCGGGCTGCTGCTGGGCAAGGTCATCGGCGTGATGGGCGCGGTGGGGCTGATGGTGGGGCTGCGCGTCGCGCCGATGCCGATGGGCGCGCGCTGGCAGCACATGCTGGGCACGGCGCTGCTCTGCGGCATTGGCTTCACCATGAGCCTGTTCATCGGCCTACTGGCCTTCGCGGATTCGCCGCTTCTGCAGAGCGAGGTGAAGTTCGGCATCATCGGCGGCTCGGCGCTCGCCGGCATCCTGGGCTGCCTCGTCCTGTTCACGGCGCCACCGGCGCGGCACCATGTCTGAGGCCCGCCTGCGCCGCATTTGCCTGGCGCTGCCGGAAGCGGAGGAGCGGACGACCTGGGACGCCCCCACCTTCCGGGTGCGGGACAAGATATTCGCCATGGCGCCGGGGCGCGAAGGGCTGAAGCAGGACGGGCAAGCCGTCTGGGCCAAGGCACCGCGCGGCAGCCAGGCCGTTCTGATCGAAGCGGCGCCGGACCGCTTCTTCGCCCCGCCCTATCTGGGGCCGAAAGGCTGGGTGGGCATCCGCATGAATGCCGGGACGGACTGGGCGGAAGTGGCGGCGCTGGTCCTCCGCAGCTACCGCCTCATCGCCCCACGCCGTCTGGCCGCGCTCGTGCCGGAAGAAGGCTGAGCTGGGAAGGACCGGCCGGTCCAACCCGCATGTCAGCCGCCGATGAGGCCGCCCTGCTCTCGGGACAGCACGAGAACGGTGCTGCGCGGCGGCAGCGCGGGGTCGAATTGCGGCCAGCGGGTCGCGGGCCGGGCGAAGCTGGCGTCCGGCTCGGCACCCGGGCGGCGCACCACGGCGAACAGTGCCAGCCCATCCGGTGTCATCGCCGCGCCACCCATGCCGGCGGCACGCGGGGCGCCATAGAGCGGCAGCGGGAAGCCACGGCCCGGCCCATCCGTATCGCAGCCATACAGCGTGTCCGGCGCCTGGCCAACGCGCCCGCCATGGTCGGTGCCGATCCACAACCGGCCGCGCGGGTCCACCGCCAGGGTGGCGGGCGCATCCGGCCAGGCGCTGCGTAGCGCGGCAAAGCGCTGCGGCGGCTGGCCGCCCACCAGCAGCAGGCTGGCGGCGGCGCGGTCGGCCGCATGGTCGCCGCCCGCAGGCGCGAACTCGATGACATGGCCGGAGGAACTGCCGGCCAGCGGGTTCAGCGCATCCACCTGGTCCGGCCGCCGCGCCGCATTGCCCTGGCAGGCGAGATAGAGGCGGCCGGAACGCGGATCGACTGCCAGCCCCGCCGGCAGGTCGAACGAAGTGGCGCCGGCCTGGCTGGCGGCGGCTACCGGGTTCAACAGGGTTTCGGCCCCGGCGGGAAGCGGCGCCCAGGCGATGCCCTGCCCTTCCAGCCGCGCGACGGAGAGCGTGCCGCTATCCAGCGCATCCGGCTCCGTCACCGGGCCGGTGGAGATGAAGCGGAACAGGTGGCCGAAAGCGCGGTGGTCGCTGAGGTAGACCACGGCGCGCCCATCGCGCGTCAGAGCCGCCGCCACGTCGCCACGCGGGAAGCGCGCCAGGGCGGTGCGCTTGGCCGGGATGGCCTGGGGGTCGGCCGCGTCCAGCTCCGCCACCCAGCCGAAGCGGGTGCCGTCGGTAAAGCGGGCATCCAGGCTGCGCAGGCGGCTGATCCAGGGTGCCGGGTCGCCTTCGGCCAGCAGCAGGCTGCCCCAGGGGGTGGCGCAACCACCGCTGACGGCCAGCAGGCCCTGTACCACGTCGCCGATGTTGGCGGCGGCCGGGCCGGTGATGCGGCACAGGGTGTCCGCCGTCAGCCGGCGGGACTGGTAGCCGCCATCGGTCACCAGCCAGGCTTGGCCGCGTGCCTCGACATTCAGCAACGTGGCGCCTTGCATCGCGGCGGCCACGGCGGGGCGGTCCCGCCCGTCGGGGAAGGCCATCGCCGCCTCCACCGTCGGGTGGGCGATGGCCAGGATGGCGCGCTGCACCCCATCCGCCGCGGCAGGCGGCGTGACGATGGCGCAGAGCCGCGCATCCCAGCCGAATTGGGTGGCGGCGGCCTGCGGCGTCGGGCTGGCCGGGTTCCAGTCGGGCGCGTCGAACATCACTCGGTCCCCCCACCGCATCGCCACGGCGCGGCGGTAGCCGGGGGCCACGCTGTCATCCAGCTTCACCGGCAGCGCCTGGGGCGGCATGTCCAGCGTGGTGGTCTGCGCCCGCGCGGCGGCGGGCAATAGCGGCAGCGCGGCAACGCTGCCGAGCAGCAGGCGGCGGGAGAGCATCAGGCCAGGACTTCCTCAAGCCGCGCGGGCGGTTCGGTCACGGTCAGGGGCGGCAGGGCGTCGGTGAACGCCTCCACCTGCACCAGGCAGGATTGCGCGGCGCAGCCCTGACCGAGGCGGGAGGTGCCGAGATCCGCCGTCAGCACATTCGGGTTGCCGTGGCGGTCCAGCCCGTCCCCCACCGGGTCCCACCACGCGCCGGTGGCCATGGCGACGACGCCGGGGCGAATGCCGTCCGAGACGCGCAAGCCCGCCAGGGTGGCGCCGCGGTCGTTGAACACCCGCACCACATCGCCATCCCGCAGCCCGCGCGCGGCTGCTTCGGACGGGTGCATCAGCATCGGCTCCCGCCCCTGGATCTTGCTGGCGGCGGCGACGCGCCCCTGGTCCAGCTGCCCATGCAGGCGCGTCGCCGGCTGGTAGGACAACAGGTGCAGCGGGAAGCGCTGCGCCAGCGCGCCACCGAGATACTCCTGCGGCGCCTTCCATTCCGGATGGCCACCGATCTCCTCATAACCGAAGCCGGCGATGGTCTCGGAGAACAGCTCCACCTTGCCGGAGGGCGTGTTCAGCGGATGCGCCTCCGGGTCCCGGGCGAAATCGCCGAAGAGAACGAAATCCTCTGCCGGGCGCGGCACCTCGACATGGCCTTCCGCCCAGAAGCGGTCGAAATCCGGCGCGTCGAAGCCCATGCGGCCGCAGGCGGTGCGCCAGCGGTCGTACATGTGGCGCAGCCAGGCATCCTCGTTGCGCTGCTCGGTGAAACGGTCCCGGAAGCCGCTGGCCTCGGCGATGTCGGCCAGCATGTCGTGGTCGTTGCGCGCCTGGCCGATGGGCGGGATGGCCTGGTGCATGGCGCGGATGAAACGGTCGCGGGAGGAGGAGCCGATGTCGTTCCGCTCCAGCGTCGTCGTCGCCGGCAATACGATGTCCGCGTGGCGCGCCGGAGAGGTCCACCACGGCTCCTGCACCACGATGGTCTCCGCTTGGCACCAGCCGCGCAGCATGCGGTTGAGGTCCTGGTGGTGATGGAACGGATTGCCGCCGGCCCACCAGATCATGCGGATATCCGGCAGCACGATGTCCCGACCATTATACTGCAGGATCTCGCCCGGACGCTCGAACAACTCCGTCACGCGCGCCACGGGAATGGCGACGCCGCCCGGGTTGCGCGTGGCGGGCAGGGAGACGGAGGGCAGTTCCCAACGCGGTGTGCCCATGCCGTTCAGGCTGCCATAGCCGAAGGCGACGCCCCTGCCCGGCTGGCCGATGCCGCCCAGCATGGCGGCCAGCGCCACCAGCATCCACCAGGGCTGCTCGCCATGCTCGGCGCGCTGGATGGACCAGGTGGCGGTCAGCATGGTCGGCACGCCGGCGGCTTCCAGCGCCAGCCGGCGGATGGTCGCGGCCGGGATCTCGGTGAGGGCGGCGGCCCATTCCGGGGTCTTCGGCGTGCCGTCCGTCTCGCCCAGGATATAGGGGCGCAGCTTGTCCCAGCCGACGCAGCGCGTGGCCAGGAAGTCCCGGTCCTCCAGCCCCGCCGCCAGGATGGCATGCGCCATGCCGAGGATCAGCGCGGTGTCGGTATTCGGGCGGATGGGAATCCACTCGGCATCCAGGAAGTCCGGCGTGTCGCCCTTGAAGGGAGAGATGTTGACGAAGCGCACGCCCGCCGCCGCCACCTGCTTCAGCCAGGGCACGTATTCATGCGCGCCGGCACCGCCCGCCGTGACCAGCGCGTTCTTCAGCGGCAGCCCGCCCAGGCACAGCATCAGCTTCGTGTGCTTGGCGATGCTGGGCCAGTCCGTCACCGGGCCCTGCATGATATCGTTGGTGCCGACGATATGCGGCATCAGCGTCATGCCGGCGCCGTAGGAGTAGTTGGTCACCTGCGTGGTGTAGCCGCCGCCCAGGCCCAGGAATCGCTGTAATTGGCTGCGCGCATGGTGGAACCGCCCGGCGGAGGACCAGCCATAGGACCCACCCATGATGGAGGCGTGCCCATGCTCGGCGCGGATGCGGCCGGTCTCCTCGGCCAGGATGCGCGTCACCTTGTCCCAGGACACAGGCACGAAGGCGTCGCCGCCACGGGTGGCGCCACGGCGCTCCCCCTTCAGCCAGCCGGCACGGATATAGGGCTGGTCGATCCGTACCTTCGAATGCACAGCATCCGGTACCGACTGGAGCAGCGCGCCGGGATGCGGGTCCAGCGCGAAGGGCCGCACGCCGGTGACGCGGCCATTCTCCACCACGGCATCGAAGGCGCCCCAATGGGCGGAATGCGGTTTGATCTCGGCCATGGCGGATGTCTCCTGCGCGCGTCGGGCAGGTTTAAGCCGTGCGCCGCCCGGGTAGAAGCCGCCATCGCGCGCCCATGCCATGTTTGCGCGGGCGCCTCACGCCGCCGGTCCGCTCAACCTGCGGCGATTACGCGACCCATCAGGCTTGCCCGGGCCATCAGCCTGCCTGCCAGGTGCGGATCGCGTCGACCGGCCACAGCAGCATCAGGACGTTGAGCGTCAGGTTGTCCCGGATCACCGCCAGCGCCACCAGTTCCATCACCACGCCGAGCCCGACAGAGACCCAGACCGGCAGCCGGGCCGCCAGCGCGAAGCCCACCAGCATGGCCAGCACATCGGCCACCGAGTTCACCACGCTGTCCCCGGTATAGCCCAGCGCCATCGTCGCCTCGCGGTAGCGGTTGATGATGAGCGGGCTGTTCTCGGCAATCTCCCACGCGGCCTCGACCACGGTGGCAATCACGGCGCGGAACGGCAGGTCACGGCGCGGGAACAGCCAGCGCGTGGCGCCGTAGAACAGCAGGCCGTGGATGATGTGGGACAGGGTGTACCAGTCCATCAGCTGCTGCGAGTTCTCGGCGCTGTTCACCGTGCCGTGCCACAGCTTCACGGTGCCGCAGGTGCAGGTCAGCACCCGGCCCATGGCCAGCTCCGTCCCCGCCATGGCCAGGATGATGCCCAGGATGGCCAGGCCAGCCCACATCCATTCCCGCTGCCGCCGGGCCGTTTCCGCTGCCTGCATGACCTGAGCTCCCCTTGTCGCTCTCGCTATGTCCCGGCCAAGGCGCCGCTACAATCGGTGATGCGGCGCGCGTTCATCACGCTCCGTTCACAACCGGCCCCAGCGCCATGGTGCCTCGCCGCCCACGCGGCCCTGGGCATCCGCGATTTCACCCCGGGCGATCATGCTCTAGAGGGAAGGCGAACCGCCCAAGGCCCGCCGCATGACCCCGACAAAGCCGATCGAGGCGACATCGATCGACTGGCGCTCCCCCAGCCTGCCGTTGATGGCGGCGGCGCTGGTGGCGCCCTTCGCTGCCGTGCTGCAATCCAAGGCGATGACGCCGATCGGATTGGTGGCGCTGGTGGCTTGCATCCTGCTGGCGCGGTGGCGGCAGGGGGCCTGGGCGGTGCCGCGTGGCCCGGTGCTGTGGGCGGGGCTGGCGCTGGGCGGTTGGGGCGCACTCTCCGCGCTCTGGGCCATAGATCCGCGCCGCTCGCTGTCCGAGGGGCTGGTGCTGGCGGGGATGATCCTGCTGGCCGCCGCCGCCGCCGAGGCCGTCCGCCGCGACGACCCGGCCCAGCGCCGCCGCCTCGGGCATGCGGTGCTGATCGGCCTGGGCATCGGCCTGGCGACGGCGTTGGCCGACCATGGAACCGGCAACGCCATCCGCGCCGGTGTGCGCGGGCTGAAGGAGGTGCCGCCCAGCCTGGCCTTCGGGCTGAAGCCGGCTGCATCCGTGATGGCGCTGCTGCTGCCGTTGCTCGCCGGGGCCTGGCTACCGGTGCGCTGGCGTGTGCTGACCGTCCTGGCCGGCGGCGCCGTGCTGCTGGTGCTGCCGGGCGATACCGCTAAGCTCGCCGCCCTGGCCGGGCTGGCGGTGGCCGGGCTGGTGGCACTGCGTCCCTGCGCGGCGCGGCCCATCGCGGTGCTGCTGGCGCTGGCGGTGGTCGCCACGCCGGCTTTGCTGGGCCCGGCCATCACCGCGGCGCGGCCGCAGATCGAGCGCATCCCGCCTTCCGCCATCCACCGGCTGCTGATCTGGGATTTCGCGCTGGGCCGCGCGGCGGAGAAGCCACTGTCCGGCTGGGGCATGGAATCCGCCCGGATCATCCCCGGCGGCGAGGCCCGCCCCTCGCCCGGGCAACTGGCACGGCTGGGCGTGACACGGCCAGACCTGCTTTCCTGGTTCGCGGAACCGCATCTGCGGCTGCTGCCGCTGCACCCGCATAACGGGCCGCTGCAGATCCGCCTGGAACTCGGCTGGATCGGCACCGGGCTGGCGGCGCTGGCGCTGCTGCTGCTGGGGCTGGCCGCCGGGCGCGGGCCGGTGCCGGCCGCCGCCATGGGCGCGCTGGCCTCCGGCTTCGTCACCTTCTTCGCCAGCTTCGGCGCGTGGCAGAACTGGTGGCTTTGCGCGGCGGCGCTGGCGCTGGCGATCGCGGCGGGGATGCCGGCGGTGAAGACCGGCCGGACATGAGAAAGGCCGGGGAATGAAATCCCCGGACCCCTTCTATTCTTCGAGTTTTTTTGGCTTTGTACCTATAGGCCGCATGTAGAGCAGGCCAAACGCCCGGCTGCCGAAATCACGCACCTTCCGTGGCATCCGGGCTGTTAAAATCCCGCCTGCAACAGCCACAACCTCAAACATCGCAAGAAGACAAGAAGGGACCTGGGGGAGTTCATTCCCCCAGGCTTGGCTTCCAGATCAGGCCTTGATCTTGCTCGCGAAATGCGCGGAGAAGCGAGCGACGATATCCGTCAGCTTCTCCACCAGCACCGCACCCGTCTCGGCCGAGCACAGTTTCGGGTCACCGCCGGCGACGCCGTCGTGGTAGGTATCGTCATACTCCATCGGCAGGCCCACTTCGGCGCCGTCGAAGCTGGCGGTGCCCAGGCCGGTATAGGGCAGGCCCAGCACGCTATCGTTCTTCAGCTTCTTGCCCTCGGGGATCAGATCCTTGCGGATCAGTTCCGGGAACAGGTGCAGGCCGATGCTGGTCAGCGGGTCCGAACCATGGCCGGACACGGCCTTGGCCTTCTCGGCGCCGATCAGGCCCGGCAGCAGGCCGTAGCTGATCTTCCAGAGGTACAGGCTGGGCAGGACGACCTTCTTTTCCAGGTAGAGCTTGCGCGCCACCTCGGCGATCGGCCCGACATTGCCGCCATGGCCGTTGACGACGATGATGCGCGTCAGGCCGTTGCGGTGCAGGCTCTCCACCATGTCGGTGATGACGCTGATCAGCGTCGCCTGGCTGATGGCGATGCCGCCGATCATAGGGCCGAACCAGTCGGCGCCGCCGAAGGGCAGCACGGGCGCGACATAGGTGGGCGTGCCGGCCTCGGTGGCGCGGATGGCGGCCAGCTCGGCCACCTTCTCGGCCAGCAGGTAGTCGCCCATGGGCGCGTGCGGGCCCTGGTCCTCATGGCTGCCCATGGGCAGCAGGATGATGGGGTTCTTGGCGAAGGCTTCGCGCCCCTCCCCGCCGGTCAGCGTACCCATATGAACCTTGGGCTTGGTCAGTGCTGCCACGCTTGATACTCCATTCTCGAGAAAGAGCCGGGCGGGCTCAGGTTATCTCTTCCGCCCGGATGCAGGCGACGCGCGCGGTGCCGTCGCCGAAGGGCCGCAATTCGGGCACGGCTTCCGCGCAGGCGTCGCGCGCATGGGCGCAGCGCGTGCGGAAGACGCAGCCGGATGGCGGGTTGGATGGGCTGGGCGGATCGCCCTGCAACAGGATGCGCTTGGCGCGCTTCTCCGGGTCCAGCATCGGCGTCGCGGAGAGCAACGCCCGGGTATAGGGGTGCACGGGATTGGCGAAGATATGCTTCGCCGGCCCCTCCTCCATCACCCGGCCCAGATACATCACGATCACCCGGTCGCACAGATTGGCGACCACGGGCAGGTCGTGGCTGATGAACAGCATCGCCAGGCCGAGATCCCGCCGCAGCTCGCTCAACAGCTGGATGACCTGCGCCTGGATGGAAACATCCAAGGCGGAGACGGGCTCGTCCGCCACCAGGAACTCGGCGCCGGTGGAGAGCGCGCGGGCGATGCCGATGCGCTGCCGCTGCCCGCCGGAGAATTCGTGCGGGTAGCGCTGCGCGTGGCTGGGGTCCAACCCGACCTTCGCCAGCAGCTCCGCCACCCGTTGCCGGCGCTGTTCGGCCGGCAGCAGGCGATGGATCTTCATGCCGTCGGCAATCTGGTCGCCCACCCGACGGCGCGGGTCCAGGCTGCCATACGGGTCCTGGAAGACGATCTGCATGCGTTTGCGAAGCTGGCGCCACTCGCTGCGCGACGCCTCGTTCATCAGCTTGCCGTCGAAGCGGACGCTGCCTTCCGTCACCGGCATCAGCCCCAGCATCAGCCGCCCGAGCGTGCTCTTGCCGGAGCCGCTTTCGCCGACGACGCCGACGGCCTCACCGCGCGCCACGGAGGCGTCGATATGCTTGACCGCCTGCACCGGCTTGCCCTTTCGGAACAGGCCCTTGCCGGGAAAGGTCTTGGAGAGGCCTACGGCTTCGATCAACGGGGCGTTCATGCCGCGGCCTCCGTGGGGGTCAGTTCATGCCAGCGGATGCAGCGCACCTCCCGACCGGCGCGGATTTCCTCCAGCGGCAGCGGCGCGGCCTCGCAAGCCGGGGTGGCGAAGCGGCAGCGCGGGGCGAAACGGCAACCGACGGGAAAGGCATGCGGCTGCGGCACGATGCCGGGAATACCGACCGGCGGCTCATCGCCCTCCGGCACCGCTTCCAGCAGGGCGCGGGTATAGGGGTGCAGCGGGTTGCCGAACACCTCGGCCACGCTGCCCTGCTCCACTACCTGCCCGGCATACATCACCGCCACCCGGTCGGCGATTTCCGAGACGACGCCGAGGCTGTGGGTGATGAAGATCATCCCCATGCCGGTCTCGCGCTTCAGGGCGTTCAGCAGGTCCAGGATCTGCGCCTGCACCGTCACGTCCAGCGCCGTGGTCGGCTCATCGCAGATCAGCAGCTTCGGCCGGTTGGCGATGGCCATGGCGATCATCACGCGCTGCCGCATGCCGCCGGACATCTCGTGCGGATACACACGCAGCCGCTTCTGCGGATCGGCAATGCCA
>Ga0308171_1003750_pt1 | contig 13437 bp, 6 predicted proteins | sample PhyGR1_FD_202135 | JGI IMG/M metagenome (GOLD analysis project Ga0308171, IMG submission 202135) | Phyllosphere microbial communities from UC Gill Tract Community Farm, Albany, California, United States - DLSLSG.R1 | ecosystem: Host-associated > Plants > Phyllosphere > Unclassified | place: USA... | reverse complement strand
CACCTGCCCGTCCCGACCCGTGCCCGTCGCGACCCGGCCCCGCCCGACCCGGCCCCGCCCGACCCGGCCCCGCCCGACCCGGCCCCGCGCGACCCGGCCCCGCCCGACCCGGCCCCGCCTGACCCGGCCCCCCGCTCCACCCGGCCCGCGCGGGCCCGACGCGGCCGTCCCCTGGCCGCCGCCGGATGCCGCGTGCTACCGTGAGAAAACGTTTCCCGGGGCGCTCTACCCGCCGAACCTCGGGCCACGCTGGAGGAGAGCCATGACCCGCACGCGCTACGCCCTGGTGGGCGCAGGCCACCGTGCCCAGATGTACGTCGACGCCATCACGGGCACCTACGCAGATCGCGCCGAGCTCGTCGCGATCTGCGAGCCGAACCCGGTGCGCGCCGAGCTCGCACGCGATCGCGCCGTAGCCCGCGGGGCGGCGGCCCCGACGCTATGGGCGCCCGACGACCTCGAGCAGGCCATCCGCGATGCCCGCGTCGACCGCGTCATCATCACCGCCCGCGACGACCTGCACGCACCGCTCATCGTGCGCGCGCTCGATGCCGGCGCCGACGTCGTCGTCGAGAAGCCGCTGACGATCGATGCCCCCAGCGCGGCGGCGATCGAGGATGCCGTCGAGCGCACCGGCGGCTCGGTCGTCCTCACCTTCAACTACCGCTACTCCCCTCGCAACAGCGCACTGCGCCAGGTGATCCAGGACGGCCGCATCGGTCGGGTGACCTCGGTCGACTTCTCGTGGATGCTCGACACGAAGCACGGCGCCGACTACTTCCGCCGGTGGCACCGCGAGAAGGAGCACTCCGGCGGCCTGCTCGTCCACAAGGCGAGCCATCACTTCGACCTGGTCAACTGGTGGCTCCGCGACGAACCGCGCCGCGTCTTCGCCTCTGGCGGCCTGCGCTTCTACGGCGCCGAGAACGCCCGGACCCGGGGCCTCGGCGAGCGCCCCGACCGCGGCACCCACGATGGCAGCCACGACCCGTTCGAGCTCGACCTCCGCGACGACGAGCGCCTGCGCTCGCTGTACCTCGACGCCGAGCGACACGACGGCTACCTCCGCGACCGCGACGTGTTCGGCGAGGGCATCACGATCGAGGACAACCTCGCGCTCGTGGTCGACTACGCCGGCGGCGCGACGATGTCGTACTCCCTCAACGCCCACGCCCCCTGGGAGGGCTATCGCGTCGCCGTCAACGGCACCGAGGGCCGAGCCGAGCTCGACGTCGTCGAACGCGGTGCGGTCTTCGCCGACGAGGCGCTGCATCCGGTGCTCGACCCCTCGGCCGTCGCGGCGACCGGCCCCGCGTCGCTGCGCCCGCAGGGCGAGCGCCTGCTGGTGCAGCGCCACTGGGAGGATGCCGCCGAGGTGCCGATCACGGGCGGTCCGGGGGGACACGGCGGCGGCGACGAGCTCCTGCTCGCCGACGTCTTCGTCGGCCCCGGCGACGATCCGCTCGGCCGGCCGGCCGGGTGGAGCGATGGCATCCGGTCGATCGCCGTCGGCATCGCGGGGAACCTCTCGCTGGCGTCGGGACTGCCGGTGGCGACCTCGGAGCTCGGCATCCGACTGTTCGACCGCGCACGATGACCCGCGTCGTCGTCACCGGCGGAGCCGGGCGGCTGGGCCGCAGCCTCGTCGCGGGCCTCCTCGCCGCCGGGCACCGCGTCGTCTCGTTCGATCGCGCCGTCTCCGACGCCCCCGAGCTGCGCGGGGCCGACCAGGTCGCGATCGACCTGCTCGACGCCGAGGCGACCGTGGCGGCCCTGCGCGCGCAGCGCGCGGGCGCACTCGTGCACCTCGCGGCGATCGCGGTGCCCTTCAGCGCCCCCGAGGACGTGATCATGCGCACGAACTCCGCGCTGGCGGTCTCGGCGCTCGGCGGCGCCGTCACCGCCGGCATCCCGCGGATCGTCGCGGCGTCGAGCCCGACGGTGCTCGGCTACGGCGCACCACGCGGTTGGGTGCCCGAGCGGTTCCCGCTGGATGAGCAGACCCCGCCGGCGCCGTGGAACAGCTACGCGCTGTCGAAGCTCGTCATCGAGCAGACGGTGCGGATGCTGCACCGGCAGACCGGTGACGACGTGCGCTGGGCCGCGTTCCGCCCCTGCTACGTCATCGCCCCGGAGGAATGGGCCGGCGCACCCACGCAGCAGGGCAACACGGTGCGCGAGCGACTCGACGACCCCAGCCTCGCCGCTCCGGCGCTGTTCAACTACGTCGACGCCCGCGACGTCGCGTCGTTCGTGGACGCCCTGCTGGCGGCGCTGCCGACGATCCCGAACGCCGAGACCTTCTTCGTCGGCGCCGACGACGCCCTCGCGCGTGAGCCGCTGGCCGCGCTCATCCCCCGTTTCCATCCCGGCACGGCGGAGGTCGCGGCCGTGCTCACCGGCACCACTCCGGCGTTCTCCTCGGCCAAGGCCCGGCGACTGCTCGACTGGTCGCCCCGGCACTCGTGGCGCACCGAGCTCGCCGACGCCGCACCGCTCTCGCTTCCCGACACCCGAAAGGACGTGCCGGCATGAGATTCGACGGCATCCTCTTCTTCCCCGTCACCCCCTTCGCGGCCACGGGCTCGATCGACCACGACCTGCTGGGCGCGCACGTCGCCGGCGGCGTGGACCACGGCGCCGGCGGCGTGTTCCCCGCCTGCGGCACCGGGGAGTTCCACGCCCTCTCGGCCGCCGAGGCGACGGCGGTCGTGCAGACCGCGGTCGGAGCCGTCGCCGGGCGCGTCCCCGTCGTGGCGGGCACCGGTGGGCCGCTCGGGCATGCCCTGGCGACCGCGCGGGGCGCTGCCGAGGCGGGAGCCGACGCGCTGCTCGTGCTGCCGCCGTACCTGGTGGGCGGGCCGCAGGCCGGACTCATCGCCTACGTCGAGGCCGTGGCGGCGGCATCGGATCTGCCGGTGATCGTCTACCACCGGGCGAACGCGCAGTTCACCCCGGCGTCGATGCGGCGCCTCGCCGAGAACCCGCGGGTGGTGGGCTTCAAGGACGGTGCCGGCGACATCGGCACGACGCAGCTCATCGTGCGAGCCGTCGCTGCGGCCGGACGTGAGGACTTCGCCTTCTTCAACGGGCTGCTCACCGCCGAGCTCACCCAAGCCGCCTACCGCGGCATCGGCGTGCCGTTGTACTCGTCGGCCGCCTTCGCGATGATCCCCGACGTCGCCGTGGCCTACTACCGGGCCTACGTCGCCGGCGACGAGGACCGCCGCCGCGAGCTGCTCGACGTGTTCTACACCCCCCTGGTCGCTCTGCGCGACGAGACCCCCGGGTTCGGCGTGTCGCTGATCAAAGCCGGGCTGCGCCTGGGCGGCACCGCCGTCGGCGGCGTGCGAGCCCCGCTCGTCGACCCTACGGCCGACCAGGAACGCCGCCTCGCCGAGATCCTCGAGGCCGGGCGCGCCCTGCTGTGAGCACGATCGCCGCCCTCGACGCCCGCCTGATCCGGGTGCCGCTCACCCGCCCCTGGGGCCCCGACGTCACCTCGGTCGGGGTGATCGAGACGCACCTGCGGCGCGACGACGGCGCGGAGGGATGGGGGTTCGCCTGGACCCCGCAGATCGGGGCGGAATCGGTGCTCGCGCTCCTGCGGCACGACATCGCCCCCGCCGCGATCGGCCGCTCGGCCGTGCCGGGCGAGGCCTGGCAGGGGATGTGGGAGCACCTCCACGAGGCGGGCGGCGGCGGCGTCACGACGATCGCGCTCGCGGGTCTGGACCTGGCGGTCTGGGATGCCGAGGCGCGGGCCGCCGCATCCCCGGTGTCGGCACTGCTGGGACGCGCCCGCGAGAGCGTGCGCGCCTACGGCAGCGGGGTGAACCTGCACTACGGCATCGACGAGCTCGTCGCGCAGACCCGACGGTGGGTCTCGCGCGGGTTCGACGCCGTCAAGGTCAAGGTCGGGCGCCCCGACGTCGCCGAGGACCTCGACCGGCTGCTCGCCGTCCGCGAGCAGATCGGCCCCGATCGCGAGCTCATGATCGACGCCAACCAGCGATGGGACCTCGAGCGCGCGACCCGGTCGCTCGAGGTGCTCGCGGCTGCCGAGCCCGCCTGGATCGAGGAGCCGTTGCGCGCCGACGACATCGCCGGTCACGCCGAGCTGGCCCGGCGGCTCGCCGGCGGCGCGGCCATCCCCATCGCCGTCGGCGAGAACCTGCACACCGAGCATCGCTTCGCGGAGGTGCTCCGCAGCGGCGCCGCGCAGATCGCGCAGCCCAACATCGTGCGCGTCGGCGGCATCACGCCGTTCCGGCGCATCGCGGCCCTGGCAGCGGACGCGGGCGCGCCGGTGCACCCGCACCTGCTGCCCGAGCTCTCGACGCAGCTCGCCCTCACCCTCACCACTCCCGCCGCCGAGCCGTGGGTCGAAGACGTCGAGGACGCCGGTTTCGGCGAGCTCGGCGTGCTGCGCGGGCCCTCCCCCGTCGAGGTCGCGGGCGGCCGAGCGCGGGAACGCGGTCACATCGGCCTCGGTCTGCGTTTCGAGAGCCCGGACGACGACGCCGAAGACGACGCCGAAGAAAGCGCTTCCCGTAGGCTCTGAGCATGACGCCGACCTTCGACGCCGCCTTCGATTGGGCGCGCCGCCACGTGAACGCCGGACACCTCCCCTCGGCCGTGCTGGGCATCGCGGATGCCCGCGGCACCCTCGCCCTCGACGCGATCGCGGCGGGCGTGGACGACCGCTACGCGCTGTTCTCGATCACCAAGCCGCTCCTGGGCATCACCGCCGCCCGCAGCGTGCAGCGGGGCGAGCTGACACCGCAGACACCGCTCACGCGCGCCCTGCCGACGTTCGGCACCGGTCGCGACGACATCGTCCGTCTCGCCCATCTCGTCAGCCACACGAGCGGCATCGCCGACCCGCCGCTCGACACCGCGCGTCCGCTGCGGGAGGAGCTGCTCACCCGCGGCCGGCATTTCGCGGCGGGCTCCGCCTCGCGGTACTCCACGATCGCCTTCGAGGGCGTCGCGGCACTCGTCGAGCACGCGAGCGGGCACCCCTGGCATGAGGACCTCGGCCGGTGGGCCACCGCCATCGGCGCCGACGGCCTGTCCCTCGATCTCGAGGGCACCGTACCCGTCGTCGATGCCGCGGCCGCCGGCGTCGACATGGCCGTCTTCGCGACCCAGGCCAACCCGGGGGCGGGCCTGGCCGGTCGCGCGAGCGACCTGCTCGCCCTGGGCACCGAGCTGCTGCGCATCCACGAGGGCGCTCGCGACGGCATCCTCTCGCCGGCGACCCTGGCGATGATGCTGCGCCCGCTGACCGGCGGCATCCCCCGGCTCGAGCCCTACCCGGCCGAGCGCGGACAGGATTGGGGGTTCGCCTGGAACCTGCGCAGCCGCGCCCCCGGCCTCATCGCCCAGGATGCCTACGGCCACGGCGGCTGGGCGGGAACGGAGTTCTGGGTGCACCCGGAGGCGGGCATCGCCTGGGTGCTGCTGACCAACCGCGCCCTCCGCCCCGACGTCGACGCAGACGAGCTCGACAACGCGATCGTCGGCGCCCTGTGAGCGGCGCGTACGAGGTCACCCACGTCGGCTGGCCCACGGCCGAGACGACGTCCGCCCTGCCCGAGCCGGCTGAGCGCGCGCGGGGCATCGCCGTGACCGACCGCGCGCTCTACCGGGACGGCCGCGGCTGGGTCCCGGTCTCGGGCGAGGTGCACTACAGCCGACTCCCACGCCACCGCTGGGACGAGCGGATGCGGCAGCTGCGCGCCGCCGGCGTCGGGATCGCCGCGACCTACGCGTTCTGGAACCATCACGTGCCCGAGCGCGGACGTCCGAGCTTCGACGGGCACCTCGACATCGGGGCGTTCGTCGATGTCGCCGCCACCGCGGGGCTCGACGTGGTGCTGCGGATCGGGCCTTGGGCGCACGGGGAATCGCGCAACGGCGGTTTCCCCGACTGGGTGCAGGCGGCTCCGGTGGAGCACCGCTCCGATGACCCCGCGTACCTGTCGCTCGTGCGCGAGTGGTTCGGACAGCTCGCCGCGGCCCTCGACGGCCGGGCGCGTCCGGGCGGCCCGGTCGTCGGCATCCAACTCGAGAACGAGCTGTACGACCGGCCCGACCACATCCGCACGCTCAAGCGCCTGGCCCGCGAGGCCGGCATGTCGGCACCGCTGTGGACCGCGACCGCCTGGGGCGGCGCCGAGCTTCCCGACGGCGAGGTGCTGCCGGTCTTCGGCGGGTACGCCGACGGGTTCTGGGTCGACCCGGACGCACCGTGGGATCCGACCTTCCGCGCGCACTACTTCCCCTCGCACGACTGGGACGACCCCGGTGTGGGCGCCGATGTGCGTGCGAGTCAGGGCTTCGCCGCGGCCAGCGCGACCGCCGACCTGCACGGTTTCCCGCCCGCCACGTGCGAGCTGGGCGGTGGCATGGCGACCGCCTACCACCGCCGGCCGGTGCTGGCGGGGCGGGATGTCGCGGCGCTGGCCCATCTGAAGATCGGCAACGGGTCGGCGTGGCAGGGCTACTACATGTTCGTCGGCGGGCGCAATCCCGCGCCGCGGCTGCAGGAGAGCATCGACACCGGCTACCCCAACGACATGCCCGAGTTCGGCTACGACTTCCATGCTCCGATCGGACAGTCGGGGGATCTCGCCGACTCGGCGCCGCTGCTGCGGGCCCAGCACGCCTTCCTCGACGCGTTCGGCGATCGGCTGGCGCGGATGCGCTCGTCGCTGCCCGATGAGCGCGCGGCCTCGCTCGATGACCGGACGACGCTCCGGTGGGCGCTGCGGTGCGACGGCGACGAGGGCATCGCCGTGATCTCCCACCATCAGCCGTTCGAGCAGGTCGAGGCGGCGGCCGGGGTACAGCTGCGGGTACGCCGCGAGGCGGGCGAGACCGTCTTTCCGGAAACCCCGGTCACGGTGCCGCCGGGGACGCTCGCGCGGTGGCCGGTGGGGCTCGAGATCGGCGGGATCCGCGTCGACTGGGCGACCGCGTCGCTCGTCACGCTACTGCCTGGCACCGAGCGCCCGACCCTCGTCCTCGTCGAGGACGCCGGCGTGCCGCCCGAGATCAGCCTCGACGGTGTCGTGACCCGCGCCACGCCGGGCCAGGTCGTCACCGGCGGCAGCGCCGGCGCCACGGGCGATGCCACGGCCGGCGACCTCGACCAGCCTGACGTCGACCAGCCCGGCCTCGATGTCGTGGTGGTCGGCGCTGCGGACGCCGCGAGGATGTGGGTCCGCCCCGGCGCACAGCCCGAGCTGTGGCTCAGCGACGGCGAGCTGTCGTGGGATGCCGACGGCGCCCTGCTGCGGGGCGCGAACGCCGCGCAGCGATACGACCCGGACCGCCGCGGATGGCTCGACCTCACCGCCGACGCCGCGCCGCCGAGCCCGCTGCCCGTGGCCGTGGAGGTCGTGCGCGACGCGCGCCCGGCCCCGCCGGAGTACGGCTTCGCCGGGCCGCGGCATCGGGCCCCCGCTGACGACGACGTCGAACGCGGCGCCGCGGTGTATCGGCTGCGCGTCCCGGCCGCCGCGCTCGAACCGGACGCCGACGCGGTGCTCGATCTCGATTGGGCCGGAGACGTCGGGCGGCTCCAGATCGACGGCACGACGGTGGACGACCGCTTCTGGGACGGCACCCGCTGGTCGGTGTCGCTGCGCGACGTCGGAGCGGACGACGGGAACGAGGTGTCGGTGCAGGTGCTCCCGCTCGCACCGGAATCGACCGTGGCGCTGGCGGCAGCGGGGGCGGCGCGACGCGCGGATGCCGCGGCGACGCACCTCGAGGCGTCGGTGCGGGTGCGCGGCCTCTGGCGACGCCCGTCCTGAGTGGCGACGGCGGGTGCGCCCTGTCGCCGACACGGTCCGTAGTCGCAGCGACGACAGGGCTTTGCAACCGCCCTCACAACGCAGAAAGCGGTTTCCGAGAGCGACTCTAACGGCGCGCCCGGCTGACGCACAAGGGTGGCGAACGCGGGCGGAGACCGATGGTTGCCGTTTTCCTGTCGGCGTGTGATGATCGGTCCACGCGGAACGGAATGCGCTTTCCATCGCCGGCAGCGCGCTCCCCCGCCCCGTGGTCGCGTCCGTACGCCCCCGGTCGCCTGTCGCTCCTCGCCGGTTTCGGAGAGGTCGTCCGGCATGCCCTTCTCGCCGATGAAGTCCAGGAGGAAACGTGACTGCGAGCCATCCCCCCGTCCCCGCCCGCCGACGCTCCACCCGCCCCACCCGCTCCGCCCTCGCCGTGGCCTCGGCCGCCGTCCTCGTCGGGACGCTGCTGTCGGCGGCGCCCGCTGCGGCAGACGACACCCCGGCGCCCGCTGCGGCAGACGACACCCCGGCGCCGGCTGCGGCAGACGACACCCCGGCGCCCGCCGCATCCCCCCTGACCGGACCGCTCGCCCCCGGCGAGACGGTCGCGTTCGACTTCGGCCCGGGCGCCGTCGCCCCGGACGCGATCGGCGTCACCGCCGGTGCGGCCTTCACCCCCGAGCAGGGGTTCGGCTTCTCGACTCCCCCGACCGCGGCGGCACCCGACGTCGATCGCGGCGGCGACGACGCGCTCCGATCGGACTTCGTGGCGGCGCAGGGCGGCACGTTCGAGGTCGACCTCGGCGCCGGCGACTATTCGGTGGGCCTCATCGCGGGGGATGCCGACGGCGCCACCGACATCACCCTGACCGTCGAGGGCATCGTGAAGGTCCAGCCCACCGCCGAGGCGGCCGGTGAGTACCTCGAGATGGCCTTCCCCATCGCCCTGGTCGACGGGCGCCTGACGGTGCAGGTCGGCGGCACCGCGGCATCCCTCGCGGCACTGACGATCACGCGCCTGGACGAACGCTCCGCCGGCTCGATATCGACGACGTACCTGACCGGTGACTCGACCGTGCAGACCTACGACGCGACCGCCTACGCCCCGCAAGCGGGGTGGGGGCAGATGCTCGACCGGTTCCTCGCCGACGACGTCGCGGTGACCAACCGCGCGATCGGTGGGCGCTCGTCGAAGAACTTCATCACGCAGGGCCGCCTCGACGAGGTGCTGCTGGCGATCCGGCCGGGCGACTACCTGTTCGTGCAGTTCGGCCACAACGACGCCACCCAGGGCGTCGACGACCGCTACGCCTCGCCGGCGGACTACAAGGAGTACCTGCGCGTCTACGTCGACGGCGCACGCCAGCGCGGCGCCACGCCCGTGCTCGTCACACCGGTCTCGCGCCGCGATGTCGACCCGGCCACCGGCCTGTTCCGCGTCAGCTTCCCCGAGTACGTCGCGAAGATGACCGAGCTCGCCGCCGAGGAGGACGTGGCGCTGGTCGACCTGTCGGCCTCGAGCCGCGCGTACCTGGACGGTATCGGCGCCGAGGCCGCCAGGGCGGTGTTCCTGCACGTCGACCCGGGCGTCTTCCCGAACCGCCCCGCCGGCACGGTCGACGACACCCACTTCCAGGAGTACGGCGCGATCCAGATGGCCCGCCTCGTAGCGCAGGGCGTCGCCGGTCTCGATGACCCGCTCGCCGAGAAGGTCACCGACACCGAGCAGCCCGACGACGTCCCCACCGCCCCGCAGAACCTGGTCGCCGGAGCGATCAGCAACGCCGGTGCGACTCTGCAGTGGGACGCCGTGCCCACGGCCGACATCTACCGGGTGTTCCGCCAGCAGGCCGGCGACGCCCCCGACACGTGGACGCTCGTCGGGACGGTGACGCAGCCGACGACACTCGCACAGGGGCTCGCCGAGGGCACGACCGTCCGCTACCGCATCGTCGCCGTCAACGGCCGCGGCGAGTCCGAGCCCTCGGCTGCGGTGGAGTTCACCACGAAGCAGGCGATGTACCGCTTCGACTTCCAGCTGCCCGGCAACCCGCTCGCGGCCGGATACACCGAAGTCACCCCGGCGCTCGGCTACACGGCCGAACGCGGCTACGGATTCACCAACACGCTGCCCGCCAACGCCGGACGCGACCGGGGCGCCGCCGAGGGATCGAACGACCTCGTGCGCGACTTCGTGCTCCCCGGCGACAGCTCGACGTTCGCCCTGGACGTGCCCAACGGCACCTACTCGGTGAAGACCTTCTCGGGCGACTGGATCGGATCCACCCGCACCAGCTTCCGCGTCGAGGGCAAGGAAGCCGGCTCCGGCAACGCCGGTCGCGGTTCGGTCGCCGCGGTCCTGCGCGGACCGTTCCTCGTCACCGACGGACAGCTCAGCATCGAGGCCTACGGTGCCGCCGCCGGCACCCGCCTGAACGGGCTCGAGATCACCCCCATCCTCCTCGGCCCGTCGGGGCTCGCCGTGACCGATGTCGACGCCGACCCCGCCGCCCCGACCGTGTCGCTGGGTTGGCAGGGCGAGGCCGGCCTGCGATGGAACGTCTACCGCAGCTCGGCGTTCGACCCCGCACCCGCGCTGATCGGCTCGACGGCCGAGCCGGCCTACGTCGACCGCACCGCCCGGGTCGGCCTGGACTACGCCTATCACGTGACGGCGATCGACCGGACCGGCCTCGAGTCGGTGCCGTCCGCCACCGTCGAGACGAGTCTCGTCGATCCCGCCGTCGCCGCCCCGGCCGCACCGGGCGCTCTCACCGCCGAGCGCGTCGACAAGCGCGAGATCGAGCTGTCGTGGACGCTTCCCGGCGATGCCGTGGCGACGCTGGTCTTCCGGTCCGAGACCGCCGGCGAACGCGGGGAACTGGTGGGCATCGCGGATGCGCCTCGGTTCGTGGACGACGACGTGCTGACCACCGTGCCGTACTTCTACACCGTCGTCGCCGTCAACGCGGGCGGCACCGGAGCGGCATCCGAGCAGCTCGAGACCCCGGCACCGACGGTGCTGCAGCGCCAGGCGGAGTACCTCGACCGCGGCCTCGCGGCCGTGCGCACCGACGACGGCGTGCTCGTGTCGTGGCGCCTGCTCGGAACCGACCCCGCCGATGCGGCGTTCCACGTCTATCGCGACGGCGAGCGCATCACCGACGCGCCGATCACCGAGACGACGAACCTGCTCGACGCCGCGGGAACCGACGCGTCCCGCTACCTCGTGACCCGGCTGAGCGCCGACGGCGACCGCGAGACGACGGAATCGGATGCCGCTCCGGTGCAAACCGCGGCGTACCGCTCGGTGCCGCTGCAGAAGCCCGCCGACGCGTACACGAAGGACGGCCAGCCGTACTCCTACTCCGCCAACGACACGACCGTGGGAGATGTCGACGGCGACGGCGAGTACGAGCTCATCGTCAAGTGGTACCCCTCCAACGCCAAGGACAACTCGCAGGCGGGCTACACGGGCAACGTCTACGTGGATGCCTACCGCATGGACGGCGAGCGCCTGTGGCGCATCGATCTGGGCGTCAACATCCGCGCCGGTGCCCACTACACCGACCTGATGGTCTACGACTTCGACGGCGACGGGCGGGCCGAGCTCATCACCCGGACGGCCGACGGGACGATCGACGGCGTCGGCCGGCCCATCGGCAACGCCGGTGCCGATCATCGCAACAGCTCGGGCTACGTGCTGCAGGGTCCGGAGTTCCTGAGCGTCTTCGACGGCCTCACCGGCGCCGCCCTCGACACGATCGACTACGTCCCCCAGCGCGGCGACGTCGGATCGTGGGGAGACGCCTACGGCAACCGGGTCGACCGGTTCCTCGCCTCGGTGGCCTACCTCGACGGCGAGCGTCCCAGCGCGGTCTTCAGCCGCGGGTACTACACCCGCGCCGTGATCGGCGCGTTCGACTTCGACGGTGAGAACCTCACCACCCGGTGGGTCTTCGACACCGAGGACGAGGGGTCCGAGTCGGTGTACGGCCAGGGATACCACTCGATGTCGGTGGCCGACGTCGACGGCGACAGTAAGGACGAGATCGTCTTCGGGTCGGCGACGATCGACGACGACGGCGAGGTGCTGTACTCGACCGGGCTCGGTCACGGCGATGCCCTGCACGTGTCGGACCTCGACCCCTCGCGCCCCGGCCTGGAGGTGTTCGCGGCGCACGAGACGATGTCGGCGTCGGGCAACCGCGGCGCGACCTTCCGCGACGCGGCCACCGGGGAGATCCTCTGGGACATCCCCGCCACCGTCGACACCGGCCGCGCCGCCGCGGGAGACATCGACCCGCGGCATCCCGGGGCCGAGGGATGGGCCGTCGGCGGCGATGCCGCGTGGAACTCCCGCGAGGGTCACCTGATGACGGCCGCGGGCGAACGCATCGGCGACAGCATCCCGGCGGCGAACTTCCTCGCCTGGTTCGACGGCGACCCGCTGCGCGAGATCGTCGATCACTCCTGGGACGCCGCGACGTCGCAGGGCACGCCGACCGTCTCGAAGTGGAACTGGGAGGAGGGCACCGAGGAGCTGCTGCTCTCGGACGACGGCGCCCGCTCGAACAACGGCACGAAGGGCACGCCCAACCTGCAAGCCGACCTGTTCGGCGACTGGCGCGAAGAGATCGTGTGGCGTTCAGCCGACTCCTCGGAGCTGCGCATCTACGCCACGACCGAGCAGACGCAGCTGCGCATCCCCACCCTCATGCACGACATGCAGTACCGGGTCGCGGTCGCCTGGCAGAACACCGGATACAACCAGCCGCCGCACCCGAGCTTCTTCATCGGCGACGGCATGGCGCCGGCTCCGATGCCGTCGATCGCGGTGACCGGCGACCCGGCGGGGGCGACCGATGAGACGGCGCCGGTGATCACCGGCCTGCCCGAGGACGGACTGCTGCTGGCCGACAGCGACCGGCTGCCGTTGGCGATCACCGCGGACGACCCCGAATCGGGCGTCCGCAACCTGGACGTGGCGCTGGACGGCGAGCCGGTCGCCGCCGACGAGCTGCTCGATCTCACGGGACTCGCCGGCGAGCACGTGCTCTCGGTGCGGGCCGTGAACCACGACGGCCTGGTCGCGACCGCCGAGACACGCCTGGTGGTGTTCGCGGACGACGGGGCCACGAGCGCTCCCGCCCGCGGCTCGCTGCACGACACCAGCGGGTGGGACGACGGCCTGCACGATGGCACGTTCACCGTCACCATGAACCTGTGGTGGGGCACGAACGGGTCGGTGTTCCGGCTGTACGAGAACGGCGAGCTCATCGCGACCCGTCTGTTGTCACCCGCCACGCCGATGGCCCAGGTGGCGTCGGTGGAGGTCGCCGGCCGCTCCAACGGCACCTACGTCTACACCGGTGAGCTGGTCAACGCCGCCGGGACGACGCAGACCGCGCCGACCACGGTGGTGGTGACGGATGCGGCGCCCGCCCGGCCCGTCGTCTCGCACGACAACCACGACCGCGACGGCGCCTACACCCTGACGACAGATCTGTGGTGGGGCACCAATGCCTCGGGCTACACGCTGTATGAGAACGGCGAGCCGATAGACACGCAACAGCTGACGGTGGCCTCACCCGGCGCGCAGCGCGCGCAGACGGCCGTGACGGGGCGC
>Ga0308171_1003747_pt1 | contig 13443 bp, 12 predicted proteins | sample PhyGR1_FD_202135 | JGI IMG/M metagenome (GOLD analysis project Ga0308171, IMG submission 202135) | Phyllosphere microbial communities from UC Gill Tract Community Farm, Albany, California, United States - DLSLSG.R1 | ecosystem: Host-associated > Plants > Phyllosphere > Unclassified | place: USA... | reverse complement strand
TCGATTTGGCGGACAGCTTCTCGGCATCCGTCACAAATCGCCGGTAGAGGATGATCGCCCCGATCACGAGCAGGGCGAGCGTTATCAATTGGGCCATTTAAATCGCGTCCATCACAATCCGTATCTGGCCCACAATGCCTTTTCTTCGGCGACCTCTGCAAGTCCCGAAGCGGCGGAAGCGGCGATTGCCTGTGCGCAAAGATCGACGCCCGGCACCTTCTTGCCGAACAGGTTTCTCGCGCCGCTGATCAGTTGCAGTTTCACCTTCTCGCCGTAGCGTCGGCGCAGCACGTCCTTCATGTCGCCAAGGCCATCGATCAGTCCGAGATCGACGCCGCGCATGCCGGTCCAGAACAGGCCGGAGAACAGAGCCGGATCGTCTTTCAGCTTCGCGCCACGGCGAAGCTTGACCATGTCGATGAAGACGTTGTGGATTTCAGACTGGAGCGATTTCAGATACTCGATATCGCCTTCCTTTTCAGGCTGGAAGGGGTCGAGGATCGCCTTGTTCTCGCCTGACGTATAGACACGGCGTTCCACGCCGATCTTGCGTAGCATTTCGGGAAAGCCGAAGCCGCCGGAGACGACGCCGATGGAGCCGACGATGGAGGTCGGATCGGCGATGATTTCGTCACCCGCCAAGGCGATCATGTAGCCGCCGGAAGCTGCGACATCCTCGACGAAGATCAAGACCTTCTTGTCCTTCTCTTCCGCCAGCTGACGGATGCGGTTGTAGATCATCCGCGACTGGACCGGCGAGCCGCCAGGAGAATTCAGCGAGATGGCGACGACCGGCGCATCCTTCATGCCGAAAGCCTTGTCGAGCAACGGCGCGTAGCCTGCAAGGTTGAGAGCGGGGCGAAGCTGGCTGCCGCCTGCCATGATCGCGCCGTGCATGCGCACGACCGGGACCACCAATTCCTGCTTGCGAAATCGCTTCGGCACAATGCGCTTCAAAAACCCGGCCATCTTATCCTCTCGGTCGTTCATCTTGAAGAGGGATGTATGTATCGCGCTCACAAACGCAATGGTGGGTTTGAAATTCGTTTTGCCGGATAGCGTTTCCAGTGGTCGACTTCAGCCGAGGGTGCGCATGCGTTTATCGTTGCGTCGATAGGCCGCTCGTCCGTTGTTCAGATCATCGACAAAGGCGGAAAAGGCGTGACTGCCCTCGTCATGCATGATCAACGGCGCGCGGAAGGTGAGACGCGCGCGTGAACCCTTGATCGCCGTCACGAGCATCCGGACGGCGTCTTCTCCTCGTCTGGGATGGATAAGGGTAATTTCCATCCCGCCAAAACGGCGGCCACATGCCGAGATGATGTCGGCCACCGATTGGGGCCGGGCGATCAGGGAGAGCTGCCCGCCTGGCACCATGATCGCGCCTGCCGTTCTGATCCAATGCTCGAAAAGATCATCCGTCATGGCATGGGCCTGCGCCTTCAAGGCATCGGGTGTCTTGCGATCGCCGGCATCATTGTAAGGCGGGTTCATGATGACGTGATCGAAATGGTCATCGATGAGACCGGCTTCGGCGCGGGCATTGGCCCGCAACGTCACATCCGCCTGACGGACTGTAAGGCGATCCGCAAGGTGTGCGTTTTCCGGGAGCGCAATGCTGCGTGTGGCGAAATCGACCATCTCGGACGCAAATTCAAAAAGCGTAACTTCGGCCTTTTCCAAGCGAGCAGCGACGGCAAATCCGGCTGCACCTGCGCCAGCGCCAAGATCGGCCACGCGGCAGCGTCTGTCATCGGCCACGAGGGAGGCGAGCAACATGGCATCCATGCCTGCCCTGTGTCCCCTGCCCTTCGGCTGGACGAGATGAAACCGACCCCGGTGAAATGCGTCGATGGTCTCCGACGTCATTGTCGATCAGGCCTCGTCCCGCAACTCGTCGGCAAGACCCGCATCGATCAGGATGCGGCGCGCCTGCTCGGACCTGTCATCCTCCACGAGAAAACGGCGCGGCAGAAGCCCAAGCGAACCCTCCAGAATGCTCATGCCCTGATCGGCAATCAGGCAATGAATGCCGGCATCTTTCATCAGGCTCTCTGCAAAAGAAAGCAGGACAGCGTCGTTTGTTCGGATCAATTCACGCATCAATGAGTTTCCACATTCCCATATTTTTGAAGGTCATGAGGCGATTCCACACTTGCCGCCACCATCGTCGCTTTCTATTGTCAAAACCGAAATCGAATAGGAGTCCGTTCCGTTGGGCGTCGTCATACCGCTTGAAGAAAGCAAAAACAAACTCGCATCCGTCAAGCCGCTTGTCGATCTGACCCGTCCGGACATGGAACGCGTCAACCAACTGATCCTCTCCAAGGCGGGGTCGGATGTGCAGATGATCCCGGAAGTGGCAAACCACCTGATCTCTTCCGGTGGTAAGCGGCTGCGCCCGATGCTGACGCTCGCCTCTGCTTCCATGTTCGGTTACGATGGCGACCATCATATCAAGCTCGCGACCAGCGTCGAGTTCATGCACACCGCAACGCTCCTGCATGACGACGTGGTGGATGAGAGCGATCTGCGTCGCGGCAAGTCCACGGCACGCACCATCTGGGGCAATCAGGCGAGCGTGTTGGTCGGCGACTTCCTGCTGGGCCAAGCCTTCCGCATGATGGTGGATGTCGGCTCGCTGGACGCGCTGGACGTGCTCTCCACCGCCGCTTCCGTCATTGCCGAAGGCGAGGTGCTGCAGCTTTCCGTCGCCAAGAACATGGAAACGACGGAAGACGATTATCTCCAGGTTATTCGTGCGAAGACAGCTGCGCTGTTTGCAGCCGCAGCAGAAGTCGGCCCGATCGTTGCCAAGACCGACAAGGCAACGCGCGGCGCGCTGAAATCCTACGGCATGAATCTCGGCCTCGCCTTCCAGCTGGTGGACGACGTGCTGGACTATGGCGGCAAATCCGCCGATCTCGGCAAGAACACCGGCGATGATTTCCGTGAGGGCAAGATCACTCTTCCGGTCATCCTGTCCTATCGCCGGGGCACGACCGATGAGCGGGCGTTCTGGAAGCGCGCGATCGAGAACGGCGAGAGCACGGATGAAAATCTCGAGGTCGCGCTCGGTCTCATCAAGAAATATAATGGTTTGACGGATACGATCTCTCGCGCCAACCACTACGGCACGATCGCGCGCGATGCGCTGGCACCGCTGCCGAACAGCCCGTGGAAGGATGCACTGATGGAAGTGATCGACTTCTGCATCGAGCGCGTCAACTGACGGTCGGTCGAGCTTTTCGTCAAAAAGGAAACGGTCGACGGAAGGAAGAAGACCAGCGGATTTTGTTGCAGGCCTGCTTCAAAAAAGCCATTCTATCATGACGTGATGCATGGCTTTCTGAACCGATTCCGGTTTCCGATGGCGTGTCTATCTCAAGCTTTACAGTCATTATGGGCATATATTTTGCCCAACGCTGTTGAGTTTGAAGCTGATTTTTCAGTGCGGAAGCACACAAGCAAGGGTTCCTTCATGCGGCGCAATCCAGCATTTCGTCTTTTCTGCAGCGCGGCCTTTATTGCCGCACTCACGCTTGGCGCAGGCTCTGCTGCGCTCGCGGAGACGAAGCCCGCCGATAAGGCGGAAGAGGCCGTCAAGTTCGATCCTAGTCGGGTCACCACCTTCTCAGGCGCATTTCTGGCTGCCCGCACCGCCGATGTCGACCAGGATTATGCGACCGCCATCACCCTCTATCAGAAGGCGTTGGATTTCGATCCCGCCAATACCGAAATTCGCCAGCGCCTGATGATCGCGCAACTGTTGAGCGGCGACTTCGAGGCTGGCGCGAAGATCGCGGACAGCCTGAAGGACGACAGCTCGGTCGAGCGCGTAACGACGATCGTGCGTGCACTTGCGGCGATCAAGCACAAGGAATTCTCCTCTGCCGAAAAAATCCTGAAATATAGCGGCCCGAACGATCTGGACCGTATGGTCAACACGCTTCTTGCTGCATGGGCGCGCGCCGGTTCCGGCAAAAGCAAGGAAGCGCTCGCCATGGTCAATGGCATGAAGGGGCCGGGCTGGTTCTCGATCTTCCAGAAATACAATGCGGGCGCCATTGCGCTGGTGACCGGCAACACGGACGCGGCCCGCAAGAGCCTGAGCGAAGCGGTGGCCGACCGTGAAGGCGGCGCGACCGCAACAGATACCTATATGCGCGCTGTGATGGCGCTGGCGCGGCTGGAGGCGAAAGCCGGCAACAAGCAAAAGGCGCTGGACACGATTGCCGTCGGCGACGGTTTTGCTCCGAATTATGCGCCGTTGAAGGCGCTGCGCCAAAGCATCGAAAAGGGCGAGAAGCCCGACCAGCAGGTTCAGACCGCGGTTGAAGGTGCTGCCTCGGTAATGTTTTCGATTGCCGGTGCGCTGAACCGCGAAGGTGCGGAAGAAATCGTCACGCTCTATCTCCAGGCGTCGCGTGCGCTCGATCCGAAGAGCGCCGATACGCTCATTCTGCTTGGTGGCTTGGCCGAGGCGCAGAAGCAGGCGGAGCGCGCCATCGAATTCTATCGCGAGGTACCAGCCGATTCGCCGATGCACCGCATTTCCGAGCTGCAGCTTGGCCTAACGCTGGCGCAGACCGGCAAGATGGATGAGGCGCGCCAGCATCTGAAGGCGCTGCTTGAATCCGATCCTGACGACATTCGCTCCTACCTCGCCTATGGCGCCGTCCTGTCGGATGCCAAGGATTATGCCGCCATGGCTGCCAATTACGACAAGGCTGTCGAGGTGATCGGCGCTGTTCCGAAGAAGTCCGACTGGACGATCTTCTTCCAGCGGGGCATTGCCTATGAGCGTCTGAAGCAATGGGACAAGGCCGAACCGAACTTCAAGCGGGCACTGGAGCTCAACCCTGAGCAGCCACAGGTCCTGAACTATCTCGGTTATTCCTGGGTCGATAAGAACATGAATCTCGACCAAGGCATCGAGATGATCCGCCGTGCGGTGGAGCTTCGCCCGAATGACGGCTACATCGTCGATTCGCTTGGCTGGGCGCATTATCGTCTTGGCGCTTTCGATGAGGCCGTGACCGAACTGGAGCGCGCGATTGAGCTTCGCGCCGGTGACCCCACCATCAATGACCATCTGGGTGACGCCTATTGGCGCGTCGGCCGCAAGCTGGAGGCCGTCTACCAGTGGAACCGCGCGCTGATCGGCGATAGCGACGATGTGGACAAGGCGAAGGTGAAGGAAAAGATCGCCAACGGCCTGCCGCCGCTGGAGAAGGATGCGGAAAACACCGCGAAGAAGGATCAGGCGCCGCCGCCACCTGCACCGCCCGCCCCTGCCCCGGACAAAAAATCCTGACGTCGGATGAGTTCGGCTGATGGCAAAGGGGCAGTCGAAACTGTCGAGGCCGCTCCGGCGAAGATCAACCTTGCCCTGCATGTGACGGGGCAAAGGGAGGATGGTTATCACCTCCTCGACATGCTGGTGACCTTTACCGAAGCAGGCGATGTCATCCGTATTCGCCATGCCGACGGAGACAGCTTTTCCATATCCGGGCGTTTCGCACCGGACCTACTTCAGTCGGATGCGAGCACCAATCTTGTGCTGACGGCGCGCGATCTTCTGCGCAGCCATGCGCGGCAACGCGACATCGCGACAACACCGGTCGCTATTCACCTCGAAAAGAACCTGCCAGTCGCATCGGGAATCGGTGGCGGATCGGCCGACGCCGCTGCCGCCTTACGCGGCTTGATCCACCAATGGCAATTGGACATCGGCTACAAGGACCTGAGCGGAATGGCACTGACGCTTGGGGCCGACGTACCAATGTGCCTTGCCAGCAAGCCGCTGATCGCGCAGGGGATCGGTGAAGAGCTCACGCTTCTTACTCAGTTCCCGCAATTGGCGCTGGTGCTGGTGAACCCACTGAAGGGTGTTTCGACGCCGCAGATTTTCCGCTTGCTGGCGCACAAGCAGAACAAACCTCTTCCCGCTCTGCCTGATGATGAAGGCGAGTCCTGGCTTCCGATAATGGGCGGGCTCAGAAACGATTTGCAGCTCCCCGCCATCTCGCTTTTGCCTGAGATCAACGATGTGTTGGCGATGCTTCGTTCGGAGGGCGCGGATCTCGCACGCATGTCCGGTTCCGGCGCCACATGCTTCGGCATTTTTTCCTCCCTGCAAAAAGCAGAGGCAGCAGCGGCAAGGCTTCGGGAACGGAAACCCGGATGGTATGTTCAGGAAACAATGTCAATTGCAGGGAGAGTGTTATGACCCAGATGAAGACGAGTGGAGAGCGGCAATTCATTCCGGTCGGTATCGCCGTTTTGACCGTCTCGGACACCCGCACATTGGCGGACGACAAATCCGGCAACACGCTCGCAGCCCGAATCGAGGAGGCTGGCCACCATCTGGTGGATCGCGCGATCGTCCCCGACGACATCGGGGCCATTCGCGAGAAGGTAAGTGGCTGGACGTTGGCGGATCAAATCGACGTCGTCATTACCACGGGCGGCACGGGTTTTACCGGTCGCGACGTGACGCCAGAAGCTCTGGAGCCGCTCTTCGACAAGCGCATGGATGGCTTCTCCGAGGTGTTCCACCGCATTTCCTATGACAAGATCGGCACCTCCACCATTCAGTCGCGCGCCACTGCCGGGCTTGCCAATACGACCTTCATCTTCGTTCTGCCGGGCTCACCTGGCGCTTGCAAGGATGCTTGGGACGGGATTTTGAAAGCGCAGCTGGATTATCGCCATATGCCCTGCAACTTCGTGGAAATCATGCCACGGCTGGACGAGCACCTGCGCCGCACAAAGGGCTGATGCCAACAGCATCGGTCCGAAAATCGAAATCGATTCTCGGAAAAGCACGATACGTAGCTTCAAAGAGATAGAGTGTCCTTATTGGGTCCAAAAGGACGCTCTATCGCACAGGACTGAGCGCCCAAGCCGGCACCAACTCCGCCGTTAATCTGAGCGGCTTCTGCGTTTTTGAAAACTCCTTCAGCGGCAGGCCGGATTTTGCGAGTTCGATTGCATCCCGCTTGCGCAGCAAGAGGCCAAACTCCAGAGGTGGACCGCGCCGAAGCATTCGCTCGAGGAAGGGTTTCTTATAATAGCGTGATGGCGAGAACTGCGCCGGTCGCTCGTTCAACGCCATGTATTCGAGAATATCCTCGATCCAGCCACCCTGCGGACGGCTGCCCGGCTCGATCAGCAAAATCCAATCGCCGCGGATCGACTGAATGACATCGTCGATCTTCCAACTCTGATGGAAGCGGCAACCGGCAGCCTCTGCAACCCGCGCCGAGCCATCCTGCGAGGCGTGGTCGAGAATGATGACATCGCTGATCAGACCCTTCACCGCGCCCGTGACCAGCGCCGAAAGCGTGTGCGCTAGCGCTGGTTCGTTGTTGTGGCATTCCATGATGACTGTCAGCATGTCTTTGTCACTTGCGGTGCGTTCCGATCAATAAAGTTTCTATAGCATCGCTACAGCATCGGCCGAAAAATCGGAACCGATTTTCGGAAAGCACGGTGTGTAGACTAAAAAAGGGGTAAGGCGCGCGGGCCCAAATCATCTTTCCAAACGCGCTGCTCGCTCAAAAATCTTTCCCTTCCGCTTGCTGCGGATCCCATGAAGCAGACCTTCATTGCCCTCCTCACCACACGACGATCTCACTGCCCCAATTTTTGTTCTTGTATTGTTCTCATTTGTGCATTAGATACTTGCTCATCCAATTCGCTGGCGCTGGCCGGTCAGGAGCATCAGATGAGACACCAAGTGCTTTCGGGGCAGGCTGCCTATCAGCCGGGCCATACGCCGGATATTGCCAATGCTCTGGCAGATGACTCCGGTCTCAGGATCGAAATCGATCGTCGTCGCGGCAGAGGCGCAGGCATCAATCCTGGCGGTCGTTTCGAGACGTTGCAGCATGAAGCCTTTAACGATGGCTGGGACATTATCGAAGAACTCCCTGAGTTCAAGACGGATGTGCAGGTGGAAAAGCCGCGCACCATCATCACCCGCAACGAATCGCCCGACATTCCCTTCGACCGGTCGATCAATCCCTATCGCGGCTGCGAGCATGGCTGCATCTATTGCTTCGCCCGGCCAACGCACAGCTATATGGGACTTTCGGCCGGGATCGATTTTGAAGCGAAGCTCTTTGCCAAGCCGGATGCCGCCAAACTTCTGGAGCGCGAGCTTGCCAAGCCTGGCTACAAGGCGCGGGTGATTGCGATCGGCACCAATACCGATCCCTACCAGCCGATCGAGAAGGAATGGCGGATCATGCGTCAGATCCTTGAGGTGCTGGCCAAGGCGGAACATCCGGTCGCCATTGTCACGAAATCGGCGCTGATCACGCGCGATATCGATATTCTGGCGCCCATGGCGAAGAAGGGTCTCGTCAAAGTCGGCATCTCGGTGACGACGCTCGATCGCAAGCTGGCCCGCAGCATGGAGCCCCGCGCCTCGACGCCGTCCAAGCGCTTGGAAGCAATCAAGACGCTGACGGAAGCCGGGATACCAGTGGCCGTCATGATGGCTCCTGTCATCCCCGCACTGAACGATCATGAGATCGAGCGCGTGCTAGAGGCTGGCAAAGCCGCCGGTTCTACGGAAGCATCTTATGTGCTGCTGCGCCTGCCACTCGAGGTTAGCCCGCTGTTTCGCGACTGGTTGCTGCGTAATTACCCGGATCGCTACCGCCATGTCATGTCGCTGGTGCGCTCCATGCGCGACGGGAAGGATTATGATGCGGAGTTTGGCAAGCGCATGAAGGGTGCTGGTCCCTATGCCTGGCAGATCAGCCGCCGCTTCGAGATGGCGACCAAAAGGCTCGGTCTCATTCGCAGGGGTATCCAGCTGCGTGATGATCTCTTTGCTCCGCCCGGCGGTGCCGGCGTCCAGCTTTCCTTGCTTTGAAGGATGGAGACGCTCGGCCACGCCAACTCCGCCTTATGACATCGGTTCTCCAAGCGTCTTTAGATTATTGCGTAAAGACCGCGGCTACTAAGTCACTCTTTGAAGAAATGTTCGGTGCGCGTCCCTGACGCACCGGCATTGCCCCCGGTTCCGCCGCCTCGCGTGCGATTTCTCGTTTTCCGCCGCCCTATAGGAAAACGATCCTGGCCTCTCGCGCCACGGATGACAACCACGCCCTACGGGTTGTCTATCGCCGCACCGGGGGCTTGCGGGAGATCGGGTGTCTGTGCAAGTTTCCGCCGCATGAAGCGACGCACAGCATCCGATTCTCCTGCCCTGTTCGATCTTGCTCCGGCGAGCCCCGACTTCAGCATGGAGCTAGAAGCCCGCCAGCGCGGCCTTTGGCCCGTGGCAGGGACGGATGAGGCTGGACGCGGGCCTCTAGCCGGCCCCGTCGTTGCCGCCGCCGTCATTCTTGACCCCGACAACATCCCAGATGGTCTCGATGATTCAAAGAAGCTGACGAAGGCGAAACGGGAAGTGCTGTTCACGAAGATCGTGGAAACGTCGATCGTCTCGGTCGCCTCATCCGGGCCTGTTCTGATAGACCGGATCAATATCCTCCGCGCCAGCCTCGATGCCATGCGCCGCGCTGTTCTTGGCCTTGAGCTTTCGCCTCGACTGGTATTGGCTGATGGGCGCGATCAACCGCCCGGCATGTCTTGTGAAGCGAAGGCTGTGATCAAGGGTGACGCGCGATCCCTGTCGATTGCCGCCGCATCGATTATCGCCAAAGTCACAAGAGACCGGATGATGGAGCGTGCCGGGACGGTGCACACCGCCTATGGCTTCGAGCTTCATGCGGGTTACGGGACGCCTGTGCATCTTCGCGCCATCGAGGCCCATGGCGCGTGTTCCCTTCATCGAATGAGCTTTCGGCCGCTTCGTCAGGACGCTGCCGAAGCAGACGTGGCTTAAAACCTGGAACTTCTGCTACGTCGATAGGAGAGCAAGGTTCCACCCATTAGCCGGCAAGCCGCATGTCGCTAGCACGACCATCATCGCGCTGCGCATGATCGGCCAGCTTGAACCGCTCCAGCAGCGCACGGAGTCTGTCGCTTTCTGTCGCCAGTGCCGAGGTTGCAGTGGTGGTTTCCTCCACCAATGCTGCATTCTGCTGCGTCGTTTGGTCCATCTGGTTGACGGCTGTATTGACTTCCGTGAGACCGGTCGCCTGCTCTTGGGATGAGGTGGCAATCGCGCCCATATGCTCATTGACAGCTTCGACATGGTGACTGATTGCTTTGAGTGCCTCACCGGTCTGCTGGACCAGCTTCACACCATTCTCCACCTCATGCGACGACTTACCGATCAGTTCCTTGATTTCCTTCGCCGCCCTCGCTGAGCGTTGCGCCAGTTCGCGCACTTCCTGCGCAACAACGGCGAAGCCCTTGCCCGCTTCACCAGCACGCGCGGCTTCAACACCCGCATTTAGCGCCAGCAGATTGGTCTGAAAGGCAATCTCGTCGATCACCACAATGATATTGGAAATCTGGCCCGAGGATTGTTCAATGCGCTGCATGGCATCCACAGCCGCTGCAACGACATCACCGGAGACCTTTGCGGCGCGGTTGGCCTCGCTCGCAGCACCTGTCGCCTCCTGGGCACGTTTGGTGGAGTTCGCAACGTTGACGGTAATTTCATCCAGCGCCGCCGCCGTCTGTTCCAGGGTTGCGGCCTGCTGCTCGGTGCGCCGGGAAAGATCGGACGACCCTTCGGCAATTTCCCGGGTTCCGCTGTTCATCGTCTCAATGGCGCGCGAAATTTCCATGAGCGTATTTCCAAGCTGCTGGATCGACTGATTGAAGTCATTTCTGAGCGGCTCGAAATCAGGCGCAAATTTCTCGTCAAGGCGGAACGCCAGATCGCCTGAAGCAAGGCGGCGAAGTCCCGATGCAAGGCCGTATGTTGCCACACGCAGCCGCTCCTCGGCGTCAGCCTCGGCCTTTCGCTGGGCCTCCAGACGTTCAGCCTCGGCGCGCGAGCGGTTCTGCTCAGCCTCGGCCTCAAGGCGCTTGTTCTCGATCGCGCTTTGACGAAAGACCTCTACGGCATCCGCCATGGAGCCGATTTCGTCCTTGCGGCGACGCCCTGGGATATCGATCTGCGTATCACCCAAAGACAACTTGCGCATGACGCCCGTCATCTGCACGAGCGGCCGTGCGATGTAACGATTGCCAAAGACCGCCGCGCCAAGGCCGATCGTCAGCGCAAGCGCAAGCGCGATGTAGTTGAGCGTGATCGCGGAGCCAGCCGTCGAGACGGTGACATTACCCTCACGGCGCACATCCGCCTCAATGTCGTTGACTGCGTCTTGAAGTGTGCTCTTCGCTTGATTGTAGGCAGTCAGCGCACCACCGGCGAACATCGATCTCGCCTCATCAATCTTGTTGGCATCGACGAGGGCCTGCACTTGTGTCCACTTGCTTTCGGCCGCAGCCCAGCGCGCGTTGAAGTTCTCAAAGTTCTGCTTGTCCGCATCATCAACGAGATATTCCTGATACTCCTTCACCCTCGCCGCAAGCGCACCTTCAGCCTTCGCCAAGTCGGCCTGAAAATTGGCTCGTGCGTCCGGATCCGCAATAACAATTGCGCTCTGTGCATTTCTGATGCTTCCAATGTCGGCATTGATGGCGCCAATCACGATAAAACCGGACACCCGCTCCCGGACAATCACACCGATCCCATCTTCGATCTGCGACATGGATATGATTGAGGAGATGCCTTGCACACCCGCCACAAGAATCATGACTCCAGACAGAGTAGACAGAACCTTGCCGATCGATAATTTCATAGCATCGCCCTCAAATAAATCTGTGGAAGTAATCTTGGAGGTAGAACCGTGTCGTTCGAGGTTTATTCGAGTTATGCTCATCGATGCGAGCAGCGTTATTTCACAGCGCCACCTACGACACTTATAACGAAATATTATTAGATATTATTTATATTTAATTAAAATACTCGTTGAAATAGTAGTTCTTTATATTTTTCCGCCACCCCAACAGACTCATTGCGGACACGAAAATTAATGAGCAACAGCACATTCATTTCGACGATTTCTCTTGTAAAGCGCCCACCCTCACGGGAAGCAATAACCGGCTGATACTTTCGATTTACGCGACATCTCACCTAGCCTGCCAAAATGAACACGGGCTTCTACATCGTAAATCATGTGAAACCTTGGGCGTCGGCGCCTCAACATTCCCACAACGCGGCGCGATGGCCATTTCGGGATGTTTTCCAGCTCACGACATGGCTCACCGCCTCTATCCCGCACCTCAAAGGTGACGCTGCATGCGGCTCCCGATCTCCAGAACAGAACAACAAAAAACCCCTCCCGGTGACTACCGGAAGGGGTTTCGACTATTCAATGCGATCAGATCTTACAGAGCTTAGTTCAAGCGCGACTTGACTTCACCGATAGCAGATTTGATCAGTTTGCCCTTGGCAGCAGCCGTCGTCTTTTCGGCGATCAGCTTCTCCGACGCTGCAATCGCAATGTCGACTGCCGCGGAGCGAACAGCGCCGATCGCATCTGTTTCAGCCTGCTTGATCTTCTGCTCGGAAAGCGCGGTACGGCGAGCGACAAACTCTTCCGTTTTTGCCTTGGCTTCCGCCGTCAGCGCTGCAGCTTCGCGTTCAGCCGCGGCAACGATGTTCGCTGCATCCGCTTCCGCTTCCTTCCGCTTGCGCTGATACTCAGCCAGCAGGTGCTGGGCTTCTTCACGCAGGCGCTTGGCTTCCGCCAGTTCTTCGGTGATGTTCTTGGCGCGCTCATCGAGTGAGCTTGCCAACATGCCCGGAACCTTGAGGTAGGCAATCAGCACGAAGAAGAGAATGAGACCTACGAGTGCGTAGAATGTTGCGTCAAACGCCATCTCAAACCCCCTTCACGTCGGATACCGCAGCAACGGCTGCCTTGGCATCGGTTTCCTTGACCTTCAGGCCGATCAGCTGATCGACGACGGCAGTCGCGGTTTCTTCGGCAATCGTGCCGACATCGGCCAATGCCTGCTGCTTGATGGACGCGATACGCGCTTCGGCAGCAGAAAGCTTCTCAGCCAGTTCCGCTTCGACCGCGGCGCGGTCCGCATCAGCCTTGGCCTTTGCAGCGTCGCGAGCGGCGGATGCGATGGATCCAGCCTTGGCGCGGGCTGCAGCAAGTTCTTTTTCGTAGGTTTCGATCGCAGCGTCAGCCTCAGACTTCAGCCGGGAGGCTTCATCGAGATCCTGTGCGATACGGCCATGACGATCCTCAAGGATGCCACCGACACGCGGCACGATGACTTTCTTCATGAGCACGTAGAAAATGCCGAACGAGATCGCCAGCCACAAAAGCTGGGATGCGTAGGTCGACGAATCGAAAGGCGGAAATACGCCGGATCCGTGACCGGCGTCATGCGCCACTCCGGTTTCCGTATGCGTTGCTTCCGGGGCCGTCTGGCCGACAGCGGGTGTTTCCGTCGTCGTTCCGGTTGACGGCGCTGCTGACT
>Ga0308171_1003743_pt1 | contig 13452 bp, 13 predicted proteins | sample PhyGR1_FD_202135 | JGI IMG/M metagenome (GOLD analysis project Ga0308171, IMG submission 202135) | Phyllosphere microbial communities from UC Gill Tract Community Farm, Albany, California, United States - DLSLSG.R1 | ecosystem: Host-associated > Plants > Phyllosphere > Unclassified | place: USA... | reverse complement strand
AACCCTGCTCCTGCATCATCCGCTCGGTGTAGACCGCCCAGCCTTCGGCGAACAGGCCCGAACGCAGCACCGCGCGCAGCGTGGAGGGGAACTTGCCCGAGTGCCAGCCTTCCAGGTAATGGCCCGGGGTGCCTTCGTGGATGCTCAGCAGGTGGATCATGCGGCTGTTGTATTCGCGCAGGAACGAATCGACCTGCGCATCGCTCCAGTCGTCCGGGATCGGCGAGACCGCATAGAAGGTCTTCAGGTTCTTGTCGAGCGGGCCCGGCGAATCGCAGTAGGCCACGGCCACGCCGCGCTGGAACTCCGGCATCAGGATGATGTCCACCGGCGAATCGGGCAGGGTCATCAGGTCATGCGTGCGCACGAAGTCGGTGGACTGGGCGAGCGCGGCCTTGGCGTCGTCGACCACCTTGTCGCGGGCCGGCTTGTCGGCATAGGCCAGCTCCAGCGCGGCCTCGATCGCGGCCTGCTGCTGTGCATCGCTGGGGTTGGCCGGCAGCGCCGGGGCGCCGGGCTTGTCCTTGAGCACGGTCTGGGCGATGCCATACATGTCTTGGCGGACGCGCTTGAGTTCGGCACGCGCACGCTCGCCGATCTCCGCGCGCGAGAGCGAGGAGTTCAGCGCGAACTTCAGCTTCTGGTCGTACAGCTCCGCGCCGATGCGGTAGTCGCCCTTGGCGTTGGGAACCAGGGTCTTGTCCAGCCAGGTCTGCTGTTCTTCCACGGCCTTCTTCAGGCCGTCGATCGCCGCCTGCAGGCGCTTGCCGTCTTCGGCGGGCAGTTCGGCGATGTGCGGGGTGATGAAGGTATCGACGATGCTGAGGATGCCGCGGTTCTGCTTGGCCACGGTCTCGGCGTGGATCTTCGGCACGCGGGCCGGGTCCAGGTTCTCGCGGGCCTGGACGAAGATCTGCGGCAGCTTCTCCATGCGCGCGGTGGCGGCCTTCAGGCGCTCGGGCAGCGGCGCGAACTCACGCGCCATCAGGCCGTAGATCGCGCTGCCGGCCACGCCGTTGTAGATCTGCGGGTCCCACTTGGCCGACTGCAGCACTTCGCTGGTCCAGATTTCCTGCTGCAGCTGGTTGCGCAGGATCGCCGCGTCGACCTGGTTCTCGCGCGAGAGCTTGCTGACGTCGATCTTGTCCAGGTCGCCGAGCAGGCCCTTGTACGCGGTCAGCACTTTCTGCTGGCCGGCGGCGCTGAGGTCATCGATCTCGCTGTCGTAGCGATGGTCGCCGATCTGGGTCGCGCTGACCGGGGAGAGCTGCATCCAGCTGTCCAGGGCGCGCTTGGAGAGATCGGCGAAGGCGGCATCGACGGCCGCGTCGCCCGCCGGGGCGGCCGCTTCGGTACCGGAGGTGGGCGTCGGGGAGTCGGCCTGCTGGCAGCCACCAAGGGCGGCGATCAGGGCAAGGGCAAGCAGATGCTGGCGCATCGGTGTTCCTGTACTGGGGACAATCCCCGAGCATAGAGCCGACGGCCTGCTTTGTCCCCGTGCCATTGGATTACCATGAGCCCTTTCCAGCAGGAGGGGTGTCATGCAGTACGAAGGCAGCTGTCATTGCGGAAATATCGCATTCATCCTCGACGCCGAGGCGCCCATCGTGGACGTGGTCGACTGCACCTGTTCGCTGTGCCGCCGCCGCGGGGGCCTGCTGTGGTTCGGCCCGCGTACGGCCCTGACGCTGACCACCGATCCGGCCGCGCTGGCGACCTACCGGTTCAACAAGCATCACCTGGACCACCACTATTGCCGCGACTGCGGCATTGCCCCGTTCAGCGAGGGCGACGACCCGCGCAGCGGCCAGCGCATGCTGGCCGTCAATGTACGTTGCCTGCCCGGGCTGGACCTGGCGGGCCTGAAGATCACCGCGTTTGATGGAGCTGCACTGTGACGGAGTGGAAAGAACGGGCCCGTGCCGGGTTGGCAGGGCTGTTGTTGCTGGGCCTGGTGGCCTGTGGCCGCAGCGGTGAGAACTACGCGGCCGATGCCGCCGCCGGGGCCGTCGCCTCACCGGAGGGCGCGTTCCTGGCCTATGAACACGACCTGCGCATCCAGCTCGATGCCCAGCAGATCAGCGCGCGGGTCAAGGCGGTCTCCGAGGCCTGCCAGAGCAACCGGTTCGGCGACTGCGCGGTGCTGCAGGTGGGCGAAGAGGGCGGTGAAACCCGCTCCGGCTCGATCCGCGTGCGCATCGCGCCCAAGGGCGTGGAACCGATCATCGCGCTGGCCGGCGAGGGCGGCGATGTCGCCTCGCGCAACACCCACGCCGAAGACCTGGCCCAGCAGGTGGCCGATACCGCGCTGACCCAGGCCCGGCTGCAGAAAGAACACGCGCAGCTGCAGGCCTACCAGCAGCGCGGCGACATGAAGATCGCCGATCTGCTGGCGGTCTCCCAGCGCCTGGCCGAGATCGAGGCGGGGCTGGAACAAGCCAACAAGGAGGCGGCGCAGCAGCGTCGCCGGATCGATACCCAACTGGTGACGATGCACTTCGAAGGTCCGGCGGGGCAGCGCAGCCGCAACGAGATCGGCAGGGCGGTCAGCGAGTTCGGGTCGATCGTCACCACCAGCATCGCCTTTGTGATCCGCGCGGTCGCCGCGCTGCTGCCGGTCGGCGTGGTGGTCTGGGCGGTCGCTGCGGTGGGGGTGGCGCTGTGGCGTCGCCGCAAACGGCGCAAGGCTGCAGCGGCCGCGCGCTGAGCACACCGGTCGTGCCGCGCGCAGGAGCGCGGCACGAGGAATGAATCAGCCTTCGTCCTGCTCGTATTCGACGAAGACATCCAGCTCCAGCGCCAGTTCCTGCACGGCATCGCGCACGCGCTGTGCGCCGAGCGCGTTGCCCACTTCCACTTCCAGTTCGTGGGTACCCGGACCGATGTCGTCGGACAGCCCGGCCGAGCTGGAATCGTCGTCGTCCATGTGCGGCATCAGGTCGTCGGTTTCTTCGACGTGTTCGATCCCCTCGATGCTCTGCAGCAGGTCGGTGATCGCACGCGCGTCGTCTTCGGTGCCGGTGATTCGCAGTCGCAACAGGGCCATGGGCGGGTCCTCGGGAGAATGGGAGTTCAGCCTAGCCAGCCGGCGGAAAAGGTCGGGTGAGGATGCGCGCCGTACGGCGCTGCCGGTGTCACCCGGGCGTGGGGCCGGCAGGTGCCAGGCCCAGCAGTTCGTCAGGCAGGGCCGGCAGGGGCGTGCGCTCATCCAGCGCCTCGCGCTTGAGCCAGTCCATGAACGCCTGCGCGGTCGGGCTGAGCGGTCGGTGCTCGGCGTGCACCACGTAGTAGGCGTAGCGCGCCTTCAGTGCCGGCCCCGGCAACCGCACCAGCTCGTAGCGCTGCAGATAGGGCTGTGCGATGTGCTTGCGCGCCAGCACTGCGCCGATGCCATAGACCGCCGCGCGCATCGCATCGGTGCTGTCGCTGAAGGTGTGCAGCGAGGGCAGGTCCAGGCCGCGCACGCCGGCGGCGCGGAACCAGTCGCGCCAGCCCTGCGGTGACATGTCGCTGAGCAGCGGCAGCGCGGCGATCTGCGCCGGCTCGCGCAGCGCCGACACCCCCGGCAGCGCCGGCGAGGCGACTGGCCAGAGTTCATCGTCCATCAGGTGATGGGCGCTCATGCCCGGCCACTGGCCCAGACCGTAACGGATGCCCAGTTCCGGCCCGGTCTCGTCGAAGCGGACCAGCTCGGTACTGGTCTGCAGCTCGATGCGCATCCGCGGATGCTGCCGGGTGAACCGTGGCAGGCGCGGGATCAGCCAGCAGTACGACAGCGAGCGGATGGTGGTGACCCGCAGCGGCACGATGTCGGCCTGCGGGTGCAAATTGCCGGCCACCGCATTGAGATCGCTTAGGGCTGCGGCCGCAGCATCGGCCAGCTGGCGGCCTTCGGCGGTCAGGCGCACACCGCGCGCGTGGCGCTGGAACAGTACCGTCCCGAGCAGCTCTTCCAGGCGGCGGACATGGTGGCTGACCGCACTGGCGGTCAGGTGCAGCTCCTGGGCGGCGTGCGCGAAGTTCTGGTGGCGCGCGGCGACCGCGAACACGCCCAGCGCGGGCAGCAGGGCAGGGCGAAGGATCATGCTCGAGACCCAAATCATATTTGTGGCTTGCACGGATACTACGCGCTTGTGGGCACGCAGCGGCAGGCGGATGCTGTGGCCCTTCCTTCCCCGGATCCACGCGCATGTTGCCGTCTACTACTGCCCGCTGTGCGTGTGTGTCATCAATCGGGAGCGCGCCGTGAGCGGGGCGCCGCTGGCCGCGGGCACCGTCGCGCGTGATTGGCGCACGCCGCTGGAGCTGACCGTGCTCGGTGCGATCTGGGGCTGCTCGTTCCTGTTCATGCGGGTGGCGGTGCCGGCCTTCGGGCCGTACGCACTGGTGGAGGTGCGGCTGCTGCTCGGCGCGCTCGTGCTGGCGCCGTTCCTGTGGCAGGCGCGCGCGCAGTTCCCAGCCCGCCGCTGGTTGTGGCTGGCGCCGATCGGTGTGATCAACTCGGCCATCCCGTTCGTGCTGTTTGCCTGGGCCGCGCAACGGGCGCCGGCCGCGATCGGTGCGATCTGCAATGCGATGACCGTGCTGTTCGCCGCGCTGATCGCCTTCCTGTTCTTCGGCGAGAAAATCGGCATGCGCCGCGCGATCGCCCTGCTGGTCGGCTTCGCCGGCGTGGTGGTGCTGGCCACGGCCAAGGTGTCCGGTCTGAGCATCGGCGCGGCGGTGATGGCCGGGGCCCTGGCCGCGCTGTTGTACGGCCTGGGCGTCAATCTGGTGAAGCGCCACATGACCGGCCTGCCACCGGCGGCCTCGGCCGGCGCCACGCTGGGCTGCGCGGCGATCCTGCTGCTGCCGATGGCGCTGACCCACTGGCCGACCGCCCAGATCCCGATGCTGTCGTGGGCCTGCGCGATCGCGCTGGGCGTGGTCTGCACCGGCCTGGCGTTCCTGATGTTCTACCGCCTGATCGCCCGCATCGGCCCGGCCCGCGCCTCGACCGTGACCTACCTGGTGCCGATGTTCGGGGCGCTGTTCGCGTGGCTGTTCCTGGACGAACCGGTGACCGGCGCGATGGTGGTAGCGGGCGGCCTCATCCTCGGCAGCGTGGCGGTGTCGCAGCGGTAGCCACCGGCGTGGCTACGCTCCCCCGATTTCCCGCCCCGACGACGGCCCGCGTGCGGGGCCGTCGCGGTCTCAGCGCACTGGCACCGGGATGTTGCACAGGTCGATGTGGCCGGCCGCCCGCGTGTAGAAATCATCGACGCGGTTGCGGCGCGCTTCGGTCGCATCGGCGAAGGTCTTCGAATCGGTGCGCAGGACCTGCAGCTTCGGCCGTTCCGCCGCCGGCACATCGCTGGCGCGCTGGATCGACTGGATCGCGGTGCGCTGTGCCGGATCGGCGTAGAAGCCCATCGGTGCCGGGCCACGCGGCAGCGCGCTGAGCAGTTCCATGCCCTGCAGCACGCGGCCGACCACGGTGATGTTGCGGTCCAGCTGGCGCGGCGACTGCCCGGTCACGACATACAGCTCCGCGCCGATGCTGCTGTCTTCCTCGTTGTTGCGGCCTGCGCCCAGCGCGCCGTAGCAGTGCGCCAGCCAGGTCTTGCCGTCCTTGCGGTCCTGGCCGACCGGGAAGCCATCCACGAAGCCGGTCTGATCGGCCCAGCCATCGCGGTCGGGCAGCAGGCTGACCTTCAGCCCGGCGCTGTCGCGCTGGAACTCCGCCGGCAGCCTGCGCTTGGCGCTGCCCAGCGGTTTTGCCTTGGCGGCATCGTCCGCATCGGCATCGCCGAACTGCACCACGAAATTGTCCTGCGCGCGGTAGATGCTCTCGCCATCCCAGAAATGTTCATGGGCCAGGGTCTGGATGTTGGCCACGTGTGCGGGTGCGAAGGCCGGCGCCAGTTCGATGGTGACCCGGCCGCCGGGCACGGTCATGTACAGCAGGTTGGCCGGGTCCGGCGTGCGCCAGTCGCTGTCCGGGGAGGCATCCAGGATCTGCTGCGCGCTGCGGTAGGGCGTGGCCGCGAAGGCGGGCCCGGGCAACAGGCAGGCCAGGGCGAGGGCAAGCAGGGCAGGACGACGGCGTGGCGACATGGCGGACCCGATCAGGAGGAGTGATCCGATTCTGCGCGAAGCAGCGGCCGCACCGCCAGCACCCCCCATGCCCGGCGGCACGGTGACTAACGGCACGTTCGCTATAGCTGACTTCGCACTAGTGTTGACTCCACGCTAGCGGAGGCTGCGATGAGCGACCATGAGATCCATCTCAAGAAATTCCAGAAAGAACTCAGTTCCGGGACGGTGTCGCTGGCATTGCTGGCGGTGCTGGCCAAGGCCGGGGAGCCGCTGTACGGGTACCTGATCGCCAAGGAGCTGGAGCGGATCGGCGATGGGGTACTGAGCGGCAAGCAGAGCGCGCTGTACCCGGTGTTGCGCAACCTGGAAGGCGCCGGCCTGCTGGAAAGCCATGTCGAACCCTCGGTGGCGGGTCCGCCGCGCCGTTACTACCGCATCAATGACACGGGGCGCGAAGTGCTCCGGCACTGGACCGCCGCCTGGCGTGCCACCCGTGATTCCGTCGATTCCGTCCTGGAAGGAGTAAGCGAATGAACATCGAATCCGTGGCTGGTCGGGCCTTGCCGACCACCATTCCCGCGTATCTGGCGCAGCTGCGCGCGGCGCTGCACGATGCCGATCCGGCGATGGTGCAGGACGCCTTGTACGACGCCGAGGAATACCTGCGCGCTGAACTGGCCGCCCAGCCGGGCCGCAGCGAGGCGGAGGTGATCGCCGATGTGGCCGGCAGCTATGGCGCGCCGGAGGAAGTGGCCGGGATCTACCGCGAAACCGAGATCACCGTGAACCGCGCGCTGCGCACGCCCACGGCAGGCGCTGCCGCGCTGCTCCCGGCGGCCGCGGTTGCCAGCGCCGGGGCGGGGGATCCACCGCCGCGCACGCCGGCCCGGCCACGCTCTGCAGCGGCGAGCTTCTTCGGCGTGGCGCTGGAAGCGCGCACCTACGGTGCACTGTTCTACATGCTGCTGTCGCTGGCGACCGGCACGTTCTTCTTCAGCTGGGTGGTAACCGGGCTGTCGCTGTCGCTGGGGCTGATGGTGCTGATCATCGGCATTCCGGTGGCCGTGCTGTTCTTCGGTTCGGTACGCGGGCTTTCGCTGCTGGAAGGGCGGCTGGTGGAGGCGCTGCTGGGCGAGCGCATGCCGCGCCGGCCGACCTATTCCGATCGCAGCCGCGGCTGGCTGCAGCGGATCGGCGACATGTTCACCGATGGCCGCACCTGGCTGACGCTGCTGTACTTCGTGCTGATGCTGCCGCTGGGCGTGGTCTACTTCACGATCGCGACCACCCTGCTGTCGGTGTCGCTGGGCTTCATCTGGGCACCGGTGGCCGCGCTGTTCCCGGGCGGGTATCCGAACATCTACATCGACGGCAACCAGCTGCTGCCGTTCTGGATCACCCCGATGCTGGCCGGGGTCGGCGTGCTGCTGCTGTTCGCCACCCTGCACCTGGCGCGCGGCATCGGCCGTCTGCACGGGCTGATGGCCAAGCACCTGCTGGTGCGGCTGTAAGCCAGGTCCGGTGACGACCGAGGGTCGTCACCGGGGCCGGATCAACCCGCCTTGCGGCGCAGCGGCGTCACGTTGCTGGCGGCCTTGGCCTTCTTCGGCTTGGCGGCGACGCTGTGCGCATTGGCGGCGAAGAAATCGCGCACCTTCGGATACACCGTTTCGCGCCAGCGGCGGCCGCTGAAGATGCCGTAATGGCCGGCCCCTTCGACGATGAAATGCTCGCGGCGTTCGGCCGGGATGCCGGTGCACAGTGCCTGCGCCGCTTCGGTCTGGCCCAGGCCGGCGATATCGTCCAGCTCGCCTTCGATGCTCAGCAGCGCAGTGCCGGTGATCGCGGCCGGATCGACGCGTTCACCCTGCACGTACCACTCGCCGCGCGGCAGCAGGAATTCCTGGAAGACCACGCGGATCGTATCCAGGTAGTACTTGGCCGGCATGTCCAGCACCGCGTTGTACTCGTCGTAGAAACGGCGGTGCGCATCGGCGTCTTCCATGTCGCCCTTGACCAGGTCGGCGTAGAAATCCCAGTGCGAACTGAAGTGGCGGCTCGGGTTCATCGACAGGAAGCCGGCATGCTGCAGGAAGCCGGGATAGACCCGGCGCCCGGCGCCGGGATAGCCGGCCGGCACGGTATGGATGACGTTGTTCTCGAACCACGACAGCGGGTTCTGCGTGGCCAGGTTGTTGACCGCGGTCGGGCTGCACCGTGCATCGATCGGGCCGCCCATCATCACCAGCGAACGGGGCGTGGTTTCGCCACGGCTGGCCATCAGCGAGACGGCGGCAAGCACCGGCACGGTGGGCTGGCAGACGCTGACCACGTGCAGCTTTTCCGCACCGAGGTGGCGGATGAATTCCTGCACATAGGCGATGTAATCATCCAGCCCGAACTCGCCTTCGCTGCCCGGCACCATGCGTGCATCGACCCAGTCGGTCACGTACACGCGGTGGTCGCGCAGCAGGGTGCGCACGGTATCGCGCAGCAGCGTGGCGTGGTGGCCCGACAGCGGCGCTACCACCAGCACGAACGGCTGGTTGAGCATGGTGTTGAGCGAATCGGCTTCATTGCTGTGGCGCTTGAAGCGCAGCAGCTTGCAGAACGGCTTGCTGACCTCCTCGTGCACCACGATCGGCACGCGCTCGCCTTCGACCTCGATTTCGTTGATGCCCCACTCGGGCTTCTCGTAATCCTTGCCGATGCGATGGAACAGCTCGTTGACCGCCGAGAGACGGTCCGCGCCGGGCATCTGCGACCACCAGTGGCCCTGGTTGGCAAAGAACTTCGCGTTGGCCTGGGCCTGGTGCACCCACGGAGCAAGCAGGTTGCGGGTCAACTCATGCAGTTGATAGAGCATGACGTCCGAATATGTATGGTCTTATGTTGCCGCGCAGCATAGCGCACCCGGGGCGCGGACACCTTAATGCGGGCGGCGTCTCATTTGTGAGGGCGACTCAGCGGTCGCCCCGTTCCAGCGCGGCCGCATGCCCGGCCAGCGCCGGTGACAGCCAGCAGTGGGAGCCCAAGGCCGTGAAGCCGACCGCCTTGAGCTGGCTGCGGTACCAGCGCGCCGGGCGTGGCTGGAAGCCTTCGTGGTCGCCCTCGAACTCGTCCTCGGCGGTGAACGCCTCCAGGAAGGCCACCCCGGCGGTGAGCTCGGCGAACCCGGCCAGGGCCGGGCGCAGCTCACGGCTGGGGACGTAATGCATCACATCCGAGCAGACCAGCAGGTCCACCGGCGCGCACGGCCGCAGCCAGGCGAAGTCGCCGACCCTGGCCGGGTGCAGGTTGCGGGTCGGGCCGTACCGGTGCACGGCGTAATCGCTGCTGTCGAAGCCCAGGTACTGCACGCGCGGGCGCAGCTTGAGCAGCGGTGCGCGCCAGGCGCCTTCGCCACAGCCGATGTCCAGCACGCTGCGGATCGGGCGTTCCAGGTAGTACTCGGCGCTGGCCACGGCGAGCGCGACCTTGCGCGCCAGGCGCGCCGCGCCACCGGTCTGGTCCGGCTGGTACCAGCGCGTGAAGTAGGCGGCGTCGTATGTCTTGTCCATGGGGGTAGGCGCGTCGGTGAAAGCGGCGCCTATCGTACGGCGTGGGCGACGCGGATGCGCAGGGTAGTGTGGCGATGTGTCGCGTCTGCGAGGCGTGGGGGGCTCTGCCGGGCATGCGAGAATGACCGCCCATCTACGCCAGCCGCCGGAGCGAGCGCATGCAGTCCTACTACTGGGTCAAGACGTTCCATCTCGTGTTCGTGGTGGCGTGGATGGCGGCGGTGTTCTACCTGCCGCGGATCCTGGTCAACCTGAGCGAGACCGCCGGCCAGTTGCCGGTGATCGAGCGGCTGCAGCTGATGGGCCTGCGCCTGTATCGGTTCGGCCACATCATGTTCGGGATCGCGCTGGTGCTGGGGCTGGTGCTGTGGCTGGGGTACCGGTTCATCCCGGATTTCCCGACCATGGTGGCGCCGGGCGCGGCAGGCTGGCTGCATGCCAAGCTCGGGCTGGTGGTGCTGCTGCTGGTCTATTACGCGTGGACCGGCCGCCTGCTCAAGGGCGCCGCGCGCGGCCGGGCGCTGCCGTCCTCGCGCGCGCTGCGCTGGTTCAATGAGCTGCCGCTGGTGCTGTTCGTCGTCGTGGTCTGGCTGGTGATCGCCAAGCCGTTCTGAGCGGGCACGCCGCGCTGCAGTGATCGCCCATCCGCCATGAAAAAAGCCGGACGCCTGCGCGCCCGGCTTTTTTTCATGCGCTGCCGCGCCGATCAGGCCGCTTCGTAGGCACCGTAGCTGCGCAGGCGCTCGTAGCGCTTCTGCAGCAGGTCTTCGGTGGAGAGCTTTTCCAGCGCGTCCAGTTCGTTGAGCAGCACGGCTTTGAGGCGCTTGCCCATCTGGTCCGGGTTGCGGTGGGCGCCACCGGTGGGCTCACGCACGACCTTGTCGACCAGGCCCAGGCCCTTCAGGCGCGGGGCGGTCAGGCCGAGCTGTTCGGCCGCGTCCTTGGCCTTGCTGGCGTCCTTCCACAGGATCGAGGCGCAGCCTTCCGGGCTGATCGTGGAGTACACGCTGTATTCGAGCATGACGGTACGGTCGCCCACGCCCAGTGCCAGCGCGCCGCCCGAGCCGCCTTCACCGATCACGGTGCAGATCACCGGCACCTTCAGTTCGGCCATTTCCATCAGGTTGCGTGCGATCGCTTCGGACTGGCCGCGCGATTCGGCGTCGATGCCCGGCCAGGCGCCGGCGGTGTCGATCAGGGTCAGCACCGGCAGGCCGAAGCGTTCGGCCATCTTCATCAGGCGCAGCGCCTTGCGGTAACCCTCCGGCTTGGGCATGCCGAAGTTGCGCTTGATCTTTTCCTTGGTGTCGCGGCCTTTCTGGTGCCCGATCAGCATCACCGAACGGCCACCGATGCGGGCCAGGCCGCCCATGATCGCCTTGTCGTCGGCGAAGGCGCGGTCGCCGGCCAGCTCCTGGAACTCGTCGCAGAAGATGCGGATGTAATCGGCGGTGTAGGGGCGCGAGGGGTGGCGGGCCAGCTGCAGCACCTGCCACGAGGTCAGGTTGCGGAAGATCTGCGCGGTGCGCACGCGCAGCTTGTCGCGCAGCGCATTGACCTCGGCCTCGACATTGACCGCAGGGCCTGCGCTGGCGCTGCGCAGTTCCTGGATCTTCGCCTCCAGATCAGCGATGGGTTGCTCGAAGTCGAGGTAGTTCGGATTCATCGGAAACCGTCGTGAAGAAAAGAGGGAAAGTGTAGCCGAATGCGCCGAAAAGCCCCGTACGCCGTCGTCTGGAAGCCGACGGTAGCGCGTGGGGCCGGGCGGCGCCAGTCAGGCCGGGATCAGGGGACGACCAGCGCTGCGCTGCCCATCAGGCGGCTGCGGGTGTGCACGAACGTGGCGTAGCCCTGGTGGGCCTGCGGGGGCAGGCCCGCGCCGAGCCGGGCGGTGGCGGCGGTGAAGGCCATCTGTGCCTGCCGGGCCTCCTGCTGCAGCTGCAGCTGCGCATCGGCCGTGGTCGCGTGCAGGTAGCGCGTGTACAGCTCGCGCAGCGGGCCCGCATGCGCCTCGTAGGCCGGGTCCAGCGCCGGCAGCGCGGCCGGGGCCGCTTCCAGTGCGTACGCGGGCGCGACGTAGTCCCTGGGCGGCTGTGCGGGCACGCCGGGCTGGCCCTCGCCGCGTTCGGCGTAGGCGATGAAATCCGGCGCGGTGAAGATCTTCGCGGTGCTCCGGCCGCCACTGGTCTCCACCTGCGCCCCGCGCTGCGTGGCCGGGACCGGTTCACGCACGCCCAGGCGCCAGGCCTGGTCGATGAACAGATCGTGGGTGGCCCGGTAGGGGCCTTCGAAGGTCAGCCCGCCCAGTGCGATCCGGTTCTCCACGCGGCCAGCGTTGGCGGGCGTGTCTTTCCCGGTGACGTCGATCCCGTCGGCGATCACGTACTCGGCCAGCGTCGGGTTGATCAACCCGCCCTTGCCGCGGGCATAGACGATGAAGCGCACCTCGCCCAGCTCCCGGGTCTGCAGGTGGTGTTCACCCGGGCGCAGCCGGACCGGGCGCGAGGCATGGGCGGCGATCGGCAGTTCGTTGCCGTCGATGCGCAGGGTCAGCGGAGTATCGCGCGGGTTGTCGATCTCGAAGGTCTGGGCGGGGCTGCTGCAGCCGGCGAGGGCGCTGGCGGCCACCAGCAATACGGTGAAACGTGTGATCAAAACAGTTACCTGTGTAGCCGATACGGTGGATCAGTTCGCCCACGGGGGGCTGTAGCGGACCTTCACGGCGCGCACGGCGGGGTCGGCGCGCAGCGCATCCACCAGCTGGCTGTCCACGCGCACCGCGGTGGCGCCGGCCACGTCCAGCATGCCGGCCACCGGTCCCTGTTCCGAGCCCAGCAGCAGATCCAGGCGCAGGGGGGTGCGGCCGGGGCGGTGACTGTCCAGCAATGCGTTGATGCGTTCCCATACGGGTCCGTCGCGGCGCAGGTCCAGGCGCAGCGACAGCCGCGTGGCGTAGTTGGCGCAGACGTCCTCGTAATCCCACACCTGGCGGATGCGCAGTGCGTAGCCGCCGTTGAATTCGTCTTCGCGCAGGCCGCCCTTCACGATCAGGATGCGGTCCTTGGTCATCAGGTGGCCGAACTCGGCCAGGCCATCGGTGAACGCGCTGCACTCCACGCGGCCCTTGCCGTCCTCGAGCTGCATGAAGATCTGGCTTTCGCCCTTGCGGCGCACGCCCACCACCAGCCCGGCGAGGATCACCGGCGTTTCCTGGCGCCACGCGCGCTTCTCGCCGTCCTTGCTGGGGCGGGCCGGCGGGATCAGTTTTTCCAGCATGCCCAGGTCGGTGCCGACCAGCTCTTTGACATCCTCGGCGTTGGGATCGAACGGATGGCCGCTGAGGTAGAAGCCGAGCGTGTCGCGCTCGCCTTCCAGCAGTTGGGCCAGGGCCCATTCGCGGGTCTCCGGCAGTTCCAGCTGCATCGCGGTGGTGGCCGGATCGGGCGCACCGAACAGCGAGTTCTGGCCCGAGGCCTTCTCGCGTGCGACCTGGTCGGTGGCCTTGAGCACTTCGGGCAGCTGCAGCATCAACGAGGCGCGGTTCTTGCCGAGCCCGTCCATCGCGCCGCAGTTGATCATCGCTTCCAGCGTGCGGCGGTTGAGCTTGCCCGAGCCGGAGCGCATGCAGAAATCCAGCAGCGTTTCGTACCGACCGCCCCGCTGGCGCTCTTCCACGATCGCTTCGCAGGCGCCCTGGCCGACGCCCTTGATCGCGCCCAGGCCGTACACGATGGTGTCGGCGCTGGAGGCTTCGAACATGTACGCCGATTCGTTCACGCGCGGCGGCAGCACGGTCAGGCCGAGGTTGCGCACT
>Ga0308171_1003742_pt1 | contig 13456 bp, 16 predicted proteins | sample PhyGR1_FD_202135 | JGI IMG/M metagenome (GOLD analysis project Ga0308171, IMG submission 202135) | Phyllosphere microbial communities from UC Gill Tract Community Farm, Albany, California, United States - DLSLSG.R1 | ecosystem: Host-associated > Plants > Phyllosphere > Unclassified | place: USA... | reverse complement strand
ATTGGACAAAAGATTCTCAATTCAAAGTTATAGATGATGCAGGTCATACCTTTGGCGCAAAAGAGCCGTGGGAAAGTGATACTTTACCAAAAGAATTAGATGAAGCCGTTGAAATTTGTATTGATTTCCTAAAAAAATAAATCTAAGGCAAATAGCCAAACGCCAGTTGCTATTAGCGGATTACTTTTTCTTTTTGATCAGATTGTTGTTCTCTATCCAACGTTTGTTAGTGTTGATATCTTTGAGGTACCAAATGTCACCAGCATTCATAATATAAAGATTGTAAACCAAAGGCATTGCTATTTTTTTACCTTCGAGGAAATTGGCGTTGACAGAAACTGCATTTTTCTTTCTGATATAATCGCCGGTGAAAATGTTGGAAAAACTCTGTCCGCTGGATTTGTCGTCAATAAGTTCAATCAATGTCAAAGTCCCATCAGCATTGAATTCCAAAACGTGGCGTTCTGCGTGGTCCTCAAAATCTTCTACCAAGACGAACTTTTTACTTTTCAGTTCATAGTTCGATGCATCTTTTATTTTTTTACCTTTTTCCTCGATTTTTTCAAGGATCTTGTTGATGCCAGAGAAGTCTTGTGAATAGAAGTAAACGGAAGAAAGTAAACTTAAGAAGAGAATTGTTTTTTTCATTATAATGTTTGTGTTTTATGTTACAAAAATAGGCAATTGCAAAGATGACGCCAAGTGTTTTCTCAAAATAATAAAAAGGATTTTTGATTATCTTTGCAGAATGATAAGGATAACCAAGATCTTCACTTTCGAGACCGCTCACGTACTCTACAATTACGATGGCAAATGCAAGAATATGCATGGCCATTCTTATAAATTATTTGTCACAGTCAAAGGAGAACCGATCAATGACCTTGATAACCAGAAGAACGGAATGGTCGTGGATTTTGGCGATATCAAGAAAATTGTAAAGGAAGAGATTGTTGATATTTGGGATCATTCTGTTTTGGTAAATGGGGCTTCTCCTCACAAAGCACTTGGCGAAAGTCTCCAGGATCAAGGTCATAAAGTGATTTTCTGTGATTACCAGCCAACTTGTGAAAATATGTTGTACGAAATTGCTTCCAAGATCAAATCAAACCTTCCAAGCCACGTTCAGCTGGCATACCTCAAACTTCACGAGACCGAAAATTCCTATGGCGAATGGTTGGCTGAAGAGAATTGATTTGAATAATTAATAATTTTAGGGTAGTTTTTTTAAGTAATATTTGGTGTTTTAATAAATTTTAATACTTTTGCACCCTAAAATTAAACAAACTATGAAAAAATTATTCGTTCTAAGTGCGCTTGCGCTTGTAGGATTAGCAAATGCACAAACAGAAAAAGGGTCTTGGGTTGTAGGTGGATCTACTACTTTAGGTTTTAACAGTGCAAACACAAAATATAAATACGACGGTAACTCCACAGACGGACCTAAGGTATCTACTTTTACAATTACTCCATCAGTAGGCTATTTTGTAATTGATAAATTGGCTATTGGTATTGATCTAGGATATACATCCCTTACTACAAAAATGGAGGATACTTTTATGGGTACAAACTATTCCGCAAAAACTACATTGTCCACATTTTCTATCTTGCCAACGGCAACTTATTACTTTAAATCGGATTCAAAAGTTTTACCTTATATAGGTGCTGGTGCAGGATATTCAACTTCTAAAGAAAAATTTACGCAGACAGGAACAGATTCAAACGATTATGAAGATAATCTGAATGGTTTTGCTTGGAAGGGAAAGGGAGGAATCGTTTTTCTTGTAACGCCTTCGATTGGTATAGACCTTGGTGTTTCTTACATGGGAACCAATGGAAAATATGACGATGACAGTGACGCGAAGGTTCAGACAAATACTTTCGGGGTCAATGCTGGTATTTCAGTTTTCTTAAAGTAATAGAATAAAAAAAATAGACAAAAAAACCTCGCAATTAGCGAGGTTTTTTTAATTTGGATAGACGATATATTTCTGTCTAATTTTCTCAAAGTTTTCTAGATCCTTTTTCCAACTTTCTTTGATTTCTTTTTCAGATTTTCCCGCGATCATTTGCTTTCTTAGTTCATCACTTCCTGCCAATTTATCAAAGAAGAGATTTTTAAGGAAGTAATTTTGTTGTGGGTTTTTGTAATCTTTGTACGACTTCAGAAGCCATTCAAGGTTCAGACTGCGTAGGTCTTTGGAGTAGTTGCTGAGATTTTCTCCGTAACATAATTTGCCGTTCAGAAAAGGGTCTTTTGCACCTTCAGTTGGTTTTGGCGTAAATTGATAATTAAAGCTTTTCGTCCAAGGACTTCCATAGATCTGAAAAGGCAGATCCGTACCTCGTCCCACGGAGACCTGAGTTCCTTCAAAGAAACAAAGACTTGGATAGAGATTGATTGATTTATCGTTTGGAAGGTTCGGCGAAGGTTTGTCAGAAACACCATATCGTTTTTGCTTGTGATAATTCAGCATCGGGATTAAAGTGTATTTCGCGGTCACATTATTCTTCAGCCACTTTTCACCGTTGACCATTTTTCCGTATTCACCAATTGTTAATCCATAAACTACAGGAACGTTGTGAAGTCCAATAAAACTTTTCCACTGGTTTCGCATCATCGGTCCGTCTGTGTAACCGTCGTGTGGATTTGGTCTGTCGAGAACTATCACCTCGATGTTATTTTCGGCTGCCGCTTCCATAATATAAGTTAAAGTCGAAATGTAAGTGTAAAACCTCACGCCGACATCTTGAATATCAAACAAGATCACATCTGCACCTTTCAGATATTCTGCTTTTGGCTTTTTGTTGTCTCCATAAAGTGAAACGATGGGTAAACCCGTTTTTGTATCAACACCGCTTTTCACATGTTCACCTGCGTCAGCAGTCCCTCGGAAGCCGTGTTCTGGTGCGAAGATAGATTTGATCTTGACTTGATTCTCAACCAAAAAATCAACCAGATGTTTTTTATCCTTCAAAAGACTGGTTTGATTGGCAGCGATGATCACATTTTTGTTCTTCAAAAGTGGAAGATACAGTTCTGGCCTGTCAGCTGCCGTTGCAAAGCGGTCTTTTGCAGCATTCTGAGATTTTATAAATGGGATTGAACTAAAATAAATTAGCAGGATAAAAACTAAAGTTTTATTTTTGAGGCTTAAAATCATTGATTTGAATTTTCCGTTATATTTCTCGAAAAAGATAGCGTTTTCCAAAGATAACAAAAATAATCTCTCGAAGGTCATCGTCTATATTGGCAGACTTTCCGTAGCATTAGGAATCATTGTTTCTTTGATCACGATATCAACAGGTCTAGGCTCCAAAAAAGCCATAGAAGACCGGATCTCTAATTTCAGCGGAGATATTTCTGTGAAATCCACACGCTCCAATTCTTCCTACAATTCCTCGGTTTTGGAGACTCAGGGTTTGGATATCAAGGCAGTAAAAAAGATTCCTGGCGTTGCTGGTTTGCAGTCTTACGCTTCTGTAAGTGGAATTTTGCGGACTGAGACGAATTTTGCAGGTATCATTCTAAAAGGTGTAGGAAAGGATTTTGACAAAGCCAGATTCCAACCATTTATGATTGCCGGTTCTATTCCAGATTTCAAAGAAGAGGGTTACAATAATGAGATCATCCTATCAGAAAAGATTGCAAACGACCTTTCTCTGAAACCCAATGACAGCATCGTCACTATTTTCTCAAAGGAGGACCAAAAACCGATCTACAGGAAGTTTGTTGTCAAAGGAATCTACAAGACCGATATCAAACTCGTAGATGACCTTTACATGATCGGCGATATCAACCACGTTCGCAAAGTGATGAACATGGAGGAGAAGCAAGTTGGTGGATTGGATATTTTCTTGGATAACACAGACAAAATAGATGAGGTTTTCCCAGAAATCGAAAAGTATATCGGTTACAAAAACTACGCTGAAAAAGTAACGGAAAAGTATCCGCAGATATTAGATTGGATCAATATCTTCAATCAGAATATCTCTTTGATCATTACGATCATGATCATAGTTGTAGTCATTAATGTTATTATGATCTTGTTGATTCTCATTATCGAGAGAACCAATTCCATTGGGGTTTTGAAAACATTGGGAGCCTCAAATGCACAGATCAGGTCCATTTTTATCAATTATACATTATTGATCATGATTCCGGGATTATTGGCAGGAAATGTGATAGGAATCGGATTGCTGCTGATCCAGAAATATACAGGATTTATCAAATTAGATCCAGAGAATTACTTCATCAGTACAGTTCCGGTGGACCTCAATCCGATCTACATCATTGCGGTTTCGGTCGGCATCTTTATTGTTTCAGGAATAGCGATGATCTTGCCTAGTTATCTGATCAGTAAGATCTCTCCAGTGAAAGCCATCAAATACAGCTAAAATATAAATAATGATCGATAGATAATTTTTAAACAAACGGTACTTGATCATTTATCAAACACAGTTAAAAATAATAAATGTAATTTGGGCAGCTTAATCCGTCTTCCACTCCCAATCTTTTTGCCAAGGCTTTTCCAGCCACAAAAAAGGATTTCCGTTCAAGCCGGGCTGCAGATTTGTTATAAAAATAATATTTTGTCATCATTTGAAACCAATTACAAGTAAAAATATCGAACACAATTAGAAATACCAGATAAGTGATAATTGATTCTTCAATCATTTATCAACTATCAATCATCAATTATAAAAATTATGAAATATTACAACAATATCGTAGAAACCATTGGTAACACACCATTGGTCAAGATCAACAGAGTTTTGGGAGAGGATTTCCCAGCTTTGGTTTTGGCAAAAGTTGAAACGACAAATCCGGGAAATTCTGTAAAAGACAGAATGGCCCTGAAGATGATAGAGGACGCCGAAAAAGACGGGCGTCTAAAACCAGGCGGAACCATCATCGAGGGAACTTCCGGAAACACAGGAATGGGATTGGCATTGGTTGCAATCCAGAAAGGTTACAAATGTATCTTCGTGACCAACTCAAAACAATCTAAGGAAAAATGTGATATCCTTCGCGCAGTAGGTGCAGAAGTGATCGTTTGCCCAACCGATGTGAAACCAACGGATCCGCGTTCTTACTATTCGGTTTCCAAAAGATTGGCAAAAGAAACAGAAAACGGTTGGTATGTCAACCAATATGACAACCTTTCCAACAGACTGGCACATTACGAAAGTACTGCGCCAGAGATCTGGGAACAGACAGAGGGAAAACTGACGCATTTTGTGGCTGGTGCTGGAACAGGCGGTACAGTGACAGGTTGCGGAACATTCTTCAAAGAAAAAAACAAAGACATCAAAGTGATCGGTGTTGACACTTACGGTTCCATCTTGAAAGAGATCCACGAAACAGGCGAGATCCACCTGGAAAATGCCTACACGTACATCACAGAAGGAATAGGCGAGGATATTCTCCCAGAAAATTACGACATGAGCGTCATCGATCACTTCGAGAAAGTGACAGACAAAGACGGTGCGATCTATGCAAGAAGACTGGCCAAAGAAGAAGGGATTTTCTGTGGTTATTCTGCGGGAAGTGCGATGTCAGCTTTGGTTCAGATGAAAGATCAGTTCACAAAAGACGATATCATTGTCGTTTTACTTCATGACCACGGAAGCCGTTATGTTGGAAAGATCTACAACGACGAGTGGATGAAAGAAATGGGCTGGCTGGATTAATAATTATAGATTGTTAATTATAAATTATAAATTATAAAAAAACGTCTTGTTGCAGAACAAGACGGTTTTTGATTTATTAATAGGAGCTTGCTTTAGCTCGTTTTATATTGAGAATTGGCTTTAGCCGAAATTGGGACAACTCATTTTGTTTAGAAAATTCCGCCACCAATAAATAATCTAATGAATCCAAAAAATGCAGCAGAAGCACACATGATGATTCCTGCCAAAGCATTTCCCTTAGGAAGATTGTCCTCCTGAACATAGGCAACGATGCTAATAATCAATCCAATTCCCGCGAAAGGAATATTGATCCAGTTGAACGCGCCCAAACACGGGATAAATCCGAGGAACATTCCGAGGATTGATAGGATTCCCATCACAAGACTTATTGTTTTCATAGTTTTGTTTTATAATTTTTGAATAAATATTTAAAAAAGATAAGCGAATTTAAGATTAATAAACCAAATACAAACGGACTTAACCTATTCAACGCAAAAGCACCGCTGAAATTCAGTTTTTTAAGTTCGATAAAAGCGCGTGTCGAGCCACAAAGGAAACATTCTCCACCTTTAGTTTTGTATTCACAAGTTGGCACTTTGGAAAGGATGATTTTCTCATCCACAAAAAATAGGACCAATAAAATTATAATAGATAAGATTGCTGAGATTTGCCAGACAATTCTTAATGCATTTTTGAGTTCTTGGTTTTTGTAGATTGTTTGGTTTGGGTTCATCTACTTTTGATTTAAATCAGCTAGATTTTGTTTTAGCAATCTTAAATTTTTAATTAATTAGTCTGTTGTCATTACCATATAACAAAGCAATTCCTTTTTGTTTATTTGATAAATTTAAAAGGTTTTTCTGAAAATAATCAATTGCAGCTGGTTCAACAATAATTTCAAATTTCACCTTGCTTTTTTCTTCATTTCGAAATTCAGTGTTTACGTTATCTTCTAAAATAATTTGAACACCAATCTTTCCAAAACCATCGATACAGTAAAATTTGAGACTACAAAAAGCATATCCATTTTGTTTTCCTAATTCATACATCAATTGTTTATCATCCTTTGGAAAACCTATTAGTTTTTGGGCAAAATTATAAAGAGATTCACTGGTGTCATAAACTTCAGTTGTTCCAGAGAACCTTTTGTTGGAAGCTGTAACTTTTAATTCAAACATATGCTCGTCTCTCCATATTATTTCAAGCTTTAAATATGATTTTAAGTCATTTACTTCCATTATCAAGCTTATTTACCCGAAAACCTCAAAATCCACCCCATCGAAACTCGCAAAAACCATCGTTGGATAAGAATCCTGGTGGAAGATATTACCTTCAGAATCAATTCCGATAGCGCCGGCAAAACCGTCAATTTCTTTTAACTCTTCAAAGGTTCTGTCAAAGGCATTTTCTATAGTCAGACCGTCTGTAACTCGCGTAACGATTTTCGCTGAGGTTGCATTGCTGACAATATCTTCACCAACGCCTGTACAACTTACCGCACAAAATTGGTTGGCATAATTTCCTGCAACAGTTGCAGAATCCGAAATCCTTCCAGGGATCTCAAAACCTTTTCCGCCAGTGGATGTGGCAACGGCCAATTTTCCATGTTTATCCAGTGCAACAGCACCCACAGTTCCTTTTCCGCCAGTTTTTAGTTTCTCTTCGTATTCTTTTCTTCGTTGAGGAATTTCGGTTGAGAAATCTTCAAAACCATTTGCGGTGGCATATTGTTTTGCACCATTTCCACCCAGAACGCGGTCGTCTTCTTTCATCAATTCCTTGGCAACAAAGATCGGGTTTTTCACATCCTGAATATTGATGACGCCACTCATTTTCTGGGTTTCGCCGTTCATGATCGCAGCGCTCATTCGGATCACGCCGTCACTTTGAATCTGTGAACCAATGCCTGCATTGTACAGCTCGTCGTCCTCCAAAAGCGAAACCGCATAAGCAACGGCGTCAAAAGCCGAATTGTTCTGAAGGAACTCGTAGGACTTTTTTGCAATGGCTTTCAGTGACTCTTGTTTGGCAAATTTCACTTCATGGCTTTGACTGCTTTCTGAGAAAAAACCACCGTGGATTATTATTTTCATAGGTTATGAGTTCGGGATAACTTGTGGAATAGGATTATATTGTGAATTGACAATCGTCATCTCTCTGGTTTTCATATCGAAAGTATCATTCATAGAGAGTACATCCACAATCAGATTTTTGATAGATATCGGTTGGCCAAGGTCCACATTTGTCAGGTTGGTATCTTTGATCTGAAGTCCATCAACGATGATCACCAAACCAGAACCAATCGCTGTCATTTTATCATCTTCGATGAATAGACCTGTGTCTTCTCCAAGACCAATTCCCAAAGTTCTCGGATTATTGACAACAGCCTGAAACAACCTCCCGATCCGTCCTCTTTGGACAAAATGCGTATCTATGATCACATTTTCTATAAAGCCCAAACCTTGCGTAGTTTTGATCTCTCCTTTCAACAAAGCTTCGGAGCTGGAACCTTGGTAGATCATATTTTCAGAAGCGGCAGCGGCGCCGGCAGATGTACCTGCGTAGATAAAGTCTTCTGTTTGGTATTTTGTCAATATTGCATCGTGAAATCTCGTTCCACCCAAAATGGAAGTGAGACGCAATTGATCGCCACCAGTGAACATCACCACATCGGCCGCATTGGCTCTTGCAACGATGGCGTCGCTATTGGCTTGTTCCCGATTTTGGATGTCCAGGATATTGCAATTTTTCAGACCCAGATATTCGAAAGCTTTTTTGTATTCTGGTCCCACGATGTCTGGGATCTGAGAGGCTGTGGTGATAACTTCGATGACAGAATCTTCTTTGTTTTTAGATTCATCGATGATCTTTCTGAGGATTCCTCGTTCAAAAAAGTTGAGGTTTTTTTCGACGTTTTGGTCAAAACTGGTCTCTGTAAAACTACCTTTGTTCACAGCGCCTCCAATGATGACTAGTTTTCCTTTTGATTTCATAGTTAACAAAAATAATAAATCATAATAGAATATACCGCATAATTCCAGGGTAAAAATTAGGCTACAATATTTAAAGTTTTAATTATTAAGTAGTTGTTTGGTGTAAATATTGGTTTTAAATTAACATATTGTTAATTATTTTGAATAATTGATAATGATAATCTTTAATAATAAAATAATTATTTCTGATTTTTCTTTAATTAATTGCTTTTCTATTATCTTTGATAAAATTGAACTTAAAAGTGAATTTGACCGAAGGCTTTTTTAAGACAGAAATTATCTGGATCTTTACTATAAAGCATTGATTTCAAATCCAATACCCAAAGTCTAAATTATAACAGCTACTACTGAATATGAAAATCGAGAAAATACAGGTCCTAAGAGGTCCAAATATTTGGAGCATCACCAGAAAAAAATTGATACAGATGCGTCTGGATCTGGAAGAAACAGAACATTTCCCTACCAACAAAATTGACGGTTTCCGAGAAAGAATAGAGCAATTGCTCCCATCACTGATCTCCCACAGGTGTTCCGAAGGCTGCGTAGGCGGTTTCTTCAAACGTGTGGAAATGGGAACCTGGATGGGCCACGTCATCGAGCATATCGCTTTGGAGATCCAAACGCTGGCGGGCATGGACGTTGGATTCGGAAGAACGCGTGAGACCAAGACGCCGGGAGTTTACAATGTCGTTTTCAATTACAGAGAAGAGCAGGCTGGTATTTTTGCGGCGGAAGAAGCGGTGAAGATTGCAGAAGCACTGATGGCTGCAACAGAATATGACATCGAAAAATGTATTCATCACCTAAAAGAACTGCGTGAAAGCGAAAGACTAGGACCATCTACTGGAAGTATTGTTGAAGAGGCCGTTTCCAGAAGGATCCCTTGGATCCGATTAGGGAAAAATTCTTTGGTCCAGTTGGGTTATGGGATCAATCAACAGAGATTTCAGGCTACCATTACAGGAAATACAAGCAGTATTGCAGTGGACATCGCTTGCAACAAAGAATTGACAAAAAAAATGCTGGAAGATGCGGCGATCCCTGTACCATCAGGAAGTTTGGTTGTAGATGAGGAAGGATTGGAATCTGCAATCAAAAAATTCGGATATCCTTTGGTGATCAAACCCCTGGATGGCAATCATGGGAAAGGAGCATCCATTAATGTCAATGATTATGAAACAGCGCGTATCGGATTGGAGCACGCTCAGAAATACTCCAGAAAGGTTATTGTAGAAAGATATATTACCGGTTTCGATTTCAGAGTTTTGGTCATCAATCATAAAATGGTGGCGGCTGCGAGACGAGTTCCTGCCCACGTTGTAGGCGATGGCGAATTGAACATCCAAGCCTTGATAGATAAGGAAAATACGGATCCAAGAAGAGGTTACGGACACGAAAATGTTCTGACTGAAATCGATGTCGATAAAGACACCAACGAGCTGCTTGAAAAACTGAATTATAGCCTCGAAACGATTCCTCACAAAGGCGAAATTGTATACTTAAAATCGACTGCAAATCTTTCAACTGGCGGAACATCCATTGACGTCACAGATATGATCCATCCGGAGAATGTACAGATGGCAGAACGTGTTTCCAGGATTATCGGACTGGATGTCTGTGGCATCGATATCATGGCGGAAAACCTAACGCAACCATTGAAGGAAAGCGGCGGTGCGATCTTGGAGGTGAATGCTGCACCAGGTTTCAGAATGCACCTTGCGCCAAGTGAAGGCTTACCAAGAAACGTAGCAGCACCGGTTGTAGATATGCTCTATCCACCAGGAAAAGAATTCAGGATTCCGATCATTGCATTGACTGGAACCAATGGAAAGACGACGACTACAAGAATTCTTGCGCATATTGTCAAAAATAACGGAAAAAGAGTAGGGTTCACAACTTCTGACGGAATCTACATCCAAAATACATTACTTCAAAAAGGCGATACGACCGGCCCACAATCTGCTGAATTTATCCTGAAAGATCCAACCGTGGAATTTGCTGTTCTGGAAACGGCGAGAGGTGGGATTCTTAGATCTGGACTTGGTTTCGGAACATGCGATATTGGCGTTTTGACCAACATCAAGGAAGATCATTTGGGTATCAGCGATATTCATAATCTGAAGGATCTGACGAGAGTGAAACGTGTGGTTCTTGATAGTGTGAAAAAAGATGGCTGGTGCGTCCTGAATGCCGATGACGAATATTCTATGAGATTGGTCGATGATCTGAAATCGAAAGTCGCCCTGTTCAGTTTGGATGAGAACAATCCGCACATCAAACGTTTTGCGAAAGAAGGCAGAATTACCTGTGTTTATGAGGAAGGATTTGTGACCATCAAAAAAGGTGAATGGAAAATCAGAATTGAAAGGGTGAAAAATATCCCGATCACGATGGAAGGGAAAGCGAAGTTTATGATCTCCAATGTTTTGGCAGCATCTTTGGCAGCTTACGTTTATGGCTTCGAAATTCCAAATATCGCTTTGGCGCTCACAACGTTTATCCCAAGTGCACAGCTGACGCCTGGAAGGCTGAACATCTTCAACTTCAAAAACTTCAAAGTGATGATCGATTTTGCACATAATCCAGCGGGTTATGAGGCGATTGAGGATTTCCTGAAAAGTGTTGAGGCCAACAAGAAAATAGGAATTATCTCTGGTGTGGGCGACAGAAGAGATGGCGATATCCGAGAGATCGGGAAGATTGCCGGAAGAATGTTCGATCATATCATTATCAGAAACGAAAAACATCTGAGAGGAAGACCGGAAGAAGAGATCAACGGTCTCATCATCGAGGGAATCCAGGAAGCGAACAGAAACATCAGTTACGAATGCATCCCGAAAGAGATCGACGCTTTGAAGCACGCAATGAGTCTGGCAGAGGAAGGAACCTTCATCACGGCACTCAGCGATGTGATCAACAATGCTATAGAATTGGTTCAGGAATATCAGAACAAAGAAGTTCAGGACGAACGAATCTACTAAACTTTTAACCTGTTTAAAACAAAACCGCTCTGTTATGGAGCGGTTTTTTGTATTGATGAAATAAATTATGATGTGATCTTTAGGGAGTCGATCAATCCATTTTTCAGTTCAAAATGATAAGCCAGGACAATCGGACTACCTGGAAAATTGCCTGAAACTTCGGCCTTCAGAATTTCATCCGTTTCTGAATATTCCAAAGGTTTCATCACCGTTTGGTATTCCTGATTGGCTTTTTCTATCCATTGCTGGATCTCTGTTTTCCCATTGTGCGTTTCTCCTTCGTCGAAAACCACGGCGGTTTCAGAAAAACAATTGGCGTAAGCATGGCTATCAAAGTTATTTTGTGCCTGCTCTAGATCTATGATTACTTGTGGTAGGTTCATATTTTTTGTTTTTAAAGTGATTAAATAGTTGGAATTGTTCCACCGTCGATGATATATTCTGTTCCGGTGAGATAATTGGCTCTCGGCGACACCAGAAAACCTACAAATTCGGCAATTTCTTCTGGCTCAGCTGGTCGTCCCATCGGGATTCCGCCCAAAGCATCCATTACGCTTTTCGTAGCTTCTTCGATGGTGGACTTGGAGCTTTCGGAGATACGTTCCATTAGTCTTGTGGATGATTCTGTCATGATCCAGCCTGGCGAAACCGTCAAAACCCGAATGCCTTTTGGTGAAACTTCCTTAGACAGACCTTTGCTGTAATTGATGAGACCAGCTTTTGCGGCAGCGTAAGGTAATGTCGAGTCGTAAAGTGGCAATCTACCTTGGATAGAGGCGATGTGAATGATCACGCCACTTTTTTGCAGGAGCATTTGGGGTAAGAATTCCCGGTCCAATCTGATTGGTGCCAGAAGATTGACATTAAGGCTCTGTTCCCAGTCTTCATCTTTCAAAACAGCGAAACCACCACCTTTGGTCTCCGAGCCACCGAGATTGTTGATGAGAATATCCAGTTTTCCAAACTTAGCAAAAACTTCTTCAGCTACTTTTTTAGTACCTTCTGATCTGCTGAGGTCGGCAGAAATGAAATGTAAGTTTTCTGTTTCCGTTTCGGGTCTGTTTCTTGCTGTGATGATAACTGTTGCGCCAGCTTTCAGAAGTCTTTCTGCGGTTGCTTTTCCTGCACCTTTTGTGCCTCCTGTTACCAAAGCGATCTTGCCCGATAACTCATTGTTGAAATTAAATTCTTGTACCATTGCTTTATTTTTGTACAAATTTCTGACATACTTCAACATTGCACAATTACGGAAATAAGATTCATATAGGGAACAATTTTTCCCCTATTGCACAATTTGGAACATAGGTTTAAATTTGCTTCTATGTATGAGAGAAAGATTTTACCCAACCTTAACTGCGGTCTCGATCTGATCGGCGAAGTGCTCTATGGCAAATGGAAGATCCGTTTGTTATGGTTTATCAATGAAGGTCATCTGAGGCCAAGCGAACTGCAACGTAAGATTCCCGATGCGACAAGGCGTGTTCTGAATATTCAGCTGAAGGAATTGGAAGAGCACGAGTTGGTTTCGAAGGTCATTTATCCGGTGGTTCCTCCAAAAGTAGAGTACAGTTTAACAGATTTTGGAAAGACCTTGATCCCGGTCATTTCAGTTCTTGGCAATTGGGGCGACGAGAATGGAGAGCGTCTGCAATCTGTCATTATGAAAAGATATACTTCCGAAAGTTCTGAGAAGGATGAGTTATAAAAAACCGCTCTGTCACTAGCGGTTTTCGTTATTCAAATTCAATGCTTATTTGTAGGTTTTAGATAGGTCTCTCTTTCTGTAATTGG
>Ga0308171_1003740_pt1 | contig 13467 bp, 12 predicted proteins | sample PhyGR1_FD_202135 | JGI IMG/M metagenome (GOLD analysis project Ga0308171, IMG submission 202135) | Phyllosphere microbial communities from UC Gill Tract Community Farm, Albany, California, United States - DLSLSG.R1 | ecosystem: Host-associated > Plants > Phyllosphere > Unclassified | place: USA... | reverse complement strand
TGAGCGGCGGCGCGGCAACGGCGTTCGCGGATTCCGGCGGTGCCCGCCGTGCGGCCTGGCTCGCGGCCGGACTGGTCGCCGCCAGCGCGCTGCTGCTCGCCCTGGGCTCCGGGGTCGGCAGCACGGGGATCGGCTTCGCCTGGGGGCCGGATGCCGATCCCGTCGCGCGCCAGATCCTCTGGGACATCCGCCTGCCGCGCACCATCGGCGCCTGGCTGGCGGGCGCGCTGCTCGGGCTGGCGGGCGCCGTGGCGCAGGGACTGTTCCGCAATCCGCTGGCGGACCCCTATCTGCTGGGCAGCGCCTCGGGCGCGGCCCTGGGCGGGGCGCTGGCGATGGCGTTCTTCGGCATGTCGCCCACCGCCGCGCAGTGGTTCGCGCGGCTGGGCGTGACGGGCATGGCCTTCATCGGCGCGGTGGCGGCGGTGCTGCTCACGCTCGGGCTCGCGCGCGGCGTGCAGCACACGCTGCGGCTGCTGCTGGCCGGCGTGATCGTGGGCGTGGTGCTGGGCGCGGCGCGCGATCTCGTGGAGCTCGCCTCGCCGGACATCCTGCAGGCCATGCAGGCCTTCACGCTGGGCAGCACCAGCTTCGTCGGCTGGATCGCCTGCGGCCTCATGGCCGCCGCCTGGGCCGTGAGCGCGGGCGCGTCCTGGGTGCTGGCGCGCGCGCTCGACGGGCTGGTGCTCGGCGAAGCCACCGCCGCCAGCCTCGGCCTGCCGCTCGTACCCATGCGCGCGGGGCTGGTGGCGGCGATGGGGCTCGCCACCGGCACGGCCGTCGCGCAGACCGGCCTGATCGCCTTCGTGGGCCTCGCCGCGCCGCACCTCGTGCGCTCGCTGGCGCCCTGCACGCACCAGCGCCACGTGGTGCTGTCGAGCCTGGCGGGCGCCGTGCTGCTGCTCGCGGCCGACATCCTCGCGCGCTGGATCATGGCGCCGCAGGAGCTGCCCGTGGGCGTGCTCACCGCCGTGCTCGGCGGCAGCTACCTGCTGTGGCTCATGCACCGGCGCACCCGGCTCGGGGGCGGGGCATGAGCGGCATCGCGCTCGCCACCACCGGCATGGCGGCATCGCTCGGCGGCGCGCCGATCCTGCACGGCGTCGATCTGCGCCTGCCCGCCGGCCGCTGGACCAGCATCGTCGGCCCGAACGGCGCGGGGAAATCCACGCTGCTCAAGGCCTTCGCGGGCCTCCTGCCGCGCGGCGCGGTGCGCGGCGGCATCGCCCTGTTCGGCCGGCCGCTGGAAGACTGGGGCAGCCGCGAGCGTGCCCGGCAGCTCGCCTGGCTCGGGCAGAACGAGACCGGTGCCGACGAACTGCCCGCCTACGACATCGCCATGCTCGGCCGCATGCCGCACCAGCCCTGGCTCGCGCCGCCCGGTCCCGCCGACCATGCCGCGGTGCGCGCCGCGCTGGAGGCCACGCAGGCCTGGGAATGGCGCCACCGGCCGCTGGCCCAGCTCTCGGGTGGCGAGCGGCAGCGCGTGCTGCTGGCCCGCGCGCTCGCCGTGCAGGCCCGCGTGCTGCTGATGGACGAGCCGCTGGCCCACCTCGATCCGCCCCACCAGACCGGCTGGCTGCGCACGGTGCGCGGGCTGGTGCGCGAAGGAGTCACCGTGGTGAGCGTGCTGCACGAGGTCTCTTTCGCCCTGCAGGCCGATGCGCTGGTGGTGCTGGAGGCCGGCCGTGTGCTGCACCATGGCGATGCCGCCGATCCCGCCACGCACGCGGCGGTGGAATCGGTGTTCGGCCACCGCATCCGGGTGCGCGAGGTCGACGGCCTGCGCGTGGCCCTGCCGTGCGTGGAGGCGACGCCGCCGCCCGGGTGATCCGGCGTCGCGCCGCCTTCCTTCCCGAACCCATTCCAACGTACTCCGCCATGCAGATCGAAAACCCACCCACCGAGCGCCGCTCGGACAAACCCGCCGGCGAGCGCCGGGGCCTCGTGCTGGTGCACACCGGCGACGGCAAGGGCAAGAGCACGGCGGCCTTCGGCCTCGCGCTGCGCGCGCACGGGCGCGGCAAGCCGGTGAAGATCTTCCAGTTCATGAAGGTGCCCAGCGCACGCTTCGGCGAGCACCGCGTCTTCGAACAGCTCGGCATTCCCATCGAAGGCCTGGGCGACGGCTTCAGCTGGAAGAGCCGCGACCTGGAGCACTCGGCCGAGCTGGCGCGCGCCGGCTGGGAGCGCGCCCGCGCGGCGATCCTCGGCGGGGAGCATTTCCTGGTGCTGCTGGACGAGGTGACCTATCCGCTCATCTACGGCTGGCTGCCGCTCGCGGACGTGCTGCAGACGCTGCGCGACCGACCGCGCGAGGTGCATGTGGTGCTCACCGGCCGCCGCTGCCCGCAGGAGGTGATCGACCTCGCCGATACCGTGACCGAGATGGGTTTGGTCAAGCACGCGTTCCAGGCCGGGGTGCCGGCGCAGCGCGGCATCGAGGACTGAGCGCATGGCGACGAGGTCCGGGGCGCCCGCCATGCCTTGCGCGGCACCGTATCCGGCAGCCGAACGCGAGGCCGTCTACCGCGTGATCCGCGAGCGGCGCGACATGCGGCATTTCGCTGGGGGGCACGTCGAGCCGGCGGTGCTCGAGCGCCTGCTGCGCGCCGCCCACCAGGGGCCCAGCGTGGGCTTCATGCAGCCGTGGCGCTTCATCCGCGTGTCCGACCCGGCGCTGCGCCGCCGGCTGCATGCCTGCGTGGAGGCCGAGCGCCTGCGCACGGCGGAAGTGATGGGCGATGGCACCGCGCAGCAGGCCGATGGGCCGGCGGTGCAGGGCGCGGGGCGGCAGGCGGAATTCCTGCGGCTCAAGCTCGAAGGCCTTCTCGACGCGGCGGAACTGATCGCCGTCGCGCTCGCAGACGGACGCGAGGCGCATGTGTTCGGCCGCCGCACGATGCCGCACATGGACGTGGCCTCCGCGGGTTGCGCCATCGAGAACCTCTGGCTGGCGGCGCGTGCCGAGGGCCTGGGCATGGGATGGGTGTCGATATTCGATCCCGCCGACGTCGCGCGGCTGCTCGGCCTGCCGCCCGGTGCTGAGCCGCTGGCGCTGCTGTGCCTCGGCCCCGTGCACGATTTCTATCCCGAACCCATGCTGGCGCGGGAGCGCTGGGCGCGCCGCGCGCCGCTCGCCTCGGTGGTGTTCGAAGGCGCCTGGGGCCGGCCCGCGCCATGGCTCGCCGCCGAAGGCGCGGGGCAGGGAGCGCCTGCGGCCTGCGGTGTTGAAAGCGCCGATGGGGACGGCCGGCGAGCGGGCCCGGTCCACCCTGAAGCCGGGCCGGGAGGAGAGCGCTCCGATGGCTGACGGCGCTGCGCTGCTGCTGCAGGCGGCCGGGGCCGCGCTGCCCGCCGGCCTGGCCCTGGGGCTCGCACTGGCCATCGACCGCTGGTGGGGCGAGCCGCCCGTGGCCGTGCACCCCGTGGTCTGGATGGGCCGCGCGCTCCAGTGGTGCGGCGAGCGCATCGCACCCGGGCAGCCGGGCCCGGCCGATGCGCGCGCCTTCGCGCTCGGCGCGGCGGCCTGGCTGGCGCTGGCGTCGTTCACGGCGGCCATTGCCTGGGGGCTGCAGCGCTCCACCGGGCCCCTGCCGTGGTGGCTCGCCGCGCCCGTGCTCGCCGTGCTGCTGAAGCCGATGCTCGCCTGGCGCATGCTGCACGACGAGGTGGTGGCGGTGGAAGCCGCGCTCTCGCAGTCGCTGCCGGCCGGGCGCGAACGCCTCGCGCGCCTCGTGAGCCGCGACGTGCAGGCGCTGGAGGCCGTGCAGGTGCGCGAATCCGCCATCGAATCGCTCGCGGAAAACCTCAACGACTCCGTCGTGGCGCCGCTGTTCTGGTTCGCCGTGGCGGGGCTGCCCGGCGCGGCGGTCTACCGCCTCGCCAACACCGCCGACGCCATGTGGGGCTACCCCGGCATGCGCGGCGGCCGCTACTGGCAGTGGGCCGGCAAATGGGCCGCCCGGGCGGACGACGTGCTCTCGTGGGTGCCGGCGCGCATCACCGCGGCGCTGCTGGTGCTGTGCGCACCGGGCACCTCCGGCGCGCGCTGGGCCGCCGTGGCACGGCAGGCGCGCCGCACGCCCTCGCCCAACAGCGGCTGGCCCATGGCCGCGATGGCGCTGGCGCTCGATGTGCGGCTCGCCAAGCCCGGCGTCTACACGCTGCACGGCAGCGGCCGGCCGGCCACCCCGCCCGATACGCGCCGCGCGGCGGTGCTCGCGGGGCGGGCCGTGTGCTGGTGCGTGCCGCTGGCGCTGTCGGCGCTGTGGTTGCGGGCGCTGCTGCAGGCGGGCATGGCCACGGGGTGGGGCGCATGACGGGCTCCCCGCATGGCGGGCCCGACGCGCTGGGCGTGCCGCTGCACGATTTCTCGACCAATGCCAACGCCTGCGGCCCGTGCCCGATCGCCCTCGCGGCGGTGCGCGCGGCCGATGCCTCCCGCTACCCGGACCCGGACTACACCGCGCTGCGCGAGGCGCTGGGCGCCTGGCATGGCGTGGCGCCCGACTGCATCGTGCCGGCCGCGAGCGCCAGCGAATTCATCCACCGCATCACCGCCTGGGCCGTGCGGCAGCGCGCGGCCGGCGTGGTGCTGCCGGCGCACGCATATGGCGACTATGCGCAGGCGGCCGCGGCCTGGGGCCTGCCGGTGTTGCCGGTGCTGCCGGCATCGGCCGTGTTCCCTGAGGCGCCACCCCCCTGGGTGCTGCACTGGGCCTGCGAGCCTTCGAGCCCGCTCGGCACGTCCGACCCGGCGCTGGAGACGTGGCGCGCGGAAGAGGCCTCCGGCAGTGGCGCGGACCGTGCCCTGCGCGTCGTCGACTGCGCCTATGCACCGCTGCGCCTGGCGCCGGCGGGCGCGGGACGGCACGGGCCTGCGCTGCCGGTGAACGCCTGGCAGCTCTGGACGCCGAACAAGGCCCTCGGCCTCACGGGCGTGCGCGGCGCCTATGCGATCGCGCCGGAGCATGCGCGGCCGGCGGACATCGCCGCACTGCGGTCGCTGGCGCCTTCCTGGCCCGTCGGGGCGCACGGGGTGGCGATGCTGGCGGCCTGGGTCGATCCGGCCGTGCAGGACTGGCTCGCCGGGTCGCTGGCGACGCTGCGCGGATGGAAGGCACACCTGCGGGAGGCGTGCGAGGCCATGGCCTGGGCGGTGCATCCGGGGAGCCAGGCCAACTACCTGGTCGCGCGTCCGCCCGTGGCCCACCTGGCGCAGCGCCTGCGGGATCTGCGGGCGCAGGGCATCAAGCTGCGCGACTGCGCGTCCTTCGGCTTGCCCGGCCGCGTGCGCCTGGGCGTGCTGCCGCCGGCCTCGGTGGCGGCCCTGCAAAGTGCCTGGAAAGCCTGAGAGCATCGTGTTCCGCCGGCGCCTGCGGGATGCAAGGTGCGCCACGGGTCGCTACCATGCCGCCTTGCCGCATCCTGCGGACCCTGTTCCCTTTCTACGGAGCCCTGCCGTGCGATCCATCACCGTGAGCCGCTACGTGACGCCGCTGCGCGAAGGCGGCTCGATGCCAGCCGTCGTCGAAGGCGATGACCTGGGCGTCTACGTCCTCAAGTTCCGCGGCGCCGGGCAGGGCGTGCGCGCCCTGCTGGCCGAGATCATCGCCGGCGGCATCGCGCGGGCGCTGGACCTGCCCGTGCCCGAAATCGTCCTCGCGCACCTCGATCCCGCGCTTGCGCAGACCGAGCCCGATCCCGAGATCCAGGACCTGGTCCGCGCGAGCGCCGGCCTCAACGTGGCGCTCGACTACCTCTCGGGCGCCGTCAACTTCGACCCCGCGGTGGACCGCGTCACGCCCGATTTCGCGTCGCGCCTCGTGTGGTTCGACGCACTGGTGGGCAACGTGGACCGCACCGCGCGCAACACCAACCTGCTGATGTGGCACCGCAACCCCTGGCTCATCGACCACGGGGCCGCGCTCACCTTCCACCACGCCTGGGGAGGCGCAGTCGCCCAGCCCGCCAAACCCTTCGCTCCGATCGCCGACCACGTGCTGCTGCCGCAGGCCACGCTGCTCGCCGAGGTGGACGCGGGCCTGGCGCAGCGCCTCACCCCGCAATGCCTGCAGGCGGTGCTGGCCGACGTGCCCGATGAGTTCCTCGCCCTGGCCGGCGCGGAGCACACGGAGGGCCCGTTGGCCGCACCAGCGTCGCACCGCCAGGCCTATGTGGATTATTTCCTCGCGCGGCTCGCGGGCCGCCCGGCCTGGCTGCAGGGAGCGATCGATGCACGCGGCTGACGTCTACGACTACGCCATCGTGCGCGTGGTGCCGCGCGTGGAGCGCGAGGAGTTCATCAACGCCGGCGTGATCCTGTCGTGCCAGCGCACCGGCTTCCTGCAGGCGGCCATGGCGCTGGACACGGGACGCCTGCTCGCTCTTGATCCCGATGCGGACGTGGAGACGGTGCACCGCCACCTCGGCGCCATCGTGGCCCTCTGCGCGGGCGATCCGGAGTGCGGGCCGATCGCCGCGCTGCCGTACCGGGCCCGCTTCCACTGGCTGACGGCGCGGCGCAGCGCCATCATCCAGACCTCGCCCGTCCACACGGGCCGCTGCACCGATGCGGCGGCTGCGCTGGAGCACATCATGGACCGCATGGTCCGGCGCTGAGCGGGCGGCCGACCGGAGCGTGGGGTTCGCCTGCCGGCCCTTCCATGCGCGGCAGCGACGGCCGCGTGCAGGGGCGGTGCGGGCCGGGGGAGGTCGGGATGCGGGATGCCGGCTGACATGCGGACGGCGCCCCGGGCGGGGCGTCCGCCCCCGGGCGGGGCGAAAGAATCGGAGGCCGAATCCTCCGTTCATTCCCCGCAAGGAACTCCATGGCCTCATCTTCCACCTCCTCCACCCCCTCCACGCCATCGCAGCGCTTCGCCGGCAAGGTCGTCATCGTCACCGGCGCGGGCTCCGGCATCGGCGCGGCCACGGCACGCCGCTTCTCGCAGGAAGGCGCCATGGTCGCGATCGCCGACCTGAGCGACGAGAAGCTCGCCGCCACCCGGGCCGATCTGCCGTCCGAGCGCACGCTCGTGCAGCCCGCCGACGTCTCGCTGTTCGACGAAGTGCAGGCCCTGGTCGACGCCACGGTCGAGCGCTTCGGCCGGCTCGACGTGATCGTCAACAACGCCGGCATCGCCGTGCAGGGCAAGGTCACGGAAGCGAGTCTGGAAGACTGGCACCGCATCCTCGCCACCAACGTCTCGGGCGTCTTCCATGGCGCACGCGCCGCCATGCCGCACCTGCAGAAGTCCAGGGGCTGCATCGTCAACACCTCGTCCGTCTCGGGCCTGGGCGGCGACTGGGACATGAGCTTCTACAACACCTCCAAGGGCGCGGTCTCGAACCTGACGCGCGCGCTCGCGCTCGACCATGGCAAGGACGGTGTGCGCGTGAACGCGGTGGCGCCCAGCCTCACTTTCACCGGCATGACGGAAGACATCAAGGGCAACCCCGAACTGCTCGCCAAGTTCGCCGAACGCATCCCGCTGGGCCGCGGTGCCGAGCCCGAGGAGATCGCCTCCGTGATCGCCTTCCTAGCGAGCGAAGACGCGGGCTTCGTCACCGGCGTGGTGCTGCCGGTGGACGGGGGCGTTTCGGCATCGAACGGGCAGCCGCCGCAGGGATGAGCCGCCGCCGCGTCGGGCGGCCCGGGGCCGGGCGGCGATGCGTAGCGGTCCGAGGTCGGTTGCGGCACCGCAGGGCAGGGCACCGCAGGGCAGGGGACAATAGGCACCCAGCGCCAGCCCGTGCGGTCCCTCCGCCCGCCCGGACGCGTGCCTGCCCTCCTTACCGCCGTGCCGTGATTTCCACCTCCCATCCCTCCCCGAGCGCGTCCCGCGGGTGCGCCCGCGCCCCGCGGGCCGTGCACCGCTCCTCTCCACGCCAGCGGCCTGCACGCCTCCCTCGGAGAGCCGCATGACGGCCCGCTGCATCATGGTCCTGGGCACCTCCAGCGGCGCTGGCAAGAGCTGGCTCGCCACGGCCCTGTGCCGCTGGTTCAGCGACCAGGGGCTGCGCGTCGCGCCGTTCAAGGCGCAGAACATGAGCAACAACGCGCGCGTGGTGGCGGCGCCGGGCGGCGGCCTGGGCGAGATCGGCAGCGCGCAGTACTTCCAGGCCCTGGCCGCGCGCACGGAGCCCGAGGTGCGCATGAACCCGCTGCTGCTCAAGCCCGAAGCGGACACGCGCAGCCAGGTGGTGCTGATGGGGCAGGTGAGCCAGGAGCTCACGCGCATGCCCTGGCGCGGCCGCAGCGCGCACGTCTGGCCGCACGTGGCCGCCGCGCTCGACGCGCTGCGGGCCGAGAACGACGTGGTGGTGATCGAAGGCGCGGGGTCGCCGGCCGAGATCAACCTGCATGCGAGCGACATCGTCAACATGCGCGTGGCGCGGCATGCCGGCGCGCACTGCCTGCTGGTGACCGACATCGACCGCGGCGGCGCGTTTGCGCACCTCTACGGCACCTGGGCGCTGCTGCCCGAGGCCGAGCGCGCCCTGATCCAGGGCTTCGTGCTCAACAAGTTCCGCGGCGACGCCGCGCTGCTCGCGCCCGCGCCCGAGATGCTGCGCGAGCGCACCGGAGTGCCCACCGTGGCCACCATTCCCATGCAGTGGCGCCACGGCCTGCCGGAGGAAGACGGTGTGTTCGACGACGCGGGCCACGTGCGCTCGGGAGCGGGCGGGGCGGTGCACACCACGGTGGCGGTCGTCGCCTATCCGCGCATCAGCAACCTCGACGAATTCCAGCCGCTCAAGAGCGTTCCGGGCCTGCGCCTCGTCTGGGCGCGCAGCCCCGCCGAAGTGGCCGCGGCCGACTGGATCGTGCTGCCCGGCTCCAAGGCCACGGCCGCCGACCTCGCCTGGCTGCGCGCCCAGGGGCTGGACGCCGCCATCGCCGCCCATGCCGCGCGCGGAGGCCGCGTGCTCGGCATCTGCGGAGGCCTGCAGATGCTCGGCGAGGCGCTGATCGACACGCACGGCGTGGATGGCAACGCGCCCGGCCTCGGCCTGCTGCCGCTGGTCACCGCCTTCGATCCCGCCAAGACCGTGCGGCGCACGCGCACCGCTTTCGGCACGCTGCAGGGCGCCTGGGGCGCGCTTTCGGACACCGCAGTGCAGGGCTACGAGATCCACCACGGCCGCACCGCCCAGCACCCGGCCATGGCGGCCGCCGGCGACGTGGCGCACGAGGCCATTCCCGGCCTGGCATGGCAGAACGCGCGCGGCAACGTGCTGGGCCTGTACCTGCACGGCCTGTTCGAGGACGCGGACACCCTGCGTGCGCTTTTCGGCGCGGACGTGCCCACGCTGGACGCCGTGTTCGACCGCCTCGCGCGCGGCGTGGACGACTGGTTCGATCCCGCCTGGCGCGCCCTGCAGCGCGCAGGCAGATGACGACAACGGCGCCGTGCGCAGCCACGGTGCGTTTCCTGCAATCCGGAAGTTTTCCATGACCCCGAACACCAAAGCTCCCGCCGGCACCTCCACCACCGGCCCCGGCACCGCCGACGCCCGCGCGGATGACCAGGCCCTGGCCGCGCGCCTGCAGCACCGCATGGACCACAAGACCAAGCCGCTCGGCGCGCTGGGCCGGCTCGAATCCCTGGCCGTGCGCATCGGCCGCATCCTCGGCACCGAATCGCCGGGGCTGCGCGATCCGCAGATGCTGGTGTGCGCGGCGGACCATGGCATCGCCGCGCGCGGCGTCTCCGCCTATCCGAGCGAGGTCACCGCGCAGATGGTGGAGAACTTCCTCGCGGGCGGCGCGGCCGTGAGCGTGCTCGCGCGCCAGCACGGCCTGGCGCTCACCGTGGCCGACTGCGGGGTGGCGGCGCCCGTGCCTGCGCGCGAGGACGCGCCAGGGCAGCCTCGCCTGCTGAGCCACTGCCGCGTGGCCGCGGGCACCGCCGATGCGTCGGTGGGGCCGGCGATGACGGCGGCGCAATGCGCGCAAGCCCTCGACAACGGCCGCTCCATCCTGAGGTCGCTGCCGGGCAATGCGCTGCTGCTGGGCGAGATGGGCATCGGCAACACCTCGGTCGCCAGCCTGCTGCTCGCGCGGCTCTGCGGGGTCGCGCTGGAGGACTGCACCGGCGCGGGAACGGGACTGGACGCCGACGGCATCGCGCGCAAGCGGGCCGTGCTGCGGCAGGCGCTGGAGGCCAATGCCGAAGCCACCGACCCGTTCGATGCCCTGGCGGCCCTGGGCGGCCTGGAGGTGGCGACGCTCGCCGGCGCGGTGCTGCAGGCGGCCGCCGAGCGCCGCGTGGTCGTGGTGGACGGCTTCATCACCAGCGCCGCCGTCCTGGTCGCCAGCCGCATGGAGCCCGCGGTGCTGGAGTGCTGCGTGTTCTCGCACCGCTCCGGCGAACCGGGCCATGCGCACCTGCTTGCGGCGCTGGGCGCGGAGCCTCTGCTCGACCTGGGCCTGCGCCTGGGCGAGGGCTCCGGCGCCGCGCTCGCCTGGCCGCTGCTCGTGTCCGCCTGCGCGATCCTGCGCGAGATGGCGAGCTTCGAGCAGGCGGGGGTGTCGCGGCAGCGCGATTGACGGGAAACTCCGCTGCCGGCGATCCTCAATGATCGTGGTGCAGATAGCTCGCCTGCCGCGGCAGCCGCAGGCTCACCAGGAACGCCACCACCATCATCGCCGTCACGTACCAGAAGAACGCCGACTCGTGGCCCAGCGTCTTCAGGCCGAGCGCGACGTATTCGGCCGAGCCGCCGAAGATCGCGTTCGCCACCGCGTAGGCCAAGCCCACGCCGAGCGCGCGCACCTCGGGCGGGAACATCTCCGCCTTCACGATGCCGCTGATCGAGGTGTAGAAGCTCACGATCGCCAGGGCCACCACGATCAGCGCGAAAGCCGCCACGGGGTTCGTCACGTGCTGCAGCGCCGTGAGGATCGGCACCGTGCCGATGGCGCCCAGCGCACCGAACAGCAGCATGTTGTTGCGCCGGCCGATGCGGTCCGACAGCGCACCGAACAGCGGCTGCATGCACATGTAGCAGAACAGCGCGCCGGTCATCACGTAGCTGGTCGTCTTGATCGGCAGGCCCACCGTGTTCACGAGGTACTTCTGCATGTAGGTCGTGAAGGTGTAGAAGATCAGCGAGCCGCCGGCCGTGTAGCCCAGCACCGTGAAGAATGCGGCCTTGTGGTGGCGGAACAGTCCGGCGATCGACCCGGCGTCTTCCTTCTTCTTGTCCGCATCGCTCTGCGTCTCGTGCAGCGTGCGGCGCAGCATCAGCGCCACCACCGCGGAAATCGCGCCGATCACGAACGGAATGCGCCAGCCCCAGGCCTTCAGCTCCGCGTCGGAGAGCAGCGTCTCCAGGATCACGATCACCAGCACGGCGAGCAACTGCCCGCCGATCAGCGTCACGTACTGGAACGACGAGAAGAACCCGCGCTGGCCGCGCAGCGCCACCTCGCTCATGTAGGTGGCGGTGGTGCCGTATTCACCGCCCACCGAGAGGCCCTGGAACAGCCGGCACACCAGCAGCAGGAAGGGCGCCCAGGCGCCGATCGCCGCGTACGTGGGCAGGCAGGCGATGACGAGCGAGCCGGCGCACATCATCGTGACCGAGATCAGCATCGAGGTCTTGCGGCCGTAGCGGTCCGCGATGCGGCCGAACAGCCAGCCGCCGATGGGGCGCATCAGGAAGCCCGCGGCGAACACGCCCGCCGTGTTCAGCAGCTGCGCCGTGGGATCGGATTTCGGGAAGAACGCCGGTGCGAAGTACAGCGCCGCGAACGCATACACGTAGAAGTCGAACCATTCGACGAGGTTGCCCGAGGAAGCCGCCATGATCGAGAAGACGCGGTGGCGCTTCTCCTCGGCGGTATAGGGGCGGGGCGCGGGATGCTGCGCATCGGCCGCTGCGGGGGAGTTCGTGCTCATTGCTGGATGCCTTTCCGGCCGCGCGCGCCGCGGGGCCGGCGCGCGGAATATGTGGTGTAGTTTCTGGCCGGCTCGGATTGTCCGGCCGCCGGGCTGCGCGTTGATGTCAGTCAATCGCGCAAAAAACCCAGGGCCCTGGCAGGGCGCGTCGCTGCCCGGTGGGTGGCGCGATGCACCCATGCCGCTGGCGTGCGGGGGGTGGTGGCGGCCTACACCGCTTCGGCTCCCGCGGCCGGCCCCGGGAACCCCTGCGGCCGAGTAGGCTCCATCACACAGGCGGGCCGTTCGTGCAACAGGGCGTTTTCCTCGGGCGGCCCCGTCTTCTGCCATCCCGTCCACCTCCCTCACCGACAAAGGATCTTCCGCATGCAGCCTGATCAGACCCGCGCCGTCATGACCCTGGCCCTCATGGCCGCCTTCGCCGATGGGCAAAAAGACGACCGCGAACGCGACCACCTCCGCGACCTCGCCCAGTCGCTGGGATCGTCCGCAGGTGGCGCCGACCTCATGAAGACCTACCAGGACGTGCTGCTGGGCCGTGCACGCCTGGAGGACGCCGCCGCCGCACTCGACACGCCCGGCCTGCGCCAGCTGGCCTTCGAGATGGCCGTGGGCGTGTGCGATGCCGACGGCGTCTGCAACGAGCGCGAGAAGGCCTTCCTGGAGCATTTGCGCGCCGCGCTCGGCATCGCGCCATCCGAGGCCAATGCGGTCACCGAACAGGCCGATGCCCTGGCGAATGCGCCCGTGCGGGCCCACTCCGTGGAAGGCGAGGACGTGCCCCCGGCCGCGCTGGCCGTGGCCGCCGCGCCGCTGGCCGCTGGTGCAGCAGCCGCCGCAGCCGCGCAAGGCACGGCGCCCGGCCCACGCGCCGCTTCCGTGAGCGACGCCGAGATCGATTCCATGGTGCTCAACGCCGCCATCCTGAACGGCGCGCTCGAGCTGCTGCCGCAATCCCTGGCCTCCATGGCCATCATCCCGCTGCAGACGCGGCTGGTGTACCGCATCGGCAAGGTCTACGGCTACGAGCTGGACAAGGGCCACATCGCCGACTTCCTCGCCACGGTGGGCGTGGGCCTCACCTCGCAGTACGTCGAGCAGTTCGGCCGCAAGCTGGTCGGCGGCCTGCTGGGCAAGGTGATGGGCGGCCTGGGCCGCGCCGTGGGCAGCGCCGCCACCGGCTCCGCGTTCTCCTTCGCCACCACGTACGCACTCGGCAAGGTCGCGCAGCGCTACTACGCGGGCGGCCGCACGCTGGGCACCGACGCGCTCAAGTCCGCCTTCACCCGCACGGCCGAGGAGGCCCGGGGACTGCAGCAGCGCTATGCGCCGCAGATCCAGGAACGGGCGCGGGGGCTGGACGTGGGCAAGCTGCTCAAGGAGCTGCGGGCCTGACGGTGCCATTCGCCGGAGCGCTTGACGTCCCTGCAGCCGGATTGCTGCAAGGGACGGGCGCTGCGACCCGCGCACCCAAGGGTGCGACCCCGATGGTGGAATGGGCAGACACGCTGATCCAAGTTTCAACCCACGCGTCCTTGTGAACGCGACGTTCTGG
>Ga0308171_1003737_pt1 | contig 13508 bp, 9 predicted proteins | sample PhyGR1_FD_202135 | JGI IMG/M metagenome (GOLD analysis project Ga0308171, IMG submission 202135) | Phyllosphere microbial communities from UC Gill Tract Community Farm, Albany, California, United States - DLSLSG.R1 | ecosystem: Host-associated > Plants > Phyllosphere > Unclassified | place: USA... | reverse complement strand
TCGCGCCGTATCAGGCGCACGCGCGCTTGCCGGACAAGCTGATCCTCACGCTGCTGCGCTGCATCAGCCTGATTGGCGACGAGATGAACGCCCAGCCCCAGGGCATCGATCCGCAGTTGCTGGACTTCTATTTTCAGGCGCTGCAGTTCACCCGCGTCGCCGAGCTGTTCGACGAGCACTATGTGTTCGACGTCAGCCGCCGCGATGCGCCCGGCAAGCGCGTGCAGTCGCAGTTGTGCCTGCGCAACATCGTTCCGGCGCCCTTGCTCGGGCCGCGGATCGCTGCGGCTCGCAGTACCGTCCTGTTTTCGGCCACGCTCAGCCCGCGACGCTATTACGCCGACCTGCTCGGCCTGCCCAAGGACCACGCCTGGATCGACGTGCAGTCGCCGTTCAGTGCCGATCAGCTGGAGGTGCGCATCGTCGACGACATTTCCACGCGCTTCAACCATCGCCAGGCGTCGCTGGGTCCTATCGTGGAGTTGATCGCCAGGCAGTATCAGGCGCGACCGGGCAACTACCTGGCGTTTTTCAGCAGCTTCGACTATCTGCAACAGGTCGAGGCCTTGCTGGCCGAGCGTTATCCCGACATCGAGCAATGGGCTCAGGCACGCAAGATGGACGAAAGCGCGCGGCGGGCGTTTCTCGCCCGTTTCACCGCCACCAGCCAGGGGGTGGGCTTTGCGGTGCTGGGCGGTGCATTCGGGGAAGGCATCGATTTGCCGGGCGATCGCTTGATCGGGGCCTTTATCGCAACCTTGGGGTTGGCCCAGTTCAATCCGGTGAACGAGCAGATCAAGGGACGCATGAACGCGCTGTTCGGTGCGGGGTATGACTACACCTATCTTTATCCTGGGCTGTGCAAGGTGGTGCAGGCGGCGGGCAGGGTGATTCGTGGTCAGGAAGATCGGGGGGTGGTGGTGCTGATCGATGATCGCTTCGCCGAGGCCAGGGTCAAGAGTCTGTTTCCGCGGTGGTGGGCGGTTTAGTGTTCGGCTTGAGGGCCTCTTCGCGGGCAGAGCCCCGCTCCCACAAAATGAAAACCTGTGGGAGCGGGGCGGGGCGGCGAGCTCTCTGCCCGCCAAGAGGCCCCCACTGACACCCAGAAAAAAACCCGCCGAAGCGGGTTTTTTCATGCAGCCAGTTTTCAGCCTTTCACCACCACCGAACCCAATTGGAAGCCGGCGTGTTGCACCAGCTCCAGCAGCGGTTGCGGGTACACGCCGAGGAGGAATGCCAGTACCGCGATCGCCAGCAGCATCACGCCACCGGTGCGCTGTTCCCACTTCAGCGGGGCATCGGTGCGGCGCAGGTTTTTCTCCATCAGGTACAGAGTCACCATCACCCGCAGGTAGTAGAACACACCGATGGCGCTACCGATCACCAGCGCGCCGGTCAGCCACCACAGCTGCGATTCGACCCCCGTGGCGATGATGTAGAACTTGCCGATGAAACCGGCCGTCAGCGGAATGCCGGCCAGCGACAGCATCATCACGGTCAGCACGGCGGTGAGGTACGGACGGCGCCAGAACAGGCCACGGTATTCGTACAGCGCGTCGGCGTCACGGCCGTTGTAGGGCGACGACATCAGGGTGATCACGCCGAACGCACCCAGGCTGGTGATCACGTAGGTCACCAGATAGACGCCGATGGCTTCCAGGGCCAGGCCCTTGCTGGCAACCAGCGCGATCAACAGGTAACCGAAGTGGGCGATGGAGGAGTAACCCAGCAGGCGCTTGAGGTTGCTCTGGGTCACCGCCAGCAGGTTGCCGATCAGGATCGAAGCCACCGCAATCACCGCCAGCACATCGCTGAGCACACCACTGCTGGCGGCTGGCGAGAGCTGGAACAGACGCACCACCACGGCGAACACCGCGACCTTGCTTGCCGTGGCCAGAAAAGCGGCGACAGGCGCAGGGGCGCCTTCGTACACGTCCGGTGTCCACAAGTGGAAGGGCACCAGCGACAGTTTGAACGCCAGGCCAACCAGCATCATGGCCAGGCCCAACTGTGCCAGCGCACTCGGCACGCCGGTGGCGGCCAGCGCCAGGCCGATGCCCGAGAAGCTCAAGCTACCTGCATCGGCGTACAGCAGCGCCATGCCGAATAGCAGGAACGCCGAGCCGGCAGCCGACAGCACCATGTACTTGATACCGCCTTCCAGCGAACGCTTGTTGAAGAAGGCGTAGGCGATCAACCCGTAGGTCGGCACCGACAACAGCTCCAGGCCGATGAACAGACCGGCAAGGTGCTGCGCGCAGACCAGTACCAGCCCACCCAGGGCCGCCATCAGGATCAGCAGGTAAAGCTCTTCGCGGTTGCCCGGGTAGCCCGAGGAACCATCGCCCAGGTAGGCGTGGGCCAGGGTCACGCAGGCCAGCGTGGCCACCAGGATCAGCGCCATGTACAGCGCGGCGAAATTGTCCACCTGCAGCAGCGGCGTGACGGTGATGGGCGTGAGCTTGAGCACCGGCAGGATCGACAGCAGCGCCAGGTTCAGCCCCGCGCACGAGAGCAGGAAGGTTTGCGAATGGTTGCGCCGCCAGGCGATCGCCAGCATCACCGCAACGACGGTGACCGTGGTGATCAGCAGCGGCGCAAGCGCAATAAAGTGTTGAATCGTCAGGTCCATAGCGCTCTTACCGGGCCGAAGCGAGTTGAGTGAAGGCGGTGCCGAACCACTGCTGCACACCGGTCATGGTGGCGGCGGAAGTGTCGAGGAAGGGCTGCGGGTAGACGCCAAGCAGAATCAGCAGGCCCGCAAGGCCCAGCACCATGATCAGTTCGCGGTTGTCCATGCCGGCCAGTACCGCGTCCGACTTGGAGGGGCCGAAGTAGGCACGGTGGATCATGATCAGCGAGTAAACCGAGCCGAACACTAGGCCGGAGGTGGCCACGGCGGTGATCCACGGTGCCACGGTGAAGCTGCCCAGCAGGATCAGGAACTCGCCGACGAAGTTGCCGGTGCCTGGCAGACCCAGCGAAGCGGCCGCGAAGAACAGGCTGATCGCCGGCAGGTAGGCGATGCGCGACCACAGACCGCCCATCTCACGCATGTCACGGGTGTGCAGGCGTTCGTACAGTTGACCGCTGAGGATGAACAGCGCGGCCGCCGACAGACCGTGGGCCAGCATCTGCACCACGGCGCCCTGCAAGGCCTGTTGCGTACCGGAGTAGATACCGATCAGCACGAAGCCCATGTGCGAGACGCTGGAGAAGGCGATCAGGCGCTTGATGTCGGTCTGCGCGAACGCCAGGAAGGCGCCGTAGAAAATACCGATCAGGCCCAGGGTCATGGCGATGGGAGCGAATTCCGCCGAGGCATTGGGGAACAGCGGCAAGGCGAAGCGCAGGATGCCGTAGGCCGCGGTTTTCAGCAGGATACCGGCCAGGTCCACGGAACCGGCGGTCGGCGCCTGGGCGTGGGCGTCGGGCAGCCAGGAGTGGAACGGCACCACCGGCAGTTTCACCGCGAAGGCGATGAAGAAGCCCAGCATCAGCAGGTATTCGACATGTTCCGGCAGCTTCGCTTTGAGCAGGTCGCTGTAGTTGAAGGTCATCACGCCGGTGTTGCTGTAGTTGAACAGCACCAGGCCCAGGATCGCCACCAGCATGATCAGGCCGCTGGCCTGAGTGAAGATGAAGAACTTGGTCGCGGCGTAGATCCGGGTCTTCTTGCCGTCCGAGGAGCTGTGACCCCAGAGCGCGATGAGGAAATACATCGGCACCAGCATCATTTCCCAGAAGAAGAAGAACAGGAACAGGTCCAGTGCCAGGAACACACCGACCACGCCGCCCAGGATCCACATCAGGTTGAGGTGGAAGAAGCCGACGTGGCGCTGGATCTCTTTCCACGAACACAGGACCGAGAGCATGCCCAGCAGGCCGGTGAGCAGAATCATCAGCAGCGACAGGCCGTCCAGTGCCAGGTGCACGCTGATGCCGAAGCGCTGGATCCAGTTGAGCTTGAACTCGTAGGCCCAGGCCGGTTCGCCACCGGGTGCAGGGGCCAGGGTGTAGTCGCCATGGGCCCACAGCCAGAGGCCGAGAGCAAGTTCCAGGGACATGGTCAGCAAGGCGATCCAGCGGGGCAGGGTAGCGCTGCTGCGCTCCGCTACCCAGCACAGAAGGCCGCCGATGAAGGGGATCAGGATCAGCCAGGGCAAAATCATGACGGGCTCGTTTCCTTTCGCAAAGTCACAGGATTCATATCAGACCGCCGCCAGCACGACAGCGCCGAGCACCAGCACGGCGCCCGCGGCGATCGAAGCGGCATACCAGCGCAACTGACCGGTCTCGGTACGGCTCATGGCGTTGTTGCCGCCCTTGGCCGTACGCGGGATCAAGCCAATCACCTGGTCGACCGGGTCCTTGCGCAACAGGTGGCTGATCAGCAGATAAGGTTTGACGAACAGCTTGTCGTAGATCCAGTCGAAGCCCCAGGCGGCGAACCACCAGGCCGACAGCATCCGGCCGATACCGCTGTTGGCCACCGACGTGGCGAAGCTGCGCTTGCCGAGGAACAGCATGGCTGCCAGCAGGATTCCGGCCAGGGCGATGGCGCCCGACGCGATCTCCAGGCTGTGCTTGGCTTCGCCACCGGCATGGCCGACGCTCTGCGGGAGCACACCGGCCAATGGCGGATGGATCCAGGCACCGATGAAGGTCGACAGCACGATCAGCACGCCCAACGGCAGCCAGTGGGCAACCCCGTGGCCGGCATGGGCCTCGGTCTTGGCTTCGCCGTGGAAGGTGATGAAGATCAGGCGGAAGGTGTACAGCGAGGTCATGAACGCACCCACCAGACCGGCGTACAGCAAGCCGTTGTTGCCGCTGGCGAAGGCTTCCCAGAGGATCTCGTCCTTGGAGTAGAAGCCGGCCGTGAGCAACGGCAGGGCCGCCAGGGCCGAACCGCCGACGATGAAACTGGCGTAGGCCAGCGGCAGCTTCTTCCACAGGCCGCCCATCTTGAAGATGTTCTGCTCGTGGTGGCAGGCGACGATCACGGCACCGGAGGCGAGGAACAGCAGCGCCTTGAAGAAGGCGTGGGTCATCAGGTGGAAGATCGCGCCGTCCCAGGCGCCAACGCCCAGGGCCAGGAACATGTAGCCGATCTGGCTCATGGTCGAGTAGGCCAGGATGCGCTTGATGTCGGTCTGCACCAGCGCAGCGAAGCCGGCCAGTACCAGGGTGACACCACCGACCACGCCCACCAGATGCAGAATGTCCGGGGCCAGGGCGAACAGGCCGTGGGTCCGGGCGATCAGGTAGACGCCTGCGGTGACCATGGTCGCGGCGTGGATCAGTGCCGACACCGGAGTAGGACCGGCCATGGCGTCTGCCAGCCAGGTCTGCAGGGGCAGTTGCGCGGATTTACCCACGGCGCCACCGAGCAGCATCAGCGTGGCCAGGACGATCCAGAAGTCACCGACCTTGAAGTGCTCGGGCGCACGCACCAGCAGCTCCTGAATGTTCAGGGTACCCAGTTGCTGGAACAGGATGAACAGGCCGATGGCCATGAACACGTCGCCGATGCGGGTGACGATGAACGCCTTGAGCGCTGCGTTGCCGTTGTTGCGGTTGCCGTAGTAGAAACCGATCAACAGGTACGAGCACAGGCCCACGCCTTCCCAACCGAAGTAGATGAACAGCAGGTTGTCGCCCAGGATCAGGAACAGCATGCTGGCGATGAACAGGTTGGTGTAGGCGAAGAAGCGCGAGTAGCCCTCTTCACCGCGCATGTACCAGGAGGCGAACAGGTGGATCAGGAAACCCACGCCGACCACCACGCCGAGCATGGTGATCGACAGGCCGTCCAGGTACAGGGTGAAGTTGGGTTCGAACCCGTCCACCGACATCCAGCGCCACAGCAGTTGGGTGTATACGCCACCTTCCGGTGGAGCAACGTTGAACTGCCAGATGACGTAGGCGGCGACGATCGCCGACAGGCCGATGGAGCCGACGCCGATCAGCGCCGATAGGTTTTCCGAGAAGCGCCCGCGGGAGAACGACAGCAGCAAAAAGCCGATCAGCGGGAATACGAAGGTCAGAAAGATCAGGTTCATCCGCGCATCTCACTGGCAGCGTCGATGTCGAGCGTGTGGAAGCGGCGATACAGCTGCATCAGGATCGCCAGGCCAATCGAGGCCTCGGCCGCGGCCAGGGTGATCACCAGGATGAACATGATCTGTCCATCGGGCTGACCCCAGCGCGCGCCGGCCACGATGAACGCCAGGGCAGAGGCGTTCATCATGATTTCCAGACTCATCAACACGAAAAGAATGTTACGGCGGACCATCAGGCCGACCAGACCAAGGGTGAACAGGATGCCGGCGACAGCCAGGCCATGCTCTAGAGGGATAGCGGGCATCTGTTTACTCCTTTTCCGTGCGGCCGAGGTGGAACGCCGTCACCGCTGCGGCGAGCAGCAGCATCGACGCCAGTTCGACCACCAGCAGGTAAGGCCCGAACAGGCTGATGCCGACGGCCTTGGCGTCGACCGTGGTCTGACCGATACCGGCAGCGCTGGGATTGGCGAACAGCACGTACAGCAGTTCGAGCAGCAGCAGTGCACCGAGGAACACCGGACCTGCCCAGATACCGGGCTTGAGCCACACCCGTTCCTGCTGCACCGAGGCCGGGCCCAGGTTGAGCATCATCACCACGAAGACGAACAGCACCATGATGGCGCCGGCGTAGGCGATCACTTCGAGCACACCGGCGAACGGTGCGCCCAGGGCGAAGAAGGTCATGGCCACGGCGATCAACGAGATGATCAGATAGAGCAGGGCGTGCACGGGGTTGGTATTGGTGATCACCCTGAGGGTGGACACCACCGCGATACCCGACGCGAAATAGAAAGCGAATTCCATCTTTCTTCCTTAAGGGAGCAAGCTCTTCACGTTGATCGGCTGGGCTTCGTTCTGCGCGGCGCCTTTGGGCTTGCCGGCGACGGCCATGCCGGCCACGCGATAGAAGTTGTAGTCGGGGTTCTTGCCAGGTCCGGAGATCAGCAGGTCTTCCTTCTCGTACACCAGGTCCTGGCGCTTGAACTCGGCCATCTCGAAGTCCGGCGTGAGCTGGATCGCGGTGGTTGGGCAGGCTTCTTCGCACAGGCCGCAGAAAATGCAGCGCGAGAAGTTGATCCGGAAGAAGTCCGGATACCAGCGACCGTCCTCGGTTTCTGCCTTCTGCAGCGAGATGCAGCCTACCGGGCAGGCCACGGCGCACAGGTTGCAGGCCACGCAGCGCTCTTCGCCGTCGGGGTCGCGGGTCAGCACGATGCGGCCGCGGTAGCGCGGCGGCAGGTACACGGCTTGCTCGGGGTATTGCAGGGTGTCGCGCTTACGGAAGCCATGGCCGAAGACCATGATCAGGCTGCGCAGCTGCGTGCCCGTTCCTTTTACGATGTCACCGATATATTTGAACATGGGTCAATTCCTCACTGAACCGTGCCGGCGGGCGTGTTCAACAACACGATCGCGGCGGTCACCAGCATGTTGATCAGGGTCAGTGGCAGGCAGAACTTCCAGCTGAAATCCATTACCTGGTCGTACCGGGGGCGCGGGATGGAAGCGCGCAGCAGGACGAACAGCATGATGAAGAACGCGGTTTTCAGTGCGAACCAGACGAACGACAGTTGCGGCAGGATCCCGAACGGACCGTGCCAGCCGCCGAAGAACAGCGTCACCAGCAGGGCCGAGATGAGGATGATGCCGATGTATTCACCCACGAAGAACATGCCCCATTTCATGCCGGCGTATTCGATGTGGTAGCCGTCGGCCAGTTCCTGCTCGGCCTCGGGTTGGTCGAACGGGTGACGGTGCGTCACGGCCACGCCTGCGACGAAGAAGGTACAGAAGCCGAAGAACTGCGGAATGATGAACCACAGGTTCTGCGCCTGGTACTCGACGATGTCGCGCATGTTGAAGGAACCGGCCTGGATCACGATGCCCATCAGCGACAGGCCCATGAACACTTCGTACGACACGGTCTGCGCGGAAGCCCGCAAGCTGCCCAGCAGGGCGTACTTGTTGTTGCTCGCCCAACCGGCGAACAAGACGGCATACACCGACAGGCCGGCCATGGCGAAGAAGAACAGCAGCCCGATGTTCAGGTCGGCCACGCCCCAGGTGGGGGTGATCGGGATGATTGCGAAGGCGATCAGCAGGGCGCTCATGGCCACCACCGGCGCCAGGGTGAAGATCACCTTGTCGACGAAGGGTGGGTTCCAGTCTTCCTTGAAGAACATCTTCAGCATGTCGGCCGCGATCTGGAACATGCCGAACGGACCGACCCGGTTCGGGCCGTAGCGATCCTGCCACCAGCCCAGCAGGCGACGCTCGACGAAGCTGAGCAGCGCGCCGCAGATGACCACCGCCAGCATGATGACCAGGGCCTTGACCACACCGATGATGATGTCGATCACTTCAGGGGTGAACCAGGTCATTGTGCTGCCTCCTGCAGGCCTTCGACGGATGCGCCGGCGAACGCCGGTGGGATCCCGGCCAGGCCGGCGGGCAAGCCCACCAGGCCTGCGCCCAGTTCTTCGCTGATGCGCAGCGGCAGGCGCAAGGCCTGGCCGGCCACGGTCAGGCTGAGCAGGGCACCGTCGTTGACGCCCAGGCGGTCGGCTTCGGACTTGGCCAGGGCCACGTAGGCCTGGGGAATGCGCTCCTGTAGCGGCGCGGCGCGCGAGGAATTCTCCTCGCTGCCGAACAGGTGGTAGAACGGCACGGCTTGCCAGGTGCCGCGCGCCGGGGAAAACGCGCCGGGAACGCTGGCAAACCAGCCGAGACCATCGCCCTGGCTTTCGATCAGGCGCGTACCGGGGTCACCGGCACGCAGGTGGCCACCCACTTCGTCCTGGAACTTGTTCCAGGCCTGCGGCGAGTTCCAGCCCGGCGACCAGGCGAACGGCACCTGCTGACGCGGTTCGACCGAGCCCGAGTAGCCTTCCATGGAGAACGAGAACGCCGTGTCGGTATCTTGCGGTGTCCGTGGCTCGTGCACGCTGATGTTGGCGCGCATGGCGGTACGGCCGCTGTAGCGCAGCGGTTCGCGGGCCAGCTTCAGGCCCTTGATGCGGAACGAGGCCGACGGCGCGGCATCGACGATGCGCGCCAGTTGCGGTGCGCTGTTGGCCACCGCGGCGGTCACGTGATCGAGCTGAGTCCAGTCCACCGGCTTGTTCAGCAAGGTGCTGCGCAGCGCGTGCAACCAGCGCCAGCCTTCGTGGATCAGGATGCTGGAATCCAGGTAGACCGGGTCGAACACCTGGAAGAATCGCTGGGCGCGGCCTTCCTGGCTGACCAGGGTGCCATCGCCTTCGGCGAAGCTGGCGGCCGGCAGGACCAGATGGGCGCGCTCGACGGTGCGGGTGTGCTGGTGGTCGGCAACGATGACCACCTTGGCGGCGTTCAGCGCAGCGTCGACCTTGGCAGCGTCGACACGGGTGTAGAGGTCGTTTTCGAGGATCACCAGCGCGTCGGCATGGCCATCGATCACGGCCTGCAGTGCGTCGTCGACCGAGTCGCCGCCGAGCATCGCCAGGCCCATGCTGTTGGCTTCCGGGACAATCAGGCTCAGCGAACCGGCCTTGTCGCGGCCCTTCAAGGCCTTGGCGATATTGCCTGCGGCTTCGATCAGGGCGTTGCAACCCAGGGACGTACCGCTGACGATCAGCGGACGTTTGGCCGCCACCAGGGCATCGGCAATGCGCTGCGCCAGTTCCAGGGCTTCGCTGTCCAGCCCGGCCACCGCCGGTGCGCTCGGGTCGATCGCGTGGGCAACGGCAAACCCGATGCGCGCCAGATCTTCCGGCGCGGCGTGGACGCACTCTTCGGCGACGTCGTCGAGTTTGGTGTCGGTCAGGCTGGCGATGAACAGCGGGTTCAGCTCGTGCTGACCGATGTTCTTCACCGCGGCGTCGAGCCATGGCTGCACGCGCATGGCTTCGGCCATTGCCTCGGCCTTGCCTTTCACCGATTGCCGCAGTGCCAGTGCCATACGCGCCGCGGTCTGGGTCAGGTCTTCACCGAGCACGAACACCGCGTCGTGGTCTTCCACCTCGCGCAGGCTCGGGATCGGCAGCGGGCTGCTGCGCAGCACCTGCAAGGCCAGGCGGATGCGCGAAAGCTCGCCGGCTTCGATGCCGCTGTAGAAGTGCTGGGCACCGACCAGTTCGAGCAGGGCGTAGTTGCTTTCCAGGCTGGCACGCGGCGAGCCGATGCCGACGATGTTGCGGCCACGCAGCAGGTCGGCGGCCTTGTCCAGCGCCTCGTCCAGGCTCAGCTTGCGGTTGCCTTCGGCCAGCAGCGGCTGACGTGGGCGATCCTTGCGGTTGACGTAGCCATAACCGAAGCGGCCGCGGTCGCACAGGAAATAGTGGTTCACCGAACCGTTGTAGCGGTTCTCGATACGGCGCAGCTCACCATAGCGCTCGCCCGGGCTGATGTTGCAGCCACTGGAGCAGCCGTGGCAGATGCTTGGGGCGAACTGCATGTCCCACTTGCGGTTGTAGCGCTCGGAGTGGGTCTTGTCGGTGAACACACCGGTCGGGCAGACCTCGGTGAGGTTGCCGGAAAACTCGCTTTCCAGGGTGCCGTCTTCGACCCGTCCGAAATAGACGTTGTCGTGGGCGCCGAACACGCCCAGGTCGGTGCCGCCGGCGTAGTCCTTGTAGAAACGCACGCAGCGATAGCAAGCGATGCAGCGGTTCATCTCGTGCGCGATGAACGGGCCCAGCTCCTGGTTCTGGTGGGTGCGCTTGCTGAAGCGATAGCGGCGTTCGTTGTGACCGGTCATCACGGTCATGTCTTGCAGGTGGCAGTGACCGCCTTCCTCGCACACCGGGCAGTCGTGCGGGTGGTTGGTCATCAGCCATTCGACGACACTGGCGCGAAAGGCCTTGGATTCTTCGTCTTCGATGGAGATCCAGGTGTTGTCGGTGGCAGGCGTCATGCACGACATGACGATGCGACCACGGGTGTCGTTCTCGTCGGTGTACTGCTTGACTGCGCACTGGCGGCAGGCGCCGACGCTGCCCAGCGCCGGGTGCCAGCAGAAATACGGGATGTCGAGGCCCAGCGACAGACAGGCCTGTAACAGGTTGTCTGCGCCATCGACCTCGAGCGCTTTGCCGTCTACGTGGATAGTGGCCATGGTTCAAGTTCTTCGTTGGCCCGTTGTCAGCGGGCGTGGCTAATGGAAATCTTGTTATTCGCCCGGCGCAGCCAGCGATGGCGCGTCAACGGGCGATACCAGCGGCACGGGCCGCCGGGCGTGCATCGAGTCAGGCGCCGGCCATGGTGGGGGTGGCCACCTGGGTCAGGCTGCCCGGCGTGACGGGCTTGATGCCCGCCTCGAACTCGGCACGGAAATATTTGATCGCGCTGCCCAAGGGCTCCACGGCACCGGGCGCGTGGGCACAGAAGGTCTTGCCGGGGCCGAGGAAACCGACCAGACCCAGCAGGGTTTCGATGTCCCCCGGCTGACCGTTGCCGGTCTCGATGGCGCGCAGCAGCTTGACGCTCCACGGCAAGCCGTCGCGGCAAGGGGTGCAGAAGCCACAGGACTCGCGGGCGAAGAACTCTTCCATGTTGCGCAGCAGCGACACCATGTTGACGCTGTCGTCCACGGCCATGGCCAGGCCCGTACCCATCCGGGTGCCGACCTTGCCGATGCCGCCGGCGTACATCTGCGCATCCAGGTGTTCGGGCAACAGGAAACCGGTACCGGCGCCGCCGGGCTGCCAGCACTTGAGGGTGAAACCGTCGCGCATGCCACCGGCGTAGTCTTCGAACAGCTCGCGGGCGGTGATGCCGAACGGCAGCTCCCACAGGCCGGGGTTCTTGACCTTGCCGGAGAAGCCCATCAGCTTGGTGCCGTGGTCTTCACTGCCTTCACGGGCCAGCGACTTGTACCAGTCGATGCCGTTGCCGACGATGGCCGGCACGTTGCACAGGGTTTCGACGTTGTTGACACAGGTCGGCTTGCCCCACACGCCGACGGCGGCAGGGAAGGGCGGCTTGGAGCGCGGGTTGGCGCGGCGACCTTCCAGGGAGTTGATCAGGGCGGTTTCTTCACCGCAGATGTAACGCCCGGCGCCGGTGTGCACGAACAGCTCGAAGTCGAAACCCGACCCCAGGATGTTCTTGCCCAGCAGGCCGGCGGCCCTGGCTTCCTGCACCGCGCGGTTCAGGTGCTTGGCGGCGGTCGTGTACTCGCCACGCAGGAAGATGTAGCCACGATAGGCTTTGAGCGCACGGGCGGAAATCAGCATGCCTTCGATCAGCAGATGAGGCTGCTGCTCCATGAGCATGCGGTCTTTCCAGGTGTTGGGTTCCATCTCATCCGCGTTGCACAGCAGGTAGCGGATGTTCATGGATTCGTCTTTGGGCATCAGGCCCCATTTGACGCCGGTAGGGAAGCCCGCACCGCCGCGGCCCTTGAGGCCCGAATCCTTCACCGTCTGCACGATGTCGTCCTGCGACATGTCGGCGAACGCCTTGCGCGCGGCGGCGTAGCCGTCCTTGGCCTGGTACTCGTCGAGCCAGATCGGCTCGCCGTCGTCGCGCAGGCGCCAGGTCAGCGGATGGGTTTCAGCGGCGCGGGCAATGGTATTGGCCGGGCCGAACGAGGTGAGCTTCATACGTAGCCCTCCAGCAGTTGGGCCACGCCAGCGGGCTGGACATCGCCAAAGGTATCGTCGTCGATCATCAGCGCCGGGGCCTTGTCGCAGTTGCCCAGGCAGCACACCGGCAGCAGGGTGAAGCGGCCGTCGGCGGTGGTCTGGCCCAGGCCGATGCCCAGCTTGCTCTGGATTTCGCTGACCACCGATTCGTGGCCACCGATGTAGCAGACCATCGAGTCGCAGACGCGAATGATGTGGCGGCCCACAGGCTGGCGGAAAATCTGGCTATAGAAGGTGGCCACGCCTTCGACGTCACTGGCCGGAATGCCCAGGATCTCGCCGATGGCGTACAACGCGCCGTCGGGGACCCAGCCGCGTTCCTTCTGGACGATCTTCAGGGCTTCGATGGACGCCGCGCGCGGGTCTTCGTAGTGGTGCAGCTCGTGCTCGATGGCCGAGCGCTCGGTTTCGCTCAAGGCGAAACGGTCTGTCTGGATGAGCGTGCTGTTCATGCTTAGCGGTCCACGTCGGCCATAACGAAGTCGATACTACCCAGGTACGCGATCAAGTCCGCGACCATGCTGCCTTTGATCACCGAGGGGATCTGCTGCAGGTGCGGGTAGCTTGGGGTGCGTATGCGGGTACGGTAGCTCATGGTGCCGCCGTCGCTCGTCAGGTAATAGCTGTTGATGCCCTTGGTCGCTTCGATCATCTGGAAGGATTCGTTGGCCGGCATCACCGGGCCCCACGAAACCTGCAGGAAGTGCGTGATCAAGGTTTCGATGTGCTGCAGCGTGCGCTCCTTGGGCGGCGGCGTGGTCAGCGGGTGATCCGCCTTGTACGGGCCTTCGGGCATGTTGCGCATGCACTGTTC